>Ga0209312_1000076_pt1 | contig 106529 bp, 97 predicted proteins | sample BioC13SIPDNA_4_FD_185744 | JGI IMG/M metagenome (GOLD analysis project Ga0209312, IMG submission 185744) | Anaerobic biogas reactor microbial communites from Washington, USA - Biogas_R1_B C13 SIP DNA (SPAdes) (version 2) | ecosystem: Engineered > Bioreactor > Anaerobic > Unclassified | place... | reverse complement strand
GCAGGTAGTGCCTCTGGGTTGAGGAACCATGAGGAGGCAGCCTGCATAGTATATAGATCTGCCGCTTTTCTCCTCAAATCAACGATCGCAGAGACATCAGGGCCTGTACGAAATTAGTGAACTACTGGGACTTCGGGAAGAACTTCTCGAAGTACGGACAGTACTACGAAGACTTCCTGAGTGCCCGGGACACCCGCGGCATCCACGACCCGCTGACGCTCGACCTCCTGCCGCGCATCCAGGTCTACCGGGACGACATCCTGCCCGGGGACGCCCCGCCGCTCGGCCGGCTGTCGGCGCCGGTCGTCGCGGCCTTCATCAGCCATGCCCACGTCGACCACTGCGGCCACGTCGGCATGCTCGACGACCGCATCCCGCTCGTCTCGACCCCGACCACCGCCGCCATCATCAAGGGGATGCAGGACTGCGGGCGGTCCTCGCTCGACGCCTGCATGGCCTACGTCATCCCCCGCGTCGAGGGCGAGGACCCCCGGTACCTCCCGTCCTCGAAGCCGGCGGTCCCGTGCCAGGGCAGGGACTTCCTGCTCACGGCCCCGCCGTCGGACGAACTGCTCGAGTTCCTCGCGTACCGGCCGGGGTCGTCGGGGAGGACGGCGAGGAAGCTCTGCGCCGGGGAATGCTGCTGCCACCGGGACCGCGCCCTCCCCTTCCAGGCCTTCGCGTTCGAGGTCGACCACTCCATCTACGGCGCGGCCGCGTTCGTGATCGAGGACGACACGACCATCGCGTACACCGGCGACATCCGGTTCCACGGGCAGCACGAGCGCGAGGCCGGGCAGTTCCTCGACAGGGCCCGCGAGGCCTCGGTCCTGATCATGGAGGGGACCAGGGCCGGCGACGATGTCGCGGCCCCGACCTCGGAGCAGGCCGTCGCCGAGGAGTCCCGGGCGGCCGTCGAGGCGGCTTCCGGCCTCGTCATCGCCGACTTCGGCCCCCGCAACTTCGAGCGGCTCGAGGCGTTCCTGGGGATCGCGGCGAGGACCGGCCGCGACCTGGTCGTCCCCGCGAAGGACTACTACATGCTCCGGTCGCTCGAGTGCGCCGACGGCGCCTGTCACGCGGCACCGGGGGTCCGGATCTACCGCGAGGTCGGGAGCGACGACCGCAACGAGCGGAAGTGGGAGGCGGAGATGGCGGAGCGGGGGGCCGCGCCGGGCTACGTCGACCCGGAGGCGATCCGCGGGGACCCGGACCGCTTCCTTCTCTGCTTCTCGTTCTACGATATGAAGCACCTGCTCGACATCAAGCCCGACGCGGGGACCTACATCTACTCGGCCTGCGAGGCCTTCAACGAGGAGATGGTGATCGACTTCCGGCGCCTCTGGACCTGGCTCCGGCGCTTCAACTTCGACGTCCACGGCTTCAGCTGCGACCGCGTCGCGAACGGCGACGACACCCCCCGGTTCGACGCCCGCTTCCACGCCTCGGGCCACGCCGGGCCGGCGGACCTCGCGCGCATCGTCGACCGGGTCGACCCCGACCACCTCATCCCGGTCCACACCGAGCGGACGGACTGGTTTGTCGAACAGTTCGAGAACGTCGTGGCCATGCGGGACGGGGAGACGCGTGCCTTCTGACGCGGTCTACGTCGCCCTCCTCGGCCGGTCCGGGTGGGCCGTGCTGAACACCTACTACGCCGTGCTCCGCGAGGGCCGTTTCGTGCCGGACGAGATCCGCGTCTTCACCGAGAGCAGCGAGGAATCGCTCCTCGGGCCCGTCATGGACGGTCTCACCCTCATCACCGGCGCGTTCGGCGGCGCGGCCACGATCTCGAAGACCGTGATCGCGGACGCGGATTTCCTGGACGCGGGAAGGAAGATCTCATCGCTCGTCCGGGAGTGCAGGGCCGGGGGGAAGCGGGTCGCCATCGATATCACCTCCGGCCGAAAGGCCCTGGTCGTGGGCGCGCTCGTCCCGCTCCGCGACACCGACGTCGACCACATCTTCTACCTCGACATTACGACGACCGAGGATAACGCGCTGCCGTACATGATGATCCCCCTGCCGATCCAGCGGCTCCGGGACTTCGCGCCGGATCGGCAGCAGAGTGAGGCATGACCGCCGATATCGCCATCGCGCCGGCCGAGATCCAGCTGGTGCTCAACCAGTTCGACCGGACCCGGCTCGAGGTCTCGTCCCCGCTGCACGGCCTCGACGTGGCGACGCTCGAGGCCAATCAGACCAGGTACCGCTTCCTCCATCTTGCGGGCCCCGACGATTTCGAAACCCCTGGAATCGAGGCCTGGGGAGCGGAGATCGACGAGACCCCCCTGTACACGGATCTCCGCGACAGCCTGCTCTATGCCGGCGTTGCCCGCTACGAGAATATCGGCGCGTTTTACGAGCGGCGGCGGATGCTGCAGACCCTTTCGAAAGGGGTCAGGTTCGTCCTTGACACCAACACCTTCTATCACGGGTTCCCGGAGTGGTCGGGTCTTGATGGCGACGAGTTCATGATCCCCGACGTGGTGAGGGACGAGATTACGAGCGGACTGAACTGGAAATACCGGCCGGGCGACATTGCTACGCTGAAACGGTCGACACTGCGGGCCAATGCCGCGCTGCTCGACGAGCTCGCCAACCAGCGCACGAAACGCGCTCGTCGCGCAACCCATTTTGCGCTGGCCCAGCTTCAGCGGATCACCGACGACGCGACACAGCTCCAGTCCGACGAGGGATCCACGAGCGATAAAGAGGAGAACGACGCCCGGATCGTCAGGACGGCGCGGGCCTTCGAGCAGGAGAAGAACCGGCTTCCCGTGATGCTGACCGCCGACCAGAACCTGGCCACTCTGTGCAGGGCCAGGGGAGTCGAGGCCTTCCTGTTCGTCCTGCCGGGGGAGAATCTGCCGGGGTCGACCGGGTTTGGCGAGGTCTGCCGGTGGCTCTGCGCCCTCGCGGCCGTCTGGGGCGTCGTGAAGGTCAACTCGGTCCTCCTCTTCTCCGAGTGGCGCGGCAGGACCGACCAGCGCTACCCGGTCAAGGTGCGGTTTCTTAACGACGGAATGGCAAACGATTGTATTCGGGACCTGCAGCTATGCCGCGAACTGGGAGCCCTCGGGATCGAGCGATAACGGCGGTGCTGTTCGACATCGACAACACCTTCTGGGACCTGATCGAGGCGAAGCAGGCCGGGTGCCGGGCGGTGGCGGACTGGCTCGGGCGCGGCGACGGCGACGAGCTCTTCGGCTACTTCTGCCGGCCGGTCCTGGACTTCGAGCACCCGGGCCACCTCCGTGATTTCCTCGCCGATCACGGGTGCAGGGACCCGGCCCTCCACGAGGAGGGCCTCGGCCGGTACCGCTCGGCCCTGCTCGACGCGCTCGAGGTCTACCCGGGCGTGGCCGAGACCCTCTCCCATGTCCGCGGGCTGGGGCTGCGGACCGGGATCGTGACCGACGCGTACGACCGCGACGCGCGGGACCGGCTCGAGGTGGCCGGCCTCGACGGCCTCTTCGACTGCGTGGTCGCGTTCGAGACGACGCGGCAGCGGAAGCCGGCGCCGGCCCCGTTCCGGGTCGCGCTCGCGGCCCTCGGGGTCCGGCCGGGCGAGGCGGTCTACGTCGGCGACAGCCTCGAGCGCGACATCGGGCCGGCGCAGCGGATGGGCATGGTCGCGGTCCACGCGGCGTACGGCGACCGGAATATCGGGCCGCAGCCGGACGTGACCCCGGACGCGACGATCGACGGTATCGCGGTTCTGCTGGAAGTACTCGGAGAACAACCAGGACACGGTCCATTTCCCGGTCACCCAGAACGCCATTGCATCGATCATGAAAATGGGATCACAAGAAATACCGATCCGTGAAAAAAATCGATTGAAAATCGATCCCGATCGCTTTAATATTCGGATAACAATTCCTTCATTGCGTTAGCATGACGTTGCGTTTTTTCCATGGCAGGACGGGAAGGAAGCGCCATGAGACCGAGCAGCTCGCGGAGATGAGCCGCGCGATCCTCGATTCGGGCATCCATTCGGAGGAGAGCCCGACCTTCATTTTTATCGGATTTTCGCCTGGACAACTCGCAGGTTGACTGTCTCCTGGTCACACGCAACGCTTTGATCGTCATCGATTTCAAAGCCTACCGGGGCGTCATCCGTGGAGACGAGAACAGGCCATGGTGGTAGTGTCTCGATCTTTCTGTAAAATTGCCGAACCCTGACTCCTTGAGGAATCATTCTTCATCCATTGACAAATACCTTCTGCCGGTTACCCACTCTTCATTGACGTCCATCAAGATCGCCCCGACCAGGCGAAGGAGTGAGTCTTCATTTGGAAAGGCTCCAACGGTTTTCGTTCTCCGCTTGAGTTCCTTGTTGATCCGCTCCATCACGTTCGTCGTCCGAATTCGTTTCTGGTGTGCCTTTGGAAACGCAGTATAACTCAGCAATCCCGGGAGGAACCGTTCAATCGTGTTCGCCGCTTTCCGGTATCCCCTTTCATTGAGCTCGTCGGCCAGTACCTGCAATCGCTCCTCGTTGCCGTATGCTTCTCTGAGTCGATCCGCGATCTCGTGGTGGCTCTTCTTCGGGATGTTTCTCAAGGCCGCTCGAGTCGTATGGACCTCACACATCTGCCAGGACGCCCCCAGGAAGGCCGATGCCACAGCCGCTTGGATTCCCTGGTGACCATCCGAGATGACGAGTTGAACGCCGGTCAATCCTCGTTCTTTGAGATCATCGAAGAACCCGGACCAGAACGCCTCGTTCTCGCAGTCGGCGATCGTTACCCCAAGAACCTCACGATACCCATCGTCCCGGACGCCGGCGGCCACCAGAAGGGCTTTCGAGACATACCGGGGACCATCTCTGACCTTGTAATACGAGGCATCAACGAAGAGATACCGAAACGCCTGCTCGATCGGACGGTTCAAAAACGCTCCAACCTGTTCATCGAGGTCCCGGGCGATCCGGGAGACCGAGGATGGGGAGAGCTGATCGATTCCCAGGTGGGAAATGATCGTCTGGACCTTGCGGGTCGAGACTCCCTGCAAATACGATTCGGCAATCGCATTCACCAGCGCCTTCTCGACACGGGAATATCGTCCAAAGACCTGTGTCTCGAAAGATTTCTCCCGAAATTGAGGTTTCTTCAACGAGATGTCGCCAAACCGGGTCACAAGTGAACGATCTTTGGATCCGTTTCGGTGACACACGCGGGCATCGGTACGCTCGTACACCTCGGCGCCGGCCTGCTGAAGCGCTTCCAGCTGCATCACAAGGTTCAGAAACCAGGTGATGAGCGATCGCATGCCTTCGTTCTGGTCGGAAAGATAATCTTCGATACACGATAACGGGATCATGGCCCTGGTTCTCCTTTGTGCAATTTCTGGTTGGATTCAGGGCCTCTTGCACTTTTACAGAACTTTCGCTACACTACCTGAACCGGCATGATGATGCACGATCTTTTCGTTGCAGCTTCGCTCGGAATGTCACCGTTGCCGTCGACTTCCCTTCCTTCTGTAAGTACCCATCAAGAATCATCTCGCCTATCCAGAACCCCTTGCCGATGGTCATGTCCAGTCGTTCGCTGAGAAACATTACGTCGTATTGATGATGGCGAAGGCTGATATTACTCTAAGACCGACAGGGAGGCCGCCAGATGGTCTCGCGAGTCCGTTTCACCCCCAATTGCAACGCAGTGAAGGAGTATAAGAAAAGTATCCATGACGTACTGACCATGATGGATAGTCATTCCCAAGTCTCTGACCTCGACCGCTTCTACGCCCTCCTCGGCCGGCTCCGGGAAACCCAGGGCGGATACCGCACCCTTGCCGGCAGCACCGGCCACGACGGCTGGCCGGCCCGCGGCGTTTACTTCTTCTTCGAACCGGGCGAGTTCCGAGCCGGCGGCGAGAGCCTCCGCGTCGTCCGCGTCGGGACGCACGCCGTTGCCAAGGGTACGAACACGACTCTTTGGTCTCGCCTGAGGACGCACCGCGGGACCCGGAAGCTCACTGGAAATCACCGTGGTTCCGTCTTTCGCAAACTCGTAGGCTACGCGTTAATCAATACAAAACGGTTCCCTCCCGAGGCCACGGTCCACTGGGGAATAGGGAATAGCGCGCCGCGTGAAACCCGGTTGAAGGAGCGGGTTGTCGAGTGGGACGTCAGCGTGTACCTGGGAGCCATCCCGTTCTTGGTGCTCGCCGCCGACGACGAGCCGGGGCCGGCGAGCCTCAGGGGGTACATCGAGCGGAACTCGATCGGGCTCCTCAGCACCGCCGGGCTCGAGGCCGACCCGCCGTCGCCGGGGTGGCTCGGCCACGCCTGCCCGGCCCCGGTCGTCCGGGCATCCGGGCTCTGGAACGTTAACCACGTCGACGAGGCATACGACCCCGCGTTCCTCGACCGGCTCGAGGCGCTGGTAAACGCAAACGGGGAACCGCATGACTGACATCACCTTCGTCTTTCCGAACGTCTCGGAACTGCGGCCGCAGCGCGGCGGCCTCTCGTCGCGAGCGCCGCACGCCGCCGAACAGGGGTGCGGCTACCTCGAGATCCCCTGCGACTTCGTCAAGAACCCGAGGGAAGCGCAGCGGACCGGGCTAGCGGTGGGCTCGGCGCTGACAGCCGCGGCGATTGCCGAGCTCTACGACGAGGAGGCAGGGCCGGCCCCGCTGCCGTACATCCTCCATACCGAGCCATCGCTGCCGCGGCGTGGCGAGTTCGGTATACCCTCGCCGGCGGCCCCGCTCCGCTGGTACGACCGGGATTGGACCGACGCGCTCATCGGGATGACGGCCGGGGTTGCCGAGCGGCTGGGCAACCCGCCGGCCGCGGTCGAGATCCATCCCGGTGACCGGCGCAACAGCTACGACGACGTCGTCCGCGGTATGGCCGCGATCCGCGCCGCCTTCGAGGAGCGGTACGGCACGATGCCGGCCGTGCTGCTCGAGAACAGGACCGACGGGCAGTTTATCGGGGACGGGAAGGCCATCGCCCGGTTCTGGAACCGGCTAGCCACGGTCGCGCCGGAGCTGGCGGATGACTGCGGTGTCGTCCTGGACGTCCAGCAACTCTACACGAAGAGAAAAGAGAACTTCCTGGTGGATCTCGCGGCCATCCCGTGGGATGCGCTGAAGGCATTCCACGTCCACCGGCTTCACCGGGCCGTCCCGTCCCTCGCCGACCCGATACCATGGCCGGAGGTCTTCGCGCTCATCCAGTCCCTTGACCGGCCGGTGCTGATCAACCCCGAGATGCATCACCTCAAGCATATCGCGCCGACGATAGCCTTCTGCCGGGAGCAGCTCGCATCGTTGGGTGAAAGGGAACCACGGACGTCGGGGTAAAACCCGGGGCTCCGCGAACGGTTCGGGCGCAGGCTAGGACCGGGCATACCCCCGATCAGGTCCCCCCAGCCAGCGCCCAGCCCCTCATCGCCGCGACGAACCGGGCGGCGCCTTCGAGGTCCATCGCGCCGGCGAGATATCTCTTCCCCGGGTGCTTGTCCGTCGTGGACGCCGGCTCCTCGAACGACGGCGGGAGCGACGCCCGGACCTCGGCCACGTCGATCCCGAAGAGCGCGGCGATGGCGTAGTGATATACCTTGACCTTCAGAGTCTCTGGGAACGAGCGGTGGGACAGGAGCATGACCAGGTCGAGCTTCTCCACGTTATCGTACCCGACGCGGTTCGGGCCGAAGAACGTCACCTGGGTGTCCTGCTCGTGACGGTCATCGCCGAAGATCGGCGCCAGCCCATCGACGAGCGTGTCGAAGACCTCGCCCGCGCCGTTCTCCTCCACCTTATCCCTCACCTTGTTGAAGGCACCGGGGTAACGGACTGGCAGTACCGGCTTCATCCCCGCCCGCCGTGCGCAGGCGGCCCGTGGCACGCTTTCCCCGGGCCCGTACCGGCACGCCTCAGGCTCGGCCAAGACCCGGTCGAGGTCATAGACGCGGACCTCGGCAGTGCCTTCGGGGCAGGGTTGGCGGAAGCCGAGCATGTCGAGGGGCCGAAGGCTGTTGTCATCGATCCCGCACCTCGTGACCGATTCACCGCCCATCCGCCAGTACATCCCCGTCCGGTATTTCTCCGTAATACCCCGGTTCACGAACGTGGCCGTGGCGAAGGCCGGGCATTCCCATTGCTTGGACGCACCTGCGACGAGGTTCCGGACGTTGTATATGACTCCCGAGGGTCGTCCTTCAACATTGGGATCCTCCCTCTCCTCACGGGTCAGAGGTTGGTAAAAGAAGTGGACCATGTTGAGGACAACATCGATCTTCCCGGGCTCGGGGTTCTCGAGCCGTAGCGCGATAATTCCCCTGGCATCGTAGCAGACGGCGATGAAGAACCGGCGGCCGTTGAAGATGAATACCCGGTCGTATCCCTGTTCGCGGGCGAGATGGTCCTCGGTCTTGAGGACGTCACCCTTCTTATCTTCCTTGGAGAGGTAGAATTTCCGGCCGAGGGCGAGCAAGCCTTGCCGCCCGACGGCGAGCCCCAGCTGGTCACGGTCGAATCCCTTGGGCGTCATCAGGCCGTCGACGCCGAACGCGAGGACCAGGTCGTTCGGGTATGTCGCGAGCTGTTCCATCACCCGGGCAGTGACGGACGGGATGATGCTGTCCGCCCGACTGCCGCCGGTGTGGAACCAGCCACCGGGGAAGAGGAGGACGCAGTCGCCGGGGACGGTCGAGGCCACCCGGTCGGCGATGGCGAGGGCGCAGTCGAGGCGTTCTTCGTTCTTATCGGGGCTCTTATCGGAGTGCGACTCAAGCGTCACTGTCGCTAGGTATGTTGCCATTCTAGATCGCTGGATCGTGATGCCATGGGAATGGATATAGCGCTGTCGTTTTCACCCCTGCCGTGCTGTGCGAATAACGAACCGAGCTGGCATTCCACGGCGACAGCTCCGTGAACGGGCTCGACCAGTGCTCCAAGGGTACGCGCTCTTTGCCGGCGCTGCCCCCCCGGTAGCGGGCGGCGTCTGTTGCCGCGGAAATGCCGGCCCGCTCCCGCTATCGCTGCTCGCCGGCCCGGTGAGGGGCTCGCGCCGCCCCCTCCGCCGCGCCCTGCGCGGCACTTCCCCTGCGACGGTGACGAGATGTCCCTGCTCGATGGACGTACCCCCCGTGTTGATGAGCAACGCCGCCGGGCGATGCCGCGCCGGCCATCACCCCGGCACTCCCTCCTCCCTCCGGAACTCGAGGTACGAGTAGACCACCAGGTAGGCCGAGACGGCGAGCGCCGGCACCAGGATGAACCAGAGCGCGTACGGCCCGAAGAGCGCGCCGGCCATCGAGACGATGCCGGCGACCTTGAAGAGGGTGCCGCCGCGGGCGTGGGTCTTCTTCCAGACCCGTTCGCTCGAGAGCGTCCAGGGCGTGCGGATCCCCACGAACCAGGTCTGCTCGGCGTGCTCGAGCATGAACCCGATATAGATGAACAGCCCGCCGAAGAGGACGGGGTAGAGGAGGTTGGGGCTGACCGGGTAACCCAGCCCCCAGAGGAGGATCTGCAGCTGGATGACGAAGAGGTACCCGACGAAGACCAGGATGAACCCGTCGTAGTACGGCCGGAACTTCCGGTAATTCGCTTTGAGCGGGTCGATCCTCGGCAGCAGGAAGAGCAGGGCGGCGAAGGGGATCATCAGCAGCGGGACGATCAGCACGCCCCAGGGCGTCGGGAGGTAGCCGTCCACCTCGCCCGCGGCGTTCCAGTGGGAGGGGATCCGGTCCGGGAGCGCCGGGTACGCGATTACCGTGACCGCCAGCGTCAGGACGACGAGGAGGAGGATGCCGTAGCGGACGGGCGTCATTAGATAAGTATGGGGACGCGCCGGCGCATTATCCTTTCACCGCCGGCAATCCCGGGCGGTCGTCGCGGTCCCCGCGGTGTGCCCGGAGGCCTCACGGCCGAAGGGAACAGGGCACCCGCCCCGCGCCGGTACCGCGATCCCGGGTCGGCAGGGGCATTTTTCCGGGCGATGACTGCCAGCGCCGCCGCCCCCCCCCCCCGCCGCGCCATGCGCGGCCCCTCCCCTGCGACGATGACGGGATGCCTCAGTTCCATGGGCGTGCGCCCGCGGTGCGGGAGGGCGAGGCCGGCGGCCGACGCCGCGCCCAGCGCAACCCACCCGGCCCGTATAGTAACGCCTGTGCCTGATCGGGACAAAACGCGAGCGGCCCAAGTCCCTTTCAGGTCGTTCGAGAGTCATCGACGGGGGGCCGCCAGATCTTCGACAACTGGCTCCAGGAGAACGGAGCAGCCCCGTATCAGGCCGCGCGGAGGGGCGTGCCGGTCCCCTCCGCCCGCAGGGTCGTCGCGGACTTTACGATGTCCGATCTTTTACCGCCGCCGCGATCCCGTCCGCCCAGGCCCCGATCGCGTCCCAGTCCCGGAAGTCGCCCTCGGGCAGGACGGCCCGGGCGGCCGGGAGCATGCGCATCGCCCGCTGGGCAAAGCCGAGCTTCCCCGGGTCCAGGGCCCCGAAGAAGACCCGGTGGTCGCGTGGATGAATGGCGTCCCTGAGCGAGGCGATGTCGGTGGGAACCACGTCGGGGTCGTCCACCGTGACCCCGTCCTTGAGGGTGAGCGGGCCGCTGGAGAAGAGCCAGGCCGGCCTCGATGCCAGGGCCGCCCGGTTCCGCTCCGCGAACTCCGCGGCCTCCTTCATCCACCGGCCCAGGTAGACCGCGCTGCCGAGCACGACCGCGTCGTACGCCCCGGGGTCGGGGTTCGAATCGACGCTCCGCGCCTCCGCCTCGAGCCCGCGCTCCCGCAGCCTCGCGGCGATGGACTCCGCGATCCCTTTCGTCGACCCGTACCTGCTCGCATACACCACCACGACGTTCATGAAGAGGCCCCCGTGCCTGTGCACCTCTCGCCCTCCCCCGGGAAAAAAATACCTCCCTGTTCCGTGGCCCGGGCGCGCCGGCTCACGCAGGGTACGGGTCCGGATCGCCGAGAGAGCGCCAGAGGGCCGTGCGGAGCACCCTGTCCCGCGGGTCCTCCAGGTGCGCCCCCATCCGGTTCATGACGTATGCATAGCCGATCCGGGCCCCGGGATCTGCGAACCCGAAGGACCCCCCCGGTCCCGGGCATGCCGAAGGCGCCGGGATGCGCGTAGGGGTTCCCGGGGTGAGGCTTCGAGAACCCGAGCGAGAACGGGACCTCCGCCTTCAGGCACTCGTCCCGGAACCCGCGGACCGGCGGGACGGCGGGGGCCATGAGCTCGCGGAGCGTCTCCTCGCGCACCCCGAGCCCGGCCCCCCCGTTCGCGAAGACGCCGTAGGCCTTCGCCATGGCCCGGGCCGTGCCGACGCCGCCGCCGGCCGGCACCTCCAGGTTCCGGGCGTAGACCTGCTCCCGGTCCTCCTCGGGCAGCTCGGACCCCAGCAGGCACCGGCGGAAGCTCGAGCGCGGGTTCATCACGGTGAGCATGAACGGGAGCGGCACCGCGGCGGAGAAGATCTCCGCCATGCCGAACCGCTCGAGCCTCGCCAGCCTGGAGTCCGGGATCTCCCCGGGCAGCCGGATGTAGAAGTCGAGGCCCAGGGGGCCGGCGATCTCCTGCTGGAAGAACTGCCCGATGGTCCGGTGCTCCGGGTCCACCCGGCGGAGGAGCTCGCTCTCGTAGAACCCGATGGTGATGCCGTGGTAGGCCTGGCGCGTCCCCGGCTCCCACGCCGGCCGCTGCCGCGCGAGCACGGCCGCGAGCCGGTCGGGGTCCGCGACGAGCTCCCGGGTCGGCCTCTCGTCGAGCACGTGCAGCCCGGCCTGGTGCGCGAGGAGCTGCCGGACCGTGATCCGCTCCTTGCCCCGCTGGCCGAACTCCGGCCAGTATGCGCCGACCCGCTCGTCGTAGTCGAACAGGCCCTGCGAGTGGGCCAGCGCCATGGCGAGGCCGGCCATGCCCTTCGTCGAGGAGTACACCAGGACCATGGTGTCCTCCTCCCACGGCTCGCCCGTCGCCCTGTCCCGGACGCCGCCCCAGAGGTCGACCACCCGCTCCCCGCGGTGGTACACGCAGCAGGCGGCGCCGAGCTCGTTGCGGCGCTCGAAGTTCTCGACGAAGGCGTCCCGGACCTCCTCGAACCCCGGGTGTACATATCCTCCGATGGCATCCGGTTCCATGCCCGCCCTCACATCGGTGCGCTGATCAGCGAATGGCGGTCTGCCGATGAAAAATATATCGGCGAAGGCCGTCGAACCGGGACCGGGTTGCCCGTATCCGGCGCGGAATCCGGTCAGGCCGGAACCGTACCGGCCGGCACGGATCCAGCGCGGGCCAGTGTGATGCCGTCGGGCTCCCGCTCCGCGGCTCGCCAGTCATCGGGGACCACGGCACGCGTCATCGGTGCAGTTCCAGCTCTGCGCGCTATCGGCGACCTCTCGCGCCAGGTCACGCTCGAGGCCGTGATCGGGCAGGCAAGCGTCCAGGCGCGGTCGTTCCGGATTCCAGGCGAGCTCCCGGGTGAGAGTAGCACCGGGGAGTGAATCGCCTGCACCCTCGCCGGCGGTTCCTCTCGTGACACCGTGAGCCACAAGGCCCGACGGGTCGGTATCCGGAGTGCGGTGTCCACCCCGGATGTGGCGGACACGAGGGCCAGCGGGGATCCTTTCATTCCCCGGGCTGGCCCGGCATCTCCTCGAGGAGCTCCGAGGCGGCCCGGACCATGGCCGGACAGACTCGCCTGACGATGCCGGCCTGCCGTGCCGCTGCGAACTCGTCCAGGTCGCCGAGATTATACCCGAGCAGCCCGGTGCACGAGACGGAACCCTGCGCCGCCGTGAAGGCCGCGATGAACTTCTGAACAGCGGCGTAGGTCCGTTCCCGCGCGGGTACGGCGTCCTCGAGGTTGCCTCCGTACGCGAGCCCGAGGACCAGCACCGCGCCCGAGACGGCGCCGCAGATATCGTCGGTCCTGGCCATTCCCGCGCCCAGTCCCGCCGCGATCCGGCTGGCCGTATCGCGTGAGAGGCCGAACTCCGGGCCGCAGACCTGGCAGATCGCCTGGGCGCACGAGAACCCGGCATCGAGGCAGGCGACGGCTCTCTCGGGACGGTCCGTACTCATGCCTCTCTCGTTCGGCCTCACCGGTTTTATACCGGTCACCGACACCCCGATCGGGATATCCCCCGGTATCGCCCATGGCGCGGTCACGGTGGATCGGGATCGTAATTTTCAGAGAATTGCGCATTGCAAGAAAATTCATCATCCAGCCCTGCCTATAGTACAGTTGAATGGACATGGTCAGAACGGACGAACCCTGCTGTTCAGCTCCCGGTCCGGCCGGCCGCTGCTCGCTCGAGGCGATCGTGACGATCGACGAGCGCGGGCAGCTTCTCCTCCCGAAGGACCTTCGGGTGCGGGCGGGGATCAGCCCCGGCAGCAAGCTCGCGGTGATCGGCTGGGAGACGGGCGGCGAGACCTGCTGCCTGATGCTGGTCAGGGCCGACCGGCTCGACGACCCGGTGAAGAGCGTGGTGGGACCGCTGGTGAAGGATGCCCTGCTCGACGAGGTGTCGACATGACCGACGACGAGCTGAAAAGGATGGTGCGGAAGAGCTACGGAGAGATCGCCCGGAGCGGGGGCTCCTGCTGCGGCCCGTCCGGCTGCGGATGCGAGAGCGCCCCCGTCCAAGACGAGATCAGCCGGCGGCTCGGCTATGCGGACGAGGACCTGCAGGCCGTCCCAGCCGGGGCCAACCTCGGGCTCGGTTGCGGCAACCCGATCGCGCTCGCCTCCCTGCAGCCCGGCGAGACCGTGCTCGACCTGGGCTCCGGCGCCGGCTTCGACTGCTTCCTCGCCGCCGGCCGCGTCGGACCCGATGGGCGCGTGATCGGCGTGGACATGACGGCCGAGATGCTCTCGAGGGCCCGCGAGAACGCGAGGGCCGGGGGGTACGCCAACGTCGAGTTCCGGCTCGGCGAGATCGAGCACCTGCCGGTGGCCGACGGGTCCGTCGACGTGATCGTCTCGAACTGCGTCATCAACCTTGCGCCGGACAAGGCCCGGGTCTTCCGCGAGGCCTTTCGCGTCCTCAAACCCGGCGGGCGGCTGATGATCTCGGACACGGTCCTGCTCCGGCCGCTCCCCGACGGGGTCAGGCAGTCGGTGGGGGCGTACGTCGGGTGCCTCTCGGGGGCGATCGGCCGGCAGGACTACCTCGACCTGGTGAGGGACGCCGGGTTCCACGAGGTGCGGATCCTCGGCGAGAGCCCGATGACGCTCGACTGCATGACAAACGACCCGACGGCGAGGGCAATCATGACCGATATGAACCTGCCGCCCGGGCTGGTGGCCGGCCTCGGGGAGTTCATCGCGAGCATCCAGCTCAGCGCAACGAAACCAGAACGACGGGGTTCCGCGTCCTCCCCCTCGTTTTCCGTCTGTGACTGATGCCCCCCGGGTCACCGAAGATTTCTCAGTCTTTTGAACACGCGGGGGATCGGGCGGGAGGAGCAGGAGGAGCGATCATCGATGCAGTCCTCCCCCTGCGGTGACCCGGAACCACCTTCACGAAGGCCGCGCACCCCTGCCGGGGCGTCGTGAACCTCTACGGGGCCTGCCGCGGCCGGGAGGAGCAGTACCTCCGCCGGGCCGATCCGCTCTCCACCTGCGACCCCCCGCTCCGCCCTCCGTCACCGGGGTGTTCATGCTATCCCCGCGATGCACACCTGCCTCTCTCGGCACGGGGGCCGCCCCGGCCTCCATCCTGCCCCGGACCGTCCTCGTGGCCGGCTGCGCGGACCGGCCCGGAGCCACGCGCCCGGATCCGGTCCGGCACTTCCGAGAAGGCGGATCGCATCCGTTCGAACGCATGGCGAGGGGGCATCGGATAACGGCCTAGGGGACAGCCTGCGTCGTCTCGATGGTCCCGGCGGCGGGCCCCGCTGTTCGGGGAGCCACCCCCGGCCCGGTTTCAGCCCCTGATCCCCATCGCCATCGAGGCCGGCCGCATCCCGCGAACGGGCGGGTCTGCGAGCGCCTCGATGATCTGCTCGCTGCACCGGGCTCTCCTCCCTGGTGAGTTCCGTCCACCGGGTATCTCCCTCGCCGCTCCGGGCCCGCCCGGCCCGGATGTCCTCCGGGTGGAGGACGCACTGGCTGAGGTCGGCCCCCGGTGCCTCCCCGAACGGCCGTGGATCCCGCTCCGGCGACTCCACCGGGTTCCGGGCGCCCATCCCCGGGTACGCCGACCCGTCGTGGCTCGCGTCGGTGGAGTGGTGCGGGGGGCCGGACGCGGGGTCCTGGGCATCGGCGAGGAGCGTCTGGATCCCGGAACCCTTCAGCCCGCCGGGGATGGGCGCCCGTCGAGCCGGTCACGCCCTCCCGCGAGCCTCGCCGGGAGCTGGACCTGCACCGGGTTCCTGGACCCGCCGGCCATCCGGTCGATCCCGCGCAGCGAGGTGAAGGAGACGCCCAGCGCCGGCGCGAGAACCTCGAACCCTCCCGGGAAGCTCGTCAACCAGCCCCCTCCCTGCCGGCGGCGCACGTGGCCGTGAGCGGGGTGGAGCCGTGCATGAACGGCCCCGCGTCCGGCCCCGGGGGACCTCTCCGTCGAAGAATACCGGCACCCCGGAAGTCCCCTATCCGGGTCCTGGCCCGGACAGGATCCTGCCTTCGCGGTGTTCTCGTCCCGGACCGGGTCGTACACACCCTTCGTTCCCGGCCCGTCCCACGACGGCGATCGTCATGCTTTATGCTGGATGTCGGCCAATCACGCAACAACGGAGGCATCGTGACCGCAGACGACGCGAGTGCGAGGGACACGACGGTGGAATCGCCGGTGGGAAGACGGAGGCTCGACCACGACGGTTCGGCCGTCTGCGGGGCCAGGATGGAGCCGGCCCGCGCGTACGCGGGGATCCCCGGGCTGCTGCAGAGGGCGATCGACGACGGCGACGAGGCCGCATGGGCGGAGATCGTGCAGCGGGTCGACTACATCCATGCGCATGTCGACCTGGCCCTCTCGGCCCTCGACCGCGAGACCGGGTTCGCCGAGCGGGTCCGGTCGGAGGTGCGGGACGGCAAACGGCTGGTCTTCAAGCCGAACCTGGTCGGCCCCACGGCGATCCACTCCGTCACCCACGGCGAGGACCTCGGCGCCCCCATCTGCACGGACTGGACGGTGATCGCCGCGCTGATGCGGTGGTTCCACGATCGGCTCGGCATCACGTACCACCAGATGGCGCTCGGGGAGGCATCCACATCGGTCAACGTCTGGGAGTTCCTCTGGAGCCGGGACACGGGCCGGCGGATCACCGCCGAGGCGGTCTTCGAGGGGCGGAGCGGCGACTTCTACGGGGGCTGGGGGTTCTACTTCGTCCGCCGGTACCTCGCCGACCGTCACCCGTCCGACCACGACGACGACCCCATGAGCGGGTACGGGGAGAGCGTGGACGGCACCTACCTCCCGCCGGGGAGGGCGACCGGCCGGCTCATGGTCTACGACCTGAACCGAGTGGGGGACGACGCCTCGCGCGGGAGGACCGTCCCCGTCCCCGGCGGGGCGAACTTCCGGGAGGTCACCCTGCACAAGGTGATCGTCGGCGGGGACCCGGCCAACCCCTCGGACCTCGCGGACTACCCGGGCTGCGTCCTGGTCAACGTCCCGAAGCTGAAGATCCACGCGCAGGACCTTTTAACGAACGCGATCAAGAACCTGGGGATCGGCCTCTACCCGGTGCAGTGCCCGGCCGGAGGGGGGCACGGGGGGCAGAGCTGGAAGTACGCCCTCCCCTCGTCGACGTTGCCGACCTACAAGGCGCGGCTGCCGCACATGCCCTGGGTGGTCGAGATCGACGAGGAGACCGACGAGCCGCAGCGGAACGAGGACGGGACGTACCGGGCGGTGAAGAACGACGGGATGCCCGGGACGCAGGCGGACGTCATCCGCGCGACCCAGGCCCAGCAGGTCTTCATGGTCCACGTCTCGGACTCGATCGACATGATCAACCTCAACCACAACCCGGAGGGGATCGCGGTCCGGTGCCCCGAGGGCTACCTCTGGTCCTCCCTCGACCCGGTCGCCCTCGACCTCTTCTCGGCCCGGTACTGCTTCAAGACCGTTCCGATGGCCGAGGGGATCCGGCTCCGGGAGGAGAACGGCTGGAGCACGGAGTTCGTCCGCCACGTCCCGGTGGCGCGGGTGGAGGGCACGCAGATCGTCACGGACGAGGGGCTCGACTCGCCGCTCTTCCGGTACAACCTCTACCGGTACGCCGAACGGCGGGGCATGGGGCGGCAGCAGTACCGGGTTGCGGGCTGGGACACCGTCACGGAATCGCCGCTCGCCTCGCTCGACGGCCACCTCGGCAGGGTCGAGGACGACCGGTTCCTCGAACTGATGACCGGGACGATGTATCACAACCTCTCCTGCATGCTCTGGGACATGCAGCGGACCCTCCTGAGCTACGCGGAGGCGCACGACAGGCTGACCGGCTCCTCGCTCCTCGCGGCGTTCATGGAGGGTTTCGACGGGAACGGCGACGGGATGATCGACTACGACGAGAACGGCACGAAGGGGTACTGGACGATCGCGTTCTACATCCTGGCACGCGCCCTGGAGATGCAGATGCGCGAGGAGCACGGGCCGCTCTCGGGGCACTTCTACCAGACAGCCCGGCTCTTCATCAAGCCGACCCGCCGCGAATGGAACGCCGGCGGACACGACTTCAGCCGGGAGTACCACCTGGTCACCCTCGCCGGAACGGCGTTCCAGCTCTCCAGGAACGAGGCCGTCTTCGACGATCCCTTCGTCCCCGGTATGCGGTGGGGCCAGGGGATGTGGCCGAGCTGGGAGTTCACCTCCTGGTACTTATTCATGTCGGTCATCTACGGCGGGCAGTCGCTGGCGGAGTTCTCCGCCCCGTCCCTCTATGCGGACGCCTTCCAGTACGCCGACAAGACCACCAACGGCGGCGGCTACACGGGGAGCCGGGACGCCTCCATCTCGGACCCCTGCGCGATCGCGAACTACCTCGAGGCCGTCTCGAAGGGAGCGGCCCCCCTGGACTTCACGCTCTACCTGCCGGAGGGCTACGGGTCCCTGGACGGGAGGGCCATCCCCAACGTCGAGGAGACGGGGGACCCGGAGAAGGTCTTCACGGCGCACTTCGGTGGCGGCCGGGAGGTCTGGTAGGAAGGGGACCGCCGGGTTCCCGCCACCGGATCGCCGCCTCTCCACCGATCGCGCCGTTCTCCGGCGGTCATGCCTCTGCCCGGTGGGAACAGAGTGTACGCGCGGTCACTCCGCCCGGCCCGACAACCGCGAGAGCGCGTGCAGGACGGGGGCCAGGGCGAAGACGAGCATGCCGTTCACGGAAGGAACCCCTGCGATCACCAGGCCCGGGAGGGAGCCCGGCGCGAGCGTGTGGATGCCACGGGGATGGTCCCGGGAACGCCAGGCAGGGCCTGGAGCACGGAGAGCCGCCAGAGGACCGGGGGGCCCGGTTCGGCGGGCCTGCGCCCCTGGTCTGCAGCACCGGGAGGCGACTTCACTCGGCAGCCCGGTGCCGGCGACGAGACGGGGAAGGGGAGCCGGCAGCAGGGGCGGGTGCGGGTTAAAGGATCGGCGGGGCCGCCGCCGCGAGAGCGGGACCGGACTCCCCGCCGGTGTTCATTGCCGCGCCGCGCCACCGCGATGCACCTCGCCCACCCCCCCGGGCAGCACGATGCACCGGGACGGCCCCCGATCGTTCGGGAAGACACGACCGAATGCGGGAGGAACGGGATCCGGATTCTCAGGCCCCATCTCACTGCCTCCGTCCGCCCGGCAGAGCCCGGCAGGGTTCCGCCGGGAAAAAGAGACGGTACTCGCTCAGCCCTTCCAGGCCTTCATCGCCTCGTCGGCCACGTCGTCGACCGACGCGTACTGCCGGTCCGCCATCTTCGCGAGCACGTCCATGATCTGGGTCGGGGCGCCCCGCTTCTGGGCCTCGGCCGCCAGGTCCGCCTTGGTCACCGGGTAGGTCATCTCGGAGAGCGCCTGTTTGACCATGGTGATCGCCATCTGTTCCTTGGCCGAATCGCCGATCCCTCCGATCGCCTTCCCGATACCGCCGAGCATCCCGCCCAGTCCGCCTTTCTGTTCGTCTGCCATGATAGATACCCGTGCCGCAGCCGGCACCGGTTGCACGTTACTCCTGCATTGTTATGAATGCATGGGTCGGCGCACGGATGGAGCGACGAACGCGGGAATAGTGCGCTGACCGGCCCCGGTCGTCGCCCGGACCACGAACGGCCGGGCGGGACGACGGCGCGCCGGGGGGCGGGCCGGCACTCCCGGCGCACGCGGGGCATGCAGGCGATGGAAGACCGGGGCCCGGCCGTTGCCGGTGACACGAGACGGACTCCGGTTCTCTGTCTGCACCCTCCCGTGCCCCGGCGATCCCGCCCGCGCCGGCCTCCGGCCGTCCCTGTCGCGGCGGGAGCCGTGCTCGCGCGCCGGGACGACCTGTCGCCCGCCGCCTCCCGTGCGCAGGTTTATCGGTTCGCCGGAAGACCTTCGATAGTGCCGATCGGCACTGGAGTAATTGGCAATGATCACCATCGTGGCGGGGGGCCGCGCCCTCCCGGAGAGGGCCGCGGACCTCGAGCGGCTCGCCCTGGACCTGGTCCGGGCGTCCCGGGACGAAGCGGGAAACATCTCGTACGACTTTTTCGCGGACCTCTCCGACCCGGCGAGGTTCACGTTCATCGAGGTCTGGAAGGACCAGGCTGCGATCGACCTCCACAACGCGACGCCGCATTTCCAGGGCTTCGTGGAGAAGGCGGGACCGCTCTTCGACGGTCCTCTCGAGATCGGGCTCTACCGGAAACTCAGCTGAGCCGCCGGCGGGGGCTGCGCTCCTGGCGGCCCCCGGGGTGGTGGGCGCCGATCCGTGGAGCGGATGCTCCTCCCTGTCAGCGGGCCGGGATACCGGGCCCCCCGCCTGTCCCTGGACGGACCTGAAGCCCCCGGTGGAGGACCTCCGGGCAGCCTTCCGCACCCGTGTTAACGCTGTTAACGTGGCCGGCCGGGCAGTGACACGGTTCCTGCCGGGACCGGCCCCGTCTCGCCATCGAGAACCGGGCCGGGTCTCGCGCGTCCTGCCGGACGGCGGGGGGCCGCGTTGAGACCTCGACCCGTCCACGGGCCGGCGCCGTGCCGCGATCGGGGAGGGTCCCCCCGTCCCGGACGCCGGTTCGGACCGACCTCTTTTTCTCGGACCAGGGCAACAGGACGTCGCACCGATGGAAGATCTCGGCCGGTCACGGAGAACCCCCCGGGAGGTGGGGCCCTGAACATCGCCATCGCCGGCGCCGGGCCCGCCGGCGCCTACCTCGCGGCCCTCCTCTCGGCACGGGGGATCGACCCCGACCTCTACGACCCGATGGCGCATGCCACGCGGTGCGGCCTCCGGCCGTGCGGGTGGGGTGTCTCCCGCCGCCTCGGCCCGTACCTCGACGCGGTCGGCCTCGCGCTCGACGACTACGCCCTCGCGCCGATGGAGACCCTGGTGATCGAGGGGCTGCGGGCCCGGACCCCGCTTCTCACGATCGAGAAGCCGCGCCTCGTCCGCGACCTCGTCCGGACGGTCCGGGTCCACCGCCGGTTCCTCGCTCCCCCCGAGGCGGGGGAGTTCGACCTGGTCGTCGATGCGACGGGGATCGCCCGGGCCCTCCTCCCCCCCTGCCGGTCGGACCTCGTGATGCGGACCCTCCAGTGCCGCGTCAGGGCGGAGGGGCCAGGGGACCGCCTCCCCGGGCCCGCCGTCCGGGGGAGCGCCGTTCCCGGGTTCGGGTACACCTGGGCCTTCCCCCTGGGCGGGACGGACTATCACGTCGGGGTGGGCGCGATAGGGCCGGCCGACCTGGAAACCCTGCTGGAGCGCTCGCTCCGGGGATGGGCCGGCGGCGGCCCGCGTCTCGCCCGGTGCTGCGCCTGCGGGGGGGCGGTCCGCGTCTCGTCCCCGTATTACGCGACCCCGTTCTTCTCCAGGCGGCCCCCCGGGGACGGCGGCCCCCGCCTGGTCGTGGGCGCCGGGGAGTCGATCGGGACCGTCGGGCCCTTCACCGGCGAGGGAATCCTACCCTCCCTGGAGTGCGCCCGGCTCCTCGCCGATCGCCTGGGGGACCCGGAGGGCTACACCCGGGCCGTCCTCGCGAGGTTCGGGTGGATGAGAGGGGAGCGGGAGACCCTCGACCGCCTGCTGGCCGCCGGCGGCGGAGGGGCCCTGGGGCTCCGGGACCGCTGGCGGTTCTACCGGAACGCCCGCCGCTCCGGGATCCGCCTCCCGCTCGCCGAGGCGGTGCGGGAGGCCGGCCGGCTCTCGCGCTGGGTCGACGGCCCGGGACGGTGACCGCGGCGGGCGGGTCGAGCGGTACCACCACCTCCTCCGGATCGAGGAGGCGATGGGGCAACGGAGCCCGGTACGCCGGCCGGGACGTTCTTCCGGCGAGGCACGGCCTCGCTCGTCACCGCACACGGGGGTCGGAACGTCGACCGGGTGAAACCGGTGCACGGTTGATGGTGTGCCGCACCGACGAGGAACCCCGAAAGAGGCATATCCATTGGACCAAACACACGGGATGCCCCTGGCACAGAACGATGATCCGCTCGAGAGAGATCGATGCGCGGGTCCTGGGAAGGGGGTGCGGCAGCGGGAAGGCCTGCCGCACCGCATCATCACAGGTCGTGAAAATTGTGCCCCGTTCAGGAAAGGGGTATTGGAACGATCTCCGCCCTGACATCGGCTGGCGGAGCATAATACATCCACGAAGTAACCAGCACATCGGCCCCGGCTCTGGCATAGGCTGCCGCATTGGTTCCGTTGATGCCCCCCGCTGCTATCATGGTGATATCGGGATTGATGGCACGGCACTGCCTGGCGCATTCGACAAAAGGTTCCTGGGCCATCTTGTCCAGTTGGACGGCGTCAGCTCCGGAGCTGGCTATCATCAGGGCTTCCTCTCCGGTATGGGCTTCAACGACAATTTTCCGTTCGTGCTGCTTATTTTTGATGCAACGCACCACGCCGGCCAACCCCTCGTAGCCTCCCGTGAAAAGAAGATGTTCTCGGAAAACGAGCACGGTGTCGGATAGCCCGGTACGGTGCGGCACCCCGCCACCCGCCACAAGCGCTTTTAACGCTATCTTTTTTACAAACGGGGGGTGTTTCCGGGTTCCGGCGACCGAAACCAGGGGGTTTTCCGCCCGGGCGGCATCGACCAGTTGCCTCGTGCGCCCTGCAATGCCCGATGCGTATTCGATCATGGCATCCCCTGTACGCCAGATCAGATGGATGGCACTTGCATCGCCCTCCGCTTCGAGCAATTTTTCGCCTGTCTGCAACCTGGTTCCCGAAGCGACCGCATACCGGATCTCGAGTCCCGCTTTTTTATAAAGCCGTGCTGCTTCCTCGGTACAGCACGCGATCATATCGTTTCTGGCGGTCAATGAGATCGAACCCTTCTTCCCAGACAGTTCCAGCAGTGTTGTTGTCAAGTCCCCTGCCGGAACGTCGTCTTCAATCAATCGGTCGATCTCGTTTTCGGTAAAATAGATCATCGTAGATCCCCACAACGTCAGTACGCTTGTAGGTTTCTCCATCCGTGGGCCGGATCCCATCGACGTGAGGATCGGCAGGGCGCGCATCGGCGCTCCTCCGTATCGCGTCGCTGGTACCGCCTGTCGCGAGGCGGAGCCCCTCGAGTGACCGACTCGCGATGAGGGCGCGAGGGGACGGTTCACCTGCTCCAGGCGGTAGCAGGGATCTTCTTCCTCTCATCGATGCCGTCACCCCTCGTTCATGCGCCGGCATCCCCCGGGCCAGGGTTTTCGATCGTCATGCCGGGGGCCGGGATCAGGACAGGGACGCCCTCAAGGCCTGTCGCGATCTCTTCCGGCGGAGCGTGCCCGTGACGGGTCGACCTCATGGTGACCACGGCCCCCTCGGCGCCGATTGCACGTTCATCATCACCAGGCGAGGAGGGCGTTCCAGCAGGGGGACAGCCTTGTCCCGGTACCGCGCCATCGGTCACCGGAGGCGATGGGGTCCGCCCCGGGACCCCCGCGAGGCGGGTGACTCCTGCCGGGGCACGCACGCTGCCCCTTCTCCCCGGACAGCCGGCGGTCCCCCGGTGTGCCGCCGCAACGGCTGCGGCGTGGGCGGGAACCGCTTCTGGCGGCTCCCCGAGCCGACGCGGCCGATACCCGGCACGCCCTCGTCGCCCGATGGCGGCGGGGGCCTGTCGCGGCCGACCGCGCAAGGGTCGCACTCACCCGGTTTCTCCGGGGAACGGGCGGCTCGTTTGCGAGAGTCTTCCTGGCCGGCCACGTCCTCGCCGGGCTCTCCCTGCTCGGGGAGCTCGAAACAATCGAGGGACCGGGCCTTCGCGATCTCGCGGATCGCCCCCCCCCCTCCAGGCTGGCCGCACAGGGCCCTGCGCAGAGGGTCCCGGGATGGTTCCGACCGGCTCCGGCGCGAAGATTGACGTTGCCGCACGCCTGAGTACGATCGGTGATGGAGTTCACCGTCAACCGCGGGTCCCGCTGATAACTCCTACCCCTTCCGAGGAGACACCTGTGGACCCGATACCATCGAGAGACCCCCCTTCGCTCGCGGCCGACCTGGCTGGTCTCGCCGCCCTCGTCCGTTCCTGCGGCCCGGAGTTCGAACCCGCGGCCGACCGGCTCGACGCGCTCGACCTCCGGCTCGACGCGGGATCGTTTCACCTGGCCGTGCTCGGCCAGTTCAAGCGCGGAAAGTCCACGCTCCTGAACGCCCTGCTCGGCGAGGCCGTGCTCCCGAGCTCGGTCGTGCCGCTCACGGCCATCCCGACCCGGATCCGCGCGGGGTCGATGCGGCAGGTCCGGGTCGACTTCTCTGATGGCAGGACCGACGAGGTGCCGGCCGTCCCCGACGCGGCGGCCCTCGCGGCCGTCCTCGCCCGGTACGTCACGGAGGAGGCGAACCCGGGAAACCGGCTCGGCGTGGCCGGGGTCGAGGTGCTCCACCCGTCACCCGCGCTGGCGCACGGCGTGGTGCTGATCGACACGCCCGGGATCGGCTCGACGTACGCGCACAATACCGCGACCACGATGGCGTATCTCGCAGAGTGCGACGCGGCCCTCTTCCTGTTCTCGGCCGACCCGCCAATCACCGCGGTCGAGGTCGAGTTCCTCCAAAAGGTGCAGGGCCGTGTCCCGCGCCTCTTCTTCGTGCTGAACAAGGTCGACTACCTCTCCGACGACGAGGCCGCGGCCGCCACGGGCTTTTTGCGGCGGGTGCTCGCCGAGCAGGCGGACCTTCCCTCGGACGTGCCCATCTACCCGGTCTCGGCCCGCCGCGGGCTCGCGGCCCGGGAGCGCGGCGACGAGGCGGAGTGGCGGGCGAGCGGCTGCGCCGGGATCGCCGACCGCCTCCTCGCCTTCCTCGCGGAGGAGAAGCAGCAGGTCCTCGAGGCCTCGGTCCGGCAGCGTGCGGGCGAGGTCGCGGACGAAGTCCTGCTCGCGCTCCGGCTCTCGCTCTGGGCGCTCGCGATGCCGGGCGAGGAGCTGGAGGAGAAGAGCGCCCGGTTCGACGCGGCCCTGGCCGAGGCCGAGCAGCAGCGGCGGTACGCGAAGGACATGCTCGCGGGGGAGCAGAAGCGGATGGCCGAGCTCGTGGAGACGCACGCGGCCGCGCTCCGGGAGCGGTACGGGGCCCGCCTGGTCGAGGTCGCGGACGCGGCACTCGCGGAGAGCGGCAGCGAGGCGGCGGCGGTCGAAGCCATGGCCGAGGCCGTCGCCGAGGAGTTTCCCCTGGAGATCGAGGCGACGGCCGGGATGCTGGACGAGGAGCTCGGCCGGCGCCTGCGGGTCCACCACGAGAACGCGGCGCGGCTGATCGGATCCGTGCGGGCGGCCGCGGCCGAGCTCTTCGACGTGCCGTACCACGTGCCCGGGACCGGGCACCGGCTCGAGCAGGGGTCGCGGGCCTGGTGGGTCCGGCGAGACTTCTCGATGGCGCCGCTGGTCCCGATCCCGGCCGAGGTGATGGAGCGGGCCCTCCCGCGCCGGCTGCGCGAGCGGCGGGCCCGGGAACGGCTCGGGCGGCAGGCCGGCAACCTCGTCCGGGCGAACGTCGAGAACCTGCGCTGGTCGATGATCCAGGATCTGGACGCGGCCTTCCGGGCCTTCGCGTCGGAGCTCGACGGGGGGCTCGCCGACGCGGTCCTGGCGACGCACGGCGCGATCGCGGCGGCCGTGGCGGAGCGGGGGCGGCACGAGGAGGCGAGCCGCGACCTCTCGGTCCTGCGGGAGCGAGAGATTGCAGGGCTGGAACGGGCCATCGAGAGGATGCAGGGGAGATGACGGACAGGAGAGCAAATTCCGCAGTCCGCCGGCCGGGGAGCCATCCGCGACCTCGTCCTCGGCGCTCTTCCCCCTCGGGACGCCGGTCCTCGTCCCCGCCGGCGACCCCGCCGGCGCGCTCCTTGACCCGGTCGCCCGGACCGACGCGAGCGCATCCGTGGACGGGGACGCGGTCATCGAGGCGTCGGACCGGGTCGTGGGCGGGATCGACGGCTTCCTGCTCTGCCTCGCGAACGGGACGCTTCTCCCGAACACGCCGGCGCGGACGCCCCGGACGCCCCGCCGGGCCACGTCACGCCGCTTCCGAGGGACCCGGACGGCTCCCCGTGCGGCCGAAGGCCGTACTCGAGGCGCGGTCCGGCGCCCGTCCCGGCGCCGTCGTCGCGGACTCCTGGACCCACGCGATCCGGTTCGGCTGCCACGGTTCCGGTCACGAAGGCTTCCCGCAGCAGGGAGACCACGGCCAATGTCGCCGTCGAATGTTATTTCCCTTAGCAGGTGCTCGTGAAAGAGTGAGATTGGCCCTGTCATGCATGCGATCGAAACCCTCGGGATCTCGAAGCGTTTTGGCGACCTCCGGGCCCTCTCTGACGTCTCCTTCACGGTCGGCGAGGGCGAGACCTTCGGCTTCCTCGGCCCGAACGGCGCCGGCAAGACGACGACGATCCGTATCCTGACCGGGATCACGGCGCCGACATCGGGGACGGCCCGCATCTTCGGCCACGATATCGTACGCGAGACGGTCGCGGCCCGGCGGCAGATGGGGATCGTGCACGAGACCTCGAACATCTACACGGACCTCTCGGCCTGGCGGAACCTGATGTTCGCGGCCGAGCTCTACCGCGTCGGCCGGCGCGAGCGCGAGAAGCGCGGCGCCGAGCTCCTCGAGGTCTTCGACCTCGCCGACCGGCAACACGACAGGACCAGGGGCTTCTCGAAGGGGATGAAGCGGCGGCTCACGCTCGCCATGGGCCTGGTCAACTCCCCCCGCCTCCTCTTCCTCGACGAGCCGACCTCGGGCCTGGACGTCCAGAGCAACCTGATCATCCGGGACGTGATCCGGGGGCTGAACGAGGACGGGGTCACGGTCTTCCTCACGACCCACAACATCGAGGAGGCGAACCTGACCTGCGACCGGGTGGCCATCATCGACCACGGCCGGATCGCGGCCATCGACTCCCCCGAGCGGCTCAAGGAGACGATCCAGTCCGTCCAGTCGGTCGAGGTCGCCTTCCACCCGGGCGGGCGGGTGGCCGCGGACGACCTGGCGGCGCTCTCCCGCGTCCGCGAGGTGCGCAAGGAGGGCGACAAGTTCCGGCTCATCACCGAGGATCCGCCCGGGGTGCTGGAGGAGGTCATGGCCTTCGCGCCCCGCGCCGGAGTCCGGGTCATCAGCGTGAACACCCGCGGCCCGAGCCTCGAGGACGTCTTCATCCGCCTGACCGGGCTCGACGTCCGGACGAAGGGGGTGACGACCGCTGACTGAGGTGGAGGGGTGGTTCGGGCAGGTCTCGACCGAGCTCGCCGCGGCCTGGGCGATCGCGAAGAAGGACATCCTGATCTGGTACCTCAAGCCGGGCATCATCGTCTCGGGCATGCTCTTTCCGCTCTTCATGTTCCTCGCGTTCGCCGTCGGCCGGCCGGCCGAGCCGACGGTCCTGGTCCCCGGCCTCGTGGCGATCACCATCCTCTTCTCGGCCTCCTCGATCGAGCCGGTCTCCATCCCGATCGAGCGGCGCATGAACACCTTCGACCGCCTCCTCTCGGCCCCGATCTCGCTCCACGCGGTGGTCCTGGGCGAGAGCCTGAGCGGGTTCCTCTACAGCATCGGGATCGCCCTCGTGCCGCTGGCCGCCGGCCTCGCCGTCTTCCGGGCGGGGATCGTCGGGCCCGCCTTCCTCGTGGCCGGGGTCGTCCTCACGGCCTTCTGCTTTTCGACCATGGGTACGCTCTTCGCCGCGTACCCGACCGAGAGCCCGGGCGACATCATGTCCATGCTGAACCTGGTGCGGCTCCCGCTGATCTTCATCTCCGGCGTCTTCATCCCGCTCTCCCAGCTCCCGTCCGCCGGCCAGTTCATCGCGCTCCTCTCGCCGCTGACCTACGGCAGCGACCTGATCCGGGCAGGCTTCACGGGCGAAGCCCACTTCGGGCCGGCGGTCGACGTCGGCCTCCTCCTCGTCTTCATCCTCGTCTTCCAGTTCGCGGCGAACCTGCTGTACCGGAGGTTCAACGACTGAGCCGATGCGACGGACTGGTGGGACGAGCTGCCCGGCCCCTGATCGCCGGTACTCCCGATCCGTCAGCCGTGCGTGCGGCATCGAGGAATGCCCCCCGCATCTCGGAGGTGGTGAAAGGGCCAACGGGATCGGCGAAACCCGCCCGGACGCATCGTCCGGTCTCTCGCCTGCTATCGCACGGCTTTGTCCGTGCGGTCATCACGTCCAGGGCGGCTGAGCGGTGACCCAATCCCTCTCGCCCCGTGGCAAGGCCAGGCGGATTGGCACAGCGGGATCAGCGATCCACCAATGCACGGCACATCCCCACTGTCTCAGAGGCGATCCTGCGCGCCGGGGGGATCGCCGAAGGCGCGATGGCCGAAAGGATCCAGGCCCGGGGCCTTCCCGGACGGGGCCATGATGGATGCGATGGAGTGCAACCCGGGCCCGCCATCTTCTCCATGCCCGGCGGCCGCATCGCGGCCGCGATGGCTGCGAGGACGCGGCGCGGAGAGTCGGGCCCTGGCAGGGCGATGCCAGTCGCAGGTCGCTCCCCTGGAGGCGGCCATCCCGAGGCCGAACGGGAACGCCTGCCGGCGGGGCTCCGTCCCCGCCGTTCCCCCCTGAAGGCAGAAGCGGCCTGCAGTCGTCCGGCCCTGGGCCTTCGGCCACCCTCACGCCCCCCGTCCAGGAGGAATCCGAATGCCCGGGGCGGCGCCGGCGGGCCGCACGATACCGTTCTCTCCCCTACTGGTCACCCGGCCGGGTCGGGCCCGGGGCGGAATAAACGCCGTCCTGGCGGTAGAAAGAGAAGGGGGGAGAGGCCTACTCCCCGGAGTCCCTGGCCTCCTGCCGGATCACGGCAAAGGCCTCTTCGGGGGAGGAGATCGGGCTCATCACCCCGCCCTTCATGATCGAGAAGGAGGTGCCGATCTCCCCGGCCTCCCAGGGGTCGTGGGTGATGTAGAGGACGGGGATCTTCAACCCCAGGAGGGTCTCTCGGAAGAGGGGGAGGACGAACTCCTTCTTTGCCCGGTCAACCTCCGTTATGGGCTCATCGAGGAGCATCGCCCTCGGCGAGGACGCGAGGGCGCGTGCCAGGGAGACGCGGCTCCTGTACCCGCCCGAGAGCTGTTTCGGCTTCAGGTCGAGGTACGTCTCGAGGCCCAGGAGCTCCACCATCCCGTGGAAGGACTCCACCGAGCCCCGTCCGTTCTTCAGAGAATAGAGTATGTTCTCACGGACGGAGAGGTGAGGGAACAGGCCGGTGTTCTGCGGAACGTAGCCCAGCTGCCGCTCCTCGGGGGGGAGGGCGGTGATCTCCTCTCCCCCGATCCTGATCGAGCCCGAGTCGGGCTCGAGGATCCCGGTGATGATCCGCTGGAGCGTGGTCTTGCCACACCCGTTCAGCCCGATCAGGACCCTGATCTCCCCGGGTCCGACGCCGAACGTGACCCCCTTGAGGACGTGGCGATCGTCGAATGACTTATGCAGTTCTCTTGCTTCGAGCACGGAATTTCACCTCCAGGCGCAGGAAGAGCACGAGCAGCAGTGACAGGAGGATACAGAACGCACTGGCCGTGACGGCCATGCTCACCTCTCCCTCCTCCACCTTGGTGAAGACGTAACTGGCGAGCACCATGGTCATCCCGGGCACGTTCCCGCCGAACATGATGACCGCGGCGAACTCCGAGAGCGAGCGGGAGAATCCCAGCACGAACGCTGAGAAGATCGCCTCGCCCAGGAGCGGGATGACGATCCGCCGGTAGGCCCGGGGCGGCGAATCGCCGAGGCTCCTGGCGACGTTGATCAGCTCCCTGTCGATCTCCTCCGCGGACGAGGCGATGGTCCGGGCTGCCAGGGGGTAGGAGACGAAGAACATGGCCAGGATCACAGCGACAAGGGTGAACGCGAGCCCGGTCGGCCCGGCGAACCCGAACATGTTCCTGCCGAATGCCAGGAGAAGGGCGAGCCCCGCGACGGTGTGGGGGAGGGCGATCGGGAGGTCGTTCATGAAATCGGCGATCCTGTAGATGACGGTCCCGGGGTGGAAGATGTAGAAATACGCGAACCCGAGGGCCATCAGCACGCCGAGAAGCGCCGCACAGAAGGCCGTTCCGAGGGTATTCTTGACGGCGTCCCAGAACACCGGGTCCCCGAAGGTCTTTGCCATCCCATCGAGGGTGACGTTGCCGAGGATGGCGAGAATCGGGTAGAAGATCAGGAGGAAAAAGAGGGGGACGAAGAGTACTTCCCAGATGCTCACCTTACGCATAGATCTCCCAGCCGTATTTTGTGAACTCCTCGATGTTCTGATCGACGAAATTCATGAAGTCCTTCGCCTTCTCCTCGTTCCCTCCCCTGATCACCGCGGCGCCGAAGACGATCTCCTCGGACAGATCGTAGCCGTACTTCTCTGCGACATCCAGGTCGTAGAGGTTGGCGGTGCTGCTGTAGGTGAAGCCGGCGTCCACCTCATCGCTCTGGACCATCAGGGCCACCTGGTTCACGGTGCCGGGACGCGTCCTGATGTTGCCCATGCTGTTGAGCTGATCCAGGAGCCCCAGGTTCCGGAGCACGTTTTCGGAGTACACGCCGACGGGGGCGCTCTGATCGGCGACTGCCACGACGGTGCCGGGCGCTGTCAGGTCGGAGGCGTTCCTGATTCCTTTCTCCCGCCCGGTCTTGGACACGGCCAGTACGACGAACTCCTTCATGAGCTTCCTGGCCTCGCTCACCCTGCCCTCCGCCTCGAGTTTCTCGATCAGGCTGTAGTCGGCCGAGTAATAGAGGTCACAGGGCTGACTCTGGTTGATCTGGGCATAGAGTCCACCGGAGGGGCCGTAGTTCGGAGTGATGTCGGACCCGGAGGACGCGCTGTAGTTCGCGATTACCACGTCCATCGGCTTCTTCAGGCCCGCGGCCACATAGAGGTTCAGCGGGGCATCCTGGCTGACGCACCCCGCTGAGAGTAACAGGAGACCGGCGATGAGACATGCACCCATCGCCGCGATACGGCGGTAGTTGGTTTCCATGATTTCTCCAGACTGGATATGCCAGGATCGAGGATCCTGGCCGCGTCGATATTTTGGCTCATATGAGTAATAAACGTTGTCAACTTTATTAACTTTCTAAAATGTCAAAAAGAAATAATATCAAATGAAAAAACAACTGGTAATTCTGTTGGTTTACGGAGGCCTGTGGCCACCGGTTTTCCAGCCCGGGACTGCGAGGGGGGGGAGAACCGCCCCGCTGCCCCGTCACCCCAGTTTCCGGGTGATCTGCACCGTTACCAGGGTCAGAAGCCCCATGACCACGATCAGGATCGGGAGGAAGAGTGCGAAGGCCACCACCCCCAGCAGGCCAGGCAGGAGGAACGGCGCGAGCATGTTCAGGCCGAACAGGATCGCCACGATCCCGGTCGCCGCGAGGACGAGCAGGAGTCGTTTGACGAGCGGGGGGATCGCCACCGGTTCGGCCGGGGGGTGACGGATGCCGAAGAGGGTCGGCCCGATCACCTGGGTGCCCAGGAGCACCACCCCGGTGATGATGTTCTGGACCCCGAGGAGCGGCGAGATCACCGAGGAGAGGACCCCCGGGACGATGCACGAGACGATCCCCATCGCGGCGAAGGCGAGCCCGGCGGCGACGAGCGGCCAGGAGCGCGTCACCGTGCTCCCCACCACCTGCCCGAGGGCGAGCATCTGGAGCGAGGTCAGGACCAGCAGCAGGCCGAGCTGGCCGTCGGCGTTGAAGGCCGGTATCGCGCCCAGGATCATGAAGAGGACCAGGCACCCGAGGAGGAGCAGGAGGACGCCCTGGAAGACGTTGAACGAGTCGCCGACCGAGAGCCCGGCCTCTCCGAAGAGGCCGCGGGGGCGGCGCTCCCTCCGGCTCTCCCCCGTCGCCGCCGCCTTCTCCTCCGCCGGTTCGGGGGCGTACCGGGCCGTGACCGAGTGGATCGCCCAGGCGAGGTACACGAGGGCGGCGCCGAAGGCGACGCAGATCCCCGCCGTGAGCCCCACGGGCACGACCCCAGGAACGAGCGTGATGACCCCGAGGACCACCTCGAGGGCGTACACGGCGGCGCAGGCGACGGCCAGGTGCCGCAGCACCCCCGGGACGCGCAGCCAGGTCCGTGCACGATCCTCTGCGGTGACGAGCTGGACGAGCCCGAGCGCCCCCGTGACAAGGACGATCGCGCCGGCCAGCACGCGGATCAGCCCGGTCGTCTCCCCGGGGTAGAAGATGGCGAGCGTCCCGACGATGGCCGTGACGATCCCGGCGATTACCACGATCCAGGACCGGAGCAGGTCGCCGAACGGGGTCTTGCCCATGGTGATGATCTGCATCGAGACGAGCACCACGAAGAGCCCGTACATGGCGCCCTCGCTGTAGGGGAGCGCTCCCGTCCCGATCGGAAAGAGGAGGAGGCCGAAGATCAGGAAGAAGACTCCGCCGACGAGCAGGAGCACGACCTCGATCGAGAGGTCGACCTCGGCCCTGTGCTGTGCGTAGGACTGGAGTGTGTGCGGACCGCCAGGGTCCCGGTGCGTCGTATCGTCGTTCATGGTTACCTCTCCCCCGCCGATGACACCCTTCGAGAAGACGACGGAGGTCTCAGATATACGTCCCCCTTGTCTCGAGCAGCACCCTGCGGTCGTGCGCCATCCGGACGAGCATGGCCTCCACGCCCGGATCTCCCACCACGTACCCCCTCCAGAGGTCGGTGTACGGCTGTTCGGGCACGACGACGATCCCCTTCCGCTCCGCCACCCGGTCGAGGGAGTACGTGGCCGCGGCATCGGCGGGGTACGCGTGGGCGGGGGTCTCTGTCCCGCGGCCCTCGCGGTCGGTCACCTTGGAGTAGATCGGGGTCGCGATGTCGCCGGGGCAGATCACGGAGAAGGCGATCCCCTTCTCCGCGAACCCGTACCGCAGGCTCTCGGAGAGCCCGACGACCGCGTACTTCGTGGTGTTGTAGATCTCCTGCATCGGGAACGGGTCCAGGCCGGCCACCGACGCGGTGTTCACGACGTGGCCCGAGCCCTGCCGGAGCATGATCGGCAGGGCGGCGTGGACGCCGTAGATCACGCTCCAGAGGTTGGTCTCGATCATGGTCTGCCAGTCCCCGAGCGTGGCCGTCTCGTAGAGCTGGGGCCGGAAGATCCCCGCGTTGTTGAAGAGCATGTCGAGCCGGCCGGCCTCCGCCGCCGCCCCCTCGACCGCCGCCTGCACCTGCTGTTGCTCCGTCACGTCCGCGACGAGGGTCCGCACCCGGCTTCCGTGCGACGAGAGTTTTCCGGCGGCGCCGGCGACCTTCGCGGGGTCGCGCCCGAGCATATAGACGGTCGCGCCGCGCTTGAGCAGTTCCTCCGAGAGCGCGAACCCGATGCCGGAGTTCGCGCCCGTGACGATGCAGATCTTCTCCCGGTAGTAGTCGCTCGCGTCCATCGTCGTCCCCTTCCGCGGGCCGCGCTCAGAAGTACGACCCCTTCGTCTCGTACGCGACGCGCCGGTCGTGCGCCATCTGCATCAGGAACGCCTCCGTCCCGGGGTCCCCCGCCGCCCATCCCCGCCAGATATCGGTACCCGGCTGCTCGGGCACGACGATGACCCCTTTCCGCTCCGCGGCCGCGTCCAGGATCTCGACGGCCGTCCTGTCCGCGGGATAGGCGTCGTCGGGTATCGGCAGCTGGTCGTGGACCGTGCCATCGGGAGACTTCTGGAAGATCGGCGTCGCGATGTTGGAGGGACAGACCGTCGAGAAGGCCAGCCCCTTCTCAGCGAACTCGTACCGGAGGCACTCGGTCATGCCGGTGACGCCGAACTTGGATAGTGAGTACAGCGCCTGGAACGGCGGAGGGAAGATGCCCGCGGCCGAGCTGGTGTTCACGACATGGCCCGAGCCCTGCCGGAGCATGATCGGGAGGGCCGCGTGGACGCCGTAGATGACGCTCCAGATGTTCGTATCGATCAACTTTTTCCAGTCGTCGAGCGTGGCCTTCTCGAACTGCATGGTCCCGCCGATGCCGGCGTTGTTGAAGAGCATGTCCAGCCGGCCGGCTTCCGCCGCCGCGCCCTCGATGGCCCGCTGCACCTGCGCCCCGTCCGTCACGTCCGCGACGAGCGTGCGCACCCGGTCCCCGTGCGACGAGAGTTTTTTGGCGGCGGCCGCGACCTTTCCCGGGTCGCGTCCGAGCAGGTAGACGGTCGCGCCGCGCTTCAGCAGTTCCTCGCTGAGCGCGTACCCGATCCCCGAGTTCGCGCCCGTGACAATGCAGATCTTCTCCTTGTAGTAGTCCTGGTTGGTCATTGTATTCTCCTTTGAGTTCTGGTTCATTCTCGTGGTTTTCGGCGCCGGGTCACTCGAGCAGGCGCGAACCAAGGCGGTCGAGCACGCCGGTCCCCTCCCCCAGCACCGCCCGCGTCACCCGCTCCACCGGCAGAGAGGCCAGGCCCTCGATGATCCGGTGCTGCGTCGGGTGCTGCATCCAGGAGAGCGCGGTCCAGCGCAGGCTCCCCGCCCCCGCCTCGGCCCGCTCGAGGTCCAGCCCCTGCGGGAAGAGCACGAACTGCGAGAGGTCCGCTCCCGGGCCGTTGATCCGGGGGATGTACCGCCAGCCGATGGTGTTCAGGGTCGCCATCCCGGCCCGCACCTCCCCGAGCTCGCTTCCCGCCAGCGGGCCCGCGGACTCGAACTCCAGGGAGAGGAAGGTGTTTCCCGCGAAGCTCGCGTTCGTGGAGTAATACGGCCCGACCTCGCGCAGGTCCTGGATCTCCGCGTAGACCTTGGGGACCCCGGACTGCTCCCGTCCCCGCAGGATCGGCTCGGTGCTGTTCTCCCAGGTGACGAGCGTGTAATCGCCGTCCAGGTGGTCCCTGCTCCCGTCGAACCGGACGGGCGCCGAGACGTTGACCAGGTTGTACCGCGCGCCGGCCAGCCAGTTGACCCCGGCGAACGTGGCGAACATCACCTGCACCTCCGGGGCGCGGAGCGTGAACTCACGGGGGACGAACGCCTCGAGGAGCGCCCGGTCGGTCTCGTACGCGATCACCAGGGCGGTCACGCGCTGCGTGGCCACGTGCCCGGGCACCAGCTCCGTGCCGCCGAAGTGCGCCGGCATGGTGTAGTCGAGGGAATCATCGATCTCGAACATACGGATCACCTCCACTCCTGTCGTCCGCCTCCCGGCGTCATGGGGGGAGCGGCGGCACCGCCGTCGGCGTCTCGCCCCGTTCCACCTGCTGCCCACGCATCCTCGCGGTCTCCAGCATGAACGCCTCCATGCCCGGATCGCCGTTCGCGTACTCCCGCCAGAGCCCGAGGAACGGCTCCTCGGGCACGACGATGATCCCCTGCCGTTCGGCGACGCGGTCGAGGATGAAGGCCGCGGCACGGTCCGCGGGGTAGGCGCCGGCGGGGATCCCCTGGTCGCCCGTGCTGCCGTCGAGGCCCTTGCTGAAGATGGCCGACGCGATGAAGAACGGGCAGACGGCCGAGAACGAGATCCCCCGCGCCGCGTACTCGTACCGCAACGACTCGGAGAGCCCGGTGACGGCGAACTTGGTCGTGTTGTACAGTGACTGGAACGGCACCGGGATGAGCCCGCCGATCGACGAGGTGCTGACGATCTGGCCCGAGCCCTGCCGGAGCATGATCGGCACGGCGGCGTGCGTCCCGTAGAGCACGCTCCAGAGGTTGGCGTCGATGACCGCCCGCATCTCGTCAAGGCCGATCCGCTCGAACGGGACGGTCAGGCCGACGCCGGCGTTGTTGAAGAGCAGGTCGAGCCGGCCGGCCTCCGCTGCCGCGCCCTCGACGGCCGCCCGCATCTGCGCCCCGTCCGTCACGTCCGCGACCAGGGTGCGCACCCGGTCCCCGTGCGCCGCGAGCTTTCCGGCCGCCTCCGCGACCTTCGCCGCGTTGCGCCCGAGCAGGTAGACGGTCGCGCCGCGCTTCAGCAGCTCCTCCGAGAGCGCGTACCCAATGCCGGAGTTCGCGCCCGTGACGATGCAGACCTTTTTTTGGTAGTAGTCGCCGGTCTCCATGGTCCCCCCAGCGCCGCCCTCAGAAGTACGACCCCTTCGTCTCGTACGCGACCCGGCGGTCGTGCGCCATCTGCATGAGATACGCCTCCGTCTCGGGGTCTCCCGCGGCCCATCCCCGCCAGACAGCCGTGCCCGGCTCCTCGGGCACGACGATGACCCCCTTCCGCTCGGCGACCGCGTCCAGGATCTCGACGGCCGCCCGGTCCACGGGATAGGCGTCGTCGGGGATCGGCGCTTTCTCGTTCACCGGGCCGTCGGCCGACCTCTGGAAGATGGGCGTCGCGATGTTGGTCGGACAGATCGTCGAGAAGAAGAGCCCCTTCTCCGCGAACTCGTACCGCAGGCACTCGGTCATGCCGGTGACGCCGAACTTGGTGAGCGAGTAGAGCGCCTGGAACGGCGGGGGGACGATGCCGGCCGCCGAGCTGGTGTTCACGATGTGGCCCGAGCCCTGCCGGAGCATGATCGGGAAGGCCGCGTGCACGCCGTAGACCACGCTCCAGACGTTGGTCTCGATGATCTTCTTCCAGTCCTCGAGGGTCGCCTTCTCGAACTGCAGGGTGCCGCCGATGCCGGCGTTGTTGAAGAGCATGTCCAGCCTTCCGGCCTCCGCTGCCGCGCCCTCGATCGCCGTCCGCACCTGTTCCCAGTCCGTCACGTCCGCGACGAGGGTCCGCACCCGGTCCCCGTGCGACGAGAGTTTGCCGGCGGCGGCCGCGACCTTCGCCGGGTCCCGCCCGAGCAGGTAGACGGTCGCGCCCCGCTTCAGCAGTTCCTCGCTGAGCGCGTACCCGATGCCGGAGTTCGCGCCCGTTACGATGCAGATCCTGTCCGTGTAGTAGCCCTGGTTGTTCATGTGATAGTCCTCCGGTGGTGGATCGTGTTTCCCGCCCGCGTCCCGGGCAGGCCTACTCCAGCACCCGCCCCTGGCTCGGCTTCAGCACGGCGGTGCTCTGCACCAGCATCACGGGGGCCATCGCCAGGATCGGGAGGTCCGCGAGGGCGTTGACGATGTGGTGCTGCATCGGGTTCTGCCAGGGCGCGAGCCGGATCCACTCGACCGAGCCCGTCCCCGTCCAGGCGCTGTGCACCTCGGCCCCCTGGGGGTACAGGATCGGCTGGCTCAGCGCCGCCCCGGGGCCGCTGACGTTCGGGATGTAGCGCCAGCAGAGGAGGTTGACGGTGGCCATCGCGGCCTTCAGGGCCGCGAGCCGCTCCCCCTCCACGGGGACCGGGTCCCGCATCTCCATCCTGACGAAGGTGTTGCCGTCGTAGCTCGCGTTGGTGAAGTAGTCGGGCGCGCCGAGGTAGCCCGCTGCCCCCGCGTGCAGGTCCTGGATCTCGGCGTAGATCTTCGGGACGCCGTTCTCTTCCCGCCCCCCGATGATCGGGGTGGCCAGGTTCTCCCAGGTGACCAGGTTCAGGTTCCCCTCGAGCCGGTCACGCGTCCCGTTGAACCGGACCGGCACGTCGGCCGTGACGACGTTGTACCGCCCCCCGGCGAGCCAGTCGATCTCCCGGAGCTGGCCGAAGGTGTAGACCACCTCGGGCCGCAGGATCTCGAAGCACTCGGGGACGTGCTGCGCGAGCATCTCTTCGTCCGTGGTGCAGGTGAACGCCATGGCGGTCGCGTCGCGGTTCCGGACCGCGAAGTCCGGAGCCGCCGGGGCGGTTCCGCCGAAGAAGGGCGGCATCCGGTAGGTCCTGGTCTCGTCGAACCTGAACATCGGTGTTCCTCGGTGAAGATGTAGTGAGAACCGGAATAAATATTGCTATTTTATTATTCCACGGCTTCCTCTCCCGGGAGCCGCCCGCCGCGCCGGGGGCCGTCGCACCCCGCACGTCCGCCTTCGAGTTCGGAGCCGCCCCCCCGCCTCCGCCCGGGGCAGCCGCGCCCCCGGTGCAACGCGGTCCTCTCCCGGGGTTTACTGCGTGTCCCGCACGTCGTCTGCGGCCGGGTCCCCGGGGATGACTGCCGACCGGGGGTTCGAGCCGGCATCCGGGTGGCCGATCAGCACGCCGACCACGACCGGGCGTCCCTCGTCCCCGATCCGGAGGCTCGACTTCCGGACGAGAAACCGCGTCCGCCCCTCTCCCGCGACCGTGAGGGTCGTGCAGTAGACCCGCTCGCCGGGCCGCTCGAGCACCCCGGCGTCGGCCACGACGAAGGCCTCGCGGTCCTCCCCGGGGACCACCTCGTCCACGGTCGCGCCGACCACGTCCTCCCGCCCTCGCCCGACCATGGCGGCGAAGGCGTCGTTGCACTCGACGAAGACGCCGGCGGCGTCGAGGGTGTAGAAGGGGTGCGGAAACTCGTCGAGGAAGTGCTGCACGAAGACGGCCTGCTTTCGGAGCGCCATCTCGGCCCGGTGTTCCTCGGAAATGTCGGTCAGGACCAGGTAGCGCGTCACCTCGCCGTCGTCCTCGACCGCCGAGAGGCGCGCGTACAGGTAGCGCTCCGCACCGTCCCGCCGCACCCAGCACCGGAACTCCCGGGGACGGAGCGGGTCGGCGACATGCGCCGCGATCAGGGCCGCGGCCCGTTCCCGGTCGACCTCCGCCACCAGCCGGGCCAGGTCGCCCTCGCCCGGGTCGCTCCCCAGGAACTCGGTCGCCCGGCTGTTCGCGAAGACGAGGGTCTCGCCGCGGTAGATCAGGACGCCGTCCTGCACGTTCTCGGCGAGCCCGCGGAAGAGGGCCTCGGACGCCGCGAGCGCCTCGGCCGCCCGGCGCTGCTCGGTGACGTCGGCGAGCACCAGGACGACTCCGCGCTCGCCCAGTTCGAAGACCATCGGGATCGCCCGGCACCAGTACCAGCGCTCGTCTTCGCCCTCGAGGTGGATCTCGGTGCTGGTCGCCTGGCCCGCCGCCGCCAGGGCGATCTCCCGGACAAGGTCGTGGACCAGGGGATCGGGGGCCGGGAGGTAGTCGAGCCGCTGCCCGATTACGCGCTCCCGCGGCAGCCCGAGGAGGGCGAGGGCGGCGTCGTTCGCCTCGTTGACGCGCCGCTCCTCGTCGAGGACCAGGATCGGCTCGTCCGCGATCGAGAGCATGGACGCGACCGGGAGCCTCTTCGCCAGGGTGAAGACCTTTGCCATCCCGAAGGTCCGCATCTCGACCTGTCCGGACGCACGGAGCACGTCGAGGTACCGCCCCACCGAGTGCTTGTTCCTCCCGAGCGCCGCGGCGATCTCCGTCACGGACATGCCCTGCAGCTGGTCGCGGAGGATCTCCCGGATGCGCGCGAGCTCGGCATCGAGGCGGGTCATCGTGTACCCATTGTCCCACTCCCTATTTAACCGCTGATGTCATGTGTTGCCATTGTCTGCGTCATCTATATGTTACACATTGACGAACCTTTTAAATGACCAGACCTCATTCGGGTATGGGTAAATCGCGTCGGAGCCAGTTCTCATGCAGACGAGTGTATCTCTCCGGGCAGCGGTCGGGTGCGCGGTTGCCGCGCTTCTCATCGCTGCCGTCATCGTTTCCCCGGTTGCGGCCGGGGCGAAGTACACGTCGGGCGGCCCGGTCCTCTCGGCCTCGATCGCGGGGTCGAACGAGGTCCCCGCCGGCCAGACGGTACCCCTGAACGTCGTCGTCCAGAACTCGGGCCTGATCGACTCGAAGATGGTCGGCACGACCATCGTCGAGCGGACGGACCTCCCGAACACGGCCAAGTCCCTGACCGTCGGCCTGGGCGGCGCGAGCGGTATCGCGGTCGAGTCCGACCCGCAGATGGTCGGCGACATCCCCGGCGGCGCCGCGGCGCCGGCGACCTTCATGGTCCGCATCCCGTCGGGCACGCCCGCGGGCACGTACACACTGCCGCTGGCCCTCACCTACACCCACCTCGCCTCGGCCGAGCAGATCGGCGGCGACTCGATCAACTACCAGTACCGCGAGGTCCGCGAGACTATCCCCCTGGCCCTGACCGTGAAGCCCGAGGCCGTGCTCGAGGTCGTGAACGTCACGACCGAGTCGCTCAACGTCGGGACCGAGGGTTACCTGAACCTCACGGTGAAGAACGCCGGGGCCGAGCCCGCGACCAACGCCATCGTCCGCGTCGCGCGGAACGGCCAGTCCCCGGTCACCCCGGTCGACAGCTCTGTGTTCGTCGGCGCGTTCGCGCCGGGCCAGACCGTGCACCTGCGGTACCGGGTCGCCGTCTCGAGCGAGGCCGGGGCCCAGTCCTATCCCCTCGATATCATGGTCAGCTACGACGATACCGACGGGATCAACCGGACGGGCCGGCCCGTGACCATCGGTGTCCCCGTCGGCGGCAAGATCGGCTTCGCCGTGGTCTCGGCCCCGGCATCGGTCGCGGCCGGCGAGAAGGCGGTGCTCGAGGTCGTCTACCGGAACACCGGCGCCGCGCCCGTCGCGGCGGCCCAGGCGCGGCTCTCGGCCGTGGACCCGTTCACCTCCTCGGACGACACCGCGTTCCTCGGCGACATGGAGCCCGGCGAGGAGAAGGCAGCCCGGTTCGAGGTCTCGGTCGACGCGGGCGCGACGGCGAAGGAGTACGGCCTCGACTCCGAGGTCCGGTACCGCGACGCGCTCGACAACTCCCAGATCTCCGACACCATGAAGGTCTCCGTCACGGTCACCCCCGGGGGCAGCCTCCTCGGGTCCCCGCTCGTGCTCGCGCTGATCGCGGCCCTGCTGATCGGGGGCGGGTATGTCGTGTATCGCCGCCGGAAGGGTTCGGCCTAGACGGCTCGATCGGCCGGCCCCTCGCGGCCGGCCGCCCGTTCTCTCTCAGGAGGTCTCATGCGATCCCCATTCACGCTGCTTGCCGGGCTGATCAACGGCTACCCGAAGGTCGTGGCCGGCCTTCTCCTGGTCGTGCTCGTCGCCTCGCTCTACGGGACGACCCTGATCACGATGGAGACCGGGACGGACGGCTACCTGGACGGGTCCACCCCCTTCGGCCAGAGCTACAACACCTATACGACGACATTCGGGTCCTCCGATGCCGTCATCATCCTCGTCGAGTCCGACGACTCGACCGGCGTCGAGCAGCTCCAGTTCCTGGACTCGCTCGAGTCGGACCTGCGCAGGCAGCAGCACGTCGCGTCGGTCGCCTCGATCGCCGATCTGGTCAAGCAGGCGAACGGCGGGAGAGTCCCGACCTCCGCCGCGGAGGTGATCGCGGTCAAGGCGCAGGTCCCCGCGAGCCTGCTCGAACGGTACGTCCCGTCCAACACCTTCACGCTGGTCCAGGTCGCGCTCGACCAGGGCCTCTCCCTCGACCAGAGCACCGCGGCGCTCGACAACATCCAGTCGCTCGTCTCGAGTTCGGACGTCCCGCCCGGGACCACCGTCTCGGTGACCGGGAGCAGCGCGTTCGCCCAGCAGATGGGGACCGAGATGGGGACCTCGACGGGCACGCTCGTCGGGGTCGCGATGCTGCTATTGGTGGGCGCGGTGGGCCTCCTCTTCGGGTACGTCAGCCACCGCTTCCTGCCCGTCCTGATGGTCGGCATCGGCCTGGTCATCACCTTCGGGGTCCTGGGGCTCGCGGGGGTCAAGATCACCATGGCCGCCATCGGGGCGTTCCCGATCCTGATCGGGCTCGGCGTCGACTACGCGATCCAGTTCCACGCCCGGCTCGAGGAGGAGGCGCGGAAGGGCCCGCTCCCCGTGGCGGTCCGAGAGACGATGGAGAACACCGGGCCGGCCGTCTTCTGGGCGATGGTCGCGACCACCATGGGCTTCGCGCCGCTCTTCATCTCGCCCATCCCGATGATCGGGGGCTTCGCGTTCGTCGCGATCACCGGGATCGTGGCCTGCTACGCGGTCTCGCTCGTCGGTATCCCCCTCATCGCCCGGCTGACCGGGTACAGGCCGAAGGGCGTCCACACCGAGGTCCGCCAGGCGACCGGGCCCGACCGCCTGCTCGCCACCCTCTCGGTGAGGATCGCGAAGAACCCCCTCCCCCTCCTCGCCGTGGTCGGGCTCGTGGCCCTCCTCGGGGTCGCGCTCGACCCGTCGATCCCGATCTCCACCGACGAGAACACGTTCGTTCCGCAGGACATGCCGGCCCTGGTGCAGATGGAGAAGGTGAGCCGGAGCATGGGCTCGACCACGCCGGTCCCGATCCTGGTCAGGGGCGACGGGGTCGACAGCCTGGACACGCTCCGGTGGATGCTCGAGTTCGAGGACTACGCGCTCACGCACCACGCCGACCGGCTGACCGGCGCGACCAGCATCGCCGACCTGGTGGTCCAGTACCACGGCGGGACCCTGCCATCGACGGAGAGCGAGCTCCGCGCCGTGCTCGACGCCATGCCGGCGTCGGCGAAGGAGCCGTACCTCTCGGGCCACGGCACGGCGCAGATCTCGTTCGGCTCCACCACGATGGACATGCCGGTCCAGGCGGCCCTCAAGAGGCAGCTCGAGGCCGACCTCGCGTACGTCTCCCCGCCGGTTGGCATCCAGGCCGAGCCCAGCGGGTCGTTCGCGCTCTTCACGAACCTGATCGGCGACATCGCAAACAACAAGGACCGGATGACCGTGCTCGGGTTCGTCGGGGTCCTGGCCGTCCTGCTCCTGGTCTACCGGAAGGTCCACGCGGCCGCGCCGCTGATCCCGATCGTCGCGGTGGTCGGCTGGAACGCCGTCGCCATGACCGTGCTCGGCATGGAGTACACCCCGCTGACCGCGGTCCTCGGCTCGATGACGATCGGGGTTGCGGCCGAGTACACGATCCTGGTGCTCGAGCGGTTTCTCGAGGAGAAAGAGAAGTACGGGGACGTCTTCGTCGCGATCGAGCACTCGGTCCAGCGGATCGGCCGCGCGATCCTGGTCTCGGGGCTCGCGACGGCGGCCGGTTTCTCGGCCCTCTTCGCCTCGAACTTCCCCCTGATCTCGAACTTCGGGGTCACGACCGTCTTCGCGGTCCTCTTCAGCCTGACGGGCGCGATCGTGGTGATGCCCGCGGCCCTCGTGGTGATGGACCGGATCCAGGCCCGGCTCGAGCACCGCCGCTCGGTCGGCTCCCCGGCCCCCGTGTCACCCTGATCTCCCCTCTTTTTCGCCGGCCCGGTTTACGGGCCAGGGCGCGGGACCGTCGTCCGAGAGGCCCTGCACGCGCCGCGGCACGGGCAGCCTCGCGAGCACGATCTCGCGGGTGCGCGGGCGCCCGCTGCTGCCGGCGTCGACCCGGGGGAGCGCTGACACCCGGGGGCGGAACGGTCCCCGGTCGCCCGTACCCCTGGTCCGGGTCGACGCCCAACCCCTCCTCCGGGAGAACGAGCGTGGAGGGGCACCTCCGCCCGGGCGCGTGCTCCCTGCCCGTCTCCACCCCCCGCGGCCCGCCGGGGAGGACGCGCACCACCCAGCCCGGAGCGGGGACCTGAGACGAGGCCCCGCGGACCGGGGGGAGGTGCGCTGCGCCCGGGAGGGGGACCGTGAGACCTCCCGTCGCCGCCGCGAGGGACGGCGGCCCGCTCCGCCGGCTGGCCGGGAACCCCGCGCTCCGGCCAGCGGCGCAGGAATGGGGATAGTCCCCGCTCTTGAAGCACGCCCGGCACGACGTCTCGTTCCGCCCGTGGCCGCCGCCCGTACGTCACGGGGCGGACTCCGTCGTCGAGCGAGTACCGGAGGTCGCCGGCGAACCCGGCGTGGTCCGCATCCATGGCCCGGTCCCCGCGGAACGGGCCCGGTCTGCTGTGGCTGCAGCAGGTGCATGGACCCGTCGTGGTCCTCCGGGTCCGCCTGTCCGCCACGTGCAGGTCCTGCACCCCCCGGGACCCGGCGCAGGGCCGGGCGGGACCCCGTTTGGCCAAGGCAGGGGTGCGTCCCGGGCGTGTCCGTCAGGAGTATATATCCGCTCTGCGGGCCCTGTACTGATTATCGGACCCCCGCTGTCCGCACCTGGAAAGATGGTGATGCCCCCCTTCCTCCCGGTTTCGCTGTCACGGCTCGAGGTGATGGAACTCTGTGCGCCTGCACCGAGAACCGGCCGCGGTCCGCGAGAGGCGCGACAGGAGCCGCTCCGGTCCAGCCGGACATCCCGGGACGGACGTTCCCGGCGCCGCGGCTGCACCAGGGAACGCGCGGCACCCCGGGAATCGAGCTGGCTTCCCCCGGCGCCGGGGGGGGAGCGGAGGGGAGCGACATCCCGCACCCGGCAAAGACATTGAGACGGAGCAGGATGACCCTTCAGCGCGTGTCGAGAGAGCAGGTATGTCGTGGGCGGCAGTCCTTCGTTCTCAGCCTTCCCGGGGAGGGGCGCGGGCTGCGGCGCGGGGCCTGCGGTCGACATGCCGGCCGCCGGGCGGGGGGATGCCCCGCCCCCATTCTCCGGGAGGGGAAGGCATGACGATCCGCTCCAGGGACGACTACCTGCTCTACCTCGAGGCCGACCGGGCCGCCCTGGATGCGTCGACGGGGAGGTCGGATCCGCGTGGCGAAGGGGCCCGGCGGTTCCTGAGGCTGCTCCGGGCCGTCGAGTACCACGAGAACTGCAGACGGGCCTGGTACCACCGCCCGGCCCGGAGCCTGCTCTTCATCCGGCTTCACCGGGCCTCTCTCCGGCTGGGGTTCACCATCCCGCCGAACGTCTTCGGACCGGGCCTCTTGCTCCCGCACCGCGGCACGATCGTGGTGAACTCCGCCGCCCGGGTCGGCGCGAACTGCCGGCTCGACACCTGCGTCAACATCGGGACCCGGGCCGGGGAGGACGCCGAGGCCCCGATCATCGGGGAGAACGTCTCGATCGGGCAGGGCACGGTCATGTATGGCCGGATCACGATCGCCGATGACATCACGATCCACCCGAAGTCGGTCGTCAACCGCTCGTTTCTGGAGCCCAGGATCGAGATCGCGGGGTCGCCAGCGCGCCCGGCGAGCCCGGTGAGCCCGGCAGGGGCCACCACGCCGGGCGAGGGCCCTGACGACCTGCCGGCCTCCGGCGCACGATCCGCTCTCCCGGCTCCCGGTGCCGGGACGCCCGGCCCGGCCCCGCCGGGGACGGGAGCGCCGGCGGTCAGCGTCGTGCTGCCGACCTACAACCGTGCCGCGATCCTGCCCCGGGCGATCGAGAGCGTCCTCTTCCAGACCTGGACCGACTTCGAGCTGATCGTGGTCGACGACGGCTCGACCGACGAGACCCCGTCCGTGATGGCCTCGGTCACCGACCCGAGGGTCCGGTACGTCCGGTACGCCCCGAACCGTGGCGCGAACCACGCCCGGAACGTCGGCATCCGCGAGGCCCGGGCCGGGTACATCGCCTTCCAGGACTCGGACGACGACTGGTACCCCGAGAAGCTCGAGAAGAGCATGGCAGCGTTCGCCGCCGCCGGCAGGGAGGTTGGCGTCGTCTACTCGGGGTACTGGCAGGACCTCGCCCCGCCGGGGAAACGGGTCTACGTCCCCCTGCCCTGGGTGCGACGCCACGACGGCTGGATCCACGAGGAGCTGCTCCGCAACAACTTCGTGGCCACGCCGACCGCGGTCGTCCGCCGAGACTGTTTCGAGACCTCCGGCCCCTGGCTCGAGGGGCTCCCCGGAAAACAGGAGTGGGAGCTCTTTCTCCGGATCTCGAGAGACTACCAGTTCCGGTTCATCGCCGAGCCGCTGCTCGACTGCCGGTTCTCCGAGGGCGGGATCTCCGACAACAGCCACTGCATTCTCCGGGCAACGGAGCAGATCCTCGATCTCCACCACGACGATTTTGCCGGCCACCCGGAGGTCCTTGCCGAGCACTGCGTCCGGCTCGGGCTCCAGTACGTACGGGCCGGCGAGTTCGAGAAGGGCCGCGACTACCTCTGCCGGGGAGCGAAACTCCAGCCCCGCAACCCGAAGTACCGGGCAGCCGCCCTCGCCTCCAGGCTCGGGGAAGGCGCCTTCAACCGTCTGGTCGGCTGGTACCTCCGCGATTCTTCTCCCGTCGACCGGGCCACCTCCTGATCCGCCCCGGGTGCGATGCCCGGGATTCTGGGTCCTATCCCCGCTGGCGATCTCGGGCGGTCGGCGTGGCCGGACAGGAACGAGATCGCGTTGCCGGGGAACGCGAAGCGGTATCCTGGCAACGAGCGGCGTGACCGTGCCCGCCGGGACGGGACCGATCGTTCGGTCAGTCGAACCGCGGTCGTGCCCCCCCCGGTATCACGCCTCTCTGGATCGGCTGGCGTTCTCATCCCCGTTCCGGGTTCCACGTATCGCACCCTCCGGGTTCCGGGCCCGGTTCCGCCCCCGGGCACCGTACGGAAGACGTCGTGCGTACCGGGTGAAGCCTCCTGCCGGGATCGCCCGGGGGTCCCGCGCCGGACGCTCCGTCTACGAGAACATCGAAGCGTCGATGGTCGGCCCCCTCTCGGTCAGGAACCCGATAGAAGCCGCGTCCACCGCGATCCGCGGCATGCCCGGATCCACGCCCCCGATCCGGGCGAGAACGTGTGCGTCCGGCGAGGCGCACGCATTCGGGGACGGCCTGTTCCCGGGTTCAGGCCGCTCGCAGGACGCGAACGAGAAGGCTTCGTCCGTCTCGTTCACCCGGTCCACCGGGCGGTCCCGGGTTACGTGGACGACCCCCCCGCTCTCGCGGGCGCGGTCCGAACCCCGAGGCCGCTGGGTGCATATTCTGCCGCATCCAGGGAGAGGACGCTCTGTTCTCCAGCCGTCGGGTCACGGCTTAACAGCGCGCCGGGCTCGGGATCGCCGGGATCTCGCCGGGGTCGCCTCTCTCGTCCCGGACCGGAAAGATTCACGAAACCGCCCCCATCATCTTTCCGGCATCCTGCTCGATCCGGGGGATCGGCTCCCGGTAACGGCTCAGAATGTATCCTGGACGGTTACGGATTCCGGTGTTCATCCGGCCGGACGAGATCCCGACCCCGCCGGCGAACGAGCCCCGGACATCCTCTCCCGGGATGGATCAACGGGCCGGTGCTGTCAGCACAGAGACTGCCCCCCCCCTCCCGGACGGTCCAGATACGCCCAATCCCTGTTGTCCACGGTATCCGTGGTTATCCTGCGATCTGCACCCCCCGGATGCAGGAATGCCATCTCGCGACGATTCCCGGCTCCCGGCCCCCGGGGTTCCAGCACGGGGTCCCCGCCCCGGTCCGCCTTGACGGCCACCCGTTTTGACCGGGCAGCCCCCGTGACACGCTCCCGCTCCGGGTCAGCGCCGGCATGTCGCCTGCCCCGGACCACCCGATAGATCCGGCCGGCACGGTCCGGCTTTTCGACAAAACCTCGAAAAAACCGGTGAATTGGGCTGCCGCATGTTCCGGGCCCCCGGGGAGCACAGGTCCCCGGCATGATCCGGCTGGTGCAGATACTCATCGAACCATCTCGCCAGGGGACTTGACCGGTAGACCAGCGTCCTGCCGACATCGGCAGGATCTGCCGCCTGGTGGTAGCGCATGAAGACGTGGGTCGCCGTCTTACCGATCACCTCGATCTTGCCGGTGGCATGGGACATGACGAACCGGGCGCGTTTGGCCAGGCCGGAACACCTCGCCCACGCCTGTTGGACGATCCTGAACGAATGCTCGACCGGGGTCTGGAAGGACCGGTTGCCGAGCGAGGGACGGCACTGGAACACGTAGTACGGGGCGATGCCGGCAAACGACAGTGTTCGGAACAGCCCGGTGAAGACGCCGGGATCGCTGTTCACTTCATTGAGGACCGGGGTCTGGTCGACGACCACTGCCCCGGACTGCTGCAGGAGGTCCACCGCCTGCACCGACGGCCCCGTTATCTCTCCCGGGTGGTCGTAGTGGGCCATGACGTAGATCCGCTTCCCGGGCGTTCTGAAGCGCGAGAGGGCCTCCGGGAGCGAGGGGTCGTCGAGGAACCGGTAGGGGTTGTAGGCCAGCATCTTGGTCCCGATCCGGACGATGCCGACGTGCTCGATCTCGAAAAGTTCCTTCAGGACCGTCTCCAGCCTGCGGGTATCCAGGGAGAAAGGGTCTCCGCCTGTCAAAAGAACGTTGGTGATCTCGGGGTGGGCGCGGATATAGTCGATTCCTTCCGAGACGTCCACCACGGTCTCCCGTTCCCGGTTGACGAACAGTCGCTTACGAAAGCAGAACCGGCAGATCCCGCCGCACACGTCGGAGAGGAGCAGGAGCCCGGTCTGCCGGTACTTGTGCTGGAGCCCGGGTATTTTCGTGAACTTTCGTTCGGACGAGGGATCGAGCGAGCCCCCTCCTTCCAGTTCCCTCGGGTCGGGAATGACGATCCTGCGCAGGGGGTCCCGATCGTCCGTCCAGTCGATGAGGGACAGGTAGTAGTCGTTGACACGGAACGGGAAGGTCTCGCATACCTCTTCCATCCCTCTGCGTTCTCCAGGTGTCAGGCTCACGAGGTTGTCGAGCTCGGAGATGGTGGTAATGGTCCTGACGAACATCTGTCATCACCATTCGGTTCGTCTCTGTCGGATCAGCCAGGGGGAGAGCACGGAAAATGCGATCACGCAGGGATTCGCGGTGCTGATAGTACAGCGGATCGACTGGACCGTCCTTTCGTACCGATACTAAAAACCCTTTCCGGTTGTTCGACTGCCGGAGCAACTCCCCAGCTACCGTCCGGCGATCCCGTGCTCCGTCGCCGCCCCGGGATATCGCCGGGGGAGACGACGACGCCGTTGCCTTCGACGATCCGGGTCGATGCACCAGTCACGGGGTTTGCGCAGCACTTCTCGGAAAACACCAGCCGGTTGCCGGTATCCCGAACCACGACGGATAGGTCCGCGTCGAAGGAACCCAGATCGAGAGAGGCGGGGGTCTGGCGAGAACGCGATGCAGGGATATCAGGAAGGCGGGACCCCTCTTTCCGGCCCCGCCATCGGGGAAACGGGCTGCCTCCGGAGTCCACGCGGAAGCGACAGGGTCACGATCCCGGGGTTGCCGTCCCCGTCGGCGCCGATCCATGCCGGGGTGGTGGTCGCCTCCCGGTCGGCATGGCACTGTGACGGGGGCCTCTTGCCACGCTCTCGCATGCTCACCTTTTTCACGGATGATGGGCAGACATGCGCTCATGAACCGGGCGATCGTGGGGCGGCTCGTTCTCGCGTCCCTGCTGCTGGTGCCCGTCCCCGGAACCGCGTCTGCCCTGGCATGGCAGATCGAGACCGTGGACTCGGGGGGGATGTCGGGCGCCACTCTTCCCTGGCGCTCGACGGGAACGCCACCCCGTGGATCAGCTACCTCGATCTCTCGAATTACGACCTGAAGTACGCCTGGCGCGACGCTGACGGCTGGCATACCGGGACGGTCGATTCAGATGGAGAGGTCGGGGGGTTCACCTCCCTGGCGCTGGACAGCGCCGGGAACCCCCATATCAGCTACATGAACTGGACGTTCTCCACGTTGAAGTACGCCTGGCACGATGGCGCCGGCTGGTGCAGCGAGACGGTTGATTCGAACGGAGTGGTCGGCATGTACACCTCCCTGGCGCTGCTGGCGTCCCGGTTCCCCCGCATCAGCTACTACGACTCGACCAATACCCGCCTGAAGTACGCGTCCCGCATCGGCTCCAGCTGGGTGATCGAGACGGTGGCCCCGGCAGGGTACGGGTGGGACGATTCGTCCCTCGGGTTCGATTCCACGGGGGTTCCCGGTATCAGCTATTACGACGGGACGAGCGGCGATCTCAAGTACGCTTGGCACGAAGGCTTTCCCTATCGTCCCTGGAATATCGAGACGGTGGACTCGGAGGGATGGGTCGGGTCGTACTCGTCACTCGCGCTCGACGCAGCCGGCAACCCCCGGATCGCCTACTTCGACCAGACGAACCAGGACCTCAAGTACGCCTGGCGCGAGGGCACGGTCTGGCACACCGAGACGGTGGACTCGGAAGGAACTGTCGGAAGGCACCCGTCCCTGGCGCTGGACGGGACGGGCTCTCCGCGAATCAGTTACCAGGACTATACGGTCGTGGGCAACAAGCTCCTGAAGTACGCCTGGCGCGACGGCACGGGCTGGCACACCGAGACCGTGGACGGGGGCGGAGAACAGGGAGTGTACACGTCGCTGGTGCTGGACGGGGCTGGCAACCCCCGGATCAGTTACTACGATTTCTCGAATTACGACCTGAAGTACGCGTGGGCCGACCTGAATCCGGTGACGATGGTCCCAGGCGGCATCGGCGTGCCGACGGACACGGACGCCGACGGGCTCTACGACGACGTGAACGGCAACACCCGCGCCGACTTCTCGGACGTCGTGCTCTACTTCAACCAGATGGCATGGATCGCCGCGAACGAGCCGGTCGTCCTCTTCGACTGCAACGGGAACGGGCGGGTCGACTTCGCCGACGTGGCCTGGCTCTTCAACAACCTGTGACCCCCCCCTTCCCCGGGATCCGGCCGGGGAAGCCCCGACCGGGAGCCTCAGATGCCGACGGCGGCGAGCAGGGTCGTGACTGCCCCCGCGGCGATGACGAGCAGGACGATGGCGGTCGTGCCGATCGCCGCGGCGAGCACCGCGTGGCCGGCGAGCGTGGAGAAGCGGTTCGCGAAAGAGACCAGCAGGGCGAGCCACCCGGCCCCGATCGCCTTGACGCCCATCGCCGCCGGGATGAAGGAGAGGGTACTCCCGCTCGCCCAGGCGAGCAGGGGATTTCTCTCGACGTAGCCCCCCGCGCCGAAGATCAGGTAGGTCGAGAGGACGACGTCGACCACCGAGAGGAGCAGGAAGACGAAGAGGGCCGCGAGCTGGACCGGGGTGATCGGCCCCAACAGCGCCGTGGAAGACCCCCGGGACACCTCCCCGCTCCCCGCGACCGGGCCGGCCGGTGTCGCCGTCATGGTCGGGGAGACGACCTCATCCTCGATATACCTTCCGGGGACCGGGCGCGCCGGGTACCCCCGTGGCTACCGCCCGGCGGGGTGACCGGCGCGTTCCCCGGGACGCGAACCGCACTCTGCGGCACGCCGCCCACCGCCTCCACCCGGGCCCGACGTACCGGCCGGGGACGGGGGCCGCCGCGTGCGATCCCCCAAAAGCCGGCTCTCAAAAAGAGGTGCGGGGCGGGACGTCCGGCCCGGCGGTGAGCCGCGCCCGGGGGATCCCCGGGACGGGCCGGGGGACGCTGCCCCCCCCTGTCTCAGGACCCCTCGATCAGCTCCTCGACGATGCCGCGGCCCGTCGGGTCGTCTGCGAACGCCCGGTCGACGGCCGTCCTCCCCTGGTCCCCGCCGATCCGGCTGAGGGCGGCGGCGGCCATCCAGCGGCAGGTCTCGTTCTCGCCCTCCAGGTTCGTGTAGAGGACGTCCATGCCGCGCGGGTCCCCGATATGCTCGAGCGCCCAGATCGCCGGCACGCGGACCAGGTAGTCCTCGCTCGCGGCGGCCGAGACCAGCGCCTCGACCGCCGGCGCGCCGATCCGCTCGAGGGCGACGGCGGCCCGCCACCGGGTCTCCCGGTCGGCCGAGGAGATCAGCGCCGCGATCGGACCGACCGCGTCCCCGCCGTGTTCCCCGGCCGCCTGGGCGGCCTCGAGCATCTGGTAGGTGGTCCCCTCCACGAGCCTGGTCACGAGGTCGTTCACTGCCTGTTTCTTCTCCATCTCTCTCCTCCTCCTGTTCCTGCCTGACCGAGTCTCTCGGCGATCCCACCTCTCGCGGGGAATATAATGGATTTTTGCCAGCCGACGTCGCCGGGCAATAATGACCGGCAGTACCCGTCGCCGGCCCGGCGGGCGGGGCCCGGGCACGGCGGACGGGGGGGCGGTCCCGTGAACCGCGCGGGTCCCATGCCGAAAGAAGAGGGGGGGCGGGTCCATGCGGTGGCGCGCCCGGGGCTCCCGGACCGTGAGCCCGGCGCAGCGAACGGGTGGAGGCGGAAGAGCAGACCCGGTTGCCGGCGCCAAAAAAACGGGGGCGGTCGCGGGGCACTCCCGGTCCTCCCTCGCCGGGACGGGCCGTTATCGAGACGGGTCCGGGGGCCGGTCCGGACCAGGGTCTTCACCCGGCACGGCAGGTGCGTCCCGATCCTGGCAGGACCGCGTGAAACCCGGATCTTCCGCGACCGTGCGCCGTCGTCGAACCGCCAGGCGCCCGCACGGCTCGGTCCGCTCCGGAACGGGGTCCGTCCCGCGACCAGGGGGTGGAAAAAGAAGGTCAGAGGTCGTTGAAGAGCCAGACGACGTCCGCGAAGTCGACCCGCCCGTTGTTGTTGAAGTCGAACCCGGCGAGCGGCTGGTTCTCCGCGATCCAGGTCAACCCGACGAAGTACAGCACCACGTCCGCGAAGTCGGCGCGGTCATTACCGTTCACGTCGTCGTAGAGCCCGTCGCCGTCGGTGTCGGTGGGGACGCCCGCGCCGCCGGGGATTGCCGTCACCGCCGGGGCTCTGTCGGCCCACGCGTATTTCAGGTTGTATCCGGTCACGTTGCAATAACTGATGCGGGGCCTGTCGTTACTGTCCAGCGAAAGGGACGTCCACTCCCCGACGAAACACTCCGAATCCACCGTCTGGTTATACCAGCCGGTGCTGTTGTGCCATGCGAGTTTCAGTTCCTGGTGTGTCAGGTCGAGGTAGCTGATCCAGGGGTCGCCGGCGCGGTCAAGCGCGAGGGATGACCACATCCCTGCATTGCCCGCCGGATCCGCCGTCTCCGTGTGCCAGCCCGTGCCGTCGCGCCACGCGTACTTCAGGTCGTGGTTCAGATAATCGCCGGGTTTGTTGAAACAGTAACTGATCCGGGGTGAACCGCAAACGTCCAGAGCAAGCGAGGTCTCCCGGAAGTCCCCCTCGGATTCGACCGTCTCGATCTGCCAGCCCGTGCCGTCGCGCCACGCGTACTTCAGGTCGTAATCTCCGTAACCGCCCAGGTAGCTGAAGTGAGGGTTGCCGGCGCTGTCCAGAGCCAGGGATGAATAGAGTCCGGCGGATCCCCCATCCACCGTCTCGATCTCCCAGCCGGAGCCGTTGTGCCATGCGTACCTGAGATCCCCGTTCCACTCATCGCGGTAACCGATGTGGGGTTTGTTGTGACCGTCGAGCGCCATGGAGGTGTATTCGCCGACATTTCCTGCCGCATCCACGGTCTCGGTGTACCAGTCCGTGCTGTCGCGCCACGCGTACTTCAGGTCGTGATTCATACCATCGTAATAGCTGATGCGGGGGGCATCGACCTCGTCCAGCGCCAGGGATGTCCACAGTCCGACGTATCCTTCCGAATCCACCGTCTCGGTGTGCCATCCGGCGCTGTTGAGCCACGCGAATTTCAGGTCCCCGTTCGTCTCGTCCCAGTAGCTGATCCGGGGTCTGCCGTCGCCGTCCAGCGCCAGGGACGTGTACTTCCCGGCGTACCACGTGGAATCCACGGTCTCGTTCTGCCAGGCGAGGGGCGGGGAACCCCCGACGGCGGGTGCCAGCAGCAGGAGCACCGCCGCGATAAAGAGCAGGAAAACGACCCGCGTGTTCGTGTGGTCCATGGCCCCGGTTCTCTGTCACACGGGCTAAAAACCTTCCGGGTCTGAACAGGTCGTGTAGAGTCTCGAATTCATTTCACTCACACAACCACCCCTGTGCGTACCCGAAGATCCGTTCCGGTGGCAATCGTTCAAGGAAGACCGTTTCGGGCACCTTATAGTCCAGACCGGCATGTGGTTTGATTCTGTTCTGCCGGTCGACGACATCGTCCATGGAAAAGCCTGCCGCGATCAACCGGTCGATCTCCCTGAAAAAGCGTTCGATCCTCCCGTTCGTCTGCGGATGGTTCCGTCTGGCGACGGTCTGCCGAATGGCATGGTGTTCCAGGAACCGTCCGAAGGCATGATGCGTGGTCTCGGCCTGCTGGTCCGGGACGAACCGGGAGCCGTGATCCGTCAGGATCTCGTTCGGGACACCGTATCGCGCGAACCCGGTCTCGAGGGTCGTGATGGCCGCCTCGGTCGTCGACGACGGGCAGAGTCCCCTGCGGGTGGTGAACCGGGAGGCATCGTCGAGGAACGCCATCAGCCGCGGGCCAGGACGCGGCAGGACCGTGGAGGGCTCCCCGGCCCGGGCATACCGGCGAGACCCGCGGGGCCGCCCGGGACCGGCGATGGCGTGCGGCGGTGACGGCGAGCCTCTCGCCCCGGCGATGCGCAGCGACACGGTCCCCCGGTCCACCGAATGCCGGCATCGGCAGCCACCCGGTCTCGCCGGGTCCCCGAGGGTGCGGGGCGCCGGCAGGTTCTGTCCCGGCACCACCCCCCACCAGTCATCGCATTTTTCCCTCCCGCGCGCCCACCATCCGGCATGGCGACGGCGATCGCGGCCGACGGCCTCTCCCGCTCCTTCGGCACGGTGCGGGCCGTGGACGGGGTCTCGTTCGAGGTCCCGGCCGGCGAGGTCTTCGGCCTCCTGGGACCGAACGGCGCGGGCAAGACCACCCTGATCCGGCTCCTCGCGGGCGTCCTCCTCCCCGGCGCCGGCTCGGCCCGGGTCCTCGGGCTCGACCCGTGGACCGACGGCCCCGGGGTCCGGCGCCGGTGCGGGGTCCTGACCGAGACCCCGGCGGTCTACGGGCGGCTCACGGCCCGGCAGAACCTGGGGTTCGCCGCCGAGGTCTTCGGCGTGCCCCTCCCCGAGGTCGCCTGCCGCGTGAACGACCTCCTCGCCCGGTTCTCGCTCGCGGACCGCGCCGACGAGCCGGTCGGGGGGTTCTCCAAGGGGATGAAGCAGCGGCTCGCCCTGGCCCGCGCCCTCGTCCACGACCCCGAGCTCCTCTTTCTCGACGAGCCGACCGCCGGGCTCGACCCGGCCGCCTCGCGGCAGGTCCACGAGATGGTCGGCGGCCTCCGGGAGGAGGGCAGGACGGTCGTGCTCTGCACCCACCGCCTGGTCGAGGCCGAGGCGCTCTGCGACCGGGTCGGCGTGCTCGCGAAAGGCCGGCTCGTCGCGCTCGGCACCGTCCGCGAGCTCTCGGAGCGGCTGCTCGCCGACTCCCCGGTCGCCCTCTCGTTCCTGGACCCGGTCTCCGACGCGGTGGCCGGCGAGGTCGGGGCCGTTCCCGGCGTGACGGTGGAGGAGCGCGGGGAGCGTCACCTCCTCCTCGCGGCCCCCGACGACGAAGCGCTCGCGGCGGCGGTCGGGGCCGCCGTCGGGGCCGGCGGGCGGGTGGTCGCCGCCGGCCGGCGGGAGCACACGCTCGAGGACGTCTACTTCGCGCTCCAGGAGGCGGCGGCGTGAACTGGCGCGCGGTCCGGGCGGTGGCGGCGAAGGATCTGCTCGAGGTCAGGAAGAACCGGATGGCGACCTGGTCGATCCTGGGTCTCTCGGTCTTCTTCTCGGTCGGGATGCCGCTCCTGATCGGACTCCTCCCGTTCGCGGCCGGGCCGTCGGGCGGGGATCTCGGCCCGTTCGAGCAGCTCACGAGACTGCTGCCGCCGGGCCAGCAGGACCTCCCGATCGGCTCCCGCATGGTCGTGCTGATGCTCGGCTACTTCCTCGCGCCACTCTTCCTGATCATCCCCCTGATGGTATCCTCGATCGTCGGGGCCGAGTCGTTCGTGGGCGAGAAGGAGCGGGGCACGCTCGAGGGGCTCCTCTTCTTGCCCGCGACCGACCTGGAACTCTACGCGGGCAAGGTGCTCGCGGGGTTCGTGCCGGCCGTCGCCGCGGCCTTCCTGAACTTCGCGCTCTACGCGGTGATGGTGAACCTGGTCTCGGCCCCGATCGTCGGCGGCGCCTGGTTCCCGACCGTCCCGGCGCTCGCGCTCGCGGCCTGGGTCGGGCCGGCCGTCGCGCTCCTCGGGGTCTCGGCCTCGGTCCTGGTCTCGACCCGGGTCGAGACTGTCCTGGAGGCGAACCAGGTGAGCGGCCTGCTCTCGCTCGTGATCGTGGCCCTGATGGTGGGGCAGGGCTCGGGGCTGCTGATGCTCTCGCTCCCCGTCCTCTTCCTCATCGGGCTGGCCATCTACGGGGTGGACGTCCTCCTGGTCCGATTCGGGGCCGCGGTCTTCTCGCGCGACCGGCTCATGGCCCGGGCTTGACGACCAGGGTCGAGACAGGGCTGTTCTCGATCACGTAGCCCGAGACCGAGCCGACGAGCAGGCGGCGGACCAGGCTCTTGCCGCGGACCCCGAGCACCACCAGGTCCGCGTGCACCTCCGAGGCCACCCGGACGATCTCCTCGCCCGGCGAGCCCTCGGGGAGGTGGAGCGTGATCCCGGACCCGTGCATCTCCGCGTGCTGGCGCATCCGCCGGGCCACCGACTCCGGGTCGTCCTCGTCCTCTTCCTCGATCGGTCCGTCGGGGCCCATGACGCCCCCCTCGTCCTCGTCCTCGTCCCGGAGGAAGCCCGCGAGGACCCCCCCGTGGACGGCGTGGACGACGTGGACCTCCCCGTCGAACTTCTTGGAGATCGCGATCGCCACCTCGAGGACCTCCTCGGCGGTCTCGGATGCGTCGACGGCCGCTACAATCCGGTTGAACACTGGTCTGGCACCTCGATGGTCGCAGGTGAACGCGTTTACAACGATAGGGCGATCATGATATTTGAACGTGCGGCGGGCCGGGGGGGGGCGTCAGGACGCCGGGCTCCCGTGCTCTTCATCCGGGGTCTCCGCCGCCCGCTTGTGCTCGGCGGCCGTCCGGTAGGCCTCCTCGGCCCGCTTCCAGTCGGTGATGTCGCGGAGGGTCTGGATCGCCCCGATATCGCTCCCGCCCCGCTCCGCGAGGGGGGACGCCTTCCCCCAGAGGTAGCCGCCCCGCCCGCCCCTGAGCGACGGGACGGCGGTCTCGTAGTAGAGGGTGTCGCCGAAACGGCGCACCCCGGGGTAGGTACGGGCGAGCTCCTGGGACGAGAGGCCCAGGAGGTCGACCAGGACCGGGAACACCCCGCCGAACCGGGTGAACCCGCGCCCGTAGTCGTGCGTCCCCATCACCTCCTCGCGGCTCACCCCGCTCAGGGCTTCCATCGCCCGGTTCCACGCGACCACCCGGCGCTCGCGGTTCACGACGAAGGTCGCGTCGGGCATGAACTCGACCGCTTCCTGGAGCTTCTCGCGGCTCATCCTGAGCGCCTCCTCGGTCTGCCGCCGCTCGGTGATATCGATGACCGAGAAGAGGGCGGCGAGGTGCTGCCCCGAGCCGTCGGCGGCCACGGAGGCCGAGACCTGGGCAGTGAAAGGGCGGTCGTCGCGCCGCCGCCAGCGCACCTCGCCAAACCACTGCCGGTCGCGGAGGAGCCCGGTCCAGATCTCGTCGACCGTCGTATCTTCGGAGAGCCCGCGGCGGACCAGGTCCCGGAACCCGCTCCCGACCAGGTCTGCCGGGGCGTCGTACCCGAACATCGCCGCGAAGGCGCGGTTCACGTACTCGAACCGCTGGTCGATGTCGACGATCGCGATCCCGTCGATCGAGCCCGCTATCGCCGCGGCCATGACCTGAAGCTGCCGCTGCCGCTCGTGCTCCCCGGTCACGTCACGCCCGACCGCCTGGACCTCGGCGAGTCTCCCGTCGGCGTCGAAGAGCCCCCGGGTCGTCCAGTCGAGCCACCGCCGCTCCCCGCCCGGCAGGGTGACGGGGTAGGTGTGGTGCGCGATCGGCGCATCCGGGGAGAGGCGGGCGATGGTCTCCTGGACCCTGGCCAGGTCGCCGGGATCGAAGAGGGAACCGGGGATGGGGCGACCGAGCGGGTCGTCTCCGTCGAGCCCGAAAAACCGGCGGCAGGCCTCGTTCGCGAACGTGACCCTGTTGTCGGGGGTGAACCGCGCGATCATCTCGGTCTGGTCCTCGACCACGGCGCGGTACCGGGCCTCGCTCTCCGCGAGCTGCCGTTCGTACTCCCGTTCGGCCGTCGTGTCCTCGATCAGCACCGTGCAGCCGCTCCCTCCGTCCTCGAAGACGGTCGGGATCATCGAGACCCGGCAGTGGACCGTTCTCCCCCCGTGCTCGAAGGTGATGTCCCGCCGCTCGGCCTCTCCGCCGCCGGGCAGCGACGGGAGCGTGAGCCCGCGGAGCGGCGCCACCTCGACCCGGTCGAACCGCTCCCCGATCAGCGATTCGCGCGGGATCTGCCAGACGTCGAGCAGCCTGTCGTTCGCCTGGATGATCCGCCCCTCGTCGTCCACGACCACGATCTGCTCGCGCGCGAACCGGAGCAGGCCCGAGAGCGAGACCCGCGCGGACGGGGTGTAGACCTTGGCCATCCCGACCTGCCGGATCTCGACCTGCCCCGTGAAGAGCAGGATCTCGAGGTACTTCGCGGCCGAGTTCCGGTTGATCCCGAGCCGCTGGGCGATCTCGGTGATGATCAGCCCCTTCGGGTGCGCCTTGAGGAGCGTCCTGATCTTGCGGGCGATCGCGCGATCCTCTTCGAGACCCATAAGAGATAGCATCGCGGCCAGGCATAAATAACTGACGCGGATCCGCTCCAGCGCCTCGCCGGGGCCGATCGGAAGTTTTTTTGGCCCACCGGATAGAGTTGCATGCGTTCCCAGCCGAACTGGGGGTGACATGCCGCTCTCCCTGCGTCCCCGTCCCTTCTCGCAGATACTGCTCGTCTCGATCGTCGCCCTGATCGTCCTGGTCCTGGTCGGTATCACGGTCGTGGACTACGCGATCGCGGAGCGGAACCTCCGGGACCACCAGGCGCTGATCCAGGACCAGACCGAGACCGACCTGGTCAACGCGATCGAGCTGGTCGACAAGGGGCTCAAGCTCTTCGACGACACCCTGAACGTCCAGATGCAGGACGGGCTCGAGCAGTTCGTCGCGGAGTACGAGCGGGTCGGGCGCGATCCGGCGGCTCTGGACCTCGAGCGGCTCAAGCACGAGGTCTTCGGCGACACGATGGACCTCTACGTGATCAACGAGTCGAACATGGTCGAGTTCACGACCTACCCCCCGGACCAGGACCTCGACTTCGGCGCCGAGTGGGGGCTGGACGACTACCTGGCGATGATCCGGGCCGAGGGCGGTTTCTTCCCCGATCGCGTGGTCCGCGAGGCGGACTCGTCCATCCTCCGCAAGTACGCGTACATGCCGACCCCGGACCGGCGGTACGTCTTAGAGCTCGGGCTGATCGGCGAGAGGTTCCGCAAGCAGCGGCAGGAGCTCCAGTACACCGCGACGATCGAGGACGTCAAGGCGCTGAACCCCTACGTCGAGGATATCCGGGTCTTCACAGTCTACGGGAAGCAGGTCGGCAACAAGAGCTTCAAGCCAGACGACGAGTTCCTGGAGCGGATCGACCGGGTGGTCGCCTCGAAGTCCTCGTTCTCCATGCTCGAGCCCGGGACGGGGAGAAAGACCGTCTACCGCTACGTGGACCTCTTCGACGAGGACTACGCCTCGGACCTCTCGATGGTCCTCGAGCTGACGTTCAACCCCCGCCCGATCCAGGAGGCGCTCACCGGTCTCGTCTTCTACCACGGGATGGCGGCGCTCCTGGCCCTCCTGCTCGGGCTCCTGACGGCGAACTTCGTCACGAACCGGCTGACCAGCCCGATCCGGGGTCTGGTCGGGGACGTCGACGCGATCGCGCAGGGAGACCTGGACCACCCGGTCGCGCCGAGCCAGACCCGGGAGTTCTCGGTGCTCGGGACCTCGATCGCCTCGATGGTCGGGCAACTCAAGGGGACGATCGAGCAGCTCCGGCAGCACCAGGTCAGCCTCTCCGAGAGCGAGGACCGCTACCGCCGCACCCTCGACCTGGTCTCCGACTACGCCTACAGCATGGAGCGGCAGCCGGACGGCAGCTGGAGGCGGGTCTGGGAGTCCGGGAATCCCGGCCCGGTCACCGGGGAGATGTCCGGGCCGTCCCGCACGCCGGAGGAATGGAGCGCGCTCGTCCATCCCGACGACCGGGGGCTCTTCGAGGAGCACCTCCGGCGGATCGAGGCGAACGAGCCGCACCAGAGCGAGTTCCGGGTCCTCGCGGGCGGCGGAGAGACCCGGTGGTTCAACTACCGGACCATGCCCGTGCGCGACCCGGTCGACGGGCACGTACGCGCGTACTACGCGGTCGGCCAGGACGTGACCGACCGGAAACTCAACGAGATCGCGCTCAGGGAGAGCGAGGAGAAGTACCGGCAGCTGGTCGAGGACGCGAACTCGATCATCCTCCGGCTCGGCCCGGACGGCGGCATCTGGTACGTGAACGAGTACGCCGAGCAGTTCTTCGGGTACGAACCGGGGGAGCTGCTGGGGCGCGACGCTATCGGGACGATCGTGCCGGAGACCGATGAGGAGGGGAACCCGGTCGGCGACATCGTGCACGGGATCTGCCGGGACCCCAGCGAGTACACGATCAACCAGAACGAGAACATGCGCAAGGACGGGTCGCGGGTCTTCGTCTCCTGGACCAACCGGGCGATCCACGACGACGACGGCACCCCGCTCGGGATCCTCTGCATCGGCAACGACATCACGCGCCTCAAAGAGGCCGAGGGCGAGAACCGCCGGCTCACCGAGAATCTCGAGGAACGGGTCCGCCAGCGGACCGAGGATCTCGCCGCCACGAACCGGGAACTCGAGTCGTTCACCTACACGGTCTCGCACGACCTGCGTGCCCCCCTGCGGGCGATCGACGGCTACACCTACATCCTGCTCAACGAGCACCGGCCCGAACTCTCCGACACGGCCCGGCGGTACCTCGAGCAGATCAGCGAGAACGCGCGGCGGATGGCCCGGCTGATCGACGACCTGCTCAACTTCTCGCGGATGGGCCGGCAGTCGATGAACCTGCGGGAGGTCGACCTCTCGGACCTCGTGAACGAGGTGCTCGGGGAGCTCGGCGGGGAGCGGCAGGGCCGGGACGTCCGGATCACGACCGCCGGCCTGGCCTCCTGCCGCGGCGACCCGGCCCTGGTCAAGCAGATCTACTCGAACCTGATCGGGAACGCGCTCAAGTTCACGCGGGCCCGCGAGGTCGCCGAGATCGATATCGGGTCCGTCGAGAGGGACGGCGAGCAGATCTTCTTCGTCAGGGACAACGGGGTCGGGTTCGACCAGAAGTACGCCGGGACCCTCTTCAAGGTCTTCCACCGGCTCCACGACGCGCGCGAGTACGAGGGCACCGGGGTCGGGCTCGCCATCGTGAAGCGGATCGTCGAGCGGCACGGGGGGCGGATCTGGGTGGAGTCCGAGGAGGACCGGGGAACAACCTTTTACTTCACGCTCGGAGAAGAGAATGGAGATGGAGATGCACGCGGAGAAGGACATTCTGCTGGTTGAAGACAGCCCGCACGACGTGGAGCTGATCCTTCACGTCTTCGAATGGTCGAACATCCACGACCGGGTCCGGGTCGTCTGGGACGGCCAGGAGGCGCTCGACACCCTCTTCGAGGAGGGGATGCGGCCGCGCGTCATCCTGCTCGACCTGAAGCTGCCGAAGGTCGGGGGGCTCGAGGTGCTCCGCCGGATCAAGGAGGACCCGGAGCTCAGGGAGACACCGGTGGTGGTCTTCTCGTCGTCGGCCGAGGAGCGTGACGTCGCGATGAGTTACGGCCTCGGGGCGAACAGCTACATCGTCAAGCCGGTCGAGTTCGACCGGTTCGCCGAGACGGTCCGGGAGATCGGCTCGTACTGGCAGCTCTTCAACCGCCCCCGCGCCGAGGGCAAAGAAGAGGAGAATTGAGCGCCGCGGCCCTCCTCCGTCACCCCGCCTGTCCCGCGTACCACGCCTGCATCCAGTCCGTGAGCGGGAGCTCGCAAAGCCCCTTCGGGGTCACCCACCGGAAGGCGTCGTGCTCTTCCGAGAGCGCCACCTCCCCGTCGCTGGCGACGACGGCCATGACCAGGTGCACCACCCGCCCCTCGTGCCGCTCCTCGTTTCCGGCGCCGAGGAGCCGGCCCGGCCCGACAGCGAGCCCGGTCTCCTCGCCCACCTCGCGGACCAGCGCGTCCCGGACCCCCTCGCCCCGCTCGATCCTCCCGCCGGGGAACTCCCACCGGCCGGGGTTGTACGGGCTCCCTTCCGACCGGCGGAGAAGCAGGAGGCGGCCCCGCCGGTCGGGGATCACGGCGTGGACCGCCAGGTGCAGGGGGGCGTCCGGGTCGCGGGTCATGCCACGGGTCCGGCCGGCCCCTCCTCAGAGCTCCGCCCGGACCTCGCGGACGGCCTCGACCATCCGCGAGAGCTTGGCGAAGGCGGCCTCGCGCGACCGCATCCGGAGCCCGCAGTCGGGGTCGACCAGGAGCCGCCCGGGCCCGAAGGCCGCGACCCCGCGCTCGACCCGGGCGCGGATGGTCCCGACCGTCTCGACCTCGTCCGAGGAGGAGACGACCGCGCCGAGCCCGATACGCTTGTCGCCGAGCTCCCGCGCGGCCACGACCTCCAGGTTCCCCGGGTGCCCGGCGAACTCCAGGTCCAGGACCTGGACGGGGTACCGGAGCAGGTCGTCGATCATCTCCCCGACCGGGCCGCAGGCGTGGAGCGCGACCGGGACCGAGAGCCCGGAGGCGATCCGCCCGATCGCCTCCCCGGCCGCGGCAGGGTCGGCGGCGCCGGTCGAGAGGATCGGCTCGTCGACCTGGAGCATGCAGACCCCCTCCCCGACGAGCGCCCGGGCCTCCCGGGCGAGGACCGCCGCCAGGTCGAGGGCCAGGTCCTGCCGGTCGCGGTAGACGCGCGTGTCCAGGTGGAGCGCGTGCGCGAGGGTGGTGGGCCCGGTCAGGATCCCCTTCACGAACGGGGCCACGGAGAGCGCGTACCGGGTGTCCTCGACCGTGATCGGCCGTGCCGGGGGCTCGATCCGGCCGATCACCCTCCCGTCGCGGACCCCCGGGAGGTGCCCGGCGAAGGCCGAGATCATGTCCGCCCTGACCTGGCCGTCCGAGACGATCTCGACCCCGGCCCGGAGCTGGTCGGAGACCGCGGTCTCGCGGGCGGCCCGGTGGGGGTCCAGGCGGGACCAGAGTCCCCGCCCCTCGACCGGCGGGTAGGACCCGACCACGGTCGTCGGCAGGAGGACCGGCGGCAGGCTCATGGCACGAGGCGGTGCCGGTCCCTCGGGAAGAGGACGGCCTCCCGGACGTTGGAGAGCCCGAGCATCGTCATCACGAACCGCTCGACCCCCAGGCCCCAGCCCGCGTGCGGCGGCATCCCGTACCGGAACGGCCGGAGGTAGAACTCGAACGAGGCCGGGTCGAGCCCCTTGGCAACGAGCTGCCGCTCGAGCATCTCGTGGTCGTGGACCCGCTGGGCCCCCGACGAGAGCTCCATCCGGGGGTGCATCAGGTCGAACGCCCGGCACAGGGACGGGTCGTCGTCGTACGGCATCGCGTAGTACGGCCGGATCGCGGTCGGCCAGTCCACGACGAAGTAGTGCCCGCCCATCTCTTCGCCGATCGCCCTCTCGGCCGCCGGGGAGAGGTCGTCGCCGAACCCGATCGGCTCCTCGATCCCGTCGGCCGCGATCTCGATCGCCTCGGTGTAGGGGAGGCGCGGGAAGGGGGTCCGCGGGACGTCGAGGGGCTCGAACCCTCCCCGTCCGAGGGCGTCGGCGCAGGTGGCCGCGACGTGCCCGTAGCACGAGGAGACGAGGTCCTCGAGGAGGTGCATCACGTCCTCCTGGTCGGCGAACGAGGCCTCGACGTCGATCGAGGTCGCCTCGTTGAGGTGGCGCGTGGTGTTGTGCTCCTCGGCCCGGAAGATCGGCCCGATCTCGAAGACCTTCTCGAAACCGGCCCCCATCATCATCTGCTTGTAGAGCTGGGGCGACTGGTTCAGGAAGGCCTCCTTCTCGAAGTAGGCGATCGGGAAGAGCTCGGTCCCGCCCTCGGTCGCGGCGGCGACGATCTTCGGGGTCGTGATCTGGACGAATTCGTGCCGGTGCAGGAACCGCGCGACCTCGTGGAGGACGGCGGACCGGACCTCGAAGATGGCCGCGATCCGCGGGCGCCGGGCGTCGAGGAACCGGACGTCCAGGCGGGTATCGATCTCGGCCGGCACCTTCTCGGCGACGTCGAGCGGGAGCGGCGACTCGGCCCGCGAGACGACCTCGAACGAGCTCGGGACGAGCTCGCGCCCGCCGGGCGCCTTCTCCGTCGCCGCGATCTTCCCGGAGACCACGACCACCGACTCACGCGAGACCGAGCGGACGGCCTCGGCGACGCCGGGGGGGACCCTCTTCTTCGGGACCGTGACCTGCAGGATCCCGGTCCGGTCGCGCAGGAGGACGAACGTGAGCCCCCCGAGGTCCCGGATCTCGTGGACGAACCCGACGACCTTCGCGTGCTCGAGCCCGGGGGTGACCTTTGCTATCGGCGTCCGCATCAAAAAACCCGAGATCAGTGGGGCCCGCGGGCTAATTGGCTTTGTGCTGCGGGTGCCCCGGCGCCGGACCCCCTCTCAGTCGCTCCAGACCTCGACCGGGTCGATGGCCGCATCGATCATGAACTCGAACGGCACCCGCTCGCACCAGCCCGCCTTCTCGAACATCTTCTGGAAGCAGACCCCGGCGAGCTGCGCCGTCGGGTACCGGTCCAGGAACGCGAGTACCTGCTCCACCTCGACGCCGCTGTTGTCCATCGCGAGCCCGCCCATCACGACGATGACGCGGGGATGCAGGGTATCGGCCGGGCCGGCGGGCTGCATGCCGACCTTCGGGACCGGCTCGAGCCGGCGGGCCCCGGACTCGTCCACGCCGGGCACGAAGATCTGGGTCACCGGGAGGGACCGGGTGGCGAACGCGAGCAGCTCGACGAACGGCGTGCAGGTCCCGGGCACGCCGATGTAGACCACCTGGTCGCCCTCGACGAGCCCGAGCCCCGTAAGATACTCCCTGAACGGCCTGAGAATGCCGGGGACTCCCGACTGGACTGAACGCTTCTCCATGGATAACCGATCGCGGCGGGGGTTTATCAAGGATTCGGCAGGATCCGGCGGGGCGCGGCCTTATATCTGATGGATTCCCATGCTCAGGATATGGCTATCCCGCTGACAGAGAAGCTCGTCGGCTTCATCCTACGGCCCGTCGGGACGTTCCGCGATGCCAGGGACGAGACGGTGGTCGACGCCGGGATCTACTTCCTGGTCCTGCTGGTGATCAACGCGCTCATCACCGCCGTCCTCTCGGTCCTCGGGTTCAGTGCCGTCGAGTCGGTGGAGTCCACCTTCGGCATCGGCGCGACCACCGGGGCGCTGGACTTCGTCGGCAGCCTGGTCGCCGCGTTTATCGGCGGCATCGTCGTGCTGATCGTCCTCTCGGTCTTCCTGCACGTCGGCGCCCGGTTCGCGGGGGGCCGCGGGGACTTCGCCGACTCGCTCAAGTCGTCGGTCTACTCCCTGACCCCGTCCATGCTCCTCGGCTGGCTCGTGATCATCCCCGTGATCGGCTGGATCCTGGGCCTGGTCTTCTTTATCTGGTCCGTGGTGCTGCTCGTCCTGGGGGTGCGCGAACTCCACGAGCTCGACACCGGGCGGGCCATCATCGCCGTCGTGATCGCGATCGGGATCATCCTGCTCATCCTGGTGATCCTGGCCGTCGTGATCGGGGTGGCGCTCTTCGCCCTCTTCGGAATCTTCTCGAGCTCGGGAGGGCCGCTCCCGGTGGTGACCGTCGTCTCCACCTGACCCCCTCTTCTCTCTGCATCGCCGACCGTCCGGGCCGGGGGGACCGTGAATCCCCCATGGTCAAAGCTTATATCCTCAGCGGGCGATCCCCATGCCATGTCAGGCCGCAACCTTTTCCCGGCGACGCTCGCCCTCGCGATCGCGATCGCCCTCGCCCTCTCGACCGCCCCGTGCGCCGCGGCGCCCGCCGGCCCGACCTACGACGACGTCCGGACGCTCTACGCGGCCGCCGGCGACTCCTGGGCGCGGGCCTGGAGCGCGAGCGAGGTCGGGGAGATCCGGCAGAACCTGGCCGGGGCGCGGGGGGCGTACGCCGCCTGCCTCGAGGCCGCCGCTGCGGTGGACGACCCGGAAAACGCGGCGAACCTGGCGCTGATCCGGTCGATCTCAGCCGCGTACGTCGACCTCGCCGACGCCGCGCTCGCGATGTACGCGGGGGCGGACACCTACGCCGAGGGCCGCGTCCTGATGGACGAAGGAGACTACGCGGCGGCCGCTGCCCGGTTCGGCGAGGCGGCCGGGGTCTTCGAGTCGTCGAGCACACTCTTCGAACGCGCGAGGTCGACGCTCCTCGCGGCCTCCTACTCAGGGACCGCGTTCGGCGACGGCACGGATTACACGGCCCTGATCGTGCCGATCCTGGAGGCGAAGGGGGCCTACATGGACGAGTTCGCGACCTGCGCCAGGGGGTGGCAGCACTCCGCGCTCGCCTACGGCGCGGTCACGGCCGGCGACCGGGACGCGGTCGTCCGGGAGGCCGGGACGGCGATGGACCTCTTCGCCGCCCTCCTCTCCTCGGAGGCGTTCGGGGCGGACGCCGCCGCGAACCGCGCGATCCTGGCGGGGCTCATCGGCGGCGATACCGCCGCGCCGACACCGTCCCCCACGGCGACCGCGACACCGTCTCCCACGGCGACCGCGACACCGCCACCCGCGGTCACCGTCGAGCTCGTCGCGGACTCATCCAACCCCGAATCGGGGTTCTCCCCGTCCACGCTCACCGTCCCGGCAGGCGCCCGGGTGACGCTCGTCTTCGACAACCGTGATTGGACGACGCACAGCGTCTCCATCTTCGCCGACGAGGACTGGGACGACCCGATCTTCGAGGGCGCCCCCGTGAAGGGGCCGGCCGTCGTGGAATACACCTTCACCGCACCCGCCGCTCCCGGGCGCTACGTGATCGCCTGCGGGGTCCCGAGCCCGCACCGGATGGGGACCCTGGTGGTCGAGTAGGGTCACGGAAAGACGCTCCTTCGGGCGGCAGCGCGGGCTCGCACCCGGGCGGGCCCGTTGATCTCGCCCGCGCCAGCGCCCATCGTCCCGGGACGCCCCATCGCGAACCCCCTGCCTCTTCCGTGGCGCTCTCCCCCGGCGACCGTGGACCCCGTCCGTGACCACGAGACTCTTTTACCGTCCGTATCGCCGTTGGAACAGCGAATCGGAACCTTTCTATCGGGGTTCGTGCATGCTACTGCATGGCACCATCGTTCGCCGCCAAGATCGCCGGCTTCCTCGTGCGCCCCGCTGAAACGTTCCACGCCGTCCGGCACGAGCCGGTGGCCGACGCTGCGGTCTACTACCTGCTGCTGCTCGCCGTGATGTCGATCCTCGCCGGGGTGATGGTCTCCCTGGGGTTCTCCGTGATGGATGGAAGCGCCCTCGGGATCAGCACCGGGCCGGAGGACGGCCTGATGTCGTTCGTCTGGGCCCTGGCCTTCACCTGCGCCTGGGGGCTCTTCACCCTGGTGATCTGGGCGATCGTGCTCCAGATCGGGGCGAACTCCCTCGGGGGGCGGGGCGAGTTCGCCGACGCGTTCCGGGTGGCCGTCTACGCCCAGACCCCGTACCTGCTGTTCGGCTGGATCCCGGTCGTCGGCTGGCTTCTCTCCCAGCTCTGGGCGGTCGCCCTGACCGTCATCGGCGTCCAGAAGCTCTACGCGGTGGATGCCGGGAAGGCCGTGGCCGTGGCCGTGGTCGCCCTCGTGCTCTACCTGACGGTGGCGTGGGTCCTCGGGCTCTTCGGCCTTGCCGTCGCGTCCGGCCTCGCCGACCTGCTGGGCCTCCTGGGCTGACCCCGTCGTCCCGTTTTTTTTCGTATCGCCCGGCATCGATGCCGTGCAACGTCGTCTGGCAAAAATCCATTACATCCCGGAAGAGAGGTCGTTGTGTCGAAAGAATCGGCAAAAGGAGAGGAGAGATGGAGAAACAGCAGTCCGTCAGCGAGCTCGTCGAGAGCCTCGTCCAGGGAACGACCTACCAGATGCTCGAGGCCGCCCAGTCGGTCGCGGTGTACGGCGACGACGCGGTGAGCCCGGTCGCGACCCTGCTCGCATCGTCGGAGCGCGAGACCCGGTGGCGGGCCGCCGTCGCCCTCGAGCGGATCGGCGCGCCGGCCGTCGACGTGCTCGTGGTCGCGGCCAAGCACGACGACTACCAGGTCCGGGTCCCGGCGATCTGGGCACTCGAGCACATCGGCGACGACCGCGCGCTCGATTCGCTGCTCGCGAACCTGAACGGGGAGAACGAGTGCTGCCGCTGGATGGCCGCTGCCGCGCTCTCGAAGATCGGGGACGAGAGCGCCCGGGCCGCGGTCGAGACCGCCTTCGCCGACGACCCGGCCGGGCGCGGGATCGTCGAGGAACTGATCGAGGGGTCCTGAACCGGGACGTTCGCACGTCACCCCCGGAACCGGAGCCGGGTCGTTCGTCGTACCGATCCGCCGGGAGTTCCCCGGCACCGTTTTTTTCGGTTTCACGCCAACCGCGCCGGTCCTTGTCACCGCGCATGACGGGGGATTACTGCCGGCTCCCCGTCCCCCGACCGGGGATCGGTGCCCCCCCCGGCGTACGCCGCAGGGCCGTCCCGAACTCCGGTCCCGGGGTCCGTCCCCGGGCGCGGAGGTCTGTCGCGTCCCCGCGTTCGCCATGCAGGGAAAAAAGGACACCGGGGAACCCGGGACAGCAGAACCGCTCGAGCCCGGGTTCCGGGACAGTTTCGCAGGACAGTCCGGAAAAAAGATCAGGCGAGGTAGTCCTCGGGCCGCGGGAGCTGCTCCTTGAGCCCCTTCCGCTTCCGGATGGCCATCACGACGTCCTTGATCATCGACGACGGCACGATCTCGAACCCGGCGAACTCGGTCGACCACATCGCGCGCCCCTCGGTAGCCGAGCGGATGTCGCCGGCGAACCCGAAGAGCTCGGCGACGGGGGCCTTGCCCACGACCGTGACCGTGTCGCCCTCGGAGGTGATGTCGAAGACCTGCCCGCGCCGGCCCTGGACCTGCGACGTCGCCGCGCCCATCTGGTCGGTCGGGACCGTGATCGAGATCTTCTGCATCGGCTCGAGGAGCGAGTCGTCCGCGATCAGCAGCCCCGCCTTGACCGCCGAGCGCGAGGCCGGGATCACCTGCGCCGGCCCGCGGTGGATCGCGTCCTCGTGGAGCTTGACGTCCACGAGCCGCATCTTCGTGTTCTGGACCTTCTCGTCGGCGAGCGGCCCGCCGGCGAGCGCCTCGTGCACGCCCTCGAGGATCAGCTCCATCGTCTCGTTCAGGTACTGGATCCCCTTGGTCATGTCGATGAACATGTTCGTGCCGTAGATGTCTTTCACCGACTTGGCCTCGTCCTTGTCCATCCCTGCCGCGACCAGGATGTCGCGCCGCTCGAGCGCGGGCTGGTTCATCGAGACCTCGCCCTCCCGGATCATCCGGACGATCTCGTCGTCCAGGGGCTCGATGTCGATATAGAACCGGTTGTGCCGGTTCGGCGACTTCCCCTCGACCGCCGTGGCCTTCCCGGCCGGCGTCTCGCGGTAGACCACGATCGGGGGCGAGGTCACGATCTCGACCCCCTTGTCGCGCTTGATCCGGCCCGTGATGATCTCGAGGTGGAGCTCGCCCATCCCGGCGATCAGGTGCTCGCCGGTCTCCTCGTTGATCGTGACCGCGAGGGTCGGGTCCTCTTTCGCCACCTGCCGCAGCACCTCGACGAGCTTCGGCAGGTCCTTCATGTTCTTGGCCTCGACGGCCACCGTCATGACCGGCTCGGAGTAGTGCTTCAGGGACTCGAACGGGGTCATCTCGCGTAAGGAAGTCACCGTCGACCCGACGATCGCGTCCTTGAGCCCCGTCACCGCGGCGATGTTCCCGGCCGGCAGGGACTCGACCTCGATCCGCGTGGGGCCCATGAAGATACCCGCCTGCTGGATCCGGTTCGCCCGCTGGGCCGCGCCCATCACGTAGAGCTCGGCGCCGCGGCGGATCGTGCCCGAGAAGAGCCGGCCCGTCGCCACCTCGCCCGCGTGCGGGTCGAACGAGATGTCCGTCACCATCATCGAGATCGGGCCGTTCGGGTCGCAGGCGTACATGGCCTTCCCCTCGGGCGACTCCCGGTCGCCGTGCCAGATCACGCCGATCCGGCGCTTCTGCGCGTCGAACGGGTCCGGGAGGTGGCGCACGACCATGTCGAGCAGGACCGACGAGAGCGGCGAGCGTTTCGCGAGCTCCTTCATCTCGCCCGCGCGGCACTTCTCGTAGACCTCCTTGAACGAGACCCCCGAGGTCTTCATGAACGGGGCCGAGACGGCCCAGTTGTAGAGCGCCGAGCCGAAGGCGACCGTGCCCTGGGCCGCGTCGAGCCGCCAGCCCGCCTTGTAGGCCTCCTCGTTCATGCCCCTGATCAGCTTGTTGACCTTGTCGATCACGCGCCCGAGCCGGATCTGCATCTCCTGCTCGTCCACCTTGAGCTCGTTGATCAGCCGGTCGACCTTGTTGACGAAGAGAACGGGCACGACCCCCTCCTTGAGGGCCTGCCGGAGCACCGTCTCGGTCTGGGGCATCGTCCCCTCGACCGCGTCCACGACCACCACGGCGCCGTCCACCGCGCGCATGGCGCGGGTGACGTCCCCGCCGAAGTCGACGTGGCCGGGGGTGTCGATCATGTTGATCAGGTACTCCCGCCCCTCGTACTCGTGGACCATCGAGACGTTCGAGGCGTCGATCGTGATCCCGCGGGCCTGCTCCTCCTCGTCGGAGTCCATGAAGAGCTGCCGGCCCGCCAGCTCCTCCGAGATCATGCCCGCGCCGGCGAGCAGGTTGTCCGAGAGCGTGGTCTTGCCGTGGTCGATATGCGCAACGATCCCGATGTTACGGATCTGCTCAGGCTTGTCCATGAGCTCCGTGACACGGTCCACCATCTTCTTACCGCGTGCCATAGTGGTTCCGGAAAAGGGGTATCGGTATCTAGCGGGCGGACTTCGCAATCCGCTCGCGCTCTTCCTTCTTCGCGACCGAGTAGGCCCTCATGTCGCCCTTCGACGCCGCGATCAGCTCGTCGGCGAGCGCCGCGGCGACCGACTTCTTGCCCCGGGAGTTCTTCTGGGTGCCCTCGGTGATGAACTTGAGCGCCGAGTCGACCCGCCGCTGGGGCGCGGTGTCGACGGACTTGGGGACGTTGATCCCGCCGTACTTGAGCCGGACGGTCTCCTCGCGGGGGCCCGCGTTCGCGACGGCCTCGACCAGCACCTGGACGGGGTTCTTGTCGGTCTTCTGCGCGATGATCGCGAACGCGTCCTTGACGATCCGGATGGCCAGCTGCTTCTTGCCCGTGTTGTGCTCGGTCTGCATCAGCCGGTTGATCAGCCGCTCGACGATCAGCATCTGGCTCTTCTGGAAGTCGCCGCCGGTGAGCTTGCCGCAGGAGTGCGGCACGATCATCGAATGGAGGTTCACGTAGCGATCGAGTGCCATGTCCTCGATCTCGACCTCGCCGACATCGTAGAGGTTGAAGAGGAGCTGCGGCGTGCCGGGCCGGGTCTCTTCCTCGCCGGGGTTTGCTGCTTCCACGGTCTCCATGATCAGCGCCTCGGCTTCTCTTTTCGGCCGATCACCATCTCGTGGAGCGAGACGTTGTTGACCTGCGTCACGACGAACCGGACGCCGGGGATGTCGCCCATCGAACGGCCGAGCCGGCCCCCGATCCCCTCGACGACGACCTCGTCGTGCTCGTCGATGAAGTTGATCGCGCCGTCGCCCGCGGCGAACGCGGTGACCTGGCGTCCGTTCTTGATCAGCTGCACCCGGACGCACTTGCGGATGGCCGAGTTCGGCTGCTTGGCCTCGACGCCCACCTTCTCGAGCACGATGCCGCGCGCCTGGGGCGCGCCCTCGAGCGGGTCGCTCTTGATGTCGAGTCCGAGGAGGCGGCGTGCGTAGTTCACGTCGCTCCAGCGGAACCGGTTCGAGTCCCGCTTGAGTTTTCTGGCTGCGAATTTGCCCTGTCCCATGGGATGGCCTCAGTGTGTATGGAGATCGAGAACGGCTGCCACCGATCCTGAGATCAGTACTGCGACGGGAGCGAATATATCAATTCGTACGCCCGGTTCCCGCGTGGGTGTATCATTGGCCCCTGCCGGGTAATAATATATTTCTCTGTCGACCATGGTTGGGGTGATGACCGTCCGGATCTACAAGGAGGTCGAGTTCGACGCCTCGCACCGCCTGCTCCACTACGAGGGCCGGTGCCACAACCTCCACGGCCACCGCTGGAAGGTCGAGGTCTGGATCGAGGGCACCCCCGACCCGACGAGCTGCATCGTCCTGGACTACGCGAGGATCAAGGAGATCGTGCAGCGGTTCGACCACCAGATCGTCCTGAACGCCGCGGACCCGATGGTGGCCGCCATCGAGGCCTTTCACCCGGTGGTCACGACCCCCGGGGAGCCGACGAGCGAGTGCCTGGCCCGGCTGATCGCCGACGACCTGGACGCCGAGTGCCGGCGGGCCGGCACCGCGGCCCGCGTCACCCGGATCCGGGTCTGGGAGTCCCCGAACGCCTGCGCGGAGCTCGAACGATGCTGAAGGTCTCGGAGATCTTCTGCTCGATCCAGGGCGAGGGGCCGCGGCAGGGGCAGCCCACGGTCTTCATCCGGCTCGCCGGCTGCAACCTTGCCTGCGCCTGGTGCGACACGACCTACGCGCGGTCGGGCGGCACGGAGATGTCCGCCGCCGAGATCCTGGCCGCGATCGCCGGGATGCGCCCGCACCGCGTCTGCATCACGGGCGGGGAGCCGCTCCTCCAGTGCATGGCGCTCGTCCCCCTGCTCGCGTCGCTCTGCGGGCACGGCTACTCGGTCGAGATCGAGACGAACGGGACCGTCGACCCGTCGAACCTCCGCGCCTTCGCCAGCATCACGATGGACGTGAAGTGCCCGTCCTCGGGAGAGGCGAGCCGGCTCGAGTTCCTGGACGCGCTCGGGACCGACGACGCGGTCAAGTTCGTGGTCGCGGACCGGGCCGACCTGGAGTACATGGATGGCGTGGTCCGGTCCCACCGGATCCGGGCCCCGGTCTTCGTCTCCCCGGTCTGGGGGACGGACCTCCGCCCGATCGCCGACTACATCCTCGAGCAGAACCTCCCGGTGCGGATGCAGGTCCAGCTCCACCGGCTCGTCGGGGTCCGGTGATGCGGGCCGTCTGCCTCCTCTCGGGCGGGATGGACTCCTCGACGCTGGCGTACGTGGCGCGGGACCGGGGGTACGGCGTCCTGGCGCTCCACCTCAACTACGGCCAGCGGACCGAGGCGCGCGAGCTCGCGGCGGCCCGCGAGGTCGCCCGGGCCCTCGGGGCGGTCGAGTTCCTGCCCATCCCGGTCGAGCACCTCCGGGTCTTCGGGGCGAGCAGCCTGACCGATCCCTCGATCCCCGTGGCGGACCACGACCCGTCCGCCGCCGGGCTCCCCGGGACCTACGTCCCGTTCCGGAACGGCAACCTCCTCGCGATCGCGACGAGCTACGCCGAGGCGCGGGGGGCGGACGCGATCTTCATCGGGGTCCAGGCCCTCGACTACGCGGGCTACCCCGACTGCCGGCCGGCCTTCATCCGGGCCTTCCAGCGGGCGATCGACCTGGGGACGGCCGACGGGACCTCGATCCGGCTCGAGGCGCCGTTCGCCGGGCTGTCCAAGGAGGAGATCCTCAGGATCGGGCTCGGCCTGGGGGTCCCGTACGACCTGACCTGGTCCTGCTACCGGGCCGGGGACCGGGCCTGCGGGACCTGCGACTCCTGCCACTACCGGCTCGAGGCGTTCCGGGCGCTGGGGCTCGACGACCCGATCCCGTACCGGGAGGGGGCATGACCGAGATCTGGCGGGGCCGCCGGCTCTGGGTCGAGCAGCGCCAGGTCGAGGTCCCCTCGGGGACGAAGCGGTTCGTGGTGGTCCACCCGGGGGGTGCCGTCGCGGTGCTGCCGGTGGACGGGGACGAGGTGGTGCTGATCCGGCAGTACCGGGCCGCGATCGGGGACTGGATCCTGGAGGCCCCGGCCGGCACGCTCGAGGAGGGCGAGTCCCCCGAGGACTGCGCGGCCCGAGAGCTGATCGAGGAGACGGGGCTTGCCGCCGCCGGGCTGGTGCCGCTCGGCGCCGTCTACACCACCCCCGGGTTCTCGGACGAGGTGATCCACCTCTACCTGGCGCACGGGCTCTCGCCCAGCAACGCGTTCGAGCCGGACGAGGACGAGCAGATCGAGGTCGTCAGGGTCTCCGCGGACGAGGTCCGGGCGATGGCCCGCGACGGCCGGATCCGGGACGCGAAGACCATCTGCCTGGTCCACCGCGGGCTCGGGTGAGGCGCGCCGGGCCCGCCGCGCCCGCACCCCGCCGGCCGGCTGACGCAGGTTTATGGCCCCCGGGACGCTATATATGAAGACGCGAGGAGAGGCATGCAGGAGGAGACGGTCGAGAAGGACGAGGCCCGCCGCCGCTACGAGTTCAAGAAGGCGCTCGAGCGGCTCGAGGCCGAGCAGGGCGCGGGGACCGAGCTGATCACGCTCTACATCCCGCCCGACAAGCAGATCTACGACGTGACCGCCCAGCTCCGCGACGAGTTCGGGCAGTGCTCGAACATCAAGTCCAAGCAGACGCGCTCGAACGTCCAGGCCGCGATCTCCTCGATCCTCTCCCGGCTCAAGTACTACAAGCGCCCGCCCGAGCGGGGGATGGCCGTCTTCTGCGGCACGGTCCACCGGGGCGGCGACAAGTACGACCTGACGTGCGAGATCGTGGAGCCGCCCGAGCCGGTCGGGCTCTACATGTACCGCTGCTCCTCGACCTTCGAGCTCGAGCCGCTCCGCGCCATGCTCGAGGAGAAGTCGGTCTACGGCCTCCTCGTCCTGGACCGCCGCGAGGCCTACTGGGGCTTCCTCCGCGGCGCCCGGATCGAGCCCGTGGCCGGCGCCACCTCGACCGTGCCGGGCAAGCAGCGCAAGGGCGGGCAGTCCTCGGTCCGGTTCGCCCGTCTCCGAGAGATCGCGATCAACGAGTTCTACGTCAAGGTCGGGGAGCGGGCGAGCGCCGCGTTCCTGGCCGAGAAGGACTTCTTCGAGCGGTTCGAGGGAGTGCTGATCGGCGGGCCGTCGCCGACCAAGGAGGAGTTCGAGGCCGGGAACTACCTCCACCACGAGGTCCAGAAGCGGGTGATCGGGCTCTTCGACGTCGCCTACACCAACGAGTCGGGCCTGGCCGAGCTGGTGGACGCCGCCCAGGACGCGCTCCGCGGCGTCGAGGTGATGAAAGAGAAGGAGGTGATGACCCGCTTCCTCAAGGAGCTCGTGAAAGACGATGGCCTCGCGGCCTACGGCGAGGAGTCGGTCCGGCGGAACCTGGAGATCGGGGCGGTCGACACCCTCCTCCTCTCCGCGGGCCTCCGCGAGGTCCGGCAGCGGCTCCGCTGCGAGGCCTGCGGGTACGCGGACGAGCGGACGGTCAAGGCCCGGCCCGGCGAGAGAACGGCGGACCGGGAGACGGGCGCCTGCCCGTCCTGCTCGGCCCCGCTCGCGCTCGAGGAGGAGTCGGACATCATCGACGAGCTGACCGCGTTCGCCGACCAGTCGAGCGCCGGAGTCGAGATCATCTCGGACGACTTCGAGGAGGGCTCGATCCTGATGACGGCCTTCGGCGGGATCGCGGCCCTCCTCCGCTACAGGACGGGCTACTGATGTTCCTCGAGGCGCGCGCCAGGGTCGAGGCGATCCTCCGGGAGGCGACCGGCGAGGAGGACGTCCTGCTCGCCGACGGCGGGGACCACGCGGACCTCGCCTCGACGGTCGCGTTCGGGCTCGCGAGGAAGCGCCGGCAGGCGCCGGCCCGGATCGCGCAGGACCTGGCGACCGACCTGGCCGGCCGGCTCGAGCCGGACGGGATCGCGGTGGCGGCGACCGGGCCGTACCTGAACTTCACGTTCGGCCCCGCGTACCTCGCGGCCTCGGTCCGAGCCGCGCTCGCGCCGGGCTACGGCGCCCTCCCGCCGGGGACCGGGCGGGTCGTGCTCGAGCACACCTCGGCCAACCCGAACGGCCCGCTCCACGTCGGCCACATCCGGAACTCGGTGATCGGGGACACCCTGGCCCGGGCCTTCCGGAAGGCGGGCTACCCGACCGAGGTCCAGTACTACGTCAACGACATGGGCCGGCAGATCGCGATCGTGGTCTGGGGCATGGACCACCTGGGCCTGGAGCCCGGCGAGGGAGAGAAGCCGGACCACTACACGGCCCGGGTCTACGTGGCGGCGAACCGGCGGCTCGAGGCCGAACCGGAGATCACGGCGGAGGTCGACGCCCTGATGCGGCAGGTGGAGGCGCTCGACCCCGCGACGGTAAAGAAGTTCCGGGAGGCCGTGGCCTCCTGCCTGGACGGGTTCAGGTCGACCCTCGCCGACCTGGCGGCCCCGCACGACCGCTTCGTGCACGAGTCGGACTTCCTCAGGATCGGGGACATGGAGCGGCTCCTCGCCCGGTTCGAGCGCCGGCCCGAGGCCCACCGGGACGAGGTCTTCTGGATCGACCTCTCGGCCCATGGCATCGAGAACCGCTACGTGCTCCGCCGCTCTGACGGGACGAGCGTGTACGCGGCCCGCGACCTCGCGTACCACGTCTGGAAGGGGCGGAACGCGGACCGGGTCATCGACGTGCTCGGGGCGGACCACAAGCTGATCGGGGCGTCGCTCCAGGCGGCGCTCCGGATGCTCGGCGAGGTGGCGCCCGAGATCGTCTTCTTCGAGTTCGTCTCGCTCCCCGAGGGCTCGATGTCGACGAGGGCGGGGAAGTTCGTCTCGTCGGACGACCTGATCGCCGAGACCCGGCGGCGGGCGCTCGAGGAGGTGACCGCCCGCCGGCCCGAGCTCTCCCGGGAGGAGCGGGAGGCGATCGCCCGCTCGGTCGCGCGGGCGGCGATCCGGTACGACATCGTCCGGGTCTCGCCCGAGAAGGCGACCGTCTTCGACTGGACGACCGCGCTCGACTTCGAGCGGCAGTCCGGTCCCTACGTCCAGTACGCCCACGCCCGGGCCTGCTCGATCCTGGCGAAGGCCGGCGCCTGGAGCGAGGCGTTCGAATACGGCTCCCCCCACGAGGTCGCGCTCGCGAAGCAGATCGCGCGGTTCCCCGCCCTCGTCCAGCAGGTGGTCGGGGAGCTCCGCCCCCACCTCCTCGCGACCTACGCCCGGGAGCTCGCGGACCTCTTCAACACCTTCTACCACTTCGAGCCCGTGCTCCGGGCCGCCGGGACGACCCGCGACTCCCGGCTCACGCTCGTCCGGGCGGCGCAGAACACGCTCGGCGAGGCCCTCGAGACCCTGGGGATCGATGCCCTCGCGTCCATGTGACCCGGCCCGGGAGGCGCTCGCCCGGCAGGGCTACCTCTTCGTCGACCCCCGCTCGACGGCGGCGGTCAAGCCCTGCCTCTGGGCCCGCCGGGCCCTGGGCGGAGGCGAGGCCTGCTACAAGCAGCAGTTCTACGGGATCGAGAGCCACCGCTGCGTCCAGATGACCCCGACGCTCCGGTGCAACCAGCGCTGCCTCTTCTGCTGGCGCTCGTTCGAGCACGAGCCGGTCGAGGAGGTCGAGCTCTCCCCCGAGGCCCTCTTCAGGGCGCTGCCGCGGCTCCAGAAGCAGGCGCTAGCCGGCTACAAGGTCCAGGTCCCGCCCGAACGGTTCGAGGAGGCGGCCCACCCCCGCCAGGCGGCGATCTCGCTCGCGGGCGAGCCGACGCTGTACTCCCACCTCCCCCGGCTGATCGGGCTGATGGCCGGGGATGGCATGACCACGTTCCTGGTCACGAACGGGACGCGCCCCTGGGTGGTCGCCCGCTGCCGGCCGTTCCAGACCTACGTCTCGCTCGACGCCCCGGACGGGGAGACCTACCGCCGCGTCTGCCGCCCGGCGGACCCGGGTTCGTGGGACCTCGTGCAGGAGAGCCTGGCCCTGCTCGGCTCCCGCCGGTCGGCGATCCGGGTCACGCTCGTCGCCGGGCTGAACGACCACGACCCGGCGGGATACGGCGCGATGGTCGCGGAGTCGGCCCCGACATTTGTCGAGGTCAAAGGCTATATGCACCTCGGGTACAGTAGAAAGCGACTCACGGCGGCGCACATGCCGCCCCACGAGCGGGTCCGGGGGTTCGCCGAGCAGGTGGCCCGGCACGCCGGGTTCCGGGTGGCGGACGAGAACGCCGCGAGCCGCGTAGTCCTGCTGGAGCGAGGTGCATGAGGTTCAACGTCGAGGAGTGGAGGGAGCGGTCGAGGTGCGACTTCGAGGGCGCGTGGCACGCGGGGCCGTCCGTGGTGACGCCGCCGGGTTCGGCGGAGCGGTACCCGCGCCTCGCGTATGCGCGGGGCGCGCGCCACCCGGTCTTCGAGACGATCCAGCGCCTCCGCGAGGCCTATCTCGCGATCGGCTTTTCCGAGTACGCCAACCCGATCATCGTCGAGGAGGCGGAGGTCTACCGGCAGTTCGGGCCCGAGGCCATGGCCGTGCTCGACCGGGTCTTCTACCTGGGGGGCCTGCCCCGCCCGAACGTCGGGATCGCCCGCGAGCGGCTGGACCGGATCGGCGAGATCCTGGGGGCGCCGCTGGACGGGCCGGCCGAGGAGGCGCTCCGCGAGACGCTGCACGGCTACAAGAAGGGGACGATCGACGGCGACGAGCTGGCCCACGAGCTGGCGGGGGTCCTCTCGACGGACGACGGGTGCGTGGTCCGGATCATGGACGAGGTCTTTCCAGAGTTCCGGGAGCTCGCGCCGGAGTCGTCCCGCGCGACCCTCCGCTCGCACATGACGAGCGGCTGGTTCATGACCCTCGGGGCGATCTGGGACCGGGCGCCGCTCCCGCTCCGGCTCTTCTCGGTCGACCGCTGCTTCCGCCGCGAGCAGGAGGAGGGGCCGACCCGGCTGATGACCTACCACTCGGCCTCGTGCGTGGTGGCGGGCGAGGACGTGACGAACGAGGCGGGAAAGGCCGTCTCGGCCGCCCTCCTGGGGGCCTTCGGCTTCGAAGAGTTCCGGTTCCAGCCCGACGAGAAGCGGTCGAAGTACTACATGCCCGGGTCGCAGACCGAGGTCTACGCCCGCCACCCGGCGATCGGGTGGGTCGAGGTGGCGACCTTCGGGCTCTACTCGCCCTCGGCCCTGGCGGAGTACGGGGTCGGCGTCCCGGTGATGAACCTGGGCCTGGGGGTCGAGCGGCTCGCGATGATCCTCCACCGGGCCGACGACGTCCGGGCGATGGTCTTCCCGCAGTTCCACCCCCGGCCGCTCGCCGACGCGGCGATCGCGGCGGCCGTCGGCCTGCGCGAGGAGCCGGCGACCCTCGAGGGCAGGTGCATGGCGAACGCGATCGCGGAGACTGCCGTGGCCCACGCGGACGCGCAGGGCCCGGTCTCGTTCGAGGCCTGGGAGGGCATGGTCGCCAACACGCCGCTCTCGGTCTTCGTCGAGGAACCCGAGACGACGAAGCTCCTCGGGCCTGCCTGCATGAACGAGGTCTTCGTCCACGACGGCTCGGTGCTCGGCGTGCCCGACACCGAGAAGTTCCGGGACGTCCGCGAGCACGGCGCGCCGACCGGCATCCGCTTCCTTGAGGCCGTCGCCGCGCTCGGCGCCGCGCGGATCGAGGAGGCCGCGCGCTGTGGGCGTGGGACGACCGTGCAGGTCAAGATGGCGAAACTCCCGAGCGACGTCAACCTGCGGATCGCCGAGCACGCGATGCGCTCGATCACGGACACGAAGAAGAAGGTCGACGTGAGGGGCCCGGTCTTCGTGACGATCCGGAGCGAGGTCGTGGAACCCCGAGGCTGAGCCGGCACCCCGCTTCTCTCTCGTACCCGGTTCCGTCAAGGAGCGCCGGCACTGCCCGGGCCGGGTCTCCTCGAGGTGACGAATGGCGATCGGCCGTCGCGAGACCAAGTACGCGGGAGACGGCAGCACGGAGGCATCACCCGCACTCAACGGCGCCGGCCGCCCGACCCTCCGTTTCAACGGGCACGCGGAAGGCATCAGGACTGCGATCGCTCCCCCCTGACCGTCCGCGCGCCGTCCCGGCTGGTCCGGGTTCGTGTTCGGTCCCCCTCCGCGTCCTCCTGCAGCGGCACGGGGCCCCGCTCCACCCGCCGGAAACCCCGAAGAGGGTCAGACGCCGGTCTCGGCCACGATGGTGCCGTCCTCGACGGCCGCGAGAAACGTCTCGTAATCGCGCCGGTTTTGGTCCGCGTACTCGCTCGCGAACGAGACGATCGCGCGGTCGAAGACGTCAGACTTCCCCAGGTACCCGGCGATCTCGGCCGCGTCTCCGGACTTTGCGTGGGCGCGCGCCAGGTTCCAGCCGCAGAACTGTGCGAACCACGCGAGGCGTTTCCTGGAGACACCGGTCGGATCGAAAGAGAACTTCATATCCCGCAGCTGGCGCACGTAGTAATCGATACCGTCCTTCGCGGTGAACCATCCGAGGAAGATGTCGCTCGCGGCCTGTGTCAGACGCTGACCCTCGACGACGCGCCTGCCCTGGTGGTCGTACGGCCCCGCCCCGGCGAAGGGCTCGAGCACGGAACGGCGCGCCTCCTTGACCTGCAGGATCAGCGGGTCGCCGTCCTCGGCCAGCAGGAGGACCACCCAGCACCGGGTGCCGACCGAGCCGATCCCGACGACCTTGAACGCGATGTCCACCATCCGGTACCGCGAGAGGAGGACCTGGTGGTGGTCGGGGAGCGTGGAGAGGTACTCGTCGAGCATCTGGAGCCGCTCCTGGGCCCGGGAGGGGCTCGTGTCCTCGTGGTAGATCCGCGGAGGCTGATCCACGAAGCGGCGGTGGCCATTCACCTCGGCCGTGATCCGGGGAAAGAGGTAGTAGGCGAGCCGGCTCCGGGCCTTCGTGAGCATCGCCCCCGTGGACCGGCGCTCCTTCCGGGTGCGCGTCGAGCTGAGCATCATGTCCGCGTCGAGGCGTGTGTACCAGATATCGAGGGCCCGCATCCGGGCGAGGTGGGCCATGTACTCCCGGTAGGACCGGACGACCGTCGCGACGATGTCGGCCGCCTGGTTTTTCCCGTAGCCGTTCTCCTGGCCCGCAAGCATGAACGAGACCGCAAGCCGTTTGATGTCCCAGCAGAACGGCGCGGCGAGGGTCTCGTCGAAGTCGTTGATCCCGAAGAAGAGGTTCCGTTCGGGCGAGGCGAAGAGGCCGAAGTTCAGGAGGTGGCAGTCCCCGCAGGCCTGGACGCGTATGCCGCTCGTCGGTGTCATAGCGAGGTCCTCGGCCATCAGTGCCGCGGATCCGCGGAAGAAGGGGAATGGGCCGGCCATCATGCGGCCGTAGCGTATCGGTATCAATCCGGGCACGCGCCCTCGGTTCGTCTCCTCGAGCACCTGGATGGGGTCCCGCCGCTCCGGGGGAGGCGACCACGCGCCGTGCGTCTTCCGTGGGATCTCCTTTCGCAGGGCCAGCCCCGTCTCGGTGCGGAGCGCGCGCGGTACGTAGTCGGAGACGTAGACGGCCTGTCCGTCCGCGTCCGCCTCGACGTGGTACGAGGAGACGAATGTCATGGCGAGACTCCATGCGCCGGGAGTCCACATAATGCCGCGGTCTTCACCGGGGGTCGACCCGGACGGACCCCGCGGCCGGGCCGTGCCGGGCGCGGTGACGCCCCCCGGGCTGGAACGCCCTATGGCCCTCCCCATTCTGCGACCGGAGCCTTGTGCACCCCCAGTGGTTGTCCGCCGGCGGGACGATCCTGGGTCCTCCCCCGGGATCGACCGGATCGATCAGTTCAATAAAACCCGGGCCCAGCGAGTGATAGATGGACTACAGGGCGTCGGACAGGAAGAGTCTGGACCGCCAGCTCGAGGAGAACCGGTTCAGGGTCTCGTTGGACGACATCTATGAGCTTTTTGTCGAGCAGCCGCTCGATATCTATTCGGACGAGGAATGGGACTACATGGGAGAGTCGGTCCTGGAAAGGATCATCGAACACATGACACCGGGGGTCATCAGCCGGAAACGTCCGCTCAGGCTGATCATCGAGCTTCCCCCGGAGAAGGTCGTTCCGGAAATGGCCCGGCAGACCGAGGTCGCGGTCCGTCGCTGAGCCCAGCAGAAGACCGAGGACAACCTGATCAGGGCCCGGATCGGTCGGTGGCAGGGCTTCCGGGCCCTGCTCCCGGGATTCCTGTTTCTCGCAGTCTGCGCCGCCATTTCGGCCTACCTCCTTGAGAGCCTCGTGGACTACGTCGGACCCGTCCTCTCCTTTATCTTTGCCGAGGGTGTCCTGGTCATCGGCGTCGTCGCGCTCGAGACCCCCGTGGGGAAGATCCTCTACGACCATCTCCCGTATCGCCGCGAGAACGAGGTGCTCGAGATCCTGATGCAGATGGAGATCGAGGTGTTACCGCAGACCCGGGGATCGTCGTGAGAGCGACACCTCGCGCGCGGTCCCCCACGGTCTTGTACCGGTGAGGCGGGCGGTGTGGCGGGCCCGATTCCCCTCCGACACCTGGCCATCGTGTCACGGCGGGTCCGCCGGAGTACCCTGCATGGTACCGGGAAAGTCGTTGGTGCTCTCACCGCGTGGCCGTGTGGCCGTCGCCTTCGGATTCCGTCTCCGGGCGCCAGGGGCAGCCATCACGTCTTCGTCCGCAGAGGCGTACGCGAACTGGTGATCGGACAGGAGGTCGACGGCTTTGCGAAACTCATCATTTCGGGCAGCTCCGTACGATCAGCAAGCATTATCGCCTGCCGGAGGAGGAACGATGATCAACCGATACCTGATCGAGATCTTTTACAGTGACGAGGACGGAGGCAATATCGCGGCCGTTCCCGAGCTGCCGGGGGTGCTCCGCCTTCGGCGAGACCGACGGCGCCCTCGTCGAGGTCAGGACGGCGATCGCCCTCTGGCTCGAGACGGCGCGGGCGGAAGGGCCCCCGATCCCCGGACCGGCCGGCAGGCCCCTCGCCCGTTCTTGAAGACGTCCGCGGCCCGGCCCTCGTGACGATGAGGCCGGCGGGCCGGAGTGACCCTGCCCGGCCGGGTTCGCCTTGACCGAGCCGGCTTTTTTCACGGGGGACGGCGGGTTGGGCGCCGCCCCGTCCCGGTCGCCCGGGCCGGGAGCCCCGGGGACCGCGGTTCTTCCCCCCCGGCGCGGGGCCGCTGCCGGCCCGCGTCCTACGCGCCGGCCGGGCTCTCCCCGCCCCATCCTCCCGCCCGGGGCCCGCCGGGCGGAGAGGCGGCGATCCTCTCCGGGCGGCGGAGCCGCTTGTAGAGCTCCATCACGACGAGGACCGTCGAGGCGAGCGCGATCAGCGCGCCCCAGGCCGCGGCGCTGATGGCCCCCGTCTGGAGAACGCCGGCGATCGCGGGGACGTACATCGCCCCGGCGTTGACGAGCGCCGCCCCGATGACCGCGAGGACCAGGAAGCGGTTGCGGGAGAGCGGGATCCGGAACGCGGAGATCGTCTCCGAGCGGGCGTTGAAGACGTGGAAGTTCTCGAAGAGCACGAAGAGCACCAGGAGCAGGGTCCGGGCCTCCGCCTCGGCGAACCCGGCGCCGAGGAGCCAGGCCCACGCGGCAAAACCGACGATGGCCATGGTCGCCGCCGCGAGCAGCGTCTCCTCGAGCATGAGCCGGTCGAAGAGCCCCTGGCCGGGCGGGCGCGGGGGGCGCTTCATCGCGCCGGGCTCGCCGGGCTCGAAGGCGAGCCCGATGTGCTGGATCCCGTTCGTCACGATGTTGAGCCAGAGGAGCTGGACGGCCGCCAGGGGGAGGGGGAGCGCGGCGAGGGTGGAGAGGAGGAAGAGCAGGACCTCGGCGGCCCCCGTGGTGACGAGGAGGTAGGTGACCTTCCGGACGTTGTCGTAGGCGTACCGCCCCTCCTCGACGCCGGCGACGAGGGAGCTGAAGCGGTCGTCGGTGACGATCATCGACGCCGTGTCCTTGGCGACGTCGGTGCCCGAGCCCATGGCGACGCCGATGTTGGCGCGCTGGAGCGCCGGGGCGTCGTTGACGCCGTCCCCGGTGACGGCGACGAAGTGGCCGAGCCGGAGGATCGCCTCGACGATATCGAGCTTCTGGAGCGGGGCGACGCGGGCGAAGACGGTGGCGGTGTCGACCCGATCGAGGAAGGCCGGCACCTCGGCGTCGCCCAGTTCGGCGAGCTCGGCGCCGGTGGCCACGTCGGCGGGCGACGAGGCGATCCCGAGGTCGCGGGCGATGGCGAGCGCGGTGCCGGGGTGGTCGCCGGTGACCATCACCACCCGGATCCCGGCTTCGCGGCACTCGGCGACGGCGTCCACGGCGTCGGGCCGGAGGGGGTCGATGAACCCGGCGAGCCCGAGCAGGACGAGCGGGGGGAGCTCCCCGGTCCAGTCGGGATGGGCGGCCCCCTCGCAGACCGCGAGGACCCGTAACCCGTCGCTCGAGAGCGCCTCGAAGGCCCGGTCGACCTCCTCTTCGTCGAGCGGGACGGGGCCGCCCGGCCCGGCCATCGCGATGCAGCGCGGCAGCAGGGTCTCGAGCGCCCCCTTCACGACGGCCCGGTGCTCGCCCTCCTCCTCGACGAGGGCCGCCGCGTACCGCCGCTCGGACTCGTAGGGGACCCGGTGGAGGACCGGGACGGAGGCCTGGAGGGCGCCGGGGTCGAGGCCGAGCTTGTACCCGAAGGCGAGGAACGCGATGTCGACCGAGTCGCCGTGGTAGCGCCATTCGTCGCCGTCCCGCTCGAGCCCGGCCTCGTTCGCGAGGATCGCCGCCGACGCCAGGCGGGCGAGGAGCGCCTGCTCGTCCTCGCCGGGCGGCTGGCCGGGCAGGCCCTCGACCGTGCCCTCCCCGGCGTAGCCGGTGCCGGTCGCCCGGTGGAGCGAGTCCCCGGGGAGCCAGGCCACGTCGAGCGTCTGCTCGTTGACGGTGAGCGTCCCCGTCTTGTCGCTCGCGATGCAGGTGCAGCTCCCCAGGCTCTCGACGGCGGTGATCCGGCGGACGATCACCTGGCGTTTCGCCATGCGCGTCGCGGCGACGGAGAGGACGACCGTCAGGGCGACGGGGAGCCCCTCGGGGATGGCCGAGACGGCGAGCGCGACGACGAAGAAGACGACCTCGACGAGCGGCATCCCCCGGGCGAACGCGATGGCCCCGAGGAGCGCCCCGGCGCCGACGACGGCGAAGGAGATCGTCCGGGCGAACGCCTCCATGCGGAGGACGAGAGGGGGTTTCGCGCTCTCGACGGAGGCGATGGAGGTCGCGATCCGGCCCATCTGGGTGTGGTCGGCGGTCGCCACGACGACGCCCGTCGCCCTGCCGGAGGCGACGGTGCTGCCGGCGAAGACCATCGTCGCCCGGTCGGCGACGGGCGTCTCCGGCGCGACCCCCCCGCCGGGCTGCTTCTCGACGGCGACGGACTCGCCGGTCAGCAGGGACTCGTCGACCTGGAGTTCGCGCGCCTCGAGGAGCCGGAGGTCGGCCGGGACGCGCCGGCCGGACTCGAGCATCACGACGTCGCCCGGGACCAGGTCCTCGGCCGTGATCTCCTTCGTCCTACCCGAGCGGAGCACCGATGCCGTGGTCGTGAGCAGGACGCGGAGGGCCTGCGCGCTCTGCTCGGCCTTCCACTCCTGGAGGGTCCCGACGACCGCGTTGATCAGGACCACGATCAGGATGAAGACGGTGTCGGTGACGTCGCCGACGGCGGCGGAGATGGCGGCGGCGATCAGGAGAATGTAGATGAGGGGGCTCCGGAACTGGGCGAGGAAGAGGAGGGCGACCGACGGCGGCGGCGGCTCGGGGAGGCGGTTCGGCCCGAACCGCTCGAGACGGCGGGCGGCCTCCTCCTCGTCGAGGCCGTAGGTCGCCGCCCGGAGCCGCTCGAGGAGGGTCTCCCGGTCGAGCGCGTGCCAGACGATCGCGTCGTCGTTCGCTGCCATCTCTGTCCCGGCAAGAAAAGGAACCGTGGACATTTGAAAGTTACTCTCTTGCCGGTGGCCCCGCGGGTGCCGGGACCGTCGGGGAGGACGCCGATTCCCGGGTACGCCGTTCGAGAGTCGGATCGGAACGAACGGCGGGGGGCAGGCCCCACTCCCCCGCGGCGTGACCGTCTAGAGCGCCGTGTAGCCGCCGTCGATGAGCAGCCCGGTGCCGGTGATGAAGGAGGCGTCGTCGCTCGCCAGGAAGGCGACGGCCTTCGCCACCTCTTCCGCCCGGCCCAGGCGGCCGATCGGGTGGAGGTTGATCAGTTCCTGGTAGACCTCCGGCGGCAGCCCCTTGAGAAGCGGCGTGTCGATGTACCCGGGGGCGACGAAGTTCGCGCGGATCCCCTGGGCCGCGTAGCTCGTGCCGACCGTACGGGTCAGCATGCGGACGCCGCCCTTGGTGGTGGCGTACGCCGTGACGGCCTGCTTGGCGACGTAGCTGTGGATGGACCCGGTGTTCACGATCGCCCCGCCGTCTCCCTGGGCGAGCATCTGGATGACGGCGTACTTGTCGCAGAGGAAGACCCCCTTGAGGTTGATGTCCATCATCGTGTCCCAGTCCTCGGTGGAGAGCTCGTGGATATCGGCCGTGAGCCCGATGCCGGAGTTGGCGACCATGACGTCGAGCCTCCCGTACACCTCGACCGCCTTCGCGACCAGGTTCCGGATATCGTCCTCGCTGGCAACGTCCGCACGGACGAAGGTCGCCGTCCCGCCCTTCGCGGTGATCTCGCCGACCACCCGGGCGCCCTCCTTCTCGTTTCTTCCGGAGACGACGATCTTGCCGCCCTCGGCCGCCATCTCCTTCGCGCACGCCTCACCGATGCCGCTCGTGGACCCGGTGATGATACAGACCCTGTCGTTTAACTTTCCCATGATTGCATCCTTTTTCGTGATTGCTTGTCCTGGTCGCATGACGCTGCTGGCAGACGCGTCCCCTGCCGGGCCCCGGCGATCCGGCTCCCGCCGGACCGGCACCCGTGCCGGGTGTCCGGGCCGGCGGGGAGCGGCGCGATCGACCCGGTGGTGCTCACGCGCCCGGGCGCGCCGCGGTCGAGTGTGAAAAGACCCGGGGCCTTCCCGATCGCCGGGGGCACCGGGTCCCTGTCGTCGCCGCGGATCGGGCCGTCGCAGCCGATCAGGCACCCTCCACCCGGTCCGGCCCGTCCTGTCGAACGCGCCGGTCACCCCGGCGCCCGGCAGGGTCGCCTGCGCCCGTCGCGAGGCCGGGCCTCAGGAAAAACGCAGGCGCGCGGTGGCCGACCCGCCGAACGCCGGCTCCAGCCGTCCCGTGACGACCGGGTTTCCCCCGCCCGGATCGGCGGGGGCGGTGCCGGGCAGAGACGCAGTCTCCAGGGAAAAAACGACCGTCCTGGGAATAAGGGTTCGGATTACCACTCATCACCGGGGTGGCGGGTTCTTATACCAGGACATTACCCCGCCGTGCCCGGGAGAGAGGATCCACGGACGGGGAACCCTCCGGGGCCCGGGACGGAGAGGCCACGCCCCTCCCGTCCCGTGGCCGGTCTTCCCCCGCGGTCCATGCCCGCCCCCCGGCGGTTCGCCCCGTCAGCCCCAGATCGGGTCCTGGCCGAACCGCTCGGTCCAGTAGTCCGCCGGCGCCGCCTCCAGGTCACGCGCCAGGTCCCCGGGCCGGAACGAGACCGGGCGGTTGAGGCAGTACCCGGAGAGGAGGTCGTACGCGGCCGTGAGGCGGACGGTCATCTCGTGCGAGACCTCCGGATCCTCGCCCGAGACGTCGGGGTGCCAGGTCCGGATCGCCCCGTGGTAGCGGCTCCGGATCTCGTTCAGGCTCGCCTCCTCGCCGATCCCGAGCAGGTCCGCCGCGGACCGCAGGGCCTCGGCCGTGATGGTCGCCATCGCACAGAGGTCTCCCGTGCGTCCCGATAAGGCTTCCCGGGCCGGCCAAACCGATCCCTTTTTGCCGGCAGTGATCCGAACAACCTGGGATGGGCGTTATGGAACCGCACCGGCCGATCATCTACCTCAACAACGCCGCCACGACCTGGCCGAAGCCCCCGGAGGTCCACGAGGCCGTCAACCGGTGCCTCGCGCTCCCGCCGTTCGGCTCGGGCCGCACTACGGGGACCCAGGGCGAGGACTACATCACTCTCGCCCGGGAGGCGCTCGCCGGCTTTCTTGGCGCCGGCCCGCCCGAGCACGTCGTCTTCACCCAGAACGCGACCGACTCGCTCAACCTGCTGATCCAGGGCTTCCTCGCCGCGAACGGGGACGGCTGCCACGTCCTCACGACCGCGCTCGAGCACAACTCCGTGCTCCGGCCGCTGCGCGAGCTCGAGCGGCAGGGGCGCATCCAACTCACCATCCTCCCGTTCGAGGACGGGACCGTCTCCCCCGCGACCGTCGAGGCGGCGATCCGGCCCGAGACCCGGCTCGCGGTCATGACCCACGCGAGCAACGTCCTGGGGTCGGTCCAGGACGTCCGGGCGATCGGGCGCGTCCTGGAGGACCGGGGGGTCTACTTCGTCGTCGACGGGGCGCAGGCCGCCGGGCACATCCCCGTCGACCTCCGGACGCTCCCCATCGACGCCTACGCCTTCACCGGCCACAAGGCCCTCTTCGGCATCCCGGGCACGGGCGGGTTCTGGATCCGGGACCCGGAGGCGGTCGCCCCCGTCCGGTTCGGGGGGACGGGCTCGAGCTCCTGCACGCTCCTCCACCCCCGCGGGATGCCCGAGCGGTTCGAGGCGGGGACCCACAACTACCCGGGGCTCGCGGCCCTCGCGGCCGGCGCGGGGTTCGTGCGCGCCACGGGCCCGGGCGCGATCGCGGCGAAGGCGGAGCGCCAGGCGGCGTTCCTGGTCGGGGAGCTGCGGCAGGAGCCGAACGTCGTGGTCTACAACGACCGCCCCGGGCTCCCGATCATCGCCTTCACGGTCCGGGGGATGGAGCACGAGGACGTGGGGTTCGTCCTGGCCCGGGCCTACGGGATCGTCTCCCGGACCGGGATCCACTGCGCCCCCCTGGTCCACCGGGCGATCGACGGCGGGGTCGGCTGCGTGCGGCTGAGCCTCTCCTGGTTCACGACGGACGACGAGTGCGCGTGCGCGGCGAGGGCCGTGCGGGAGATCGCGCGGAATGCGGATCCTCAGGTCGGTACGGCATAAGGCCTGCGCCGACGGCTCGTTCATGAAGGAGTTCCTCCTCGACGGCCCCGTCACGGCGGCGTTCTTCGCCTACCTGGCGGACTTCGGCGAGGTCGAAGCCCTCCCGGGGCTCGGCGAGGGCTTCTACCGGTTCGAGCGGGCCGACTGGTTCTCGATCAGGGGGATGGCCGGGGACACGACGGTCGAGGTCCGGTTCAACAGGCCGGCGATGGACCTGACCATGGACTTCGTCTACGCCCTCTTCGGCCTCTACCGCGACGGGGACCCCGACCTCGCGGTGCTGAAGCGGCGCGAGCAGGCGCTGGCCGAGCGGGTCGGAAAGCGCCTCCACGGCGCGTGACCGCGATGGACGATCCGTTCGAGGCGCACGCGGCCGAGTACGACCGCTGGTTCGAGGAGCACCCTGCGGAGTTCCGCGCCGAGCTCGCCCGCGTCCGCCGAATGCTCCCCGCGCCGGGCCCCCGAACCGTCGAGGTGGGCGCCGGCTCCGGGCGGTTCGCCGCCGCCCTCGGGGTCCCGCTCGGGATCGAGCCGTCGCGGGCCCTCGGCCGGATGGCGCGCGAACGGGGGGTCGAGGTGGTCCGGGGGCGGGCGGAGGCGCTGCCGCTCCGGGACGGGACCTGCCCGGGCGTGCTCATGGTGACGGTGATCTGCTTTCTCGGCGACCCGGCCCCGGCGCTCCGCGAGGCCCGGCGCGTCCTCGAGCCCGGGGGGATCCTCGTCCTCGCCTTCATCGAGCGCGGCGGGGCGATCGAGCGGATGTACGCCGCGAGGGAGGGAAAGCGGCGGTTCCTCTCCCGGGCGCGGTTTTATTCGGCCGACGAGGTCTCGGCGCTGCTCCGGACGGCGGGCCTCGTGCCGCTCGAGGTCGACGCGCGGGGCGGTTTCTGCGTGATCGCGGCGGGGCGGGCCTGAACCGCACCGCCACCGCCGGCGCGGGCGCCGGGACGGCCACCGCGGGATCGACGAGGCCCCCCGGTCCTCGATACGGCCCGGTCCGCGACCGCGGAGCCCGGCTGCGTACACGGCCCCGCCCGCCGCCGGCAGGCCCCACCCGGGAGCACGAACCCGTTTCCAATCAGCCCCCGAACCCTGATCGACTCCGATGGAGCGGCTCAGGGAGCGGGTCCACGGCCTCCTCGACTATACCAACACGGCCGGCCTCGTCGCGCCGATCCTCGCGAACGTCGCCGCCGTGATCCTCGAGTCGGAGCCGGCCCTGGGCGACCGGTACGCGACCTTCTTCGCCGTGTTCGAGGCCTTCTCGATCGCCGTCTTCACCCTGGAGTTCGTCCTCCGCCTCTGGAGCATCACGGCGCACCCGCGGTACCGAGACCCGGTCAAAGGCCGCCTCGGGTACATGGCCACGCCGTACGCCGTGGTCGACCTTCTCGCCGTGCTCCCGTTCTACCTGCCGCTGATCTTCCCCCTCGATCTCCGGATCCTCCGCGTCCTCCTCCTCTTCGAGCTCGGCCGGTACTCGACCGCGTTCGGCGTGGTCGAACGGGTCATCCTGCGGAAACGGGGCGAGCTCCTGGTCGCAGTCTTCGTCTCGTTGGTGCTGCTGGTCATCCTCTCCAGCCTGACCTACGCGGTCGGGCACGACGGCCAGCCGGCGGCGTTCCCGAGCATCGCCGGCACGATGTACTGGAGCCTGGTGACGCTCACCACGCTCGGGTACGGCGACGTGGTCCCGCACACGACGTCCGGGAGGTTCCTGGCGCCCGTGACCTCGGTGATCGGGGTCGCGCTCTTCGGTCTCCCGGCCGGGATCCTGGCCTCCGGGTTCTTCGAGGAGTTCAACCGGCGGCGCGGCGGCCGGGGAACAGGAATAAAGGCAGCGGCGGCGGCCGTTCCGGCGGGCAGGAAGCCGACCGCCCCGTCTCACCTCGACCTCGACCGGCCGAGGAACGCGGTGAGCACCGTCGCGATCACCGAGACGGCCATCGCGAGCAGGACGAAGAGCGCAAAGTCGCGCCCGCCACGCTGCTCCTGCGCCACCCGCCTCCGCGCCGCCTCCGCCTCGAGGTCGATGACCAGGACGTCGTCCGTGCCGGGAACCAGGCCCCGCTCCCCGCGGTACCGGAGGCCTCCCGGCGCGACGGCCTCGATCGTGACCGTCCCCGCGCCCGGCACCGGCACCACGACCGGGGTCGTCCCGGCGTAGCGCGCGTCGATCCAGAGCTCCGCCCCCGGCGGGACGGTCCGGACCTGGAGCGTCCCCGGCGCAGAGACGGCGGGCTTCCCGGGGGCGGAGGGCTTCGGAGGGGCGGCCCTCTCCGCCGAGAGCCCGAGCGCCGCCCCCCACGCCTCCACGGCCCAGCGCGCGAGCTCGGGGTCGATCCCCCGGTTCCGCGCGAGCCGCGCCGCGAGAACCGCGAGCGGCCCGCTCCCGCGCCGGAGCGCCGAGGGCACCCCGTCCCGGACGGCGGCCCCGAGGGCGGCGGCCTCGCGCCCCCACCGGCCCCCGTATCGGTCCGCGAGCAGCCCCGCGAACCGGATCGCGTCGTCGACCGCCTCCGGGTGCCGGCGCACGAGCTCCAGGAAGACCGAGCGGGCGTCGCCGGTCCTGCTCTCCCCCGCGCCGGGAGCCCGGCCCCGAGCGTTGTCGTCCATGGCGGAGACCCTCCCTGCACGTATATCCCCGCCCGGCATCTTGAACGCTCTGGTCGCGGCTGGGCGGCAGAGGCTTATGCGCGGCCGGCGCCAACGTACGGGGCGTGACCCCGATAGAGCGGCGGGCCGCCTTCTTCGAGGCCGAGCTGGTGGCGCTGCGCGCGTATCCCCCCGGAGACCTGGCCGGGATCGTGGCGGAGGTCGGGTTTGCCTGCGACGGGTGCGCCCGCTGCTGCACCCGGCAGTCGAACGACCACGTCTTCCTGCTCGAGGACGACGTGGACCGGCTCCGGGCGCTCGAGCCGGGGGCGCTCGGGCCGGCGCCGGACCCGGAGCTGGCGGACCGGCAGGGCCGGCTCTACGTCTCGGGCTACGCGCTGGCGGTGACGGGCGGCGGCGAGTGCGTCTTCCTGGAGGCCCGGCGCTGCCGCCGCTACGCCCTCCGGCCGGCGATCTGCCGGGTCTACCCGTACATGCTCCACCGCGAGCGGGGCGCGGACGGCCGGGTGGACTGGCGGCAGGTCGCGGGAGTCGGGACGCACGGGGAGTACGGCGCGCGGATCCCGCCGGACGAGGCCGCCCGGATCGCCCGGGAGACGATCGCGTACGAGGCGGCGTTCCTCGAGCAGATGATCGGGTTCTACCGGTCGGCCGCGGCCCGCTTCGCGGCAGACGGCCTCGTCCACGTCCAGAAGGTCCGTGATGACCGGCTCCGGGCGCAGGCCCGCGGCGAGCGGGTCGAGGTCCTGGTCTACCACCGCGGCCGGTTCGAGGAGTGGGACCCGGCGGCGGGCCGGTGATCGTCTCGGGCCGGCCCCGGGAAAATCCCGGCGCCGCGGGCGGAGAACCGCGGGCGCCGGGGGTCACAGGATGAGAAACGGGGGATTCGTCCCCGCCGCCGGGGCGGCGGGGCGGCCCGCGCGGGGGACGGTCCTGGCCGCGTGCCCGCCCGTGGCGCGGGGGTGCGAAGTGGTGCGATGATGGCGAGGCCGCCGCGACGGACGAGACTGTGGTGCCGGACACGTCCGTGCCGGCGAATTCGATCCGTCTGGTATCTGTGCGATCTCTTTACTGCGTTGCCCCCCGGCTCGTGCGTCCGCCGCTCTCCCGGAGGGATAATCGTTATTGTACCCAGGTTGTATAAATACCCTCCGCTATAGCCCTGGAAGGGCGCCGCCTCCAATCCTGAAAAAGAAATGGAAATGCCGGCCCCTGTCTCGGGATAGCCCGGATCTCGCCCTGCCACGGGTCTCACGGCGCACCCCAGGGTTCGTTTCGCGGAAAGTCGTTCGGGCTCCTCCTTTGGCAGGGCGGGGGGTGGGAGCCCGGACGGCGAGCCGCCGGCGGCCGTCCAGAGACGGGCCGGGAACCCCCCCGGCGGCGGGGCCGCTGTCGGCGATGAGCCCGCGGAGGGTCCCGCGCCCGACCGCGACGTGCAGCAGAACGGAGTGGGCCACGCCGGGGCCGGGTTTCGTCGTGACCGGGTGGCTGCCGGCCCGGCGGACGACCCTGTAACCCGCCCTGCCAGCGGTTCTCGCGGGGCCCGCTCCGGGGACCTCGGTCAGACACTCCTGGCCTTCATTGGGCGCTGGAGGTCGTACATGCTTCGTCCCCCGCGTCCCGGGCGACCGGGAACGGCGGCGGGGACGGGCCAGGGCCCGGGGGCGGCGTGCCCTGCAGGCGGCGGGTGGCGGCCGGCCGTCAGGTGAGGCCGGGCCGCGGCGGCGTGAGACGCTCGCGATCCCGAGGGCATCGCCGGCACCGTCTTTTCCCGGGGCGCTTCCCCGCCGTGCCGCCGACCTCCCGTCCCCGAACCTCGCCGGCGGGGTACCGGGGGCAGGGCACAGGGGCACAGAGGGCAGGTGGATCCGGCTTTCTCCCCCTATCGCCCGGGGATACCGGGGAGATGTCGAAAAGATGTGCCCCAGTGCCCCCGGTGCCCCGGCGCGGGTTGTCGCCGGCACGACACCCGGGGCGCTTCCCGGCCTTCACGCCGGCGTGCCGGCAGCGGGCCCTGTTCTCCGGTGCCCTCCCCGCGGCGATCCTGGTGGCGCTCGTCGTGCGGCCCGTGCCGGGGCCGGTGAGCTGGTGGGAAGGAGAAGGGAGGGGAGGCAGCATGCCGGCTCAGACGACGGTGTCGAGGACGACCTGCCGCGAGCCGTTCGACGCCCGTGCGCCTCTCCCGGTGGGGCGGTTCAGAGCGGTACGTGCCACCAGAACCACACCGCCGGCGTTCAATTGCCGGGGTCGTCGTCCGTTCGTTCTTCGCCCTCGCGGACCAGCCGCAGGACGACCGCTCGCAGGGGCTCGAGCCGGGTCATCGCGATGCTCCAGACGATCGAGAGCTCGACCCGATGGTACCCGTGCACGACGACATCCCGCATCCCCACGACCCGGCGCCACTCTATCTCAGGGTGCCGTTCCCGCTCTGCCACCGGGATCTGTCGAACGGCCTCCCCGATGATGACGAGCTGGTAGAGCACGGCATCGCACCGCATCGGATCGCCGGCGAACTCCTCGAAGTCGATTCCCTGCACGTACCCCCGGATCGCCTCGATTGCGTCGAGGATGTCGTCACAGTAGAGGAGCAGGGATCTCGACAAAGACCGTCTCCTCCTCGACGGTGGTGCGGATGCGGGGCTTGAGCGTACGGCGAATCACGAGGTCGACCCGCCGGGCGAAGAGGTCCTCGAGAAAGATCTTCAGGTCCATGTACCGGTCGAACGTCACGAACGGGTCCGTGAACTCGACGAGCACGTCGACATCGCTCGTCGGGCCCGCACCCTCCCGCGCGAAGGAGCCGAAGAGACCGATGCGTCGCACGCCGTACCGCTCCGCGATGACGCTCGCCTGCTGCCTGAGAAGGGCAAGGGGATCCATGGCCAGGACAGACACTCCCGCCCTTGATTGGGCGCTGCAGGTCTTACATGCTTCGCTGCCTCGCTGCTGCGCCGGTCGTGCGCCCCGGGTACACCGGCGTCGCCGATCGCGACAAGACGACGCTGTGGTCGCGCCCCGCTTCCCGAGCCGCATCGCGACCCGGTTGGCCCGCCGGGCAGGCAGCGCGGGCTCGACGGGTCGAGCGTGAGGCAGGTGCCGCTGTTCTCCCGCGAGGCGTCGAGCGCGCCGGCCTTCTCCGCCGTCAGGTGAGGACGGGCCGCGCCGGCGTGAGACGCTCGCGATCCCGAGGGCATCGCCGGCACCGTCTTTTCCCGGGGCGCTTCCCCGCCGTGCCGCCGACCTCCCGTTTCCGAACCTCGCCGGCGGGGTACCGGGGGCAGGGCACAGGGGCACAGAGGGCAGGTGGATCCGGCTTTCTCCCCCTATCGCCCGGGGATACCGGGGAGATGTCGAAAAGATGTGCCCCAGTGCCCCCGGTGCCCCGGCGCGGGTTGTCGCCGGCACGCCATCATTTTTTATCCAGAAACGTGTACCTCCATCCATGGACTCCCCGGCCACACTCGCCGACAAGATCGAGCGACTCCCTCCGGAGCTGCGAGACCGCCTGGGGGCGTTCGTTGACGAGTTGCTCACCCTTGTTCCCGAGAGAGGGCCTTCCCGACGGCGTCCCCGCCTGGGGTGGGCCGGAGGGCTCTCGGAGAGCAGGGACGCGGGCACCTCGGTGGAACTGCAGCACAAGGCGCTGGAATGGCGGCAGTGACCTAGCTGCTCGATACGAACGTCTTCCTCGAGCTCCTGCTCGATCGGGAGAAGTCCGGCGACGTCCGGCGCCTGTTCGCGACGCTCGAGCCCGAAGCCTATGCCATCTCCGACTTCTCTCTCCACTCCATCGGCGTGATCCTCGCGAGGATGGACCGGCACGACCTGCTGCTGGAGTTCATCGACGACATGATCGTCGAGACCGGGATGCGCGTCGTCGGTATCCCGTCGTCGCACCTCGGCGAGGTGGTCACGGCCATCCTCCGCTATCGACTGGACTTCGACGACGCATATCAGCTCGTCGCGGCCGAACGGTACTCGTTGCGGCTGGTCAGCTTCGACCGGCACTTCGACGCCACGCCGAGCGGGCGGGTCGAGCCGGCCGACGTCCTGAGCCGGACCGAATGAGGGGCCGGCCCGGTACCTCGCGGTGACCGACATGCAGGCGTGCGTACTGTCATGGTAAGGGGGTCGGCGGGCTTAGATCGCTGCCGGTGATTCTCGAGCGGCCCGGATCGGCGATGGGCCGGCCGGCCGGTGCGGGAGATCGCAGAAGAGGGTGGGGCTCAGACGACGACGTCGAGGACGACCCGCCGCGAGCCGTCGACCAGTTCCACGTGGTCCTGGCCGGTGTTCCCGGCGCCGGGCAGCGGCATTACGTCACCAACGGCCGTTCACCGATGGGCCAGGAACTCCTCGGCGGCGAGGCCGCTCTCGCGTATGATCGCCATCAGCGTCCCCCGGGCGATAGGCCCCGCCCAGGGTGGTTGGGGACGGTCACCCGTCGGCGTGTCTCCGGGCTGTACCAGATGTCGTGGCTCCCCTACGCCTGGCGGTCGAAGACAAAGCCGGCGCTTCGGAGGACGCGGATCACCTCCCTGGCCGTCAGGGAGGGGGCGTGGGTGATGGGGAGACGGTGACGGCGATCTGGAGCGTGTCGCCCTGCTCCGCGACGGGCCGGAGCGTCGGGGGCAGGGGATCGCCGTGCTCGAGGCAGGACTCGATCAGCCGCCGCGCCACGTCCTGCGCGATCTCGATAGTCTCGGCGACGGTCCTTCCCTCGGCGATCAGGCCCTGCACGGTGCTGCTCGTGGCGAGATAGCCGCCCTCCTCGAGCGGTTCGACGGTGATGGTGATGAGATACTCCGACATGCCCTGCCGCCCCTGCTGCACTGATGCGTCATAAGTCCCTGAATGTAAAGACATTCGTTCGTTGCCGGCCGCTCATAGATGTATCGCTGGAACCGGGCAGGCCCTCCTGCTCGCGTGGGTTCTGGCGGCGAGCGCGGTGCTGCTTCTCTCCTGAGCGGCTGGGTAGCGACACGGCCGGAATGGGTGGCGGGCGCCGCGGTCGCGCGATCATCTCTTTGCTGGATGGGCCATTCCGGGGGGGTGGGGGGTCTAGGGGGGTCTGTTTCCATCTCCTGCCGATCGAAACGAGAATGGAATTGAACGTGGTGGATCCAGACTCACCCAGACTCCTCAGACCCCCCTGACTCATCGGCATCGTTCCCGCCGGGCGCTTGCGGGGTCGACCGTCAGGGGGCGCCGGAGGGCCGGTACCGCCCTCGTCGCCGGCGTCGGGCGGCACGGGGAAGCGGGAGGGATGGGGCGGCACCGGGGGGTCGGTCGTCCGCGCTCGAGTCGAGGCCGGCCGGTGCGGGGAACGGGTGTGTGTCGTCCTCGTCGGAGAGGTCATCGTCGCCTTCATCCACCGTCCCGGTGCCAGCGTCGTCCCTCCAGAGGAGGTGGCCGATGACGAGCAGGGGAGGTACCGGCTTGGTCGATGGGCGTTCGGCGGCCCCGGGGGGCTTTCGGGCGGCGCGGATCGATGATGGGGGGGAGATGGGTGCACGAGATCGATTACGAGGATCGGCCGGTTTCGCTCGCGGCCGGTGATCACCGGGCAGCGCGGATCGATGATGGGGCTGGCCGGTGCGGGAGATCCCTCAAGAGTGTGGAATTCAGACGGCGACCTCGAGGACAATCTGCCGCGAGCCGTCGACGAGCTCGGCGACGACGACGTGGTCGCTGCCGGGGTGACGTTCCACAGGGGACGGGGGCATCGGTCCCCGCTCGACACGGTTCAATAGACCCTGTCCTTTTGTCCGAAGAGAGAAGTTTTTGTATCCGGACACGCAACCCATCGGCTAAATGAGTTCGGCATCAGCGACGATCGATCAGCTCCTGGAGGAGATCGCCTCGCTCCCGCTCGAGGACCAGGCCCTCCTCCATGAAGTGGTCGGTCACCGGCTGGTCGAGGCCCGCCGGAGGGAGATCGCCGATGAGGCGGCGGCAGCCCGGGAAGCGCTTGAGCGTGGGGAGGTGCGCCGGGGCACGACGGCGGATCTCTTCGCGGACCTCGAGTCCGATGATTGAGCTCGTCTGGACCCGACAGTTTTCTCGGATCTGCCGGCGCTGGCGTCGCGAACACCCCGAGCTTGCCCCGGTCCTCCGTGAGCGCCTCGAGCTCTTCGAACGGGAGCCGTGGCACTCATCGCTGAGGACGCATTCTCTCTCCGGCCAGCTCAAAGGACTCTGGGCGATCCGAATCACGTATGACCACCGGCTCGTGTTCCAGTTCGTGGACGACGCGAAAACCGGGGCTCTTCTGGTCGATATCGGGACGCACGACGAGGTGTATTAACTCACGCGGGTCCCGCTGCCCCCGCGGAGACGGCGGCGGCACGCTCGCCTGCCCTGCCGGGGGGCGCTTCAGTCGTCTCCGCCCGGAACGGCGCCGACCGGTGCGGTAAATCGATGAAGAGAGGCGGCGGGCTTAGATCGCTGCCGGTGATTCTCGAGCGGCCAGGATCGGCGATGGGCCGGCCGGCCGGTGCGGGGTTCTATGAAGGGGGTCGGCGGCTCTTGATCGCTGCGGGTGATAACCGGGCGGCGCGGATCGATGATGGGGGGGGACTCGTGCAGGGGATCGCTTACGAGGATCGGCCGGTTTCTATCGCTGCCGGTGAATATCGAGAGGCCCGGATCGGCGATGGGGCGGGGGACTGGAGCCCGCGAAAAAGGAGGGTGGCGGGCTCAGACGACGACGTCGAGGACGACCTGCCGCGAGCCATCGACGAGCTCGGCGACGACGACCACGCGGTCGTTTTCCGGGCTCCCCGCGCCGGCGATCCGCAGCGTGTCCCCGACGGCCGGCGGGGTGTTCGGAAAGGAGTCGTCGATCGCGGTGCCGTCCGCTTCGGCGCCGGTGACGTCGAGGCGGTGGAGCGAGGGGTTGTCCTCGCCGCCCATGTAGGTCAAAACGATGTCGTCGCCCTGCTGCTGGGCCGTGACGGCGATGGCCACCGTCCGGGTGACGCCGACGGCCATGCCGAACGCGAATACTGCGATGACCGCGCCCAGGATCACCACCACGGCGACCATCAGTATGTGGCCCATGACCTCCGAGGCCGCGTCGTCCGATCATTTCCTCTGTGTCCGCGACCCGTTGCGGATCCTCCCCGGACAAGGACCACTGCTGGCAGGTCCGGTTTCGCAGGAGCGAATGGCATGGGCGGTCCGGCCGTGGACTTCTGGACTGCTCCTTCCACCCCCTTACTGCCCCTTCACTGCCCTTTCCGCCCCTTTCAATACGTAGTGGGTGCCCCGCCCGGTTGTACCGCGCCGTTCGATCAGGTGCCGCGACTCGAGGATGGCCAGGTCGTCCGATGCCTGACGTTTCGAAACCCCGAAGGCCTTCTGGATATCACTGTTCGTGATCTGCCCCTTATCACGGACCGTCAGAACGATACCGATCTGGCGGTCGTTGAGGTCCTGTGATCGTAGATATTCCAGGTTAAACTGGTCGGCACGGAACGTAACAAGGAACCCCCGGTCCTCGCTGAATGCGGGAGCAGGGACGCGGGCCTCCTCGCACGCCTCCCGCATCCGCTGGATGCCGCTTCCCCACCTCTCGACGAGTTCGAGATCGTACAGTACAGTGGAGATTCCAAGATTTCGCAGGACCGAGCTATGTGAATGCAGAAGATCCTGGAGCCCGATCCCGTGTGGGAGTCGCCCGGGGCTCCAGAATTCGAGCCGGTCCTCGTGGATGCGGATCTCGACGTGCGACGGTATCGGACATTCACGGTGGCAGATCGCGTTGACGACCGCTTCCCGAAGCGCGATGAGCGGGTCCATGTCTGCGAACGGGTCGCGTCACCGGTCATCTCGAACCGTACGCGGGTGTTTCGCCGGATGAATTCAATCGCGTCCTCCACCTGGTCGGGCAATCGCCCGGCGATCATCAGGTCGTCGACGATCTGGTGTCCGTTCCGAAAGACTCCGCAATGGATTGTTGCCTGGGGAAGCAGTCGCTGAGGGTTGTCCCCGAAGAGGAGCACGGCCGCCCATGTCGGCACTCCGTTCGCCGTGAGGGAGAGTTTCTCGAGAACGTCCTCTATGGTTTCATGGTCCCGAACACGCCGGCGTCCGAGTTCATTCGCCCGCCTGACGTACTCCCGGATCGCCGTCCCGTCCAGATCGGAGAGGGCGGCACCGAATGCAGGCTGGAGGTCCCAGCTCGTACCTCTCGCCCGGAGATGGAGATCCGCGATCTCCCCGACGGTCATGACCACGTTGGACCGGTCGATCCGCCGGTAGTACCGGCCGCGGATAGCGACCGGCCGGACCGGGTATTGCTGTACCTGGATAGCGATGACCGCCTGCCCGTCGATCTCGGCCCTGTGCAGGTTCGGGATGATCCGGGGTTCGCTGTTCTGGCCGATGCGGTTTGCCCAGTCCCGCACGGTCCCGTCCGAGATGGTGCATCCGACGGCCCGTCCCCGGTCGGTGACTCGATGAGCACCGTCCCGCCCCGGGTATTTGCGAACGCCCCGATGGTCTCGATTGCCTCGTTGCCGAAGCTCTCTTTTTACTCGACCGTCGTCGTCGCGCCGCCGGCAATCAGTCGCCCGACCTCTTCGGCGTCAGGCATGCCTCTGATCTCATTCTGTATGTTGATGACGAAGTACGTTCGTCATCCCGAGATCAACTGGCGGGCCCGCTTTCTCCTGGATGGATCGCTGCCGCGTGGGGCGAACGGCGTGAGGACGGGAGTACGGCTCCGGCCGGAGGAGAAGAAGGGTTCAGTCCGTGACACCGAGGACGATCCGCCTTGGTCTGGAGCAGAGCCGGGCGACGACCATGTGCTCGGGGCCGGGGTCGCCGCTGCTCGCCGTCCGTTCGTGAGGGCGCGGGGCCGGCGTAGCCGGGTCCTGTCCCGGTCCGGGACCGTCGCCGGGCACGCAGCGATCGGGGTGGATCGATTGCCGTTCTCTCTCTCTCTCTCTCTCTCGTACTGGTGGGTACCGTGAGTACCAAGTAGTACTCCTGGTACCAGAGTCGCGGAGGCGGTGGCCGGCGCGGGCGCCCTTGGCCGTGCCGGCCCTGCCGGGTGCGGGCGCGACGGCCGTCCGGGGCGGCGATCGCCCTGGCCGTGATACCGGGAAAAGGGCCGGCACGACGCCCGGGGCGGCGGCGGTGGCGTGCGGCGCATCGCCGTCAGGGGAGAAACGTGGAGAGGATCGAGGGCGGGGACGCGGCGTGCCGTGCAGGTATGAGGTGGAGCCCTGCAGGCCGACAGGTGAGGAGGGGTGGTCGCGGCGGGAGACGTTCTCGATCACGCCGGCGATCGCGGCGTCCGTCGCCGGCACCGTCGTCTTCCGGGGGCAGGAGATTTCCCGCCGGCAGCCGGCAGCGGGCCCTGCTCCTCGTCGCCACTGGGACCTTCCCCGCGCCGTTGCCGTGGGTGATTATCGCGGTGCCGAACCCGGGATCGGAGCGGCAGATGGGAAGAGTGCGTCGGAGATGGCCGATCCCGGTCCGCGAGCGGGCCCTGTCCCGGGAGCGGAGCCAAGGAAGACCCGTCGCGGTCCGGTTATGAGCGCCGGGCTCCTCTCAAACGTCTGCGTTCACCACTTCTTGCACCCGGGCCATGACCCGCCGAGCCGCGTCGACCGCCATCCCGGCCGATGACGATGAATAGACGGCGCCGTAATCCGCTCCTTCTCTCGCTCGCATGACCTGCTGGAGGTCGGTCAGAACGCTGCGGGGTATCCTGCCGGTATCGACCAGGAGCGCCTCGACCGCGAACCGGAGGCATCTATGGCTCTTCTCCCGGTATCCGAGAAGGAGCACGGGGGCCCGGAGGGCGTGGAAGATGGCATAGTACGCCTGGACTGTCGCCCACTTGTCGTCCCCGTTCTCGAGCGAGCGCTCGGCGGAGGCGAGGTCGGCCGCCGCCTCGGCGAGTTCCTTCTCCACGAGCACCGGGTCGTGCGCGATACGGACGATCTTTCCACGCTCGAGGCACTGCTCAAATCTGTACCGCATCGTACGCCTCCCAGGCTGTCCGCCCCTGACGTATCCGGTCCGCGAGGGCCGGGTCTCGTTGCCCAAGCGCGAGGTACTCGTCGGGATCGAGCACGATGGCGCTCACTGGACGTCCGCCGGCCTGCGGGTAACGGGCGAGCGCCGTATCCACCGGCTCCGGATCGTCGGCGACGATGCAGAGGTCGACATCGCTCTCGATCGTGTCCTCGCCCGTGGCGCAGCTGCCGAAGAGCATAACGGTGCGGACGCCCGGCGCGAGCTCGCGGAGGAGCTCGTCGAGCTCGGCGAGCGTGGCCGCGACCTTGAGGACCCGCACCAGCCCGCTGCCGAGGTTGGAGCGGTAGTAGACGTTACGGCCGCGCTCGGCCCGCACGAGGTGACCTCCATCGGCGAGGAGGCGGAGCGCCTCGCTGACCGGCCCGGCGCCGAGCCCGGTGGCACGGGCGATCTCGCGGACGTAGTGGTCCTCCCGGTACCGGCGGCCGAGATGGACGAGGAGGCGGCCGGCCGGCGCCGCGATAACGTTCGCGCTGCCGAACATATGTTCTACAATACGAACGATGTCGCGATGAACCTTTCCGCGAATGCGGTTCTTCGGTCCGGCAGGATCCGCCGATCGTCGGCAGTGCGGTCCGCCTGGTGAGGGCCGGGTCAGGCGACGACGCCGGGGACGACCTGCCGCAGGCCGCCGGCGGACCGGGGACCTGCATCGACCGGAGCGGTGCGACCCAGGTGCACGGCTCGAGGCACGCTTCGACTCGCCGGATTCCCGTCCCGATCCGGGAACGTCGCCGGGCACCCGGCGATCGGGGGTGGAGTGATTGCCATTCTCTCTCTCTCTCTCTCTCTCTCTCTCTCTCTCGTACGATCTGCTGTCTGTTCAGAACAGACAGTTACTGTCTGTTCAGAGTACACAGTTCGCGGAGGCGGTGACCGGCGCAGGCGCCCGGGCCGGGCCGGCCTGGCCGCATCGATCACTCTCGCGCTCTTGCTGGGAAAAGGGGTGGCATGATGTACCACGCGTTCGTCCTGGGGTGCGGGCCGGCGCGGTGGGTGGCGGTCGCCGTTGTATTGCGTGGGCCGGGCGGCTTCGATCGCTGCCGCGGATCACCGGGCGGCGTGGATCGGCGGTGGGGCGGAGAACTCGTGCAGGAGATCGCTAAAGGGGGTTTCGGCCGGGTTTCGCTCGCAGTGGGCGACTATCGAGCGGCCCGGATCGGCGATGGGTCGGAGAACTCGTGCAGGAGATCGCTGCGGGGGGTTGACGGGCTGTCGATCGCTGCCGGTGCTTATCGAGCGGCGCGGAATGATGATGGGACTCTGTACGGGAGCAGGAGATCGCTGAAGAAGGTCGGCGGGGTTTCGATCGCAGGCCGGTACTTATCGAGCGGACCGGATCGGTGATGGGCCGGCCGGCCGGTGCGGAGATTGCGGAAGAGGGTCGGTGTGTTCTCGATCGCCCCGTGTGGGTATCGAGCGGCCCGGATCGGCGATGGGCCGGCCGGCCGGTGCGGAGATCGCGGAAGGAGGACTGCGGGGTTTCGATCGCGGCCGGGTGGGTATCGGGCGGCGCGGATCGGTGATGGGGCCGGCCGGCCGGTGCAGGGGTTCTATGCAGGGGGCCGGACGGCTAAGATCGCTGTCGGTGTTCCTCGGGCAACGCGGATCGGCGATGGGCCGGCCGGTGCGGGAGATCGACTACAGGGGTCGGCCGGTTATCGATCGCTCCATGTGATCACGGGGCCGACGTGGATAGGCGATGGGCCGGCCGGTGCAGGAGGACGATTACGAGGATGGGCCGGCTTCGATCGCTGCCGGTGATCACCGGGCGGCGCGGATCGATGATGGGGCGGGGGACTCGTGAGGGAGATCGAGAAGGAGGATGGGCTCAATCAACGATGTCGAGGACGACCTGCCGCGGGCTGTCGACGGGTTGAGGGGCCGTGCGTCAACCGGAGCGAGGGGACCCTGGTGCAGGGCCAGGGGCAGATTCCGGTTCTCGGATCCCGTTCCGGCCCGGGACCGCCCTCGAGCCCCCGGCGGTCGAGATGGAGCGATTGTCTTACTCTCTTTCTCTCTCTCTCGTACTGCTGGGTACCAAGAGTACTACTTGGTACCATTGGTACCAGAGTCGCGGAGGTGATGATCGGCGGTGACCGGCGCAGGCGGCCGGCCGGGTGCCGAGATCCCGCGGGGGCGCGACCGGGCGGGCGCCGCGATCGCGCGATCGTCTCTTTGATGGATGAACCATTCCGGGGAGGAGTCTAGGGAGTCTGGAGGAGTCTTGATCCATCTCCTGCCGATCGAAACGAGAATGGAATCGGAACGTGGTTGATCCAGACTCCTTTAGACCCCCCAGACTCCCGGCATCGTTCCCGCCGGGTGCTGCGGGGTTGGGCCGGCTGCGGGCCGTGGAGGGCTGTTGCCGCCCCCGTCGCCGCCGTCGGGCGGCGCGGGGGGGATGGGGCGGCACCGGGTGATCAGTCGTCCGCGTTCGGGTCGGTGCTGCCCGGTGTCCTGCGCGTATTCAGAGGAGAGCGCAGAACTCGTCCACGGTGAGGCCGGCGTCGGCGATGAGCCGGCGGAGGGTCCCGCGCTTGACCTCGGCATGCAGCGGCACGGAGAGGGTGACGTCGATGCCGGGCTTCATCAGGATCAGGTGGCTGCCGGTCTGGCGGACCGCTCCGAAGCCCGCCCTTGTGAATGCCCTGGCCGCGACGGCTCCCGATACGGCGGGCAGGCGCGGCATGCGGTCAGACGGTCACGTCGAGGACGGTCGCACCGGCCGCACGCACCGCACGGTCGTTGAGCGCCTCGATGCAGCCCCGGATGGCGTCCTGGATGTTGGCCAGCGCTTCTTCGACCGTCTCGCCCTGCGAGTGGCAGCCCGGGAGCGCCGGGCAGCTGACGACGTACCCCCCGTCTTCGGCGTCTTCCTCGATCACGACTTTCAGGTTCATGGTATGGCCCCGCCACGTGCCCCGCCCGTGCCGCCCGGGCGGGCGGCGGGAATCGGGCGGTTCGGCGCACGTCAGGGTACCTCTCGCGGGGAGACGTTAGAGCTTTCTCCCTTGAGCAGGGCTCGAGGCCCTGCGTCCCCCGCGCTCGAACACCGCGCCGCTTCAGTCGTCTCCGCCCGCGTCGGCGCCGGCCGGTGCGGAGATCGCTGAAGAGGGTCGGCGTGTTCTCGATCGCTGCCGGTGATTATCGCGCGGCCCGGATCTGCGATGGGCCGGCCGGCCGGTGCGGGAGATCCCAGAAGGGGGCCGGCGGGGTTTCGATCGCTGCCGGTGCTTATCGAGCGGCCCGAATCGGCGATGGGGCGGGTGAAGGGGTGCCGGATCTCGCGAAAAAGGAGAGGAGGGTGATGGGCTCAGACGACGACGTCGAGGATGACCTGCCTCGAGCCGTCGACGAGCTGGGCAACGACGACCACGTGGTCGCCGCCGGCGTTGCCGGCATCCGGTATGGTCAGCGTCTCACCGACGGCCGGCGGGGTGTTCGCGAAGGAGTCGTCGATCGCGGTGCCGTCCGCTTCGGCGCCGGTGACCTCGAGGCGGTGGAGTGAGGGGTTGTCTCTGCCGCCCATGTAGGTCAAAACGATGTCGTCGCCCTGCTGCTGGGCCGAGATGGCGATCGCCACCGTCCGGGTGACGCCGGCCGCCATGCCGAACGCGAACGACGCGATGACCGCGCCCAGGATTACCACCACGGCGACCATCAGTATGTGGCCCATGACCTCCGAAGCCGCGTCGTCCGTCCGGTTCGTTGCCATCGATGTCTCCAGCCCGTCCCCCGCTCGAGGCAGGGGACACGATCCACTCTCGGCGGAACTGTCATAACTTTTTCTATTTTGTCGCGGGGACGGGGCATGGGCCGTGGCGACAGGGGGCCGGGCCGGACGGTCGACGGGCGTTCGGTGCCTCCGGGTCGTTACCGCGTGGCCCGGATCGGTGATGGGCCGGCCGGCCGGCCGGCGCGGAGATCGCGGAAGAGGGTCGGCGGGCTGTCAATTACTGCCGTGGATCACCGGGCGGCGTGGATCGATGATGGGGCGGGTGATTCTTGCGGGAGATCGCTGAAGAGGGTCGGCCGGCTTTGGGCAGCTCCTGGTGATCCCCGGGCCGGCGCCGGCACGCCCGCGTGCCCTGCCGCCGCGCCGCTTCAGTCGTCCGCGCCCGGAACGGCGCCGGCCGGTGCGGGGAGCGGCGCTGCGTCGTCCTCGTCGGCGAGGTCATCGTCGCCTTCGTCCGCCGTCACGGTGTCGGCGTCCTTCCAGAGGAAGTAGCCGATGACGACGAGGAGCGGCAGGCCGATCGGGATCGTGATTCCGGCCGGGCCGGGGGTGTGGCCGTGGGTCGGTCGTGCCTGATCTGGTATGAGTGATGAGCTCTGGAGAAATGGTTCTCGGTATGTGCACCGGTCTAGAGATCGCGGGGCCTACTTTGTGTCCGATCGCCCGTGGATATGGTGCGCATAACGAAGGCACGCACGGAAATTCAGATCCCGATCGCGGACCTGGAGAGTGCGACCGTTTCGATATGTGCATGGATATGTGTACCATTATCGTTACTGTGTGTGCATCAGGCGGGGGCTCGCATGCGCACACTCAAGGGGGGCGCCACTGGCGTGAGTGGCGACGGTATTCCGTTTGGGTGGCGGAGGCACTGTTCTGCGGAGGTGACTATCCTGGGATACGTCCGCGCGCCGGATAGCATCCGCAGTCCGCATTGGCCAAGGGATAGTCCGCGATAACCAACCTGCACTGAGAACAGCTCGAGATGGGAAGGGGTCGAGCGACAGCGCTAGACGATGCGCTCGTGGTATCCTCGGAGTGCTGTGCCGTGGGATGACCGGTTGTGGCACAAAGGAAATGGCGAAGATATGGGTGAAGGAGATGTCGAGAAAATGAGATAATATGGATCACGAAGGCAGTACGATACTGTCAGATCCGCGATTACTTGGAAATCAAGTATTATGGTAATAGTTCCTTTAGTTGATAGATGGTTTTGGGTGAATAATTCTGGATGTCCTATAAATTAGCAATTGGAGACAAAAAAGGGGGGAATTAGGCTTCGTTGGGGTTGACCATGGTGGTGTCAAGGATAATCTGTTCAGTACCGTCGGTGAACGTCGCAATCACGACAAGGTGGGTATTCGCCTTGCCATCATCGTGCTGAACAATCGCTGATTCACCAACTTTGGGGGGGTCACTGGTGAAAGGCGTATCCGGGGCGGCAGCCGCTGCACCGTTTACTGATACCTCGATCTTATCAACCTTGTCGGAGTCCGTCCCGCTGTAGGATCTCGGAATCATTTCACTCACACAACCACCTCTGTGCGTACCCGAAGATCCGTTCCGGCGGCAATCGTTCAACGAAGACCGTTTCGGGCACCTTATAGTCCAAACTGGCATGAGGTTTGA
>Ga0209312_1000075_pt1 | contig 106908 bp, 96 predicted proteins | sample BioC13SIPDNA_4_FD_185744 | JGI IMG/M metagenome (GOLD analysis project Ga0209312, IMG submission 185744) | Anaerobic biogas reactor microbial communites from Washington, USA - Biogas_R1_B C13 SIP DNA (SPAdes) (version 2) | ecosystem: Engineered > Bioreactor > Anaerobic > Unclassified | place... | reverse complement strand
GGGCCGACCGGGGCGACGGCGACCTCACCGACGGAGAGCGCGACCGAGTCGCCCACTCCGACCGAGGAGCCGACCGAGACGTCCGCGCTGCCGCCGTTGCCCGAGGAAGCGACCGAGAACACCCCCGAGGGCGCAGAGGCGTTCATTCGGTATTACTTCGACGTTGTGAACGAGGCGTACACCACACCACGGACTGGGCTGATCCCACCGCTTTCGGACCCGGACTGCATCGCCTGCATTGAGATGGAGAACCGCGTAGCCGAGATGTCTCGTAATGGGCAGCGTGCTGAGCGAGCTCCGTTCGAACTCGTGAAACTCGAGCCAGTCGGCGGTGGGGCACCTGCCGTAACCAGCTTCAACGTCGAACTGCGTCAGCCAGCCAACAGAGTTCTGGACAACTCAGGCGGCACGGTGGCAGAAGGCGCGGATGTGCTCAAAACCGGTGTAATGGCCGCCACTTGGACAGGAGAGCAATGGCTGTTTTACGACAGTGGTGTCCAGTAGTCCGCGTCGTTGGCGGGGCCATGATCGCCTTCGCCTTGGTACTCGCCGCTCCAACAGTCGCCCTGGCGGGCGACGACCTGTGGGGTGAGGTGGGAGCTGGGAAGATCCGCACGGGTGCGACCTACGAAGAGGCCCGAGCCGCAGTCCGCGCCGGCGAGAAGCCCGGCGTCACGTACCGCTACTCCTCCGTCTCCTTCTGCGCGGAGGGCCCGGAGGACTATCGCGCCGACTACTACTGCGCGGCGGCGATCCGTGAGTGCGAGAACAACACCCCCGAGCAGGGACTGGGTCCCGCCAACCGGATCTTCCGGCAGGAGCAGGGCACGTCGACATGGGAGTTCCGTGGGGTGACGTGTTTCCCCAATCTCGTCGACGACGGACCGCAGCTGACCATGGCGATGATCCTGGAGGCTTTCCACGACACCCGGTTCGCCGTCCCGGAGATCACGACCGAGCCCAAGGGCGACGTCACCCTCGTGACGTTGCCGACGTACTACCAGGTGGTCTGGCCCGACGTCGGCTTCGCGCCGGAGCAGGTCGACACGACGAACCTGCTCGGCTTCACGGTCGAGATCCGGCCCCGACTGGACTCCCTGACGTACCACTTCGGTGACGGCGCGACCGCTGGCCCGACGAAGGACCTCGGTGGCCCCTACCCGAACGGCGCGATCACCCACGCGTACGAGCGCAAGGGGACCTTCGACGCCCGGGTCGACATCACCTACGGAGGGCAGTTCCGCGTCAACGGCGGGCAGTGGTCCGACATCCCCGGGTCGACGACGATCACCGGCAGCAGCACGCCCGTCACCGTGATGGAGTCACGCGCTCGCCTGGTGACCGGCAACGACTGACAACGACTGCGGACCAGCGACGCCGGCGAGCTCAGACCTGCCCGGGGCCCTCGCCTCCCAGGAGCAGGTCGTCACCCACGACCTGGTCCCGCGCGGGCCCGACGCTGCGGATGCAGGAGCGCGCGCAAGCACCCGTTGTCGACGGCGCATCACAGTGGGGGTGGGAGCGCGCGATCCAGTGCGCGCACGAGCACCCCTTGTCGCCGGAGCACCGCAGCGGGCGTGGGAGCGTGCGATGTCAGGCGTGCAGGTGCGGTGGTTGCGGCGGCGGACCGTCGTTGTCAGCGAGTCCCTGCCGGTCCGAGTGCAGACCGAGGAGTCGCTTGATCCACGGCCGCCCGCTCACCTCGTCGTGCTCCTGCCTGGGTCGAAGCATCGTGAACTGCGCGTCCTGCAGGTCAGCGACACTGACCCCGGTGAGCCGCTCGAAGATCCGCACCGTCGACTCGGCATCGAGACGCTCGACGCCCTCCTCCTCCGGCAGCGGGTCTCCCGCCCCCACTCCCCGCTCTCCGAGCGTGTCGACCTGGTGGCGACGCACCCCCGTGTCGTCATAGACCGACAGCAGGTACGTGTTGTCCCGCGGGTCCACCGCAGCGGCAACCACCCGGCTGCCGAGCGCGAGGGCGACGCCGTGGTTCTCCTGCGAGACATCCGTGCGACCCTGCGCGATGAGGAGCCCGCCGGCCACCTCCAGCGCGCCGGGATCGTCGCTCGCGAGCACCTCGTGACCCGGTGCTGTCGTCCCCGCGTCATGGAGGCCGACCCGCGCGAGATCAGCGAGCCCGGCTCCTTCGATCATCACCAGTCCGAACGCCATGCTCTTCACCGTGACACATGCGCAACGTTCCGAGGCAGGCCCGTGAACAGCCCCGGCGACCACCTGCGGCGCCGTCTAGGGTTGGCCGGGTGAGAGAGGGTATGCGTCGCGCACCCTGGCGTCGCACGGAGGACCCCGACGAGCGCGCCCGGAGTCGCGCCGAGAGCCGTGAGGTGCTGCGTCTGGCGGTGCCGGCCTTCCTCGCCCTCGTCGCCGAGCCGCTCTTCCTCCTCGCCGACTCGGCCATCATCGGCCACCTCGGCACGCCCCAGCTCGCCGGGCTCGGCGTCGCCAGCGCCATCCTCCTCACCGCTGTCAACGTGTTCGTCTTCCTCGCCTACGGGACGACAGCGACCGTCGCCCGCTACCTCGGCGCCGGGTCCCGGACCCAGGCGGTCGCTGCGGGCATCGACGGTGCCTGGTTGGCCATCATCCTCGGCGCCGTCACCGGCGTGGCCGTTGCGCTCTTCGCCGAACCGATGTGCGCCGCGTTCGGCGCCTCTCCCGAGGCCATCGGGCACGCGGTGACCTACCTGCGGGTCTCGGCCATCGGCATACCGTTCATGCTCGTCGTCCTCGCGGTCACCGGTGTCCTGCGCGGCCTGCAGGACACCCGCACTCCCCTCATCGCGAGCGTTCTCGGGTTCGGGCTCAACATCGTCCTCAACGTCACCTTCGTCTACGGCCTCGGCTGGGGCATCGCCGGAGCTGCGTGGGGGACGGTCATCTCCCAGTTCCTCATGGCCGCAGGCCTCGTGGCGATGCTGCTCAAGGAGGCCCGGAAGCTGCACGCACCGCTGCGGGCGCACCCCGGCCGGGTCCTGACCGCTGCCCGCAACGGGGTGCCGCTGCTCGTGCGCACGCTCGCCCTGCGGGCCATCCTCGTCGTGACGATGTGGACCGCGGCCAGCCTCGGGGACGTGCCGCTCGCTGCCCACCAGATCGCGGCGACGATCTGGAGCTTCCTCGTCTTCGCCCTCGACGCGATCGCCATCGCCGCGCAGGCGCTGACCGGCAAGACCCTCGGCGCCGGTGACGTCCACGGCACCCGGCGCGCGACCAGCCTGATGATCCGGTGGGGCATCGTCAGCGGGATCATCGCCGGCCTCGCGCTGCTCCTCGTCATGCGCTGGCTGCCACTGCTCTTCACCACCGACCCCGACGTGCAGCGGGTCCTCGCCGGGGCGCTGCTCGTCGTCGCCCTCGGCCAGCCGCTCTCCGGATACGTCTTCGTCATCGACGGGGTGCTCATCGGGGCCGGTGACACCCTCTGGCTCGCCAAGGCGATGGTCATCAACCTCATGCTGTACCTCCCGCTCGTCCTCGGGGTCTATGCCCTCGGACCGTGGCTGCTCAGCTCGGAGCCGCCGGTGCGCGGGATGCAGCACGCGGTCTTCTGGCTGTGGGTCGCCTTCACCGGGTTCATGGCGATCCGCGGGGTCATCCTCGGTATGCGCGTGCAGACCGACCGCTGGATGGTCACCGGAGCGCCACGGCGCTGACGCGACCCAGCGACGCACGAGCGATCAGGCGACCCCCGTCGCTGCCTCCCGACGCGGGTCACCGGCGGCGGAGAGCACGCCGCTCGCGGAGCGGGATGCGGCACCGACGCCACCGAAGTACATCGAGTGCGGCTCGTGCTCCAGGCCGGGCATCCCCAGAGCGGTGACCGCAGCAGCGATCCCCGCGTCCCGCTCGTAGTCGACGCGGGTCGGCTCGCCGCGGACCACCCGCACGTGCGCCCGGGGGCGGCTGATCGCCTCACCCATGTCGACGTCGAGCAGGCAGTGCCGAGCGAGCACCTGCATCAGTGCCGTCGTGATGCGGTCCGCCCCCGGGGTGCCGATCGCCATGACCCGCCCGTCCGGAGCGCGGGCCACCGACGGCGCCATGTTCGACGCCAGCCGGGTCCCGGGCGCCAGCGCATGCAGGCCGAGCCGGTTGAGCTCCGGCTCCCCGAGGCAGTTGTTGAGCATCAGGCCGGTGCCCGGGATCGTCGCCCCGGCGCCGTAGCCGGACGAAGCCGTGATCGCGCAGGCCAGTCCGTCCGAGTCGACAGCGGAGACATGCGCGGTCGACGAGGAAGTCGTCAGCCCCGCGATGCCCTTGGCCCTGACGTCCTCGAGCAGCCGGTAGCCGTCCTCCTCGAGGTTCTGGGAGAAGTCGTGCACGTCGCTGCGGTAGGTCAGCACGTGCTTCTGCACCTCGATGACATCGCGCCAGTCCGTCCCGCCGCGGGCGACGAGCTCCCCGAGCATCACCGCCAGCATCGGACCGCCGACGCTGGGCGGCGGGTTCGTCGCCAGGTCCCAGTCGCCGACGCTCATCCGCAGCGGCTTGCGCACGACGGCCTCGTACGCCGCGAGGTCCTCCTCCGTGATGAGGCCCCCGCGCGCGCGTGAGTCCGCTGCGAGCGCACGACCGATCTCGCCCGTGTATGCGTCGCGCCACCCCTTCTCGGCAAGGACAGTGAGGCTGTCGGCCAGGTCGGGAGAGACGAGGCGGTCGCCTGCCGCGAGCGGCCCACCGTGCCGGGTCGTCAGCGCCGTCCGCGTCTCGTCGTCCCAGCCGAAGATGGTGTCGCCCGCCAGCGCGAGGTAGCTCGCCGCGGCGGCACCGACGTGGAAGCCGGTGCGTGCGGCCTTGATCGCGTCGTGCAGCACGCGGGACCACTCACCGGCACCGTGCCGCTCGTGCGCCAGACCCATCGCGGCGAAGGCGCCGGGGATCGCGACCGACCCGGGCCCCGCATACACGGTGATGCCCCCGCCGTAGGTGATGGAGAACTCGAGGAGCCCGCCACCGAACGTGTCCTCGGGAAGACCGCGACCAGGCATCTCGACGTTGCCGTCGATGACCTCCGGCTCACCGTCGACCGGCCAGATCGAGATGAAGGCGCCGCCCATCGGCGAGACGATGCCCGGCTCGGTCGTCATCGCGACCATGATCGCGGCGAGGGCGGCATCAACCGCGTTCCCGCCCGCACGGACCGCACCCAGGGCTGCGTCGACCGCGACCGGGCCGGTGGCGGCGATGGCGACACGTCTCATGGCGCGATTCTTCCGCAGCCCGGCGGGAGGCGGGGGATATCCGTCGTATTCCAAGACGGCGCCTCGGACATCGCAACGGTCGCACGGACCCCGAGCCGCGGAGACCCTGCGAGACTGAGGACGTGAGCACCGAGGCGAAGGAGCAGACCGAGCAGCTCACTGCTGCCGGCAAGGTCCTCGCCGTCCTCGGGACGTTCGGCCGCGAGCGACCCGGTCAGTCGCTGACCCAGATCTCGCGGCGCACGGGTCTTCCGCTGAGCACGACGCACCGCATCGTCTCGGAGCTGGCTGCGTGGGGAGCACTGGAGCGGACGTCCGACGGCAACTGGCACATCGGCCTCCGACTGTGGGAGCTCGGCACGAGCAGCCCACGCGGTCAGCTCCTGCGCGAGGTGGCCCTTCCTTACATGCAGGACCTCTACGAGCGGACACATGAGAACGTCCAGCTCGCGGTCCGCGAGGGCACCGAGCTCGTCTTCGTCGAGCGCATCGCCGGGCACCACTCGGTCGAGCTGCTGACCCGCGTGGCCGCCCGCTTCCCGCTCGCCTCCACGGGGATGGGTAGGGTGCTGCTCGCCTTCTCGCCCCCGGAGATCCAGGAGGCGGTGCTCGCCCAGCCCTTGCACCCGTCGACGCGCTACACGGTCACCGATCCCGACGAGCTGCGCCGGGAGCTGGCCACGATCAGGCACGAGCACTACTTCGTCAGCGATCGCCAGCTGAGCGAGGAGACGGTGGCGATCGCCGCTCCTGTGCGCATCGGCGCGTCGGGTCCGGTGCACGCCGTCCTGGGGATCGTGCTCGCCGTGAGCCGCCGGGACGTCGTGCGCAGGTTGCGTGACCCGCTCCTCCACGCCGCTCGGGGGATCTCGATCGAGCTCGGGAGCAGGCGCTCGGGAGGGCCGACCGACCCGTGACCATGAAGGGCCGCGCAACCCATTGAGGTTTACCTATATGGATAGGTAGTCTGAGGGTCGACCTGACGACTCGAGCCAATGAGGGCCCGGCGGCCACGCACCAGCGAAAACGGGCCCGGCGGCAAGGAGCTTGGTGTGGACCGACCGATGCCCGACGAGGGGCGCGCAGCCCGAGAGCTGCTCCAGGGCTTCTCCCTGGAGATGACGGCCAAGGACGTCGAGGGCATCCGGGACGCGGCTCCGCTCATTCCCCAGGGCACGCGGGTCAACATCACCTTCCTCGGCACCGAGGAGCCGGCGATGCGGGTCGATGCCGCCGCGGCGGTCCGCGAGCTGGGCCTGGTCCCGGTCCCCCACATCGCCGCCCGCCGCCTCCCCTCCGCGGACGCGCTCGACGCATACCTGCGTGGACTCAGTGCCGCCCACGCCGTCGGGCACCTCTGCCTCATCGGCGGCGACCCGAGCACTCCGGAGGGTCCGTTCGACTCGGCCCTCAGCGTGATCCGCTCGGGTGCTCTGGCACGACACGGGGTGCGGGAGGTCGCGATAGCCGGCTACCCCGAAGGTCACCCCGACATCCCCGAGGCCACCCTGTGGGAGCACCTCGACCTCAAGCTGTCCGCTCTCCGGGAGCAGGGGATGGACGCCGTCATCACGACGCAGTTCAGCTTCGACGCCGATGCCGTCGCGCGGTGGGTCGTGGCAGTGCGCGAGCGTGGGATCACCGTGCCCATCCGGATCGGGGTCCCTGGACCGGCCGGCGTCAAACGTCTCCTCGGATTCGCGCGACGCTTCGGCATCGGCGCCAACGCGCTCATCGTGCGCAAGTACGGCTTCTCGCTGACCAGCCTCATGGGCAAGGCCGGACCCGACCGGTTCATCAGGGACCTCGCCCACGCGCTCGACCAGCAGCTGAAGGATCCCCGGGTCGGGCTGCACTTCTACACCTTCGGTGGTCTCGTCGCGACGGCCGAGTGGATCCACCACTTCACCGAGGCCTCCGGAGACTCGCTCGACGCGGCCGCGAACACCTGACACCAGCCCACCCCCCACATCACTGAACACCCAGGTACGAGGAGAGGTTCGAAGCATGGCCAGCAATCTGCAAGAGCTCCTGAACGAGACGAGCGCCGTCGAGCTGCTCCGCAACTCCCAGATCGGCTCGTACATCTACCCCGTCGTCCCGGCCGACTTCCAGAACTGGATCAAGGAACAGAAGGCCTGGCGGGACACCGCCGTCCTCTACGACCAGTCGCACCACATGGACAACGTGTTCCTGCGTGGGTCCGACGCGATCAAGCTCATCACGCACACCGCAGTCAACACGGTCGCGAACTTCGAGGTGAACCGGGCCAAGCAGTACGTCCCGGTCACGAGCTCCGGCCACGTGATCGGGGACGGCATCCTCTTCCGCCAGGAGGAGGACGAGTACGTCTACGTGGGCCGCGCCCCTGCGGCGAACTGGCTGCTTTACCACGGTGAGACCGGCGGCTACTCGAACCTGGACGTCTCCGTCGACCGTCGCTCCCCCTCGCGGCCCTACGGCCACGCCGTCTCCCGGCAGTACTACCGCTTCCAGATCCAGGGACCCAACGCCTGGCCCGTCATCGAAAAGCTCAACGGCGGCCCGCTGGAGCCGGTCCGGTTCTTCCACATGTCGACCATCGAGATCGACGGCACTCCGGCCCGGACCCTCCGGCACGGCATGGCCGGTGCACCCGGTCTGGAGATCTGGGGTCCCTACGAGGACTACGAGCGGGTCCGCGCCTACATCCTCGAGGTCGGCGCCGAGTTCGGTCTGGTGCCGGTGGGCTCGCGCGCCTACCCGTCGAACACCCTTGAGTCAGGCTGGATCCCGTCGCCTCTACCGGCGATCTACACCGGTGAGGCCGAGCGCGGCTACCGCGAGTGGCTGGGCACCGACAGCTACGAGGCGACCGGAACGCTGGCCGGCTCGTTCGTCTCCGACAACATCGAGGACTACTACCTCACGCCGTGGGAGCTCGGCTACGGCCACCTGGTGAAGTTCGACCACGACTTCATCGGTCGCGAGGCGCTCGAGGCCGTCGACCCGGCGACCCAGCGCCGGAAGGTCACGCTGGCCTGGGACCCCGAGGACCTGACCAAGATCTTCGCCTCCCTGTTCGACCTCGAGGGCCCGAGCTACAAGTTCTTCGACCTGCCGCTGGCCAACTACGGTTCGGCCAACTACGACACCGTCCTCGACGCGGACGACAACGTCGTCGGGTTCTCGATGTTCACCGGCTACAGCGCGAACGAGCGGCGCGGCCTCTCGCTCGCCACCGTCGACCCGGACGTCCCGGACGGCGCCGAGGTGCGGGTCCTGTGGGGTGAGGACCCGAACACGAGCAAGGCCAGCGTCGAGCCGCACGCCCAGTTCGCCGCCCGCGCTGTCGTCTCCCCCGTCCCCTACTCGACCGTCGTCCGCGAGTCCTACGAAGGGAGCTGGCGCCGCTCCGGCCACGCCTCGTGACGGAGGCCCAGACCGAGGCGCAACGCCGCACCCGATGGGTGGTCGTCCTCGTCCTCATCGGGTGCGGCGTCGTCGCCGCCGCACACATCGGGAAGGTCTCTCCCGCTATCCCCACGCTGCGGGACGAGCTGGGCATCGGTGACCTCGGGGCCGCCGTCATGCTGGCCAGCATCAGCGTGGCGGCCGCCCTCTTCGCTTTCCCCCTGGGTCGGTACCTGCGTCGCTTCGAGCCGGTCCGGGTCCTCGTCCTCGCGCTCCTGTGGCTCGCTCTGCTGTCGCTGGTGGGAGCATCGTTCACCACGGCGCTGCCGATCCTCCTCACCCGAGCGGCGGAGAGCGCCGGCTACCTCGTCGTCGTGCTCGTCGTCCCGGCCCTGCTCCGGGCGACGGCCGCTGTGCCGGACCGGCGCTACGTCATGGCGCTGTGGGGCACCTTCATGCCCATCGGTGCCGGGATCGCTCTCCTCGCCGCGCCGGCGCTGCTGTCCACGTGGGGGTGGCAGGGACTGTGGGTCGCCTCCGGGCTCGCATGCATCGCCATTGCCGCCGCGGTCCAGGCACTCAGTCCAGCGCTCACCACCACACCGGTCTCAGCGTCAGCAGAGGCCGTGGACCTCTCGCGCCACCGGGGCGATCTCATCCGGCTGGCAGCGATCTTCGGCCTCTACGCCGCCACGTGGCTCGCGGTGCTCGGGCTGCTCCCGACCGCGCTCTACGAGTCCGGCGCCACCATCGGCTTCGCCAGCGCGATGACCGGCATCGCGGTCGTGGTCAACGCACCCGGCAACTTCATCGCGGCGCAGCTCGCCCGCCGGGGCATGCCCACCCGGCGCTCGGTGATGATCGGAGCGATCGGGATCGCGCTCTCCAGCTGGGCGATCTACACCGACCACGGCTGGACGGCGCTCGTCGTGGTCGCGGCCGTCATCTTCTCCTTCACCTCCGGCTTCATCCCCGCGAGCCTCTTCGGCGAGCTCAACCGGGTCGGCGACCCTCGGCTCGTGCCGACCGCGACCGGGGCCCTCGTCCAGGGCTCCGGAGTCGGGCAGCTCCTCGGGCCACCGGCTCTCGCGGGCGTCCTCCTCGCCACCGGCGGCGGCGCACTCGCCGGGCCGGCGGTCATCACGGCGGTCTCGCTGGTCATCGTCGTGCTGGCCCTGCGCGTCCAGCCGCACTGACGCACGGCCGAGACGCCCGTGACGAACCGACCTGCGGTGCATCCTCAGCTGTACGTATCGAGCAGCCGCAGGCCGTCGTCGATCCACTCGATCGTGGCCCGTTCCCGCGCGATCATGCCGTCGTAGGCGTAGGACCGGAAAGCCAGGATCCGGTCGTGCTCCTCCGGCGGCACGTGCTCGAACCGCGCCGCCAGAACGGGGTGGGTCCGGGCCTGCAACAGCTCCCGCGTCGCCTCCAGCACCGCGAGCCGTTCGGCGTGGAACTCCTTCTGCCGCACGAGATACTGGCGTGCACGGTCCGGGTCCGCCTGGTCGAGGTATGCGGCGCGCAGGTAGGCGGGATCGCGCGAGTAGTGCGGGGTCGCGGGCGCGTTCATCCACTCCCTGAAGGCCTGGCGCCCGGCCTCGGTCACCGCATACCGGGTCTTGGTCTTTGTCCCCCACGGAACGTCCTCGCCGACGAGGAGTCCCTCCTTCTCGAGCTTGCGCAGCTCGGGGTAGATCTGACTGTCCGGCGCGTGCCAGACGTGACCCACAGAGGCACCGAACCGCTTGGAGACCTCGTACCCGGTCATCGGCTGGGCGGTGAGGAGAGCGATGAGCGCATAGCGCAATGACATGGACTCTCCTCTCGCCTCTCGGGCCCTCTCCTGGTCGCGGGAGCCGGCAGATCGCTACGCCGAGCCTAGCGATGTCCTATGGACATAGTTATTGCCAGGCCCGGCAGATCCGTGCACTCCTAAACCGGCTCGTTCTCCGGACGGAAGCCCTGCTTGGCCGCCTGGATGAGCTCGTAGACGTGGTGGCGCAGCTCGGCGAACCGGGGGGTGGACCGGGTCTCGAGCTGGCTGCGCTCGTCAGGTAGATCGATGTCGACGTCCTCGAGGATGACGGTCGGCCGGTGGGACAGGACGAGGACCCGTTCGCCGAGGTAGACGGCCTCGTCGATGTCGTGGGTGACGAAGAGGACGGTCACCTTGAAGCGGTGCCAGAGGTCGCGCACGAGGTCCTCGAGGTCGGCCCGGGTCTGGGCGTCGACGGCTGCGAAGGGCTCGTCCATGAGCAGCACCGAGGGTTCGTATGCGACGGCCCGGGCGATCGCGACACGTTGCTGCATGCCGCCGGAGAGCTGCCACGGATGGGCGTCGGCGCTGTCGGTGAGGCCGACCGCCTCGAGCGCGGTGGCGACCTTCTCGGCGCGCTCGGCCTTCTTCAGACCCTTCTCCTTCAGAGGCAGCTCGACGTTCTGGCGCACGGTGAGCCACGGGAAGAGGCTGCGGCCGTACTCCTGGAACACGACCGCCATCCCGGGAGGCGGCCCGGTGACCTTCTGACCGTCGAGGATGACCTCGCCCCCGGTCACGGACAGCAGACCGGAGATGCAGCGCAGCAGCGTCGTCTTGCCCGCCCCGGACGGTCCGACGATGCAGACGAGCTCGCCCGACCTGATCGTGAAGGTGAGGTTGCGCACCGCCTCGACGTCCTGGCCGTGCCCGGTGTAGGTCTTCCGCAGCCCGCGCACGTCGAGGGCGGGCGTGGCATCGTCGCTGCCTCGTCGGGGTGTCCCGGCGCCGGCCATATCGGCCGGAGGCGAGAAGGTGGTGGGAGGTGGCGTTGCTCCAGAGGACGTGCCTGCAGAAGGTGTGCCTGCCGAGGGCGTATCTGCAGAGGACATATGCACTCCTTGTGGGGAGTCGACGGACTGTGGCCGTGTTGGCTCAGGCTGTGTTGGCTCGGACTGGGTTGGCCCAGGCTGGGTTGGCTCAGACACCGGCGTCACGTGCCTCGCTCGGAGCGGCGCAGTCCGCGGTACCACGCGAGGGCTCTCCACTCGGCCAACCGGAAGATGAGGGACAAAAGGAACCCGATGACGCCGAGGAGGATGATGCCGGTCCACATCTCCGGGATGGCGAAGGCGCGCTGCGCCTGGACGATGGCGGCCCCGAGGCCGTTGTCGGCCGCGAAGAGCTCGGAGATGACCATCATGATCACCCCGATCGAGAGGGCCTGGCGGGCACCGGTCGCCACCTGCGGAGAGGAGCCGCGCAGGACGACCTGGTAGAGGTACGTCGGCCGCCTGAACCGGTAGGAGCGGGCCGTGTCGACGAGCACCTCGTCGAGGCCACGCACCCCCTCGACGGTGTTGAGCAGGATCGGCCACAGGCAGCCCAGGGCGATCGCGATGATCTTGGAGGTCCAGCCTGAGTAGCCGACGAAGAGCGCGATGACGGGGATGATCACGGGTGGCGGGATGGCCCGGAGGAACTCCAGGGCCGGCTCGAGGAAGGCGCGCACAGGACGGCTCAGGCCGATGACCGTCCCGAGACCCACTCCGACCAGGAGAGCCAACGCATACCCGAGCGCGAGCCGGGCAAGGCTCGGGACGATGTCCTCCATGACCCGGTCCGAGGTCCAGGTGTCCGGGAACGCCTGCAGGATCTTCTGCAGGGACGGCCAGAACGGACTGGTGTTGTCCGCCGACACCACCCACCAGAGGGCGAGGAGGATCACGGGGAGAGCGATCGTCATGAGGAGCTGACGGCCGATCGAGGTGAGTCTCATCGCGCCACATCCCGTCGCACCGAGGGGTGCCAGTTGAGGATGCGGCGCTCGAGGGCCCGCGCGAACAGGTTGATCGCGATACCGATGATGCCGACCGCCACGACGAGGGCGTACGTCAGACTCACCGCACCGGAGCTCTGGGCGACGCCGAGATTGCGCCCGAGACCCGGCACGCCGATGACGAGCTCGGCAGTGACCTGGAGGATGAGCGCGACCGCAGCAGCGAGCCGGAAGCCGGTCATGACGTACGGCAGGGCCGTCGGCCAGACGACCTGGCGGAGCTGTGTCCACCTCGAGAACCGGTACGAGCGCGCGGTGTCGCGGACGACGGGATCGACGTCGGCGACCCCGTAGAGGACCTGGACGAGCACCTGCCAGAAGGCGGCGTAGACGATGAGGATGAGCGCCGACTGGAGCTTGGTGCCGTAGAGAAGGACGACGAGTGGGATGAGGGCGACCGAGGGGATCGGTCGCAGGAACTCGATGGTCGAGGAGGTGACGTCCCGCAGGAAGGGGACGCTGCCGATGATGACCCCGACCGCGATACCGAGGACCATCGCGATGGTGAGGCCGATCGCCCAGCCGCGCAGGGTGTCCGAGACCGCAGTCCAGAAGGCGCCCTCGCCGAGCTGCTCGATGAGGGTCGTGAGGATCTCGCTGGACGGGGGGAAGAAGCGTCGGTTCAGCACCCCGATGCGCGGCAGGACCTCGAGCAGGGCACCGATCGTGAAGAGCCCGAGGATCCCGAGAGCCGCAGTGCTCCCGGAGAGGCGGCGGCGCCGCCTCTCCGGGGCAGTTGCGACCGTCGTCACGGAAGCAGGACGTCCAGATCCGGAACGGCGGAGATCAGGCCGTCACCCACGGCGAGCTCGGCCAGCAGCTGGACCGTGTCGCGGTTGATCTCACCGGGCCAGCGCGGCAGGACGGCTGCCTCAGCCACGGCGGGGTCGATGTTGGTGTAGGTGCCGAGGATCTCGCGCGCCGCGACCGGGTTCTCGTCGGCGTACTGGAGCGACTTGTTGATCGCGCGGGTGAAGCGCTCGACGATGTCCGGGTTCTCGTCGGCGTAGGCCTGGGAGGTGAAGTACATCGCCACCTCCATGTTGTCCACGACGCCGGCGAGGTTGGAGCCGAGGTTGCGGTCGCCGGCGTTGAGCGACAGCGTGCGGAACGGCTCGACGAGCTGACCGGCGTCGACGTCACGGTTGGCCACTGCCTGCACGATGTCCGGGAAGGGGAGCTCGACATACGTGATGGTCGACGGGTCACCACCGGCCTCGCGGACCAGCTGGTTGATCGTCGTGGTCTGGATGTTGTTGAGCGTGTTGACGCCGATCCGCTTGCCCTCCAGGTCGGTGAGGTCCTGGATGTCGCTGTCACCCGGGACAACGACCGCACCGAAGTCCTCCATCGGGTCGTCGGTGGACTGCGCGCCGTTGGCGATCGCCTTGAGGCCGAGGTTGTTGTCCTGGGCCAGCAGCAGCGAGATGGTGTTGCTGAAGCCGAACTGGAACTGACCGCTCACCACACCCGGGATGATCGCGGCACCACCCTGGGCGAGCTCGAGGGTGAGGTTGATGCCCTCCTCCTCGAAGAAGCCCTCCTGGACACCGAGGTAGATCGGGGCCACGTCGAGGATGGGAATGACGCCGACGGTGAGGTCGACGGTCTCTGCAGGGGCCTCCGCGTCATCAGTGGCCTCGTCGGACGTCGTCGCGTCGGTCGTGGGGGATGCCGTGTCAGTGGTCTCGCCGTCCCCGCCGCAGGCGGTCAGGGTGAGGGCGAGCGTGGCCACCGCAGCAAGGCCGGCTCGACGTGAGAATCGGAAGGGACTCATGGACATTCGCGCCTCCTGGGCATGGCGTCAGGCGGAAAGCAACCGCGTCGGAAGTGACAACGGCCGGTGTGGTTCACGGTAGCGCGATATCTCAGGGGATAGTGATGCCGGTCACGCTGGTTCATCAAACTGTGACCGCGCGTGTGGAGCGGGTATCCGCGGCCCCGTCGAGCGGGCGGCCACGCCCTGCGCACAGGTCCTCGAACTCGGCCCGGGCAGCCGGACCGAGCTCGGCGCGGAGGCGTTCGTAGGTCTCGACGGACCGGGGCAGGGCGAAGTCATCCCCCATGTACTCCTTGGGCAGGCCGGGGTCGGCCCGCAGGAGGGCGAGCCAGTCCGCCACGAGCATCGTCATCGCCGCCAGGGGACTGCCCGGCTCGAGGACGGTCGCGGGGTTCTCCCACCTGCTGCTGAACTCCTCGTGCTCGGCCCGGATCCCCTCAATGTCCCACGCCGCCCGCACCGCCTGCTCGATCGGGAACGCGGTGAACTCGCGTGCGTGGAAGGCCAGCAGCGACCCCTCGGGCAGCTGGGCCCGCACTGGTCGCATGGGCGCCGAGAGGTCAACGGCGCCAGGCGCGAGCCAGAACCCGTCCCGGACCGGGGCGAAGCCGGCCCAGGTGAGGATCGAGCGCACCCGGTGCCGAAGCGCCCGCTGCCGCTCCGGCACCGAGAACGAGCAGAGGGTCCACCCGACCTTGTCGACGAGGATGATCCGCGGACGGCGCACGCGGTCGACGGCCTGCCCCAGCAGGTCCACGCCGGCGTCCGTGAGGGAGAAGCTGATCTCGCGACCACGGCGGTGCCGGAGCAGCACCCCGGTATGGACGAGTCGGTTGAGCGCGCCCCGGACCGCGGGCGCCGTGACCCCGGTGGGCTCGAGCGCGGCGAGGAAGGCTCCGGCCCGGACGTGGCGCTCCGGCCGGTCGACGAGGTTCTCGCCCAGCAGGGCGAGCAACAGCTGTCGCGGCGGACGGTGGACGGCGGACACTTCTGCTCCCCGACCACTCACGCCTGGGGTCGGACGGCCTCGCCCCGCTTGGCCCGTTGAATCTGCTCGTAGACGTGCGTGCGCAGCTCGGTGAAGCGCGGCAGGGCACGCGTCGTGATCTGGTCCCGTTCGGGAGCCAGGTCGATGGCGATGTCGTCCTGGACCCAGGTCGGTGAGGTGGAGAGGACGATGACCCGCTCACCGAGGTACACGGACTCGTCGATGTCGTGGGTGACGAAGAGGATCGACATGCCGCGCTCGATGTGCAGCGCCCGGACGAGGTCCTCGAGGTCGGCCCGGGTCTGGGCGTCGACGGCAGCGAAGGGCTCGTCCATGATGAGGACCTCGGGGTGGTACGCGACGGCGCGGGCGATGGCGACGCGCTGCTGCATCCCTCCCGACAGCTGCCAGGGGTAGCTGCGCCCCGCGTGCTCCAGTCCCACCGCCTCGAGCGCGTCGTCGACGAGCCGGCTGCGCTGCGCTGCATCCATCTTCTGGTGCCGCAGCGGCAGCTCGACATTGCCGCGGACGGTCAGCCAGGGGTACAGGCTCCGGCCGTACTCCTGGAAGACCAGAGCCATGCTCTCCGGCGGACCGGTGACCGGCCGGTCGGCGAGGCGGATCGTCCCCGCGGTCGGCTTGAGCAGACCCGCGATGCACTTCAGCAGAGTGGTCTTCCCGCAGCCGGAGGGGCCGACGATGCAGACGAGCTCGCCCTGGCGCATGTCGAAGCTGATGTCGCCGATGGCCTCGACCGGTCCGGAGGCCGTCTCGTAGACCTTCTTGAGCTGGTGGACCTCGAGCAGGGTGTCAGGCACGTTCGGTCTCCTTGATTCCGTGGTACCAGCGCAGCACGCGACGTTCGACGAAGGTGAAGACCGCGGCGAGGAAGACGCCCACGAGTCCGAGCAGCACGATGCCGCTCCACATCTCCGCGATGAGGTAGTTGCGCTGGAAGTAGACGATCCGGTACCCGAGCCCCGACGAGGTGTTGAACATCTCCGAGATGACCATCATGATCAGCGCGATCGAGAGGGTCTGCCGGACACCGGTCATGATGCGGGGCGCGGCCGAGGGCAGAACCAGGTAGCGCAGCCGCTCGGCTCGGGTGAGGCGGAAGGACTGGGCGGTCTCGGTCATGACCGAGTCGGTGGACCTGACGCCGTCGATCGTGTTGAGCAGCACCGGCCAGAACGCGCCGGCGACGATCACCGCGAGCTTCATGGAGGTGGTGATGCCCATGAGCAGGGTGAAGACGGGGATCAGGACCGGGGGTGGGATCGCCCGGAAGAACTCCAGGACCGGCTCGAGCAGCTCTCGCAACCAGGGCGTGAGGCCGATGACCGTGCCGGCGGCGATGCCGATCGTGATGGCGAGGACGATGGCCACCCCGAGCCTGGCCAGGCTGGGGATGACGTCGTTGGTCAGCGAAGGGCCGAGCCAGGTGTTGACGAAGGCCTCGGCGATGGCGATCGGGCTGGGGAAGAAGATCTGCGGCGAGACCCCGGCCCAGATGAGCCAGGCGACGATGAGCACCACGGGCACCGCCACGGCGTAGAGGACCGCGATGACGGTCCGGGTGCCCCTGCTCCGTCCCCTCGGACCCGACTTCATCGTGTCTGCCGGCGTGCTCACAGCGCCACCTCCCCACGGACGGACTGGTGCCAGCCGAGGACCCTGCGCTCGACGGCTCTGAAGACGAGGTTGATGACCAGGCCCAGCAGTCCGGTCACGACGACCACCGCATACAGAGTCGGGCTGTCACCGGCATTGCGGGCGAGGTTGATGACATTGCCCAGCCCCGGCACCCCGATCGTCATCTCGGCGGTCACCGCGAGGATGAGCGCGACCGCCGCGGCGAGCCGGACGCCGGTCATGAAGTAGGGCAAGGCGGTCGGCAGGATCAGGTACCGCAGGCGGTGGGAGCGTGGAAGCCGGAAGCTCTTCGCCGTGTCGCGTGCGACCGCGTCGACGTCACCGACGCCGTAGAGCACCTGGATGAACAGCTGCCAGAAGCTCGCGTACACGATGATGACCAGGGCGGCCGGGGTGCGGATGCCGAAGATGAGGATGACGAGCGGGATGAGGGCCACCGACGGGATCGGGCGGAGGAACTCCACGCTCGTATGCGTCGCGCGCCGCAGGAACGGAACGAGCCCGACGATCGTGCCGAGGGCTGTGGCGAGGACGACCGCGATGGCCAGGCCGAGCGCCCAGTAGGTGAGGGTACGGCGCACGTTGCGCCAGAACTCGAGGTCGAGAACGAGCTCCCCGAGTCGCGCGAGCGTCGTTGTCGCCGAAGGCAGGAAGCGCTCGTCGATGATCCCCATCATCGGGATCAGCTGCCACGTGGCAAGGAAGCCCAGGACGCCGAGAAGACCCAGGATCGCCTTGCGGGCGGCGCGCCTGCGTCGGGCGGTCGTCACGGGAGTGCTCACAGGAGTACTCACACAAGGGCCTTCCTGAGCGGGTCGGGGTCAGTGGGAAAGGGTGTCGGGAGAGGTGGTTGGGAAAGGTGTCGCGGGGACGGTGCCGTGGGCGAGGCGCCGTGCTCGGCGCCTCGCCCACGGGGTCTAGCGGTGGCGGGCTCTGCCAGTCGGGTCAGAAGGCCACGATGAGGGTGCTGAAGTCCGGGGCCTCGTCCAGGACGCCGTAGCCGACGGCGATCTCGACGAGCTCCTCGAGGTCACCAGTGTCCAGGTCCCAGGTGAACTGCGGCAGGGTGATCCCCGCTGCGGCCTCCGGTGGGATGTTCATGTTGGTCGCGATCGCGGCACGGACCGCCTCCTCGTTCTCGGAGGCCCAGGACAGCGCCTCCTCCATCGCCGCGGCGTAGCTCTCGACGAGATCACGGTTCTCGTCGATCGTCTTCTGGAGGGTGATGTTCGTCAGCAGGGACAGACCGGGGATGGTCTCCTGGTAGGGGTGCATGACGATGTGGCCGGCACCACCGTCCACGATGGACATGAACGGGTCGGGCACCCAGGCGGCATCGATGTTCTCCGCCTCGAGCTGCGCAGGAGCGTCCGGGAAGGCCACTTCGACGAACTGGATCGTGCTCGGGTCGCCACCGGCGTCCTCGACCGCCTTCATGATCGTGACGTCGCCGGCTGCGCCGAGGCTGTTGACGGAGACCCGCTTGCCGGCCAGGTCGGCCGGGCCCTCGATGCCGGAGGAGTCGAGTGCGACGACGGCATTGACGTCCTTGCCCGACTCGTTGGCGCTCGCGTAGTTGCCGATGATGACCGCGCCGAGGTTCTGCAGGTTGGCCCGGAAGGGACCGAACGGCTGACCGATGGCGAAGTCGATGTCACCCGAGAGCAGAGCAGGGATGGCCTGGGCGCCACCCTGTGCGGGAACGACCTCGATCTCCAGGCCGTGGTCGGCGAAGATGCCTTCCTCCATCGCGGCCCACAGCGCGCCGGTCTCGGCGATGGGGAGAGCGGCGACCCGGACCTGGATCGGCTCACCGTCGGCCGTGGCGTCATCGGTGGCCTCGGGGGCCTCGGTGGTGGTCGTGTCGGAGGTGACGGGGTCTGGTGCTGGGTCGGCCGAATCGGTGCAGCCGACGAGTGTGAGGGCGGAGACAGCCATGAGGCTGATGGCGGCGAGACTTCTCTTCATAGGGCGTCCTTCACTCGCTGTGCACTGGGGGTGCCCACCGTTCACGAGCCCGCGAGCAACACCCCGGTGTGTTGACCATCACATCGTGTTGGACAGGGACCCGAATTGTCAACAATTACGTTACGAGCGTCAGGAATCGATTGAATAACGGTCCTCGATCGCTCGATCGCTCGTGCTGGCCGAACGGCCAAACCCGCGGGGCTCCCCTGCAGTCGCTGGATACCGCCCTGAAAGGATGTGCGCGTGGCCCAGTCCGAAGCCCGTGCCTCCACCCTGCGGCGGGTCACTCCCGCGCGCCAGGTCATGACGCTGTTCGGCGACTACTGGTGGAACATCGCGGAGCCGATCCCGACGGGAGCACTCCTTGCAGCCCTCGGCGATCTCGGGGTCAAGGAGCCGGCCGCCCGGGCGACGCTGGCCCAGCTCACCCGGGTAGGCGTGCTCTCGGCGTCCCGTGCCGGACGTCGCACCACCCAGCAGCTCACGGAGCGGGGTGCCGAGGAGATCGCGGAGGAGGCCGAGTGGCTCGAGACGTTCGGACGGATCGAGCCGGCCTGGGACGGACTCTGGAGCGTGGTCGCGTTCTCGGTCCCCGAAGCCAAACGCTCTCTGCGTCACAGTGCCAGGTCACGCCTGAAGTGGCTCGGGTTCGCCTCGCTCTACGACGGCGTCTGGATCTCTCCCGCGGACGCGGCACAGGAGGCCATGGAACAGCTCGAAGCGCTCGAGATCGATGACGTCACGATCATGCGCGCCCGACTACACACGACGAATCCCCTAGGGCCGCAATCGGCGTGGGATCTCGCAGCCACCGCCCAGCACTACGCGGAGTTCCTGAGTGTCCTGCGATCGGTCGATCCGAGCGCCCGTGGCGCAGCAGCCTTGGCGGACCGTTCCCGGATCATGCTCATGTGGCAGCGCTTCCGGTCGCTCGACGTCGGACTGCCTCTGGAGCTCCTCCCTTCGGGATGGCCGAGGTGCACCGCGCGCCGGGAGTTCGTCCAGTGCTTCAACGCCCTCGGCCCGGAAGGGGAGGAACGGATGCGCGAGCACGTCACCGCCATCGATCCGGACCTCGGCTCACTGGTGGGTCAGCGGCGGCTACCGGCCGACTGACCGGTCCCCGCCCCAGCCTCCGGCCTCCTGCCCCTTCTCCCAGCCGTTCTCTCCCTGCCTCCCTTCTCCTGCATCCTTCTCCCTGCCTCCCTTCTCCCTGCCTCCTTCTGCGGTCCAGTGCCGTACCAGAACGTTCCTATTGTCACGTTCTGGTACGCCCGATCCACGGTCGTCGACCGGGTCGGCCGCGAGTGACATTCAAAGATTCCTTGACGTTCGTAACGAAGACTTCTACTGTTCCTCCATGAGCCGGTGTGATGTGGCTCACCATCATCAGGGAGGCAGGGAATCCTCATGAAACTGAAGGACGCAGTGAAAACGGCGTTGGCACTCGCCGCCGCCGGAATGATGGCCGGCGGGGTGCTCGCCCCGCCGGCCATCGCAGTGCCGCAGGACGGCGCGACCATCGAGGTGCTCTCCGGCAGGGCTGACATGGTCAGCGCCGGGAACGCCCTCGTGAAGGTGTCCGGCCTGAAGAACCACGACCGGATCATCGTCGCCGGTGTCGACCAGACCGACGCGTTCCACCCGACCGGCGACGGAGTCGTCGGACTCGTCGAGGGGCTACCGCTCGGCGAGAGCCGGATCGTCGTCGAGGCGGTGAGCGGCAAGGAGCGTAACGGTCTCGACGTCGTCAACCACCCGCGCAGCGGACCGGTGTTCTCCGGGCCGCAGCACACGCTCTACTGCCAGGCGACCGGACTCGGTGCGCTCGACGAGAACTGCATGACCGACAACGTCGTCGTGCAGTACCGGTACCGGACCACCGCGAACCAGTTCGCGAACTGGCCCTCGGACGGGTCCCGACCCGCCAACCTCGCAACGACGGTCGTCGACGGCGTCGAGGTGCCCTACGTGTACCGGCTCGAGCGCGGAACGATCAACCGGTCGCTGTACCAGATCGCCATCCTCGACGACCCCGACACCCCGGCACCCACCCCGTGGAACGACACCGCCGCGTGGAACGACAAGCTCGTCTACACCTTCGGTGGAGCCTGCGGTGTCGGCCTCGGCCAGGGCAACGGCACCGGCGGGGTGGAGAACCACACCTACCTGTCGGCGGGCTACGCCGTCGCCTCCGGCTCGCTCAACGTCTATGCGACCAGCTGCGACGACCTCGTCAGCGCCGAGACCGCCTACATGGTCAAGGAGCACTTCATCGAGTCCTACGGCAAGCCCCGCTTCACGATGGGCTCGGGTGGCTCGGCCGGCATGATGCAGCAGCTGCTCCTGTCGAACAACTACCCGGGGATCATCGACGGCGTGCTGGCGTCCGGCGGCTACGCCGACGAGCGCACCACCACCGTCACCGGGCACGACTGCCGTGGCCTGATGAACTTCTGGAACTCCCCCGCCGGAGCGGGCTGGTCGACGGCCGAGCGCCTCGCCGTCACCGGTCACGCGACCACGGGTACGTGCAACGGCTACGGCTTCTTCGACGGTGTCGATGACCCGAACCGTGGCTGCCCCGGGGTCGTCCCCATTGCGGACCGCTGGTCGCTGACCAACCCGGACGGCATCCGCTGCACCATCGCCGACACCATGACCAACGTGTACGGCGTCGACGACCAGGGTCGCGGTCTGCGCGTCATCCCCGACAACGTCGGTGTGCAGTACGGCCTGCGGGGCCTGCAGTCCGGTGACATCTCGATGGACAAGTTCCTCGCCCTGAACGCCAACGTCGGCGGGATGGACATCGACGGTGTCCGCTCCACGGCGCGCTCGGAGTCCAGCGTCGAGGCCATCGAGCGGGGCTTCGCCACGGGTCGCTTCAACCTCACGACCGGCGGCCTGGCCTACATCCCGGTCATCGACCACCGCAACTACACCGACATGCAGGGTGACTTCCACGACAGCTACCGCTCAGCGGTGCTGCGCGAGCGCTTCCTCAACGCCTACGGCGAGGCGGAGACGCACGTGGCCTGGCGGGCCACCGGCGCCGGCTCGGCGGTGATGAACGCGCGGGCGATCGAGAAGCTCGACGAGTGGCTGACGAACCTCGAGGCCGCGGGCGCGCTGGAGAACCCCAGCCGCACGGCGACGATCGAGGCCCGACCTGCCGACATCGAGGACGGCTGCTACATCAACTCGACCACCTTCACCGCAGCACCGCTCGACTGGTACGCGCCGGCATCGGAGAACCCGTGCAACGCGGCCTTCCCGTTCCATGCCGATCCGCGGATCGTGGCCGGCTCGCCGCTCTCCATCGATGTCATGAAGTGCGAGCTCAAGGATCCGGTGCGGGCGGACTACCCGGAGATGACGGACGAGCAGTGGGCCCAGCTGCAGTCCATCTTCCCCGATGGGGTCTGCGACTACAGCAAGCCGAGCCAGGGGTACACCGAGCTCGAGGGCACCTGGCTCTCCTTCGGACCGGATGAGACCGTCGATCTCGGCACGCCGGTGATCGTCGGCACCCCGCGGGTCGGCGACACCCTCTCGGTCTCGGTGGCGGCACCGTCGGGCTCCGCGCTGGAGTACCAGTGGATGATCGACGGCGTCGCCGTCGATGGTGCGACCGGTGCCACGCTCGAGCTCGTGCCTGACCACCAGGGCAAGCACGCGACGGTGCGGGTCACCGCCTCGCTCGACGGCTACGTGTCGTCCAGCGAGATCTCCGAGCCGAGCAAGAAGATTCGGTTCGACAACAAGGGTGGCGGCAAGAGCTAGCGCTGAGTACCCCCCTGCCCGGTGGCCCAGCACGGCGTGAGTCGTGCTGGGCCACTCGGCGTCTCGGGGGGCGGTGCTGTCAGGCGTCGTCGGCCTGTACGCCGCCCCGGCCCTGCGCATACATCGTGCGGAGCTGGTCCTTGCGGATCTTGCCCGTCGCGGTGACCGGCAGCTGCTCGACGACGTCGACGGACCGGGGGATCTTGTAGCGGGCGAGGCGGCCGGCCAGGTGCCGGCGGATCGCGTCCTCGTCGAGGGGGACGCCGGGGCGGAAGGTGACGTATGCGTGGGGCACCTCGCCCCATCGCTCGTCCGGGACCCCGATGACCGCCGCGGAGACGACCCCGGGCAGCTCGAGGATGGCCGCCTCCACCTCGACGGGATAGACGTTCTCCCCGCCGGAGATGAACATGTCCTTCAGCCGGTCGGTGACGAAGAGGAACCCGTCCTCGTCGCGGTAGCCGAGGTCGCCCGTGTGCAGCCACCGGTCCTCGGTGAAGGCGAGCGCGGTGGCGTCCGGGCGGTTCCAGTAGCCCGCCATGACGTTCGGGCCCTGGACGAGGATCTCGCCGATCTCGCCGGGACCGGCGGGCGAGCCGTCCGGCAGGACGATCCGGACGTCCGTGAAGAAGTGCGGCAGGCCCGAGGAGCCGATCCGCTCTGCGGAGAAGCGGGCCGGCAGGCTCGTCGCCCCCGGGGAGGTCTCGGTCATGCCGTAGCCGCACGTGAAGGCGAGGCCGCGCTCCTGGTACGCCTCGACCAGCCGCCGGGTGATGGCCGAGCCGCCACAGGTGAGCGTGTGCAGCGAGCTGAGGTCCGTCGTCGCCCACCGGGGGTGGTCGGCCATCATCTGGAAGGTCGTGGGGACACCGCTGAGCATCGTGATGCGGTGACTCTCGATGAGCTCCAGGGCGCGGCCCGGGTCGAACTTCGTCTCGAGGACGACGCACCCACCCTTGAGGAGGACGGGCAGCGTGCCCATGCACAGAGACGCGACGTGGAACATCGGCGAGACCATCAGGGCGACCGCCTCGCTGGTCAGGTCGTAGTCGACGAGGACGTTCATGCAGTTCCACGTGACGTTGCCGTGGGTGAGGACCGCGCCCTTCGGACGTCCCGTCGTGCCGGAGGTGTAGAGGAGTAGGGCGGGATCATCAAGGGTCACGGGCTCGTCCACGAGGAGCGGGTCGACGCCCTCCAGGACGACGTCGAACCACGCTCCGTCCGGCGGGGGCTCACTCAGCCGATTGTCGCTCGCCGCCGGGACGATGATCCGCGTCGTCACACCGGTGCCCTCGAGGGAGGCGGTGGCGAGGCCGGTGAGCTCCTCCGCGTGGACGAGGAGGGTCGCGCCGGAGTCCTCGAGGATGTAGCGGACCTCCGGCGGGGCGAGGCGGGTGTTGATCGGCACGAACACCGCCCCGACCAGACCGGCGCCGAAGAGGCTCACGAGGTACGCCGGATGGTTCTCGCCGAGGTATGCGATCCGGTCGCCTGGGCGGGTCCCGCGCTCCAACAGGAAGGTCGCGAAGCGATCGACCTGCTCAGCGAGCCCGTCGAAGGTGACGGTGGTATCTCCCGCGATGACCGCCGGTCGCCCGGTGGACTTGATCCGGCGGCGTCGCGGCCAGCTCCCCAGTCCGGCGTTGCGCATACCCGATGATCCCGCGGTCAGCGGTAGAAGCGGTAGATCGAGCGGGTTACCGCAGCCGGCTTGGGGGAGCCCTCGACCTCGATGGTCTGGTCGACGACGAGCTGGACGCCGGTGTCGCCGACCTCCGTCACCTCGACGATCGTCGCCGCCATCCGCACCCGGGAACCGGCCTTGACCGGGGAGATGAAGCGCACCTTGTCGAGCCCGTAGTTGACCTTGGTCGTCACGCCCTCGACATCGAGGAGCTCGGTCCACATCGGCACGCAGAGAGAGAGGGTGAGGAAACCGTGGGCGATGGGGCCGCCGAACGGGCTCTCCTTCGCGGCGCGCTCGGGGTCGACGTGGATCCACTGGTGGTCGTCCGTCGCGTCGGCGAAGGTGTTGATGCGCTCCTGGCTCACCTCGTACCAGCTCGAGGTGCCGAGGTCCCGTCCGGAGAGGTTCTTGGCCTCGTCGAAGGTGACGGTCAACATGGGGTCTCCTAGGTTCGCTCGGTCGGTCGCGCGTCGGTCGGTGTCGTGGCGGTCGGTGTCGTGGGAGTGATCGTGGTTGGGGGTTTCAGTCAGCGGCCGGAGGCTGCAGCTCCGCCGGAAGAGGCGGGAACTTCTCACCGACGGACTGGGCGTTGGCCCGCAGCTCGTCGGCGAGCTCGACGAGGGAGTCGGCGTCCCAGCCCCCGTCCTTGTAGCGCGTGAGGGCCGGCTCCGGGTGCGTCCACAGCTGGAGCCGGTCGCCGCCGACACCGATGGCCTGTCCGGTGATGTCGGCGGACGCGTCCGAGACGAGGAACTCGATGAGGCCGCAGACGTCGTCCGGGGTGCCGAACCCGAGCTCCTTGCGGAAGAAGTCCGGCATCGGCTCGCCCTTGTCCATCGCGTCGATGGCGGCGGCGAAGTACGGGACGGTCCTGGTCATCTCGGTCGCGGCGACCGGGATGACGGCGTTGACGGTGACTCCCGCCCGCTTCATCTCCATCGCCCACGTGCGGACCATGCCGACGATGCCGGCCTTGGCGGCGGCGTAGTTCGTCTGACCGAAGTTCCCCCGCTGACCGGTGGGCGAGCCGATCGTGATGATGCGGCCCGCGACCTCGTTCTCCTTGAAGTGCGCGTACGCGGCGCGGACGCAGGTGAAGGTGCCGCGCAGATGGACGGCGATGACCGTGTCGAAGTCGTCGTCGGTCATCTTCAGGATCGACTTGTCTCGCAGCACACCGGCGTTGGTCACGAGGGCATCGAGGCGACCGAAGTGCTCCACCGCCGCCGCGACGAGTCGGTCCGCCGTCTCGGTCGGGCCCACAGGTCCGACGACGGCGACGGCTCGCCCGCCTGCTCCGGTGATCTCGGCCGTGACCGCTTGGGCAGCACTCTCGTCGACGTCGTTGACGACCACGGCGCAGCCGGCGGCGGCCAGTGCCCGCGCATACGCAGCCCCCAACCCGCGGCCTGCTCCGGTGACGATGGCGACCTTCTCGTCCAGTCTCATCTGTTGCTCCGCTGCTCGTCGTTGCCCGGTCAGGGGTGCTGGCCCCCGCAAACCTGTGTGTACGTCATCTTCGTGAGATTCGTTGAGATTGTCAATGGTTGTCAAAGGCACGGATATGAGAGGATCGGGCCATGCCGGCCAAGGACACCGCGGCGTCTTCGACGCCTCTCTCAGGTGCCGACCTGTGGTCCTCGTCGCTGGCGAGCCACGTCCCCTTCCTCATCGCCCGTGCCCGTGCGCTGATGGTCCGGCGCTGCAACCAGGCCCTGCGGCCGCTCGGTCTGAACGTGCGGACCTTCTCGCTGCTGTGGCTCACGACCGAGCCAGTCCCGGCGACCCAGCGCGAGCTGAGTGACTTCCTCGATCTCGATCCGAGTCAGGTCGTCGCGCTCATCGACGACCTCGAGGCTCAGGGGCTCGTGGAGCGTCGCGCCAACCCGGCCGACCGGCGGGCGCGCCAGACGGTCGCGACCGAGAAGGGACGTCGGCTCTGTGGGACGGCCCAGGCGGCCGTCGACCGGGCGACGGAGGAGGTCTTCGCCGGCCTCACCAAGGGAGAGCAGGCGCAGCTGACGTCCCTCTTGCTCGGCATCAACCGACAGAAGCCCTCCAGGGCCTAGCGGCCGGAGCCGGCGGACGGCGGCCTCAGCCGGCGAGATCGAAGGCCTCGCTGTCGATGTCCTTCGCCGCAGCCGGGCCGTAGCGGTTGCCGACGACGGTGTGCTCGTTGAGCAGCTCGCCGGCGCGGGTGAGCACCTCCGCAGGCACGTCCACCAGTGCACCCTCGACGTCCTCCGTCAGGTGCTGCGGGCTGCGCGTCCCCGGGATGGCGACGATGCGCTCGCTCTGGGCGAGCACCCACGCCATCGCCAGCTGGGCAAGCGTGCAGCCGGCCTCGTCCGCGAGGTCCTGCAGCCGGTCCCGGATCGCGAGGTTGGCCTCGTAGGCCGCGCCCTGGAAGCGCGGCATCCCGTGGCGCAGGTCCTTCTCCGGAAGGTCCGCGAGCACGGGAGGCGCTGAGGTGAGGAAGCCGCGGGCGAGTGGGCTGAAGGCGACGAACGAGATGTCCAGCTCCGCGCATACGTCCAGGACGGCGATCTCGGGGTTGCGCGTCCAGAGGGAGTACTCACTCTGCACGGCGGCGATCGGGTGGACCGCGTGTGCCCTGCGGATCGTGGCGGCTGAGACCTCCGAGAGCCCGATGGACCGGATCAGCCCCTCCGCGACGAGCTCGCCGAGGGCGCCGATCGACTCCTCCACCGGGACGTTCGGGTCGACCCGGTGCAGGTAGTACAGGTCGATGACGTCGGTCCGCAGCCTCCGGAGCGTCTCGTGCGCAGTCGCTCGCAGCGTCTCGGGCCGGCCGTCGATGACCCGCTTGCCGTCGATCCCGGTCATCCCGCACTTGCTCGCGAGGACGATCTCGTCCCGCCTCGACCCGAGGTGGCGGCCGAGGAGCTCCTCGTTGGCCCCGAAGCCGTAGAGCGCTGCGGAGTCGAAGTGGTCGATGCCGAGGTCGAACGCCGCGTCGATCACCGCGGCCGCCTGCTCTTCGCTCGGGATGGGGTGGTAGACGTGCGAGAGGTTCATGCACCCCAGCCCGACCGGCGCGACCTCGAAGGGACCGAGCCGGCGGCGGGATGCCTTGTCGAGGACGCGACCGGTCATCGGGCGTGGGCCCGACGCTCCGGGTCGATCTGCTGCTCCAGGTCGTGCAGGACCTGGTAGCACGGGAGCACCTGCGCGATCGAGGAGTTGGGCTCGCGACTCTCGCGGATCGCGGCGACGAACTCCCGGTCCTGCAGCTCGATGCCGTCCATGGAGACCGCGACCCCGCTGACGTCGATCGGCTCCTCCTTGCCGTTGACGAGGTCGTCGTAGCGGGCGATGTAGGTGCCCGTGTCGCCGATGTAGCGGAAGAAGGTCCCGAGCGGACCGTCGTTGTTGAACGAGAGCGCCAGCGTGCAGAGCGCGCCGTTCTCCGCGAGCAGCTGGATCGACATGTCCATCGCGATCCCGAGCTCGGGGTGGATCGGGCCCTGGAGGGCGTTGGCCTTCACGATCGGTGAGCCGGTCTGGTAGGCGAAGAGGTCGACCGTGTGCGCGGCGTGGTGCCACAGCAGGTGATCGGTCCACGACCGCGGCTGGCCGAGGGCGTTGAGGTTCTGCCGACGGAAGAAGAACGTCTGCACGTCCATGTGCTGGATGGAGAACTCGCCCGAGCTGACGCGCTGGTGCACCCACTGGTGGCTGGGGTTGAACCGGCGGGTGTGACCGACCATGCCGACCAGCCCGCTCTCCTGCTGCACCCGCAGCACCTCCTCGGCGTCACTCAGCGAGTCGGCGAGCGGGATCTCCACCTGCACGTGCTTGCCGGCCTGCAGGCAGGCGATCGTCTGGGACGCGTGCAACTGGGTCGGGGTGGCGAGGATGACGGCATCGATCGAGTCGTCGGCGAGCACCTCGTCCAGGGAGCCCATGCCCGGACCGACGCCGTGCTCGTCGGCGAAGGCCTGCGCGCTCTCCTTCGTGCTGCTGACGATGTTCGCGACCTCGACGCCCTCGATCCGCTTGAGGGCATTGACGTGCTTGGCGCCGAAGGCCCCGCCACCGGCAAGGGCGATCCTGAGGGTGTCGGACAAGGTCACTCCTGGGGTTGGTTCGAGAGGCTGGGCTGGTTCGAGAGGATGAGGTGGCCGACGGCGGTGTTCGACGCAGGCACGTGGTAGAAGCGGTGGTCGACCTCGATCTCGCCGCTGCCGTCGATGTCACTCATCGCACCGCGCGCGATGAGCCACATGACGAGCTCGATCCCCTCAGAGCCGGCCTCCTCGACATACTCGAGGTGCGGCACCTTGGCCAGCTCGGCGGGCTCGGCGATGAGCCGGTCCAGGAAGCGGTTGTCCCACTCGCGGTTGATGAGACCCGCGCGCGGTCCCTGGAGCTGGTGGCTCATGCCGCCGGTTCCCCAGACCTGGACCTTGAGCGGCTTGTCGTAGGACTCGATGGCCTTGCGCAGCGCCTGTCCGAGCTTGAAGCAGCGCGCGCCGGAGGGCACCGGGTACTGGACGACGTTGACGTGGAAGGGGATGACCTTGACCGGCCACTTCTCCACGTCGCCGAACATCAGCGACAGCGGGACGGTGAGGCCGTGGTCGACCTCCATCTCGTTGACCAGGGTCAGGTCGAAGTCGTCGCGGATGAGCGAGTGCGCGATGTGCGCCGCGAAGTCGGGGTCACCCTCGATGCCGGGCACCGGGCGTGGACCGTAGCCCTCGTCGGCCGCCGGGTAGTACGCGCCCGTGCCGAGGACGAAGGTCGGGATGAGGGAGAGGTCGAACGCCGTCGCGTGGTCGTTGTAGACGAGGAAGATGACGTCGGGGAGGTTCTCCTTCATCCAGGCCCTGGAGAACTCGTAGCCGTCGAAGACCGCCTTCCAGTAGGGCTCCTCGGTCTTGCCCAGGTCCATGGCGGCACCGATGGCCGGCACGTGGGAGGTGAAGACGGCACCGGTGATCTGCGCGTGCCCCTCGACCTCACCCTTCTTCTCCGCCGCGCGGACCGCATCGCCCATCGGGTCGTCCTGCTGGGCGGCTGCGACCTCGGCGTCACTCCGCTCGGCGGCCTCGGCGTCGGCGATCCGGTTGCCCTCGATGGACCGTCCGCCGTGGAGCATCATGTCGCGGTACTCCTCCTCGGACATCCCGGTCATCGACCCGGCCATCTGCTGGAAGCTCATGCCGAGCGTGGCGCCCCACTTCGCGAGGAAGTAGATGTTGCCGCCCTCCGCCATCGCCGCGTTGAGGTCGCGGTTGAGCAGCGCCTGCTTCTGGGCATCGGTGAGCGGCCACTCGTCGAGATAGGCCTTCTCGTCCGCGAGGTACCTCTCGCGGTTCTCCTTCTTCATGAAGGACATACAGAACTGGTTGAGGTGGTAGCCCTTCGCGGACTGTTCGGCATCGAAGATCGTTGTCCCCGGAACCTTCTTATAGGTCTTGTCGAGTGCCATGATCTGCTCCAATCCTGTTGGTATTACTCATCCTATGTGCGCGGCTGGGAAGCGTCTTCGGGCCAGTAGAGCCGCGCAGGGTTGTCGACCAGGAGCGCCTGCTGCTCCTGCTGAGTCTGGGCGATGTGCGGGATCCAGTCGACGAGAAGCCCGTCATCGGGCATGTGACTGCGCAGGTTCGGGTGTGGCCAGTCGGTCCCCCACAGCACGCGGTCGCCGAACTCCTGGACGACTCGGCGGGCGAACGGGACGACATCCGGGTATGCGTTCCGCTCACCGTCGAGGGCGGGCGGGCCACTCACGGTGAGCCGCTCCGGACAGGTGACCTTGCACCAGATGTCGTCCTTGGCGCGCATGAGGTCGAGGAAGGCCTCGAACTCCGGGCCCTCAGGGTCCTTCGTCACGTCGGGACGACCCATGTGGTCGACGACGAGCGGCACCGGCAGCCCGAGGAAGAAGTCGGCGAGCTCGGGCAGCTCGGCCGCCTCGAAGTAGATGACGATGTGCCAACCCATCGGGGCAATCTGCTCGGCGACCTGGCGCAGGCCGTCTCTGGGGAGCACGTCGACGAGTCGCTTGACGAAGTTGAAGCGGACTCCGCGGACCCCCGCCTCGTCGAGCTCGTCGAGGTCGGCCTGGGACACGCCGGGCCGGACCGTCGCCACGCCCTTGGCCCGGCCCTCGGAGGCGCGGACGGCATCGACCATCGCGCGGTTGTCGGCTCCGTGGCAGGTGGCCTGGACGATGACGTTGCGGCTGAAGCCGAGGTGGTCGCGCAGCGCGAAGAGCTCGTCCTTGGAGGCATCGCAGGGGGTGTACTTGCGCTCCTGCGCGTAGGGGAACTCGGCGCCGGGGCCGAAGACGTGGCAGTGCGCGTCGACGGCACCCTCAGGCAGGACGAACCGGGGCTTGCTCGGCCCGTCGTACCAGTCGAGCCAGCCCGGCGTCTTCTCGAAGCCGCCGCTCGTCGGCTTGCCTGACGCGCTCGTGCCCACGCTGCCCGTCGCCTCCGTCATCGCGTACCAGAACGTGACAATAGGAACGTTCTGGTACGGCTCTGCCGCATAGTCATCATCGATCCCCCGTACCAGAACGTGACAATAGGAACGTTCTGGTACGGCTCTGCCGCATAGTCATCGCGCTCACGCCTGGCCACCGCCGGCGTCCCGCGCGGACTTGTACGTGAGCCCGGCCTTTGCAAGCGGCTCGCGCATGCCGTAGAGGTCGAGGCCGAGCACGCCCTCCTTGAACTTCGCGCGCTTGCCCTCCTCGTTCTCCTCGCGCTTGCGGGACGCCTCGGCCACCTCGGCGACCCGGTCCCGCGGCACGACGACGACTCCGTCGATGTCCGCCACGACGACGTCTCCGGGGTTGACGAGGGCGTTCGCGCAGACGACCGGGATGTTGACCGAGCCGAGGGTCGCCTTGACGGTGCCCTTGGAGTTGATCGCCCGGCTGAAGACCGGGAAGTCCAGCCGCTCGAGGTCGGCGACATCGCGCACCCCGCCGTCGATGACGAGGCCCCGGCAGCCACGCGACTGGAGCGAGGTGGCGAGCAGCTCACCGAAGAAGCCGTCCTCGGACTCGGTCGTGCAGGCGGCGACGAGCATGTCGCCCGGCTGGACCTGCTCCGCGGCGACGTGCATCATCCAGTTGTCGCCCGGCTGCAGCAGGACGGTGACGGCCGGGGCGCAGATCTTCGCGGTGCGGTAGATCGGGCGCAGGTACGGCCGCATGAGCCCGACTCGTCCCATCGCCTCGTGGATCGTGGCGACGCCGAAGGCGGACAGCGCCTCGACAGCGGCCGGGTCCGGGCGCTCGATGTCGGTATAGACGACGCCGATCTCGTTCTGGTGCATAGGGTCTGGTCTTCCTCCGTCGGGTTCCGCCAGGTGATCAGGTGCGGGCGGTCAGCTCTGGGTGGTCGTCGTCTGCCCGCGGGCAGCCAGCTGCTGCGCAAGGCGCGGGTATGCGCGTAGGGCGTTGTCCGCATACACGGCCTGGCGCTGCTCGTCAGTGAGGTTGGGCGTGGCGTCCACGTAGCGCTTGGTGTCGTCGAAGTAGTGGCCAGTGTTGCTGTCGACGCCACGGACCGCGCCGATCATCTCGCTGGCGAAGAGGATGCTCGTATGCGGGACAACCTGGGTGAGCAGGTCGATCCCCGGCTGGTGGTAGACGCAGGTGTCGACGAAGACGTTGTCCATCAGCCGCTCGACGTGGCCCGGCTTGTCCATCATGTCGGCGAGGCCCCGGAAGCGGCCCCAGTGGTAGGGAGCGGCGCCGCCGCCATGCGGGATGATGAGCTTCAGGTCCGGGAAGTCGGCGAACAGGTCACCCTGGACCAGCTGCATGAAGGCGGTGGTGTCGGCGTTGAGGTAGTGCGCGCCGGTGGTGTGGAAGGCGTCGTTGCACGAGGTGCTGACGTGGACCATCGCCGGGACCTGGAGCTCGCTGAGGACCTCGTAGATCGGGTACCAGGACCGGTCGGTGAGGGGCGGGCTCGTCCAGTGGCCGCCGCTGGGGTCCGGGTTGAGGTTGACGACGACGGCGCCGAGCTCCTCCACCGCGCGCCGGAGCTCGGGCACCGAGGTCTCCGGGGCAGCGCCCGGGGACTGCGGGAGCATCGCCCCCATCGCGAACCGGTCGGGAAAGAGCTGCGCCACCCGCGCGCAGAGGTCGTTGCAGATCCGCGCCCAGGTCGAGGAGACCTCGAGGTCGCCGATGTGGTGGGCCATGAAGCTCGCGCGGGGGCTGAAGACGGTGAGGTCGGTGCCCCGCTCGTTCATCAGCCGGAGCTGGTTGGCCTCGATCGTCTCGCGGACGTCGTCGTCGGTGATGACCAGGTCGGCCGGGTCCGGAACGGGCCCCTCGCCGTTGACGGCCGCGATCTGCCGGTTGCGCCACTCCCCGAGCGCAGGCGGTGCGGTCGTGTAGTGGCCATGGGCATCGATGATCATGCTCCTCAACCTGCCACTGTTCCGTGCCGGAATCTCGCCTGCTTCCGCCCCACGGAAGATATGCGGCGGCTGGGTCGGTTGTCGGGCGTCGCCAGGTACGAGTTGTGGGCGGGCGTGGGGCGGCGTTCTACGGTGATGGCTATGCGTGCGGTGTCCTCGATGGCGACCAAGGCCCTGCTCACGGATCTCCTCGGCGACCCTGCCGTCGTCGGTGAGACCTCGATCGACCTCGAGTCCGGGGGCGGGGTGACGATCGCCGACCAGGTGCGCAGCGGGGAGCCGGTCGATCTCGTCCTGCTCGCCAAAGGGGCACTGGCCCGGCTCGCCGACGAGGGTCACGTGGTACCCGACACCGTCGTCCCGCTCTTCGTCTCCGAGGTCGTGCTCGCCGTGCCCAGCGGCGGGGAGCTGCCGTCGCTGGAGAGCGAGGACGACCTGCGCCAGATCCTGCTGAGCAGCGAGAGGATCGGCTACTCCACCGGGCCGAGCGGCGACGGGCTGCTCCGACTGCTCGAGCAGTGGGGCGTGCGGGACCACCTAGCGGACCGGCTCGTCCAGGCGCCGGCCGGCACCCCGGTGGCGCACCTGCTCGCCGCGGGCGAGATCTCGGTAGGAGTGCAGCAGCGCAGTGAGTTCACCGGCGTCGACGGCGTCACGGTCGTCGGCGCACTGCCGCCGGGGTGCGAGATCGTCACGGTCTTCGGCGGCGCCGTCGCCTCGGTGGCCTCGGACCCCGAAGGTGCGCGACGCATACTCGATGCGTTGGGAGGGCCTGCCGCGGCCGAGGCCGTGCGGCGACACGGCATGGAGCCGGCCCGCTCCGCAGCCTGACGGGCGGCGTACCAGAACGTGACGGGCGGCGTACCAGAACGTGACAATAGGAACGTTCTGGTACGCCACTTGAGGCCCCCACCCGTCTGATCGATCCCGCCCTGACCTGGGCATTGTGGATGACGACCGGGCTGTGCCGTCGAGAACCGACACCATGTCTCGCGTGGGGACCTCACCTGACAACTCGCCCATCCGCCCCGGGACGCATCACCCGTTCACGCGAGACGGAGCCCGCACCATGGGCATATCCGGCCGTCAGATCCGGAGCGGGCAGTACCGCAGGGTGATGCAGGGCGTCTTCATCGACCATCGGATTCCCGACTCGCTGCCCGTCAGGGTGCGCGCCGCGCTGCTCGTCGCACCGCCGGGAGCCACGGTCAGCCATCTGACGGCCGCCTGCCTGTGGACGGCGAACTCGATGCGTTCCGGCTTCGTCCACCTGTCCTACCAGGAGGCGTCACAGTGCAATCGCGACGAGATCCGCGTGCACCGTTTCACCTACCCGCTGCACAAGTCGGCCCGCCACGGAGTCGCCGTCACAAGCCCTGGAATGACGTTCATGCACCTCGCGGTCGTGCTCGATCTCGTTCAGCTGACGGCCTTCGGCGACATGCTCGTCAAGCGCAAGGTCATCTCGCTCGACGAGCTGAGGGGGTATGCGCGGGCCTGGACCCATCACGGCCGTCGCCTTGGCCAGCTCGCGGCTTCGTTCGTCCGTGAGGGCGTCGACTCGAACCCCGAGAGCAACTTGCGGATGCTCCTCGTCCTGGCCGGCCTCCCGGAGCCGGCCATCAACCCCTGGGTGCACGACGTCGACGGGACGCCGAGGTACCGCCTGGATCTCGCCTACCTCGAGATCAAGCTGGCAATCGAGTACGACGGCCGGTGGCACGACGACCCACTCCAGCAGGAGAAGGACCGGGCTCGACGGGAGTGGCTGCGGAGCCAGGGGTGGACCATCATCGTCGTCAAGGCCGAGGGTCTCTACGAGGATCCGGAGCCCACCCTGGACAGGATTGCCAGTGAGCTGCAGGGACGCGGGGTTCCGGTCGCTCCGCGGCAGTACGACTACCAGCGCTACTTCGGCACAGTGCTGCCGACCGAGGATGACCCCTTCTGGGGCTGACCAACTCTGGGGCGCACCATCTTCTGAGGCTGAGCACGTTCGAGGCTCAGGCGGTGACGCCGTACCAGAACGTTCCTATTGTCACGTTCTGGTACGCGGGCACAGAAGCGGCAGGTTTACGGGGGTGTACCAGAACGTTCCTATTGTCACGTTCTTGTACGGTCAGCCGTGGGATGGCCAGCCGGTGTACTGCTCGGCGAGGTAGGTCCGGCCTGCGCGGGTGCTCACGACGTTGTCGAGCTCGCCCTCCTGGCGCCTGACGTCGAACGGTGAGGCGCCCGTGGGCGTGTGCAGCATCTGCGTCATCCAGTACGAGAAGTTCTGCGCGCGCCACACCCGGTTGAGCGCGGCCGGCTCGTACTCGTCGAGCGCTGCCTCGCCGGCGGAGCCGAGCGCGCGCTGGAGCACCCCGTCGAGGATCTTCACGTCGTGCAGGGCCAGGTTGAGTCCGCGGGCACCGGTCGGCGGGACGGTATGCGCTGCGTCGCCGGCGAGGACCATCGACCCCCAGCGCATGGGCTGCTGGACGAAGGAGCGGAAGACGAGGACGGACTTCTCCGTGATGGGCCCCTCCTTGAGGGTGAAGCCGTCGCCCCCGGCGACCCGCTGCTGCATGGTCTCCCAGATCCGGCGGTCGCTCCAGTGTTCGACGTTCTCTGTCGGGTCGCACTGGAAGTACATCCGCTGGAGGGTCTCGGTGCGCTGGCTGATGAGGGCGAAGCCGTGCTCGGAGTGGGTGTAGACGAGCTCGGGGGCGCTCATCGGCGCCTGGGTGAGGAAACCGAACCAGGCGAAAGGGTACTCACGGAAGAACTGCTGTCGGTGCTCCTCCGGCACGAGGTGGCGGCACAGGCTGCGCGAGCCGTCGGAGCCGACGACGTAGCGGGCGCGGATCTCGTGCCGGGCGCCGTCGGTGTCGGTGAACTGCACGCGCGGGCTCGAGGTCTCGATGTCGAGGACCCTCGTGTCGCTCACGCCGTAGTGCACCTCTCCCCCGTCGCGGTCCCGGGCCGCAGCGAGATCGATGAACACGTCCGTCTGCGGGTAGAGCCAGACGCTGGCGCCCACGTGCTGACGGAAGTCGATGCGGTGGCTCGCACCGGCGAAGCGGATGTCGACGCCCTCGTGCTCGTAGCCGTCGCGCAGGATCCGGTCCGAGACGCCGAGCTCGACGAGGTCGCGAGCCGCGTCGGACTCGATGATCCCGGCGCGCTGCGTCGTCGAGATCGTCTCCCGGGTGCGCACGTCGATGGCGATCGAGTCGATCCCGGCACGGCTGAGGCGGTGCGCGAGCATGAGGCCGGCCGGGCCTGCACCCACGATCGCGACCTGGGTCTCGCTCACCCGGTCGAGGTCAGCGGAGACGCTGTCGGTCGCGAAGACATCTCTCGGGCTGCCGTCAGTCGATGCTGCACTCGCCCCGCTCGGGCCCTCGGTCATCTCGCCGCCTCCTCGCGCTCGGACCCGGGATCGTCAGATCACGTCCCCGGGTGTCCTGCCAAGCATCCCGCATCCGGCCTGAACCGCACCTAGAGGTCTTCCGTGAGACGGAAGAGGCGGCGTGGTGCGGTCGGAGTTCGCGGGTCAGGCGGGCCGGTCAGGCGGGGTCCGCCTCCAGCCGCTGCTCGGATCCGGCCGTGCCGTCCGCACGGGTCCACTGCACGACGAGCTCGTCGCGGGCGCCGAACCGGACGAGGTGGCGTCCGAGGACGCTCTCCAGCTGATCGACGGTGCCCGGCTCTGCATCGGGGGCAAGGACGATCCGCATCCGCAGTCCGGTCTCCTCGCCGATCAGCTCGGCACTGCCTCGGCCCGCCCCGAAGACCACCGACCCCCGCCCGAGGGTGTCGTCCCACTCGCTCGTGACCTTGCGGCCCAGGTGGCTGGCCAGCTGCTTGCCGTAGCGGCCCGCGCGGGCGGTGGGGACCACACTCTCGGAGGCGACGGCCCCGTCGTGGACGTCGGCGGGCTGGGTGTTCTCGGCATCACTCATGCCGCCGATTGTCCCCCGTCTCCCGCCATGCCTGCTCCACGGTCCGCGCGGACCGCCTGTCTCAGGCCAAGATGGCGGTGAAGCAGGACGTCATCCTGACCGAAGGAGCACGCGATGCAGTTCTACCGCGACGGCTACTACCCCGGTGATCCCCGCGTCCAGCCGGCCGCCGACATCATCGACGGCTCGGAGGTCGACGTCCTCATCGTCGGCACCGGCCCGGCCGGGCTCATCGTCGCTGCCCAGCTCGCCGCGTTCCCGGATATCCGGACGATGGTCGTCGAGCGCCGCGAGGGTCCGATCGATCTCGGCCAGGCCGACGGCATCTCGTGCCGCTCGATGGAGATGTTCGAGGCCTTCGGCATCGCGAGCCGGATCCTCGGGGAGTCGTACTGGGTCAACGAGACGGTGTTCTGGCGGCCCGACCCGGCCGACCCGAGCCGGATCTCCCGCAGCGGTCGCATCCAGGATGTCGAGGACGGCCTCTCCGAGATGCCGCACACGATCCTCAACCAGGCGCGGGTCCACGGCCTGCTGCTCGAGTCGATGCGCAACTCCCCGTCGCGGCTCGAGCCGCACTATGGCGTCGAGATCGTCGCCCTCGACGACACCGCCGAGGGCGGTCCGGTGCGCGTCACCCTGCGCCGCACGGCCACCGACCAGCAGGTGCACGTGCGCGCCCGCTACGTCGTCGGTGCCGACGGCGCCCGCAGTACGACCCGCGGCCTCATCGGCTCACGCCTGGAGGGTGAGTCGGCCCGCCAGGCCTGGGGAGTCATGGACATCCTCGCGAGCACCGACTTCCCGGACATCCGCTTCAAGGCGCTCATCCAGTCCGCCGAGCACGGGAACGTCCTCGTCATCCCCCGGGAGGGCGGCTACCTCTTCCGCATGTACGTCGAGCTCGCCGAGCTCGCCGAGGGCGAGCGCGTCCAGAGCCGCGGCATCACCTCCGACTCCCTCATCCAGGCGGCCCAGCGGGTGCTGCACCCGTACTCCCTCGACGTCAAGGAGGTCGCGTGGTGGTCGGTCTACGAGATCGGTCAGCGCATCGCCAGCGCCTTCGACAACGCGGGCGAGTCGGGCGTCCCCGCGGTCTTCCTCATGGGCGACGCCTGCCACACGCACAGTCCCAAGGCCGGCCAGGGCATGAACGTCTCGATGGGAGACGGGTTCAACCTCGGCTGGAAGCTCGCGGCCGTCCTGCGCGGGCAGGTCGACCCGAGCCTGCTCACGACGTATGCGGAGGAGCGTCGCCTCTCCGCCCAGGCCCTCATCGACTTCGACAAGAAGTGGGCGGCCATGATGAGCGCGAAGGTCGCGGCCGGCGAGAACGACGAGGGCGTGAGCCCCGAGGCACTGCAGCGCCAGTTCTCCGAGCAGGGCCGCTACACGGCCGGCTTCGCCACGACGTATGCGGGACTCACCCTCACCGGCGACGGGAGCCACCAGGGGCTCGCCACCGGCTACCCGGTCGGTGAGCGGTTCCAGTCCGCCGAGGTGGTGCGGATCGCCGACGCCAAGCGCGTCCACCTCGGACACGTCGCCCGCGCCGACGGTCGCTGGCGTCTCTACGCGTTCGCCGACTCAGGGGATCCGACAGCCGAGGACTCCCGCCTCAGCCACGCCTGCGCATACCTTGCCGACACGGTCATCCCGGCGATCACCCCTGAAGGTGCCGACGTTGACTCCGCCCTCGACGTGCGCGGGGTCATCCAGCGCAGCCATCGCGAGACCGAGCTCGGTCAGCTGCCCGCGCTCCTCCGGCCGAGCACCGGCCGCTACGGGCTGCGCGACCACGAGAAGGCGTTCAGCGCCGACCTCGGTGGCGAGGAGGACATCTATGCACTACGTGGCGTCGACCGCGCGCAGGGCTGCCTGGTCCTCGTCCGCCCCGACCAGTACGTCGCCCAGGTCGTGCCCCTCGACGGCGGCGAGCAGCTGCTGACGTACTTCGCCGAGGTGCTGGGGTTCAGGCGGCCGACGGCATCTGCATGACCGTCAGCTCCGCTGCATGAACATCCACCGGTGACCCTCGGGATCCTCGGCCCGGTACTGCCGGCGCTGGTCGGGAAGGCAAGGACTCCGTGCCGTGCGGCCGCACCGGGTCCACAATGGTCGGTATGACCGAGCAGCGCGTCGCGAGCGCCACGCGGGACATCCACGCGGACGCGGCGACCATCTTCGAGCTCATCGCCGACCCGAGCCGCCAACCGGAGTGGGACGGCATGGACAACCTGGTCGCGGCTGCGCCCGGGCAGCGGGTGCACGCCGTCGGCGACGTCTTCGTCATGGCGATCCACCTCGGCACCGAGCGGAACAACCGGATCGTCGAGTTCGATGAGGGGCGCCGCATCGCGTGGCGGCCCTCCGAGCCCGGTAGGGCCGAGCCGGGTCACCTCTGGCGGTGGGAGCTCGAGCCGGTGGGCGACGGGGTGACGCGGGTGACGCATACCTATGACTGGACCGAGCTGACGGACGAGAACCGGATGGGCCGGGCCCGCCGGACCACCTCGGAGCGGCTCATGCGCTCGATCGAGCGGCTCGCCGCGCTGGCCGAGGGTCGTCCGCTCCCGGCCGGCGACTGAGTTCAGCGGCTGAGGACCCGTTCGGGCCGGGGCGGGCCGAGGATGTATGCGCGTAGCTCCCGACCGCGGGTGGCCGTCCACCGGATAATGAGCCCTGTGGCTCTCACCGATCTGCTCAAGAACAAGGTCGTCCTCGTCGTGGGCGGCACCGTCGGCCTCGGGGCGGGCATTGCCCGGGCCGCCGTGCGCGAGGGCGCCAGCGTCGTCGTGACCGGCCGCCGGCCGGAGGCGGGTGAGGCCCTCGTGGCCGAGCTGTCCGAGAGCGGGGCGAGCGCCGCATACGTCCAGGGCGACCTCGGCGATGCCCGGAGCGCTGTCGCGATGGTCGAGGAGACGGTCGCGCGTCACGGACGCATCGACTGCCTGGTGAACTCCGCCGGACTCACCACCCGCGGCACCCTGCTCGACACCACGCCGGAGCTGTTCGACGACCACGTCGCGGTCAACCTGCGTGGGCCGTTCTTCACCATGCAGACGGCGGTGCAGGACATGGTGCGTCGGGGCGAGCCCGGGACGATCGTCAACATCATCACCATGTCCCAGCACGGTGGGCAGCCGTTCCTCGCGCCCTACGTCTCGTCCAAGGCGGGCCTCGCCGGACTGACCCGCAACGCGGCGCACGCGCACCGGTGGGACCGCATCCGGATCAACGGCCTCAACATCGGCTGGACGGAGACCGAGGGGGAGGACGCGATCCAGCGCCGCTTCCACGGCGCCGGCGACGACTGGGTCGAGAAGGCCGCGGCCTCGCTGCCGATGGGCAAGATGGGGCAGGTCGACGAGGTCGCCGACTTCGTCGTCTTCCTGCTCTCGGAGCGGTCCGGTGTCGTGACCGGCTCGGTCATCGACTGGGACCAGACCGTCCGAGGGGCGCTGGACTGACCGGCGCTGGACTGAACGGGCGGGCGCCGCCTGACTCGGGTTCGGGGGTCAGCAGCGCGCCAGCCGTCACTGGTTCTGCGGGAAGCCGAGGTTGATGCCGCCGTGGCTGGGGTCGAGCCAGCGTGAGGTGACGACCTTGCCGCGCGTGTAGAAGTGCACACCCTCCATGCCGTGGGCGTGGCTGTCGCCGAAGAGCGAGGCCTTCCAGCCGCCGAAGGAGTAGTAGGCCATCGGCACCGGGATCGGGACGTTGATGCCGACCATGCCGACCTCGACCTCGTTCTGGAAGCGCCGTGCGGCGCCGCCGTCGTTGGTGAAGATGGCCGTGCCGTTGCCGTACTGGTTGGCGTTGATCAGTGCCAGGGCCTCGTCGTAGGAGCGGACCCGCACGACCGAGAGTACCGGGCCGAAGATCTCGTCGTCGTAGACCGACATCCCGGGCTTGACGTTGTCGAAGAGGGTCGGGCGCAGGAAGAAGCCCCCACCGTCGGCGTCGACGTCACCCTCGCGGCCGTCGACGACGAGGGTTGCGCCCTCCTCCACCCCGCGGTCGAGGTAGCCCGCGACCTTGTCCCGGTGCGCCTTCGTCACGAGCGGCCCCATGTCGCAGCCCCGGGTGCCGTCGCCGGTGACGAGCTTGCCCATCCGGTCGGTGATCTTCGCGATGAGCTCGTCGGCGATCGGCTCGACCGCGACGAGGGCCGAGATGGCCATGCACCGCTCACCGGCCGAGCCGAAGCCGGCGTTGACGGCCGCGTCCGCAGCGAGGTCGAGGTCGGCGTCGGGGAGGACGAGCATGTGGTTCTTCGCGCCGCCGAGGGCCTGCACACGCTTGCCCGCCCGGGTACCGGTGTCGTAGACGTACTGCGCGATGGGGGTCGAGCCGACGAAGGAGATCGCCTTGACGTCCGGGTGCTCCAGGAGCGCGTCGACCGCCTCCTTGTCACCGTGGACGACGTTGAGCACACCGTCGGGCAGACCGGCCTCCTTCCACAGTGCCGCGACGGCGTTGACCGCCGACGGGTCCTTCTCGGACGGCTTGATGATGACGGCGTTGCCGCACGCGATCGCGATGGGCACGAACCACAGCGGCACCATCGCCGGGAAGTTGAACGGGCTGATGACACCGACGACGCCCAGCGGCTGACGGATGGAGTAGACGTCGACCTTCGTCGAGACGTTCTCGGAGAAGCCGCCCTTGAGCAGGTGCGGGATGCCGCACGCGAACTCGGCGACCTCCAGCCCCCGGGTCACCTCGCCCTCGGCGTCGGAGAGCACCTTGCCGTGCTCGGAGGTGATGATCGCGGCGATGTCCTTCTTGCGGCTGTTGAGCAGCTCGCGGAAGGCGAAGAGCACCTGCGCGCGCTGGGTGAGTGAGGACCGCTGCCACGACGACTGCCACGCGGACTTGGCGATGCCGACGACCTCTCCGACGAGGTCGGCCGAGGCCAGATCGAGGTTGCCCGTGTGCTCCCCCGTCGCCGGGTTGTAAACCGGACTCGTCCGCTCCGCGGTCCCCTCCCACGATGCGCCGTTGACGAGGTGGGTGATGCGGGCAGGTGTGCTCATCTGAACTCTCCGGGGGATTGGCCTATTGTCGTGACAAAACTAGCAAGGGGGATGGTGCGCGTCGCCCATCATCTCGCGAGACGGGGGTCCGGAGGAAGGTCCGACCAGCTCTCGCGGACCCAGCCGTGCGCCGGATCATCGCAGATGAGCCAGGCCCGCTCCCGACCAGGTCCCGCCATGACGTTGAGGTAGTACAGATCGGCGTCGGGTGCGGCCATGGCCGGGCCGTGCCAGCCGTGCGGCACGAGCACGACATCGCCGGTGCGCACCTCGGCGAGGACATCGATCGGCCGCTCGGCAGTGCCGTACACGCGTTGGTATCCCACCGGGTCGACGCCGCGCTCGTCGGTCGAGCGGGTCTCGAAGTAGTAGATCTCCTCGAGCTCGGTCTCGATGCCTGGGCGCTCGGTGTCGTGCTTGTGCGGCGGCCAGGAGGACCAGTTGCCGGCGGGCGTGATGACCTCGCACGCGATCATCCGGCGCGCCTCGAGCACACCGGGGATCCCGAAGTTGCGGACCAGGCGGGTGGCCGAGCCCGCCCCGCGCACCTCGACCGGCACGTCCTCCGCAGAGAGGTATGCCACGGCCGGCCCAGCCTCCCCCTCACCCGACCCCTGGGTCCGGGCGAGGCAGATCGCGATCCTGCTGCTCGTATCGGAGGCTCCGGTGACCGTTACGGTCGAGCCGGCCGGCGCATACAGGACATCGGTCGGGCCGGCGAAGACGCTCTCCCGGCCGGTGAGGACGTGCCGCGAGCCGTCGACGTCGACCTGGGCACCCCCGCCGAGGGGGACGACCACCGCCTCCCAGCCCCGGAGCGTGCGCGTGCTGCTCTCCCCCGGACCAAGGGTGACGACGACCAGACCGGTGTGCTGCCAGCCCTCGACTTCGTCGTCGACGACGAGGTCGCACCCGTCCGCGGCCAGTGAGCCGTCCGGCCGGAACCACCGCGCGTTGTCGGCCCCGTGACTCATGCCCGCACCCGCATCGCAGTCTCCTGCAGGTGTCTGACCTCGGCCTCGGTCGGCATCGCCGTCGCGCACTCGCGGCGCGCGGCGACGTGCGCGCCGGCGGCGTTGGCGAAGTCCACCGTGGCCTTGAGGTCCCAGCCCTGGAGGAGGCCGTGGCAGATGGCGCCGCCGAAGGCGTCACCGGCACCGAGCCCGTTGAGCACCTCGACGTCGTACGGCGGGCACTCGACCCGGTCGTCCGCCGTCATCGCGAGCACGCCGCGAGGCCCCTGCTTGACGACGGCGAGCTCCACGCCCCGGTCGAGAAGGGCGCGAGCCGCGCGCTCCGGGTCGGTCTCGCCCACGGCGATCCGGCACTCCTCACGGTTCCCGATCGCGACCGTGCAGGCGGTGAGCGCGGTCGCGGCGGCGCGGGTCGCGTCGGACTCATGGGTCCAGAACTGTGCTCGGTAGTCGAGGTCGATGACGGTGAGCGGCGCCCGGCCCCGCAGCTCCCACGCGGTCTGGTGGGCGGTCCGGCTCGGCTCGGCGGACAGGCCCGTGAGGGTGCACCAGAACAGTCGCGACTCCTTCACCGCCACTGGCGGGATGTCGCGCTCCCCCACCCGCAGGTCCGGCGCCATGGGGAACCGGTAGAAGTACAGCGGGAAGTCGTCCGGAGGGAAGATCTCGCAGAAGGTCACCGGGGTGGGCAGTCGCGGATCGGTCCCGAGGTATGCGGTGCTCACCCCGAGCTCCTCCAGCGCCGCCCGGACGAAGCGGCCGAAGGGGTCGTCACCGACCCGGGAGATGAGGGCGGACTCGTGGCCGAGCCGGGCTGCCGCGACGGCGACGTTGCCCGCGCTCCCGCCGAGGTACTTGCCGAAGGTCTCGACCTCCTCGAGGCCGACGCCCTCCTGCATCGGGTAGAGGTCGACACCGACGCGTCCCATGGTGACGACATCGAACACCTGCGGCGCGACAGAGGTCGATGTCATGGCCACAGGGTCCTCCATCCACAGATACCGGTCAATCTTTGTCCGGACATATTAACTGCCCCCATCACTGACATACACTGCACTTTGTGAGTGTCATCCCCGTCGTCATCGACCGCGCGAGTCCGGTGCCGCTGTACCACCAGCTCTCCGAGCAGCTCACCGCTGCCATCGAGTCCGGAGAGCTCAAGCCGGGGGACCCGTTCGAGAACGAGCTCGCCCTGGCCGCGCGGCTCGGCCTCTCCCGACCCACCGTCCGACGGGCCATCGCCGAGCTCGTCAACCGTGGGCTCCTCGTCCGGCGCCGGGGCGTCGGCACCACCGTAGCCAACCACGTGATCCACCGCCGTGACGAGCTCTCCTCCTTCTACGACGACCTCGTGCGCCGCGGCGCCAAGCCCCGCACGGAGATCCTCGAGCTGTCCCGCGACCTGGTCCATCCGGCCGCAGCCCAGGCCATGGGGCTGCCGGAGGACACGCCCCTCTTCTACGTCCGGCGCCGACGCCTGACCGGCAAGATCCCGGCCGCAGTGATGAACAACTACCTGCCCCCGCAGTACGCGGACATCAGTGAGAAGGACTTGCGCACCCGCGGGCTCTACGAGATCCTCCGCGCCCGCGGGGTGCGTCCGGCGATCGCGCACCAGGTCATCGGGGCACGCCGTCCGACCGCCATCGAGCGTCGCCTGCTCGAGCTCAGGACCGGGGACCCGTTGCTCACGATGACGCGCCGCGCATACGACGGCGAGGGGAACCCGGTCGAGTACGGCGACCACTGCTACCGCTACGACCAGTACGCCTTCGAGCTCACCGTCCACGCGAGCTGACTCACTCTTGGGCGTACCGGGCATAGCGGCTATAGTGCGAATGTCCTAACATTTGCAGGCCCGGGTGATCTCCTCCGCCTGGGTCCACCTTCTTGCCGGAGACCCACCGCATGACGACACCGCTCACCGAGATGGCCGCGCTAGGCACGGTGCTGTGGAACGACTCGGCAGACCCCCGGGAGCTGAGGCAGTCGATCGAGTGGGGCGCGGTCGGTGCCACGTGCAACCCGGTCATCGCCGTGACGGTCATCAAGGCGGACCTCCCACGCTGGAGCGCCCGCATCGCCGAGCTCGTGCGTGAGCACCCGGCCGCGACCGAGAGCGACATCGGGTGGCGGGTGGTCGAGGAGGTCTCACTCGAGGCGGCCGCCCAGCTGCGCCCCGCGTACGAGCGCTTCGGCGGCCACAACGGCCGGCTCTCCATGCAGACCAACCCGCGTCTGCACCGGGACGCCGAGGCCCTCGTCGCCCAGGCCGAGCACTTCGCCTCCCTCGCCCCGAACATCATCGTCAAGATCCCCGCGACCGCGACGGGACTCGTCGCGATCGAGGAGGCGGTCTCCCGCGGGGTGTCCGTCAACGTCACCGTCTCGTTCTCCGTCCCGCAGGCCCTCGCGGCGGCGGAGGCCATCGAGCGTGGGCTGCGGGTCCGGGAGTCCGCCGGCCACGACGTCTCCTCGATGGGCAACGTCGTGACGATCATGGTCGGTCGTCTCGACGACTGGCTGCGCGAGTGCGTCACGCGGGAGGGCCTCGCGGTCGACCCGGCCCACCTGGACTGGGCGGGCATCGCGGCCCTCAAGCGCGCCTACGGGATCTTCCAGGAGCGCGGCTTCCGCTCGCGGCTCCTCTCGGCAGCCTTCCGCACCACGCTGCACTGGTCGGAGCTCGTCGGCGGTGACGTCGTCATCTCACCCCCGTTCGCCTGGCAGGAGCGCATCCAGCAGAACGGGCACCGCGCGGTGAACCGGATGACTGAACCGGTCGACCCCGAGATCCTGGCGAGCCTGTCGACGATCCCCGACTTCCGCCGCGCCTACGAGCCCGACGGCCTCAATCCGGCGCAGTTCGAGAGCTTCGGACCGACCCGGCGGACGCTGCGGCAGTTCCTCGCGGCGACGGACGAGCTCGACCACATCGTGCGGGACGTGCTCGTCCCCGACCCGCTTGCCTGAGTCCTTCGCCGAACCGGCCTGTGGGCGTCAGCCCTTCTTCCGTCCCTTCTGCGCCTCGGTCGGACGCATGAGCGGCCGCTGGGCCTCCTTCGCCTTCCGGTAGTCGCGGTATGCGGCACGCGTCGAGCGCAGCTCACTCACCTCGCTCACCGGCACGTCCCACCAGCTCGCGCTGTCCGGCGCGTGGACGAACGGGTCGGTCTCCACGTGGATGACGACCGGGCCGCCGTCCGCCGGCCACGCCTTGGCCTCGGCGATGGCGTCCGCGAGCTCCTCACGCGAGTGCACCTCGATGACGTGGGCACCGAGCGACCGGGCGTTGGCGGCGAGGTCGACGGGCACGAAGTCACCGTCGAGCCGGTGCGTGTCCGCGCTGCGCATCCGGTAGCGGGTGCCGAAGCGCTGCGACCCCAGGCCCTCCGACAGCGAGCCGATCGAGTGAAAGCCGTGGTTCTGGACGAGGACGACGATGATCTTGAGGCGCTCCTGCACCGCGGTCACGAGCTCGGACGGCATCATGAGGTACCCGCCGTCACCCACCATGGCGAAGACGTCGCGCGAGTCGTCGGCCAACCGGATCCCGATCGTCGCCGGCACCTCGTAGCCCATGCAGGAGTAGCCGTACTCGACGTGGTACCCCTTGCGGTCACGCACCCGCCACATCTTGTGCAGGTCCCCGGGCATCGAGCCGGCCGCGCACAGCAGGACGTCCCGCGGGTCGCTCAGCTCGTTGACCGCGCCGATCACCTCGGCCTGGGTCAGCAGGCCGGGCGCCAGGGCGTCGGTCACCTCGGCCGGGGGATGGTATGCGCGCTCGACCTGGGCGTCCCACTCACCCCAGAGCCGGGCCTGCTTGCGCCGGTATGCGTCACTCACCGACCACCCGGCCAGCTCGGCCGAGAGCTCGGTGAGGGACTCCCGGGCATCGCCGACCACCGCATACCCACTGTGCTTGCCGGCGTCGAACGACGTGACATTGAGGTTCACGAAGCGAACGTCTTTGTGCTGGAACGCGGTCCGCGACGCGGTCGTGAAGTCGCTGTACCGCGTGCCGATGCCGATGACGACATCGGCCTCGGCGGCGAGCGCGTTGGCTGCTGTCGTGCCGGTCGATCCGACCGCACCCATGAGCTGCGGGTGACCGTGGGTGAGCGATCCCTTGCCGGCCTGCGTCTCGGTGACGGGGATCCCGGTGTCGGCGGCGAGCTGCGCAAGCACCTCCTCCGCGCCGGAGTAGTGCACGCCGCCGCCGGCAACGATGAGGGGGCGCTTCGCCGAGCGGATGATCGCCGCGGCCTGCGCGAGCCGGGAGGTGTCCGGTCTCGACCGCGGCACGCTCCAGGTGCGCTCGGCGAAGAGCTCGACCGGCCAGTCGAAGGCCTCGGCCTGGACGTCCTGGGGTAGGGAGACCGTCACCGCACCGGTCTCGGCGGGGTCGGTGAGCACCCGCATCGCTCCGAGCAGCGCCGAGGGCAGCTGCTCGGGACGGTTCACCTCGTCGAAGAACCTCGACAGGGGACGGAAGGCGTCGTTGACGGTGACGTCACCGGCGTGCGGGAGCTCGAGCTCCTGGAGGACCGGCGAGCTCACCCGCGTCGCGAAGGTGCCGGCGGGCAGGAGCAGGACCGGGATCCGGTTGATCGTCGCGAGCGCCGCGCCGGTGAGCATGTTCGTCGACCCGGGACCGATCGAGGAGATGCACACCCAGGTCGAGAGTCGGTCCTGCTGTCGCGCGTAGGCGACGGCGGAGTGGACCATCGCCTGCTCGTTGCGGGCCAGGACGTACGGCAGGTCGGGTTCGCGGCCGGTCTTGCTCGCGGCGAGCTCCTCCTGGAGGAGGGCCTGCCCGAGACCGGCGACGTTGCCGTGCCCGAAGATGCCGAAGCAGCCGGCCACGAGCCTGCGCCGCTCGCCGTCGCGCTCGCTCCACTGGTTCGCCAGGAAGCGGACAGTGGCCTGGGCGACGGTGAGCCGCACCGTGCCGTCCTTCGCCCCCTTCGTCACTGCGATTCTTCCTACCGCCATCTCACTCGTCCTTCCTCTGCACGCTGACCCACGCCCTCGAGCCCGCGGACTCGACCATCGCCTCCAGGGCCTCGGCCGAGGCCACCGCGTCCGCGAGCGTGGCCTGCTCCTGAGGCCCACCCTCGATGGCCCGCAGGAACATGGCGAGCTCGATGACCTTGCTGTCGTCGAAGCTCAGCACCAGCGCGGAGCCGGGCTGGAACCGGGCGTGCTCACCCGACCCCGGACCGATGTGCCGGACCTGCGTGGGCTGATCCGCATACGTCCCCCCGGTGGAGCTGACCAGCTCTCCAGGACGGCGGAAGTCCCAGGCGAGCAACCCGCTCGTGCCATGGATCTCGATCCCGTAGGTGTTCTGCTCCCCGGCGGCGACCCGGCTGCACTCGAGGGTGACGAGCACGTCGTCGACCGTCCGGATCAGCGCTGCGACGTAGTCCTCGTTCTCCACCGCTGCTCGCGGCGCGTCGGGGTTGCCGAGTCCGTGGCCGTAGATCGCGGCGCCCGCCACGGGGAGGGGCCGCTCGTCGATGAAGACCTCGGTCTCGGCGACGAGGCGGTCGAGGTCACCGAGGACGTAGCGGGTGAGGTCGACGGCGTGGGACGCGAGGTCGCCGAGGACACCGTGTCCTCCGGAGGCGAGCGAGTAGCGCCACGTGTGCAGCCCGAGCGGGTGCGCTGCATAGTCGCTCAGCAGGCGCACCCGGGCGTGCGTCGCGCGCCCGATGGCACCGGCGCGCAGCTGGGCACGCAGCTCCTGAAGCGCCGGGAAGACGCGGTAGTTGAAGCCCACTGCGGCGTGGACGCCGGCCTGCGCGACGGCGTCGGCCACGGCGCGGGTGTCGCCGGCGCTCAGACCCACCGGCTTCTCGATCCACAGGTGCTTGCCCGCGCGCGCGGTCGCGACCCCGATGTCGCGATGGAGGGCATTCGGAGCGGTCGCACTGACGACGTCGATCCCGGGGTCGGCGAGCAGGTCCGCCCAGTCGCTGTAGGTGCGCTCGAAGCCGTGGCGGTCGACAGCCGCGGCGGTTGCGGCGGGGACGCTGTCGGCCACCGCGACCATGCGCGGGCGCAGTCCGAGGTCGGCGTAGTGGTGGCGCAGTCGGCCCCACGCGCGGGCATGGACGTCACCGAGCCACCCGGCTCCGATGACTCCGACGCCGATCTCTCGCACGCTCATCGTGCGACCCTCCTGTCCGGTGCGGTGACGGGCTGTGGCCGTCCGGTGCGCAGCTCCTCGCGCAGGGCGGACAGCTGTGCCCCGATCGGGTGAGGTGGGACGCCGAGCACCTCGTCGGTGCGTGGGGTCGCCAGGCTCGTGTCGAACGGGATCGGGGCCGGGAGCATGGCTCCGTCCGGCACCGGGCCGCGGCGGAGCAGGGCGGGGTCGAGGTCGAAGACCCAGCAGGAGCGCTCGGCCAGCTCCGCCCGGCTCACCGCGTCGGCACCGACGATGTGCAGCACCCCGGTGGCCTCGCGCTCGAGCGCCATGAGGAGCCGGGCGCCGATCTCCGCGGCGGTCACCGGGGTGGCGACACCGTTGATCGCCGGGTCCTCCCAGACGGTGAACGGCAGGCCGGCCGTCAGGGCGTCGACGAGGGAGAGGACGAAGTAGCCGAACCCGCAGTCCTGCCGGCGCGGGGCGCTCGGCCGGGTGAGGTGGCGGCCCTGCACCCCGCCGACGCGCGCGACGAACCCGCGGTCCGCGCCGTCGAGCACCGTGCGCTCGGAGAGCGCCTTGAAGAGTCCGTAGAGGTTGAGCGGTTTGACCGGCTCCTCCTCGTCGACGAGGTGGCCGGTGCCGTCGAACACCCAGTCGGTGGAGAGGTAGCCCACCGCTGCACCGTGCGAGTTCGCCGCACGCACGATGCGGCCGGTCATGCCGACGTATGCGTCGAAGCCCGCCCTACGATCCCGGTAGAGACCGAGGAGGTCGTTGTCGATCGCGAGGTGCAGGACGTCCGTGGCGTCGTGCTCGGCAAGAGCCCGGGTGAGGTCCTCCTCGTCCCCGAGGTCAGTGAGCCGCCAGGGCCAGGGGAAGTCCGGGCCCGGGTCCCGGCGGACAGCGCAGAGCACCTCCGCGCCGTGCTCGGCGAGGACGGCGGCAACGTTTCCGCCGACGAAGCCGGTCCCACCGGTGAGGAGCACCCGACGCACGGACCAGTCAGCCGATCTCGCTGATGGCGACCGGCCGTCCCTCACGCATCGACCGGGTCGCCGCCATCCCGATGGCCACCGGGGCCCGGCCGTCGACGGTGTCCACGGGTGACTGGCCACCGTCGCGGACGAGGGCGACGAAGGCCGCCCACTCGTGCCGGTACGACGACAGGTAGCGCTCCAGGAAGAACCACGGGAGCGGCTCACCCTCGCGGCCGTCGGCGGTCATCCGCCAGCCCCCGTGGCGCGACGGGTTGTCCGAGGCGGCCAGGCCGCCGGAGCCGAAGGCCTCGATCCGCTGGTCGTAGCCGTAGACCGCCTGGCGGCTGTTGTCGATCGTGGTGAGCGTGCCGTCCTCATGGGTGAGGAGGACGACCGCGGTGTCGACGTCCCCGGCCTCCCCGATCCGGGGGTCGATGCGCACGGCGCCCCGCGCATACACCTCGACGACCTCCGAGCCGGTGATGAAGCGCGCCATGTCGAAGTCGTGGATCATCATGTCGAGGAAGATCCCGCCACTGGCCGCGACGTACTCAGGTGGGGGCGGTGCGGGGTCGCGGCTCGTGATGCGCAGCGTGTGCAGCTCGCCGATGGCACCGGACTCGACGGCCTGCCGCACCGAGGCGTGGCCCGGGTCGAAGCGCCGGTTGAAGCCGACCATGAAGGGGACGCCCGCCGACTCGACGGCGGCGATGGCCCGGTCGACCTCGCCGAGGTCGAGGGAGACCGGCTTCTCGCACATGATCGCCTTGCCCGCCTCGGCGGCGCGGACGGTGAGGTCGACGTGGGTCGGCGTGCTCGTGCAGATCGCCACAGCATCCACGTCGTCGCTCGCGAGGAGGTCGTCGATCCCGAGAGCGGGCACCCCGAGGCCCGCGGCCACCCGCTCGGCGGTGTCCGGAACGAGGTCGGCCACGGCCGTCACGGTCGCCCCGGGCACCTCTCGGTGGAGCAGCTGGGCGTGCAGCCTCCCGATGCGCCCGACCCCGAGGATCCCCATCCGCACCGGGGGTCGGGAGTCTCCCTCCCCGGTGACGAACCCGGCTCCGCTACTCACCGGGTGTCCTCCCCGCGGGTCGGGTGGGACACGACGTCGGCGACCTCCTCGGCCGCTGACGCAGCGGCACCGCCGAGGGACTCGAGCTCGTGGGCCAGCGCCTCGAGCTCGGCACCGCCGGCCATCGCCTTGACGAGTGAGTCGAGGTCGACCTCGTCGCGGGTCCAGTTCTCCATCATCCGACCGCGGTTGAGGAGGAAGAAGCGGTCGCCGACGAGGTAGGCGTGGTGGGGGTTGTGGGTGATGAAGATGACCGCGACCCCGCGCTCCTTCGCCTGGACGATGTACTTCAGAACCACACCCGACTGCTTGACGCCGAGCGCACTCGTCGGCTCGTCGAGGATGAGGACCTTGGCGCCGAAGTAGACCGCGCGCGCGATCGCGACCGCCTGCCGCTCTCCACCGGAGAGGGTGCCCACCGGCTGGTCGACGTCACGGATGTCGATACCCATCCGGAGCAGCTCGTCGCGGGCAATCTGCTTGGCCTTCTTCACGTCGAGTCGGCGCAGCGGACCGAAGCCCGTCGTGGGCTCGGAGCCGAGGAAGAAGTTGCGCCAGACCGACATGAGCGGGACGGTCGCCAGGTCCTGGTAGACGGTGGCGATGCCGAGCGCGAGGGCGTCGCGCGGCGAGGAGAGGCGCACCGGCTTGCGGAGCACCTCGTAGGTGCCGGTCGACGGCTCGTGCACTCCGCTGAGGGTCTTGATGAGGGTCGACTTGCCGGCACCGTTGTCACCGAGGACGCACGTGACCGAGCCGGCCTCGACGTGGAGGGAGATGTCGCGCAGGGCGATGACACTGCCGAAGCTCTTGCTGACGTCCTTCAGCTCGAGAATCTTCTCGCCCGTGGGGACAGGGGCCTCGCTCAGGGTGGTCATTTCGTCGCTCCTGCCGACGCCCGCCGGGAGATGAGGGTGTTGACCATGACGGCCATGAAGAGGATGAGGCCGAGGAAGAGGAAGCTCCAGTCGGTGTTCCACCCCGCGAAGGCGATCCCGATGAAGGCCATGCCGATGATCGAGGCACCGACGGTCGCGCCGATCGCGGACCCGAAGCCTCCGGTGAGCAGACACCCACCGACGACGGCGGCGATGATGAAGGTGAACTCCTGCCCGACGCCCTGGCCGGCCTGCACCGACCGCAGCCGCAGGGCCGTCATGATGCCCACGAGTGCCGCCGACATGGCGGTCCCCATGAAGAGGAAGATCTTCGTGCGGTGCACCGGCACCCCGCTGTTGCGTGCGGCGTTGGCGTCACCGCCGACAGCGAAGATCCAGTTGCCGAACTGGGTGCGGGTGAGCAACCAGGTCGCGATGACCGTGAAGGCGATCCACCAGATGACCGCGATCCTGAACCGGTAGGGCTCCCACAGGTCGGTCGCGAAGACGGCCCGGGCGGAGTCGAAACCGGCGCCCCGGTCGATGCCCGCGACCCGGACGGTGCCGGTGATCAGCTTCGTGACACCGAGGTTGATGCCCTGCAGCGAGAAGAACGTCGCGAGGGTGACGATGAAGCTCGGGAGCCTGGTCTTGACGACGAGCCAGCCGTTCATGGCACCGACGGCCGCGGCGAAGACGAACGTGAGGAGGATCGCCGGCCAGATGCCGAGCCCGACCTCGGTGACGAGGAGGCCGAGGACGAGGCCGGTGGTCCCGATCATCACGCCGGCGGAGAGGTCGAACTCGCCGCCGATCATGAGGAGGGCGACCGCGACCGCGACGATCCCGATCGTCGCTGCCGAGTCGGTCCAGCGCGCGATCCCGTCGAGCGAGGCGAACTTGCCGGTGCTGTCCACGAGCGCGAAGAGGACGAAGACGACGATCGCTCCGATGGCAGCACCGAACTCGGGTCTGCGCATGATCCGGGTGGCGGGTCCGGTGCGCGCGAGGCGCTCGTCACTGGAGGGGGCGGCTGGGGAGGCCGGCATCGTTGCCATGGGCTCTTCCTGTCAACGGGTCAGCACTGGTGGTCAGCACGGATGTTCAGGTCACGGGCTCAGCTCGGTGGCTCGGCTCCACTGACCAGCAACAGATCAGTCGAGACGTTCGGCTCACCTGATCAGCACGATATGGCACGGGAGCGGTCTGCGGTGCGCGGCAGCAGATCTGCCGCGCACCGCATACCGGATCACCGCGTCAGCGGGTGCCGGCCTGCGCGAGGCTGGCGACCGTCGCCGCGTTGTCCTTGGTGACGAAGCCGGGGCCGGTGTTCACCGGGAGGCCGCCACCGACGGTGTTGGCGTTGGTGTTGTAGAGCTTGAGGAAGACGACCGGCAGGTATCCCTGGAGGTACTGCTGCTGGTCCACGGCGAAGAGGATCTTGCCGTCCTCGATGGCGGTCACCACGTCGCCGGAGAGGTCGAAGGTGGCGAGGTTCGCGCTCGAGCCGGCCGTCTCGACGGCCTCGACCGCCGCCATGGCGATGTCGGGGTTGAGGGCGAGGACCGCGTCGATCGAGGAGTCCGCCTGCAGCTTGGCCGCGATCTCGTTGGCGGTCTGGGTCGGGTCGGCGGTGCCGGTCACCTGGAAGTCCTCGACGTCGCCGCCGAAGGTGGACCGGGCGCCGGCGCAGCGGGACTGCAGGCCGACGTTGTTCTGCTCGTGGATGACGCAGAGCAGCTTGGTGCCGCCGGCGGCGGCGAGCTGCTCGCCGGCACCTGCACCGGCGATCTCCTCGTCCTGTCCCACGTGGGTGATGGCGCCGAAGTCCTTGTAGACCGTCGAACCGGAGTTCAGCGTGACGATCGGGATCCCGGCGTCGGCGGCCTTCTGCAGAGCGTCCTTGATGGCGTCCGGGTTGGGGACCGACACGGCGATGCCGTCGACACCGGCGCTGACCGCTGCCTCGATGAGCTGAGCCTGCTGCTGCGGGTCGTTGTTGGACTCCTGGTAGTCGAGCTCGACACCCTCGGCCTCGGCCGCGTCCTCGGCGCCGCGCTTGGCGACAGACCAGAACGAGCCACCGTCACCGTGGGTCACCATGGCGATCTTGATGTCCGAGGCAGCCGCCCCGTTGTCACCGGAGTCGGTGGTCCCGTTGTCGCTGGAGTCACCGTTGGAGCAGGCCGCCAGGGCAAGTGCACCCGCTGCCATCAAGGCAGCGAACTTGCGAGCCTTCATGTGTTGTCCTTTCATCCTCATCGATTGGTGGTCAGTGCAGCGGGAGACGCGGCACGACTGTGGTCCGAAGGTACTCGACACAGCGCTGGACGTCCCGCACGGGCCCGGTACCGAGATCGGGCTGCTCGGAGAGGGCGGTGTCCTGCTCGAGGACGTACCACCCGGAGTACCCCTGGTGCTCCAGGGTGAGGATCACCTCGTCGACGGCCACGTCCCCGTCACCGAGGACCGTGAACAGGCCCTCCTTGACCCCCTCCACGAGCGAGATCTCCCGCGCCAGCACCCGCTCCGCGGTCCGGACCACCACATCCTTGAGATGCACGTGGCCCACCCGGCCCGCGTGCTCCTTCGCGAACGCCACGGGGTCCACCCCACCGGCGACGAGGTGCCCGGTGTCGAGGCACCAGGCGACATCGGTGTGCTCGAGCGCGAGCTCGACGTCGCGGGCGGTCTCGACGAGGGTGCCGACGTGGGGGTGCAGCACCTGCAGCAGGCCGCGGCTGCGACAGATCTCGTCGACCAGGGCCAGACCCTCACCGACGACGGCCATCCCCGTCGCATCGAGAGGCACGGGCCTCGACCAGGCATCGTCCTGGACGACGGCGGTGACGAAGCGGGTGGCGCCGCACCCGGCGAAGAGGTCGGCCACCTCCACGGCGCGCGCGAGCATCTCGGCTCGCTGCGAGGTGTCGTGCAGGACGAGGGGGACGAACCCGCCGACGAGGGTGAGGTCGTAGCGGGCGAGGGTCTCCGTCAGCTGTTCGGCCGACTCCGGCAGGAAGCCCGGTGCCCCGAGCTCGGTCGCCGGCAGGCCGAGGTCGCGCATCTCGCTGAGCACGCGGTCCGGCGGCAGCATCTGTCCCCACCCCGGCACCTCGCAGATCCCCCAGGAGATCGGAGCAGCCGCCACCCGGCCTGCGAGGGTCCCGAGGCTCGCATCCAGGTGGGCTCGCTGCGGGTGACCTGGAGCGCTGCGTCCTGGAGCGCTGTGCCCTGGAGCTCGGTGTCCTGGTGCTATCTGGGCGTGCTCGACCCGACCTGGTTCGGTCTGATCCGGCTCGGTCCGATCTGATTCCGTCTGACCTGGTGCCACTGCCGCGGTCCGCCTCCAGTCAATGAGCGCGGACGTCGGCTGTCCGCGGATTCCCACCACAATTGTCACAGGACCCTCAAATGTCAAGACATTCTGACAGATCGCGACCGGCTCGTGACCTCGCGACTGCGCTCCTGCTCGACGGGGTCCGAAGGGGACATGCGAAGAGCCCGGGACGACCAGCGTCCCGGGCTCTTCGGTGGTGCTATGCCTCGGTCAGTCCGAGGCTCTGTCGTGCTACGGCAGGCTCTCAGCCGGCGACGACGTCGAGGACGACCTTCGCCTGGACCTCGGGGTGGAGGCGGACCAGGGCGGTGTGCTCGCCGACCGTCTTGATCGGGGAGGGAACCTCGATCTTGCGGCGGTCCAGCTCAGGGCCGCCGGCGTCCTTGACGGCCGCGGCGATGTCGGCGGTGGAGACCGCACCGAAGAGGCGTCCCTCCTTGCCGGCGTGCGCCTTGACGGTCACCGGGGACTTCTCGAGCGTGCTCTTGAACTCCTTGGCCTGCTCGAGGGTCTTGATCTCGCGGGTCTGGCGACCCTTGGCGATCGCGTCGACCTGCTTCTGACCACCCTTGGTCCAGCCGGTCGCCAGACCACGGGGGATGAGGTAGTTGCGGGCGTACCCGGGCTTGACGTCGACGACGTCGCCAGGGGTGCCGAGGCCGGAGACCTCGTGGGTGAGAATGACCTTCATGTCAGTGTCCTTCCTGCTTTTTCGCGTTCGGTTGAGCTCGAGTTCGCTCAGCGCGAGGAGCTGGAGTAGGGCAGCAGGGCCATCTCACGGGCGTTCTTGACGGCCTGAGCGATGAGGCGCTGCTCCTGGACGGAGACACCGGTCACCCGACGGGCGCGGATCTTGCCCCGGTCGGAGATGAACTTCCGCAGCAGCGCGGTGTCCTTGTAGTCGATGTTCTCGATCTTGGCGGCCTTGAGCGGGTTGGCCTTCTTCTTGGGCTTGCGAATGGCGGGCTTGGCCATCGTGGTGCTCTCCTTCTTCGGATGAGCCCGAGCTGAGCTCGGGATGGGTAGGTGTTGCTGTGTGCCGGGGCGTTCCGCCGGAACGGATCACCCGAGCGAGATTCAGTTGTGGATCACGCTGCGTAGATCAGGGCTGGGTTGATCAGAGCTGTGTGGCTCAGAAGGGGGGCTCGTCGTAGGACGGAGCGGCATTCCAGCCGCCGCCCTGCTGCGGGCCGCCCTGGCCGCCCCCGGAGGGACCACCCTGCTGACCGCCGTAGCCACCCTGGCCACTCTGACCCGAGCCACCCTGACCAGAACCACCCTGACCAGAACCGCCCCAGGCGGGCTGGCCGGACTGGCCGGAGCCACCACCGGTGGCCCAGGGGTCGTCCTGCTGGCCGCCGCCACCGAAGCCACCGCGACCGCCACTGCGCTCGGTCTTGTTGACCTTCGCGGTGGCGTACCGGAGCGACGGGCCGATCTCGTCGACCTGCATCTCCATGACGGTGCGCTTCTGGCCGGTCTCCTTGTCATCCCACGAGCGAGAGATGAGCTTACCGGTGACGATGACTCGGGTGCCCCGGTGGAGGGACTCGGCGACGTTCTCGGCCGCCTCCCGCCAGATCGAGCACCGCATGAAGAGGGTCTCCCCGTCCTTCCACTCGTTGGTCTGCCGGTCGAAGTTGCGCGGGGTCGACGCGACGGTGAAGTTCGCGACGGCCGCGCCCGAGGGGGTGAAGCGCAGCTCCGGGTCACCGGTGAGGTTCCCGACGAGGGTGATGAGGGTTTCTCCAGCCATGGGCGTGTCCTAAGTGGTGTGGGTACTCAGTGGTGGGTACTCAGTGGTTCGGCTGATCGAGCCGTCCTGACTCGACTGCGCTCATCGAGCTCGGCCGACCGGGACGGAACTGTTCGAGACGTTGCGTGAACCTGTGGGGAATGAGATCTGCTCAGGCGCCGGCGCGGAAGAGCTTGGTGCGAAGAACCGACTCGTTGAGGCCGAGCTGGCGGTCCAGCTCCTTGGCCGTGGCCGGCTCACACGTGAAGTTGACGACGGCGTAGATGCCCTCGGGGTGCTTCTTGATCTCGTAGGCGAGACGACGACGGCCCCAGATGTCGACGTTGTCGACGGTGCCACCATCATTGGTGATCACCTTGAGGAACCGGTCGAGCGAGGTGCTGACGGTGCGCTCCTCGGTCTCGGGGTCGAGGATGACCATGAGCTCGTACTGACGCATGCTGATAACCCAGCCTCCTTCGGTCTTGGCGGTCACGGTCCTTCCGTGACAGGAGGGTTGCATAGTCCACCGACAAAGGCAGGGACACTATCCACAGGGAAGCTGTCGACAAGGAGAGTGTCCGGAGCCCTCGCAACGCATAACCCCCTGATGGCAGGCAGGTATGAGTCGCTGCGGCGACCTGCCTAGGGTACCTGCTCGGAGCGGACCGGCGCGAACTCGTCAGCCCAGCCACTGGGGCCTCGCCCCTGCTCGACCTGCGCCTCATCCAGGGAGGACTCGTCCTGTCCTCCCTCGCCCGTCCCAGCAGGACTCGCGGGTGGGGACCACCCTCCGATGCCGGCGGCACGCACCGCGAGGTAGCCGATCGCCGCGAGGCGGAGCAGGAGGAAGAAGGAGTACCACCCGGCGGGCAGACCCCGGTTCGGGTTCTCGAGGCCGCCGAGGTAGAGCCACACCATGGGGAAGTAGGCGACCTCGATCCCGGCCCAGATGAGCATGTCGCGCCAGGTGAGCGAGCTGAGCGCCACGAGGGGCACGAGCCAGAGGGACGCCTGGACCGGCACCGCGGTGCTCGTGAGCAGCGCCATCGCGACGCCGACAAGGGCCAGGTCGCCGAGTGCGACGGCCTGCGAGGTCTGCGGTCGCGGACGCCAGGCCACCCACAGCACGACGGTGCCGGCGAGGACCCACCCGCCCAGCGCGATCCAGGGTGTCGCCGACTGCGAGATGGGGCTCCCCGCGAGATTCGGCACCATCCACACCGAGCCGTAGGACGGCACCGTGTTCCACCACTGCTTCAGGGGTGCACTGAGCCACTGCCACCCCATGGCGGTCGCGAGCGCCCCGACGACCACGAGACCGAACAGCCCACCGAGACCGAGCCGTCGCACGGACCGACCGTGCTGGAGCGCTGAGGCGACCAGGACGACGGCGAGAATGAGGGCATAGCTGCGGGAGAACACCGCGAGAGCGAGCAGCGCCCCGGCGGTCGCATCGTGTCGCAGGCGCCACGCAAGGACAGCCAGCACTGCCAGCAGCACGCCGACGAGGTCGGCGGAGATGAGCAGACCGAGCGGCAGCGCCGGGCACAGGACGAGGAGCAGCGCCCGTTCGGGCTCCTCGATCCGGAAGGTGCCGACCGCCAGCGTCAGTGCCGCCAGCAGGACGACGGCGAGCAGCGCATACCCGATGACGAAGGCCGTCTGGGCCCGCGCGTCGGCCCCGGTCCCAGGCACGATCTCGGCGAGCACCGCCGTGACGGCACCGGTGACGATCGGGTCCCCGGTCGCCTCACCCGCGCGGAGCGCGCCGAGCATCGAGGGGAGGTCGGAGTAGCACGCGCGCCAGAGCGGGACCTGGCCGCCGAAGCCGTTGACGAGGCACCAGCCGCGCAGGACCAACCCGAGCAGGGTCGGGATCGCGGTGAGCGCCACGAGGATGCCGGCCCAGCCGGCGAGCGAGCGGGCCCGGTCGGTGGTATGCCGGCCGAGCGGACCGCCGACCACCCGCCAGGGGGTCTGCGTTCCGGCCACGTCGGGCGGGCGGCTCTGCGTCACGTGGCGACCCTATCCGGACGGGCGACCGGAGCCGGTCGGATCAGCCCCCGCCGCCTCGACCGTTGCCGCCGCCGCCCTGACTACTTCCGCCCGTCGGGCGCGTCGTCGGCTGCTGCCCCGGGGGTCCCCCCGAGCCCCGACCGTCCGTCGGCTCCTCGGTGGGCTCCTCCGTCGGCTCTTCGGTGGGCTCCTCGGTGGGCTCCTCCGTCGGCTCCTCGGTGGGCTCCTCCGTCGGCTCCTCCGTCGGCTCCTCGGTGGGCTCCTCGGTCGGCTCCTCCGTCGTCGGTGTCGGGGTCGCGGTCGGGACGTTGCTCTTCCCGGTACCGGCCGGCTCCGGGAACGGGATGACCTCGGTGCCCTCGAGGGCCGCCTTCATGTAGTCGGTCCAGATCCGCACCGGGATCGAGCCACCGGTGATGCCGCCCTCCCAGCCGGGGATACCGGTCATCTCGACCGGCGTGCCGTTCTGGTCCTTGAACATCCCGACCGCCGTCTCGAGCTGCGGCACGAATCCGTTGAACCACGCCGAGCGGAAGCTCTCCGAGGTCCCTGTCTTCCCGGCGGACGGACGACCGAGGTTGTCCCCCGCATACTCGCCCGATCCCTCCTGCGTCACGGCCTGGAGGGCATCGATGAGGTCACTGGTCTGCGCCGCGTCGAAGACCCGCTGCGGCGCGGGCTCGGCCTCGAAGCCGATGTCGCTGGACTCGACCGTGGAGCTGATCGACTTGATGAGGTAGGGGTCGGTGCGCACGCCCTCGGCGGCGAAGGTCGCGAACGCCTTGGCCATGTCCTGGACGCGGACCGTCGCGGTCCCGAGCACGTTGGCCGGGTTGTTCTCCAGACCCTCGGCGGGCACGCCGGCGCGCACCGCCACGTCAGTCGTCTTGTCCGGGCCGACGTCGAGGTTGAGCTGGGCGTAGGCGGTGTTGACCGAGTTGGCGGTCGCCTTGCGCAGGTCGATCCGGCCATAGGAACGGTCACTGAAGTTCTTCACCCGGCCCTGCTCGTTGCCGACCGACTTGAACTCCTCGAAGAAGGCCGGTGAGTCGCCGTTGTAGACGCTCTTGGTGGAGATGCCCTTCTCGAGGGCGGCCATCAGGGTGAAGGGCTTCCAGGTCGAGCCGGCCTGCATGGTGGCCTGCGTCGCGTTGTTGAACTGGCGGACCTGGAAGTCGGCGCCGCCGTACATCATCGTGATCGCACCGTCACCGGGGACGACCGACATGGCGCCGACCTGGAGGTCCTCGGCACCCTCGCCCTCGGGCATCCACGCGTCGATCGCGGCCGCGATGGCGTCCTGCTGCTGCTTCTCGATCGTCGTGACGATGCGCAGGCCACCGGTCTCGATCTGGGCGTCGGTGAGGCCGAGCTTGCCGGTCAGCTCGCGCTTGACCGCGTCGGTGATGTACCCGAGCGGGCCGGATGCGCCGCGGTACCCGCGGTTCTCGACCACCGTCGGGAACTGCGCCGCGTCCCGTGCCTCCTGGGTGAGGTAACCCTGGGCGACCATGCCGTCCATGACGTAGTCCCAGCGCGCCTTGGCGGCGGCGGCGTTCTCGGTGCCGACGGTGGGGTCGAGGTAGGAGGGCCGCTGGATGATCGCGGCGAGGAGGGCGCCCTCCTCGAGGGTGACCTCACTGATCGGCTTGTCGAAGTAGGCCTGGCTCGCGGTGGCGATACCGGACGCGCCGCGGCCGAAGAAGATCGTGTTGAGGTAGTTCTCGAGGATCTCGTCCTTGGTGAGGACGCCGTCGATCTTCAAGGAGATCATGATCTCCTTGGCCTTGCGGACGTAGGACCGCTCCTGGGTGAGGTAGAAGTTGCGGACGTACTGCTGGGTGATGGTCGAGCCACCACCGGAGGAGGTGTCCCCCGTCACGAGCCCGACGACGGCGCGGCCCAGACCGCGCACGGAGATGCCGTCGTTCTCGTAGAAGGTCCGGTCCTCGGCGGAGACGACGGCCTGCTGCACGTGCTCGGGGATCTCGGTGATGGATACCGACTCGCGGTTGATGTCCGAGAGCCGGTCGAGCTCGGTCTCCCCATCGCTGTAGTAGATGACCGAGGCCTGGGCCAGGGCGGCGTCGTTCGGGTTGGGCACCGGGGTCATCGCGTAGGCGACGACGAGACCGACGATGCCGAGGACGCCGAGCGAGAGCAGGGTCAGCAGGATCCGTCGGCCCCAGCGTGGCTTCGCTGCCTTCCGCTTCGCGCGGGACTCGGCGCGGCTGCGCGGGGCCGCGTTCGCCGACCCCCTCCGACTGCGGGGGGAGGGCGCGGCGGCGCGGCGGGAACGGGCGCTCATCGTGTGGCTACTTCTTCCGACTGGACTGCAGGGAACGGGGACATCGAGATCTCTGGTGACCGTAGCCGTCCGCGCGGGACGACGAGGGTGACCGCAATGGTGACCATGACGTGTTGACCACTTATCTGACCGATGACTATCTGCCGTGACTATCTGAGCCGGTAAACATGTGACCGATGGCGGTGATCAGGACGTTGACGAACGGCGGATCAAGAGACGAAGGTCACGCCCGCGACGGTGGGAGCGTCTCCCCGAGTATGGGGGCACGGTGCAGTTCTCGCCAATGACGAGGGTCTCACCGCGGGGACAACGCATGACCGCCAGCGCAGGGTTCCCGTATGCTGGGCCCCCGGAAGGTGACAAAGACTGCTGTTTGTCAGGCACCGCATACCGCCGCCGTAAGGCTGCCTCACAGCGCCGGTCAGGCACACCCCAGCACGAAGACCACCACACCCTAAACCACTACGAAGAACTTGCGGGCGCGACCACCACGCGTCGGCACCCTCATCAGGAGGAAGAGATGGGATCCATTCGAGTCGCGATCGTCGGCGTCGGCAACTGCGCAAGCAGCCTCGTCCAGGGAGTCGAGTACTACAAGGACGCCGACCCGCAGGGCACGGTCCCCGGACTGATGCACGTGAAGTTCGGCGACTACCACGTCTCCGACGTCCAGTTCGTCGCCGCGTTCGACGTCGACGACAAGAAGGTCGGCAAGGACCTCGCCGAGGCGATCAACTCCTCGGAGAACAACACCATCAAGATCTGTGAGGTGCCGACTCTCGGCGTCCAGGTGCAGCGCGGTCCGACGCTCGACGGACTCGGCAAGTACTACCGTCTGACCATCGACGAGTCGGCCACGGAGCCGGTCGACGTCGTCCAGGCCCTCAAGGACGCCGAGGTCGACGTCCTCGTGTCCTACCTGCCGGTGGGCTCCGAGGAGGCCGACAAGTTCTACGCGCAGTGCGCGATCGACGCCGGGGTCGCCTTCGTCAACGCCCTTCCCGTCTTCATCGCCAGTGACCCGGAGTGGGCGGCCAAGTTCGAGGCGGCCGGCGTCCCGATCATCGGTGACGACATCAAGAGCCAGGTCGGCGCGACGATCACCCACCGCGTCATGGCGAAGCTCTTCGAGGACCGCGGCGTCACGCTCGACCGGACCTACCAGCTCAACGTCGGCGGCAACATGGACTTCAAGAACATGCTCGAGCGCGACCGCCTCGAGTCCAAGAAGGTCAGCAAGACCCAGGCCGTCACGTCCAACCTCCATGGCTCGCTCGCCGGGAAGACCGAGGACCGCAACGTCCACATCGGCCCCTCGGACTACGTCGCGTGGCTCGACGACCGCAAGTGGGCGTACGTGCGCCTCGAGGGTCGCGCCTTCGGTGACGTGCCGCTCAACCTGGAGTACAAGCTCGAGGTCTGGGACTCCCCCAACTCCGCGGGCATCATCATCGATGCCATCCGCGCGGCGAAGATCGCCAAGGACCGTGGCATCGGTGGCGCCCTGCTGTCCGCCTCGTCCTACCTCATGAAGTCCCCGCCGGAGCAGCGCGAGGACACCGAGGGCCGTCGTCGCCTCGAGGCCTTCATCGCCGGCGACGAGCCTCGCTGACGTCCTTCCGTCCCCACCGGACCGAGCCGCTCCTGATCGGAGCAGTCCGCCCCGCATACCCAGGTGCTCAGTCACCCGGGGGTGCGGGGCGGCCCCGTTTCGGCCTAGTGTGCTGTGCCATGGCTCACGTCCACGTCGTCTCCGAGCTCGTCGCCAACGTCATGAACGTCTCCGTCGCACCGGGTGACACCGTGGCGATCGGCGACGAGATCGTGCTCGAGGAGTCGATGAAGATGGAGATCCCCGTCCTCACCGAGGTCGCAGGACGGGTCGTCGAGGTCAAGGTCGAGCCCGGCGACGTCGTCCAGGAGGGCGAGATCCTCGCCGTCATCGAGACCCCCGGCCGCTAGGGCCGCTCCGGATCCTCCGTCGTTCGACTCCTGGTCCGTGGGTCGACACCTGCTCCCACCTTTGCCCATTGGTCCGTGATTCGACATCCAGTCCCACGTTTGACCCTTGCCACCGGGTGCACGCGCAATTGCGGTCGAACGAGCAAGCAAAGGTCGAGCCAGGGAGCAAGCGTCGAGCCAGGGAGCAAGCGTCGAGCGAGGGAGCAAAGGTCGAGCCAGGGAGCAAAGGTCGAACGAGTGCATAGGGCCCCAACCGAGGCTGTGCCGTTCGGACTTCAGCGGCCTCAGTCGTTCCCGGCGGCTGACTCGGGCTGCTCGGCCCACCAGGCGAGCAGGCGCTCGCGGGCGGCCTCCTTGCCGATCGGGCCCTCGTCGAGGCGCACCGACAGCAGGTACTTGTAGGCCCGCCCGAGCACCGGCCCCGGCCGGATACCGAGCACCTCGGCGATCTCGTTGCCGTCGAGCTCGGGCCGGACGGCGGCCAGCTCCTCCTGCTGCAGGAGGGCCTCGATGCGCCGCTCGAGCTCGTCGTAGGTGCGGGCCAGTCGCTGAGCCTTGCGCACGTTGCGGGTGGTGCAGTCGGCCCGGGTGAGCCGGTGCAGGCGAGGTAGGAGCGGTCCGGCGTCCGTGACATACCGGCGCACGGCGGAGTCCGTCCACTGCCCGGTGCCGTAGCCGTGGAAGCGCAGGTGCAGCTCGACCAGCCGGGACACCGCCTTGATGGTGTCCTTGTCGAAGCGCAGCGCCCGCATCCGTGCCCGGGTGAGCTTGGCACCGACGATCTCGTGGTGGTGGAAGCTCACGCCGCCGCCGGGCTCGAAGCGGCGGGTGGCCGGCTTGCCGATGTCGTGGAGCAGGGCGGCCATCCGCAGGATGAGGTCCGGCCCCGGCACCTGGTCCTCCGGGGCATCCGGCGGACCCTCGAGCGCGATCGCCTGCTCGAGGACGATGAGCGAGTGCTCGTAGACGTCCTTGTGGCGGTGGTGCTCGTCGACCTCGAGCTTGAGGGCGGGCAGCTCGGGCAGGACGTATGCGGCGATCCCGGTCTCGACGAGGACCTCCAGTCCGGCGCGGGGCCGGGGAGCGAGGATGAGCTTGACCAGCTCGTCGCGGATCCGCTCCGCGGAGACGATCTCGATGGTCCCGGCCCGGTCGGTCATCGCCTCCAGGACGCGGGGCGCGGGGCGCAGGCCGAGCTGAGCGATGAACCGGGCGGCCCGCATCATCCGCAGCGGGTCGTCGCCGAAGGAGATCTCCGGATCGGTCGGGGTGTCGAGGAGGTTGGCGCCGAGGTCGTCGAGACCGCCGTGCGGGTCGACGAAGGTGAGGTCGGGCAGGCGCAGTGCCATCGCGTTGACCGTGAAGTCGCGACGTAGCAGGTCGTCCTCGAGGTTGTCCCCGAACGCCACGACGGGCTTGCGGGTCAGCCCGTCATAGGCGTCGGCCCGGTAGGTCGTCACCTCGACCGTCACCGGCCCGAGCCGGGCACCGATCGTGCCGAACTCCTTGCCGATGTCCCACGAGTGATCACCCCAGTCGGCGAGGATCGCGGCGGTCTCGTCGGGCCGCGCGCTCGTCGTGAAGTCCAGGTCGGGCGAACCCCGCCCGATGAACGCATCCCGCACCGGCCCGCCGACCAGCGCGAGCTCGTGGCCCTTCGCCGTGAAGCGTGCGCCGAGGTCCTTGAGCAGCGGCACGACAGGGGCCAGCTGGGCGACCGCCTGCTCCCGCAGGGCGCGCACCTGCGCCGCACTCAGCGGGGTGCGGGGTTCGGTGGTGAGGTCCTGGTCTGCGGGCACGACATCCAAGCGTATGCGGTGCTCACGTCCAGCCCGCCCTCACGCACTCCGCGTTAGAGTTGTCGGATGAGTGAGGCTGCGACGACCGGAGGGGAGGAGGCGAGCCGCGACGGATCACGCGGCTCCCCTCGGCCTGTCCCGCCGCGCCTGTCCGTGACGAGCCGGCTGCCCGCTGTCGAGGAGCGTTCCGCCGGTGGAATCGTCGTCGATGTGCACGGTGGGGAGGCCCGGATCGCCGTCATCGCACGCCGCAACCGGGCCGGTCGGATCGAGTGGTGTCTGCCGAAGGGGCACATCGAGGGGGATGAGACCCTCCCCGAGACTGCCGAGCGTGAGATTGCCGAGGAGACCGGCATCCAGGGTCGGGTCCTCATCGCGCTGGGCACGATCGACTACTGGTTCGCCACCTCGGAGAAGCGGGTGCACAAGTTCGTCCACCACTATCTCCTCGAGGCGATCGGCGGCGACCTGACGATCGAGAACGACCCGGACCACGAGGCGATCGACGTGGCCTGGTTCCCGCTGCGCGAGGCACACCGCCACCTCACCTTCCCCAACGAGCGTCGCATCGCCCGGATCGCCTGGATGCGGCTCGCGGGAGAGCAGTGACCTCGGTGACAGCATGACGCCGACTGTGGGACGTCCCTAGTGCACCGAGCCCGCGCGGCCGGTGGCCTCGCGCTCTCGGTGCTGCGCAGCGTCTTCCGTGCCTTCGTTCGTGCCTTCGTTTCACGTGCCTCCGTTTCACGTGCAACGGTCACCTTTGTCTCCGCCTCGCTGATCGCCGTCTCACTCGTCGCCGCTCCGAGCACCGCCTCCAGCGCGGCACGCCCCATCTCGGCCGAGGTCAGTGCCCCCACGGACGCCGACGTCGTCACACTCACCCGGGTCACCCCGGCCGTCGCCGGGCCGGGTCAGGACGTCTCGATCGCCGGCGTGCTCGACGTGGCCGCACTGGGCATCGACCTCTCGGCCGCGCAGCCGACCTTGCCCTCGACGCCCACCGCCCACCCGGGGACCGCCGACGACACCGGCGCCGCACCGCCTGCCCTCGAACCGGTCGCGAGCGTCGATGTCCGCCTCGGCCCGGCAGGGGTGACGTCGCACGACGAGGTCAGTGACTGGGCCGACGGGCAGACCCCGGCGAGCGGACCACTGCTCGGCACCACCGATCTGGTCACCGCACCGGACCCGACCGTGGACCGCCTCCCCTTCGCCGTCACCGTGGCGGGGCTCGAGGACCACGTGCGCACCGCATACGGAGTCGTCGCGGTCAGTGTCGAGGTGCGACTGCCGGGACAGAGTGAGCCGGCGGCCGTGCAGCACACCTTCCTCGGGTTCCAGGAGCGCAAGGAGTATGAGGCGCTCCAGCTCTCCTGGATCGTCCCCTTCACGCTGCCTGCCGATCCCGTCCTCCTCGGCGCCTTCGGTGAGGAGCGCACGAACGCATGGGAGGCGCTCGTCGGACCGGACGGGAGCCTGAGCGAGAGGCTCGCTGCGGCCAGCGGGCCGGACACGGTGTGGGTGATCGATCCGGCGCTGCTCACCCCTGGGCCCGCACCCGCGCCCGAGGGCGAGGCGCCGGAGCCGACCGGGACCGAGGGGCAGGACGGGGGATCGGGCGGCGATGCCGCCCGGTCGAGCGGGACCGCCGCCTCGACGGGCAACGGTGCGGGGACGACGGAGCCCGACACGACAGCCACTGACGACGGGTCGGGTGACGGGTCGGGTGACGGAGACACCGAGAGCGAGGAGCCGGAGGCCCCCGAGACCGGGCCGCTGACCCAGGCCGAGACCGAGCACCTGCTGCGCGCCGAGTTCGCCCAGGCCCTGCTCGCCGCCGTCGACGGACGGGGCGTGCTCGTGCTCCCGGCGCACGACGCCGACATCGCGGCCCTGCCCACGGCGGAGGAGAGTGGGTCCGGCCCCGGTGCCCGGCGCGACATCATCGCAACCCAGATCGCCACGGAGCAGGCGGTGGCGCTGCTGGCCGAGCACGGGGCCAGGCCGCAGCCCACGCTCTGGCCGGCCGACGGGGCCTGGGGGGCCGACCGCGATGCGGACGTGCGAGCGCTGCCGGGCGGAGACGTGGACTGGTCCGTCCTGACCACCCCGAGCAGCCTGAGCTCGACCGTGCGGGGCCCGGTGCCCTCCAGCACCGGCACCTTCGTGCTGCCGGTGAACGATGCACTCAGCGTCCGGATGAGCAGCGGCTCGGGCTCCGCTCTCGAGACCGGCCTCGCCCTCATGGCCGACACCCTCGTGACCCTCAACGACCGCCCCGGAACGGTCCGGCACGCAATCCTCGTCCCGGACCGGGACAGCCCATGGCTCGGTGCCACGACCGAGCTCATGACCCTGCTCGCCGGCGTGCCCTGGATCGACCTCACGGGCCTCCCGTCCCCGGGGACGCTCGCCGGCTCGCGTCCGGTTGGCTTCGTCGACAACGCCGCTCCCCTCATCGGTGCGGACACCGCCACCGATGCAGCCACCGCGCCGGCCGTCCTCGACGACGCCCGCGCCGGTGCGCTGCGGACGACCCTCGACCTCCTCCCCACGGCTGCGTCGGTGCGGGCAGGATCCGATACCGGCAGCGGCGTTGACCTCTCCACCCGGGGCGCCGACTCGCTCGCCCAGCTGGCCTCGACACGGTGGCGCGGCCACGAGGAGGACTGGCAGAGCGCATACCAGCCGCTTGCGGACACCGTGGCCTCGACCTTCACCGGGCTGCACATCCCCTCGCGCGACGTGACGTTCCTCGCCGATACCGGCCTGCTGCGTGTCACGATCGAGAACAGCCTCGACGCCCCCATCGCAGGCGCCACCCTCGACCTCGTCGTCGACCATCCCATCCTGCGGATCGAGGACGGTCCGCAGCCGGTCGAGGTCGGTGCCGACAGCCGCACCACGGTGGGGTTCCAGGCCAGCTCCATCGCGACGGGGAAGGTCGAGATCACCGCGACCCTGCGCGCGCCGGACGGCACCGTGCTTGCGGAGCCCACGACGTTCAGCGTGCGGGTGTCCCCCACGTCGGACTGGATCTACTGGGTGCTCCTCGCGCTTGCCGGAGGCATCATCCTCATCGGCATCATTCGGACCGTGCTGCGCCGACGTCCCAGCACCTAGCCCCCAGCACACTTAAGATGGCTCCCATCCCACACTCCACCTGCTGACAGGTCTACCGGTGGGATCACGTCATAGGAGGAGTCAGTGCAGGGGATCGGGCCCGGGACCATCCTGAGTGGTCGGTACACCGCCGAGCGCCGCACTGCCCGCTACACGAACGCGGAGCAGTGGACCGCACGCGACTCCACGCTCGACCGGCCCGTGCTCCTGCTCGCCGTGCACCGTGAGCACCACAACGTCGCCGCGGTCCTCGACGCCGCCCGCCGGGTCGCGGGCCTGGACAACCCCCGGCTGTGCCGCATCCTCGATGTGGGCTCGGACGGGGACATCTCCTACGTTGTCGAGGAGTCCCTCGACGGGGCTCTGAGCATGGCCGAGCTCCTCGCGGCCGGTCCGCTTCCTGCACCCGAGGTGCGCCGGATCGCCGGCGAGGCCTCCCTCGTCCTCGACGTGGCCCGTCACCGCGGGCTGCACCACCAGCAGCTCACGCCGGACCTCGTCCTGCGCACCCCGGACGGCGACGTCAAGGTCCGCGGGCTCGCGACCATGGCCGCACTCGCCGGGATCGATCACGTCCCGGACCAGGAGGCCGCTCGCGCCGACGCGATGGCGGTCGTCGCCCTGACGTATGCAGGGTTCACCGGCACCTGGCCGCTCCCCGGACCAAGTGGTGGGCTTCCCCCGGCTCCCCGCGTCGCCAGCTCCATCGCCGCACCCTCCGAGCTCGCCGCGGGGGTGCCCAACGACCTCGATGCGCTCTGCCGCCTCACCTTCGCCCAGGGTCAGGGACCGACGACCCCTGGTGACTTCGCACGACAGATCGCTCCCTGGTCGCCGATCCCGGTCATGATCCCGACGATGTCGCCGGGTGCGCGACCCGAGAACCAGCCCGATGCCTTCACCGACCCCGAGCTCATGCCCGTGCGGGGAGATCGGAGCGCTCAGGGGCCGGGTCAGCGGCGTCCGGACGCGTTCTCCGCCCGGCGCCATGACCGCCGGCAGGACCGTGCTCAGGACAAGGACGTGGAGCTCGACGAGGACCTCGGGCGTGGCGAGGGCCTGGGGCGTACTGAGGACCTGAGGCGTGATGAGGACCAGAGGCGTTCCGCCGCACCGCCTCGGGGCGGACAATCTGGTCCTGGGCAACCTGGTCGTGCACAACCCGGCCTTGGACAACCCGGTCCTGGACGACCCGGTCCTGGACGACCCGGCGCGGGACAGCCCGGCGAACGGCCACTCCGGCCCGCACGCCCCGCTCCGGCTGGCGCCAGTCGGCCGGCGCAGGATGCCCGGTCCGCGCTCGGTGCCGGGACAGCCGCTGCAGCAGCACGGGAGGGTGCCGGTGGCCCGGCCACGCGACCGGTTCCCGGTGGCCAGGGTCCGAAGGCTCCGGGAGAGGTGCCGGTGGCCCACCGCATACCCTCTCCGTCCGATGCCCGGCCGCAAGCACAGAGCCGTCCCGCCGGCGCTCCCCCCGGATCCCGCGCGCCCGGGGCGCCCCCGACGGTCCCTCCCCTGCCTCCGGCCACTCCCGCGGCCCCGCTCGGCGCGAGCCCGGTGGCCAGCACCGCGGCGCGGACGGCTTCGGCCATCGGCGCGGCGACGTCGGGCTTCGCGAAGAGTCTCAGCGAGCGTCTCAGCGACACCCGGGAGAGGGCGCGCGACAAGGTCGAGGAGCTCCGGGAGCGCCGCGAGGCGGCAGCAGGCCAGCGCACCGCCGGTATGCGGAGCGCTACCGACGAGGACCTGGCGTCTGGCGACGCGTACGACGAGACCCACGCCTACGCACTCGATGCCCCAGACGGAGGCTCGGCCCGCCCGAGAGCTGCGAGCGACTACGACGAGCTCGAGCCGCCTATCCCACTGCTGCCCCCCTCAGCTGCCGAGCCGCTCACCAAGGACGAGTCCCGCCTCGCGATCGGCATCATCGTCGGCTTCCTCGCCGTCGCGCTCGCGCTCGGGCTGTGGGGGCTGTCGAGGCTCCCGTCGTCGCTGCCCGGTCTCACGAGCGACCCCGGGACCACGATGTCCACACCCGATCCGGAGACCGGGGCGTCGGGTGAGGACGAGGGCGAGGACGACGGCGCCGAGGCGCCCGGTGACGACAGTGCGGGACCGCCGGCAGCCGCCGGCCAACCGCTGACGTTCACCCAGGCGCTCGACTACGACCCGCTCGGCGGCGGCGATGAGCGACCCGATGAGCTCCCCCTCATCCTCGATGGCGACGAGTCGACCGCCTGGGGCTCCGAGGGATACCGGAACACCGCGTTCAGCAACCTCAAGGCAGGGGTCGGGGTCATCCTCGACCTCGGGTCGGAGAGCAGCATCAGCGCCGTCAACCTGGTCCTGCCGCTGGACTCGAAGGGCGAGATCTACGTCAGCAGCGATGAGAGCCTCTGGGCCAACCGGCCTGCGCTCCCCGACGATCTGTCGCCTGCCGGGACCTTCGACGGTGAGGGCTCGGTGACCGTCGACCTCGCCGACGGCACATCGGGACGGTATGTGGTGGTCTGGTTCACCGAGATCTCCTCCGACGGCCAGTGGTTCCGCGCCCGACTGGCCGAAGCCAGTGCCACGAGCTGACTCCCCCCTCGGACCCGATCAGCGTGGACACCTCACCGGCCTCCCTCAGCGAGGCGACCGACGCCGACCTGCTGGCCCGGCATGTCGCCGGCGACCCGGACGCCTTCGGTGAGCTGTTCCGCCGGCACCGGGACCGCATGTGGGCTGTCGCGTTGCGCACCATCGGCAACCCCGAACTGGCGGCCGACGCGGTCCAGGAGGCGTTCATCGCCGCGTTCCGCCGTGCCGACCGGTTCCGCGGAGACTCCGCCGTCACGACGTGGCTGCACCGGATCACGGTCAACTGCGCGATCGACCGGCTGCGTCGGGAGAAGCCGGCGGATCCGCTGCCCGAGATCGATCCGGCCGACCGCCATGACAGATACGGGCAGACCGAGACCGCCCTCGACGTCCGGGAGGCGCTGGCCACCCTTCCTGAGGCGCAGCGGATGGCGTTGGTCCTCGTCGACATGCACGGACTGTCCGTGGCCGAGGCTGCCGCTGTGCTCGAGGTCCCCGAGGGGACCATCAAGTCGCGCTGTGCCCGAGGACGGGCGGCGCTCGCACCGCTGCTGCGACCGCATGACACGGCCCGATCTGACGTGCAGCCGGCGGTTGAACCTGCCAGCCGCCGGCGCGATGACGCCCCTCACGAGCACTCCCGGGAACCGCAGGCGCCATGAGTTCGTCCTATCTCTCGTGGGCAGCGATACCCCACACCACCAGCCACCCGCAGCCGTGCAGCCCTTGTGAGCGCACGCCCTGCGACCCAGATCGACCCACCCGACCTGACCTGAGCCAATACGCGGAGAGGAGCACCCGGTGAGCGATCGATCCTCGAACCCCTCCCCGTGGTCCGCCCACTCCGACCGGGCCCGACCCTCGGCCGCGAGCCCTCAGCAGCCGCCGCTCGAAGAGGATCCCACCGGCGTACGGGAGATCCTCGCCACTCTCCGGGACCCAGGGCCGATGCCGCCCGACCTCGTGCAGCGCATCACCGCCAGCCTCGCCGCCGAGCGGGCCCTGCGTGAGCAGTCGTTGCGGGACCAGGCCCGTCATGATCGGGCCCATCAGAAGTCGAGTGGGGCGGCGGGTGCTGGGGACGAGCCGGACGACTCGGGCGATGGTCTCCCCTCGCGTCTTGCTCCAGCAGCAAGCGTCCACTCTCTCGCTGCTGCCCAGGAGCGCCGCAGAGGACCCCGCCAGTGGCCGCTGCTGGCCGCGGCCGCATCGGTGGTCGTGCTCGCGGGTGCTGTCGTCATGGGGATCCTCGGGGTGCTGAACGGGGGATCCTTCACGACCGCAGCCGGTGACAGCTCGTCCCTCACCAGCGCCCAGGAGGCGCGGGAGGCAGACTCCGCTGCAGGCGGCGCTGCGGAGATGGCGACTGAGGCCGAGGAGGACTCCGGCGAGGACGCGAGCGCCGACGACGGCGCAGCCACCATGCTCAGCGCTTCGGTCCCGGTCCTGAGCACCGGCGCAGTCCTCACCCGCGACACCCTGGGCGAGCACGCACAGACCGTTGCCGACCGTGCCCCCTGGGTCCCCGACACCGCCGTCGAGCAGCTCGCTGCCGACAGCCCGATCAACTCCTCCGACGGCGCGGCGGACTGCCTGGGCGTCGCCCTCGACCAGCCGGTCGCGGAGCTGGCCGAACGCATCGACGCGATCGACTTCGTGCGCTATGACGGCGAGCCCGCCGGGCTCATCCTGCTCCGGGGCGGCCCGCGGGCCGACGCGGCGCCGCTCACCGCATACGTCGTCCCGGCGGACTGTGGCCTGAGCCCGCCTCGGCTTCTCGACGCACCGCTGCCGTTGGCGTCCTGACCGCTGGATCTCCCGGTCCACCGCCACAGGGTCCGAGGAATGTTCTCGGTCTAGGATCGGTTCAAGTGTCGAATCCCATTCCCTGTACCCCCTTGAGGTCTCATCGTGAGCACTGAGCCACGCAACGTCATCATCATCGGTTCCGGTCCTGCCGGCTACACAGCTGCTGTGTACGCCGCGCGCGCCAACCTGCAACCGCTGCTGTTCGAGGGTGCGGTCACGGCCGGCGGTGCGCTGATGAACACCACCGAGGTGGAGAACTTCCCGGGCTTCCCCGACGGCATCATGGGCCCGGACCTGATGCTGAACATGCGCGCACAGGCCGAGAAGTTCGGCACCGAGATCATCACCGACGACGTCACCGCGGTCTCGCTCGAGGGCGACGTCAAGACCGTCACCGACGGGGCCGGCAACACCTACTCGGCCTCCTCGGTCATCCTCGCCATGGGTTCGGCGTACCGCGAGCTCGGCCTGCCCGACGAGAAACGCCTCTCCGGACACGGCGTCTCCTGGTGCGCCACGTGCGACGGGTTCTTCTTCCGCGACCAGGACATCATCGTGGTCGGCGGCGGCGACTCGGCCATCGAGGAGGCAACCTTCCTCACCAAGTTCGCCCGCAAGGTCATCCTTGTCCACCGCCGCGACGAGCTGCGCGCCTCCAAGATCATGGCCGACCGCGCCTTCGCCAATGACAAGATCGAATTCGCCTGGAACTCAGAGGTCGTCGCCCTCCACGGCGAGGACAAGCTCACCGGAGTCACCCTGCGCGACACCGTCACCGGAGCCACCCGCGAGCTCGAGGTCACCGGCATGTTCGTCGCCATCGGCCACGACCCGCGCAACGAGCTCGTCCAGGGCGTCGTCGACCTCGACGCCGAGGGCTACGTCCTCTGCCAGGGCCGATCCACCCTCACCTCAGTCCCCGGCGTCTTCGCCTGCGGAGACCTCGTCGACCACACCTACCGGCAGGCCATCACCGCAGCCGGCTCCGGGTGCGCCGCAGCGCTCGACGCCGAGCGCTACCTCGCCCACCGCAGCGACGTCACCGACGTGACCTCCGCCCAGGCCGCACCCGCCCTGTCCTGACCCCCGTTCCTCCCCACCCGACCCCACGGCTGCACAGCACCGCCCGAACCGAAGGAAGAGTCCCCCACCATGGCTGACCTCAAGCACGTCACCGACGAGACGTTCCAGAGCGACGTCCTCGAGGCCGACGGCACCGTCCTCGTCGACTTCTGGGCTCCGTGGTGCGGTCCGTGCCGCACCATCGCCCCGATCCTCGAGGAGATCGCCCGCGACCACGGTGACAAGATCCAGATCGTCAAGCTCAACACGGACGAGAACCCGGCTGTCACGGCTCGCTACGGCATCATGAGCATCCCGACGATGCATGTCTTCGCCAACGGCGAGATCGTCAAGACCCTCCAGGGCGCCCAGCCGAAGCCGCGCATCCTCAAGGAGCTCGAAGAGTTCATCAACTGAGTCTTCACTGACTGAGGCCGCGAATACCCTTGGCTATCAAGGGTATTCGCGGCCTTTGTCGGTTCTGGGGTTGCGTGCAGGCAGCACGCTTTCGGGCCTTCGCCCGGCGCTTCTGATCCTGGCCGCGATGACCCGTGCCGGGCTCAGGGCGGTCCGTGGTGTGTAGGTCAGCTCTCCACCGACTCGGCGGCGTCGCGCAGGCCCATGATGTCGAGGACGCGATTGAGGTCCTCGAGCGAGGCGAACTCGATCGTCATCCTGCCCTTGCGCTGCCCCAGCGATATCCCGACCCGGGTGTCGAGCCGATCGGCGACCGCGGCAGCGATGTCCTCGAGCTGCGGATGACGCCGACCCGGCCGGGGCTTGCGGGGTGCGGGACGCTCCTCGTCGCCTCCGAGGGCCACGATCTCCTCGACCGAACGCACGGACAGACCCTCGGCGACGATGCGCTGGGCGAGCCGCTCCATCGAGGCACCGTCGGGGAGGCCGAGGAGTGCTCGCGCGTGGCCGGCAGACAGCACGCCCGCGGCGACCCGCCGCGCCACGAGTGGGGGCAGCTTCAGCAGTCGCAGGGTATTGCTCACCTGCGGACGGGAACGACCGATACGACTGGCAAGCTCCTCCTGGGTGCACTTGAAGTCCTCGAGGAGCTGCTGGTACGCGGCGGCCTCCTCGAGTGGGTTCAGCTGGCTGCGGTGCAGGTTCTCCAGCAGCGCGTCCCGGAGCAGGTCATCGTCATCGGTCGCCTTGACGATGGCGGGAACGACACCGGTGCCGGCCTCCTTCGAGGCCCGCCACCGGCGCTCACCCATGATGAGCTCGAAGCGGACCCCGTCCTCAGGTTCGGCGAGAGGACGGACGACGACCGGCTGCAGGACGCCGATCTCCTTGATGCTGTGGACGAGCTCAGCCATCTCGTCCTCGTCGAAGACCGCGCGTGGCTGACGCGGGTTGGGCCGGATCGCATCCAGCGGGATCTCGGCGTAGGAAGCACCCGGCACCGGACGCAGCTCGACGCCGTCATCGCCGGCCTCTTCCGGTCCGGTCGGGGCGACGTCTGCGGGATTCGGCTGGCCCGAGCCCGGCTCCTGCTCCGCTTCGTCTCTGGGAGGGACCAGTTGCTCGTCGTCCTTGAGGGCCGTCGACGCAGGCTGACCCGGGAAGAAGACGTCGACCGGGCGGGTGCCCGTTCCGCTCGATGAGGTGGGGATGAGGGCGCCCAGGCCGCGGCCGAGTCCCCGTCGCTTCTCGCTCATGTCGTCGCGTCCTCTCGTTGTGCCGCCTCGGCTACTTGGTTCGCGGGTGGGGCTGCACCGCGTTCAGCGAGCTCCGCCGCCGCCTCGCGGTACGCCAGTGCTCCCGAGCTCATCGGGTCGTAGGTGATGACCGTCTGCCCGTGGCTCGGGGCCTCCGAGACGCGCACCGAGCGAGGGACGGTGCCCCGCAGGGTCTGGTCCGGGAAGTGGCTGCGGACCTCGTCCGCGACCTGGGCCGAGAGCCGGGTGCGTCCGTCATACATCGTGAGCAGGATGGTCGAGACGTGCAGCTCCGGGTTGAGGTGGATCTTGATCATCTCGATGTTCTTGAGCAGCTGCGAGAGGCCTTCCAGCGCGTAGTACTCGCACTGGATCGGAATGAGCACCTCTTTGGCCGCGACGAAGGCGTTGACGGTGAGGAGGCCCAGGCTCGGTGGGCAGTCGATGAGCACGTAGTCGATCCGATCCTCCTGCTCCTCGAGATACCCCGTGAGCGCGCGACGCAGCCTGGTCTCGCGCGCCACGAGTGAGACGAGCTCGATCTCGGATCCCGCGAGATCGATCGTCGCCGGTGCGCAGAACAGCCCGTCGATCTCAGGGCACGGCTGGATGATGTCGGCCAGTGGCGCTCCGTCGACGAGGACGTCATAGATGCTCGTCACCTCGGAGTGGTGGGGCACCCCGAGCGCTGTGCTCGCATTGCCCTGGGGGTCGAGGTCGATGACGAGAACCCGCAACCCCGCCAGTGCCAGCGCGGCCGCGACGTTGACGGTCGTCGTCGTCTTCCCCACCCCGCCCTTCTGGTTGGCGACCGTGAGGATCCGGGTGTGGTGGGGCCGTGGCAGCCGGCGCTCATCCAGCGCCTGCTTCTGGTGAGCCTGCTCCACCATCTCCTGCAGCAGCGGTGAGTCCGAAGCGTCACCAGCTTGCTCAACGGACTGCTCAACGGACCCAGGGACGCTCACGCCCTCAGTCCTCGACACGGATCCCGAGTCTCTGTCTGGGTCTGGAGCAGCGGCTTGCGTGACAGCGTCCTGATCGGGTTCGTACGAATCTGACGACTCCCCCAGGTGGACCTCCTCCGCGGCCACGTCACTCGGGATGCCCCCCTGTGGAATCGAATGGTCGCTGAGCGGCTCTGGGTCATCGAGCGACACAGGGTCGAGAGCGGCCGCTGGCCAGGTCGATCCTTCCGAGTGACCTGTGGATAACTCGGTGGACGAGGCGTCATCACCCTCGTCGAGTCCTGCTCCTGCATCCCGCGGCTCGGTCGGCGAGGCGGGCGCCGATTCGTCGTCGGTCAGCACCGATGTTTCACGTGAAACACTCGGCCACCCCAGCCGGGACGACCGTGCGGAGCTCGAATTCGTGCGTAGCGGGAACCCCAATCCGCGCGCTACCCGATGGCGCAGCGAGGAGGTTCCTGACGAATCCGGGTGTTCATGACTCACGAGAGATCACCCTAATCCCTCTCTGTGTCATCGCTGGCCAGTAAGCAACTGTGTGCTGTGGATAACCGTGTGGAGAGCCGGCGCAGGACTGATCGGGTCCGAGCATCTCGGCGATTCCTCGCGACCTCACACCGTGAAGACGATCTTGCCCATGACGTCGCCACGAGCCATCGCAGCAAAGCCCTCGGCGGCCTGGGCGAGGGGTAGGACCGAGTCGATGGTCGGTTCGATCCCTGTCGTGGTGACGAAGTGGGTGAGTCGCTCGAGCTCGGTCCGGCTGCCCATTGTGGAGCCGATGACCCGCAGCTGCTTGAAGAAGATCTTGGTCAGCTCCGCCTTGGGCGGCGCGTCGCCCGACGTGGCTCCGGAGATGACGATCGTTCCTCCGGGATTGAGGGAGTTCACCGAGTGGGTCCAGGTCGCCGCGCCCACCGTCTCCATGACGGCGTCCACCCGCTGGGAGAGTCGCTCTCCCGAGGCGACTGCGCCGACAGCACCGAGCTCGAGAGCCTTCTCCCGCTTCGCCTCGTCCCGCGATGTCGCGAACACGCGATAGCCAGCGGCTGCGCCGAGCTGGATCAGGGCGGTCGCGACACCACCGCCGGCACCCTGGACGAGGATGCTGCCACCGGGGGTGACGCCCGAGTTGGTGAACAGCATCCGATAGGCAGTGAGCCACGCGGTCGGCAGGCAGGCGGCGTGCTCGAAGGACAGGCCTGCAGGCTTCTCCACGACATTCCGGGCAGGCACCCAGACCTCTTCGGCGAGCGTTCCCGGGTAGACCTCGGAGAGCAGAGACCGGCGGGGGTCGAGCGTCTCGTCGCCACTCCACGAGGGGTCGGAGATGACGGCGTGGACGAGGACCTCCCGGCCGTCGTCGAGCACCCCGGCGGCATCACACCCGAGGATCATCGGCAGCCGGTCAGCAGGAAGGCCGACGCCGCGCAGACTCCAGACGTCGTGGTGATTCAGGGCGGCGGCTCTGACGCGAACCCGCACCCATCCCTCAGGAACGGCTGGGCGATCGATCTCCCCGACAACGAGACCGGAGAGCGGGTCGGTGGCGGACTGACGCGCGGCGTAGGCAGCAAGCATGCGAACCACTGTAGGTGCCAGGCCCTCGGTCAGCCGACCCAGGGGCCGCCGTTCCTCAGATGTCTCCTCCTACTCGCGTCGGCGCGAGCGGTCACTCGACGCCCGTCCTGTTCGACGTGGCTCATGGGACACCTCGACAACGACCACCGTGGTGGGTGTCTCAAGAACGTCACGGCCGCAGATGTCGATCGAGACACCGGCCGCGCCGAGGCGCCGCAGGGTCTTCTGCGCCTCGTCGATCTCGCGCTCTGCCGAGGACCCCTTCATCGCTACCACGCGACCCCCCGGCGCGGCGAGAGGCAGGCACCAGCGGAGCAGCTTGTCGAGTGCGGCAACCGCGCGTGCCGTGACGACCTCCGCACTGAGCTCACCGTGCAGCTCCTCGGCCCGTGCGCGTCGGACGGTGACTCGATCGAGTCCAAGATCCGTGACGACCATGTCCAGCCACGCAGTACGCCGCTCCATCGGCTCCACGAGCGTGACTGTCAGATCGGGCCTGGCCAAGGCGATGGCGATGCCAGGAAGGCCGGCACCGCTCCCGACGTCGATGACGGATGCTCCTTGAGGCATGACCTCGGCTATGACCGCGCAATTGAGGATGTGGCGCTCCCAGAGACGCGGCACCTCCCGCGGACCGATGAGTCCGTGACTGATGCCGGTGTCGGCAAGATGCTCCGCGAAGCGCACGGCAAGCGGCAGGTTCGCACCGAAGACTGCGGAGGCTTCAGCGGGAGGCGGCGGGAGGGACGGAGTGGCGTCCGGAAAGGCTCCGTCTGCTGCTGGCATGACTCCATCATGTCAGCGCGTTTCACGTGAAACGCGACCACCTTCCCTTGTCGACAGGCTGGCGTGTTTCACGTGAAACATCACTCGGTCGCCCCGGTCGCCATCTCTGGGTGGCACCACGTGCCCGCTACCCCTCCATGCAGGGTGCCCAACGGGCGAGCCCCGTTGACTCGGCGGTGACTCGTTCTCCCAGGGGTCAGTGCGCCTTTCCGCGGTGATTCATGTCGAACGCTGTGTCGGACCACGCCAGGGCTTACCACTGTTCGACGTCCTGAGCCCGACGGGCTTCAGGCTGCTCCCGGCGTGAGCCCGGGGTGAGAGGCGCTGAGCGAGTGGAGTGTTCACGCACGTCACGCACGCCCCGCGACGGGCGACGTCGCGATCGCACGCGTCGACGACTCGCGCCTCGTTGAGTCCGGCCGACTGGCATGCCAGCTTCTCGTCATGCCTTCCTGTCGCGGGGGTAGCGAAACGGGATCGCCCCTCAGGAAGCGATCCCGTTTCACGTGAAACATCGAGCCTGCGCCCGATGCTCGATGTCAGCCTGACGCGGGCAGCACCACAACAAATCGACGAGGCTCGACTCCGTCGGACTCCGACCTCAGTCCAGCCGCGAGGACCTCGTCGTGCACGATCTTGCGTTCGAACGCGGTCATCGGTTCCATCTCGACGGCCGAGCCGGTCTCCTTGACCTCCGCGATGACCCCACGGGCGATCTCGACGATCTCCGCCTTGCGCCCGGCGCGGTGCCCGGCGATGTCGAGCATGAGCCGGCTGCGCTCGCCGGTCTCCGTCTGGACGGCCAGCCGGGTGAGTTCCTGGAGTGCATCGAGCACCTTCCCATCGGGGCCGACGAGACGGCGGGGGACCCGACCCTCCTCGGAGTCGACGATCGAGACCGAGGCGCGGTCACCGTCGATGTCCACGTCGATGTCACCATCGATGTCGCAGATATCGAGGAGGACCTCAAGGAAGTCGGCAGCGACATCGCCCTCTGCCTCGAGCGCCTTGCGCCGCGACGGCTTCGCGGCCGGCGCCGGGGTGTCCGAGACCGCAGTGGCCACGTCGGCGTCGGCTGCACCCGTGTCGTCGCCCGACGCGACGTCACCCCGCTCTTCCTCGGTCCGATCGCCTACCGCCGCGGCTGCTACTGCTTCGCTGCCCTCCACACGCTCGGCGTCGGGCGAGGACGTCGTCTCCTCGACGTGGTCGAGGTCAGTGCTCTCGGTGCTCTCGGTGCTCACAGTGTCGTCTCCTTGCTCGATCGGGGGTCAGTCGCGCACGCACACGTCGGGCCGCTCAGAGGACTCGCGCCGCCCGTGGCGTCCTTGGGTCCGGCGCTCATCGCCCACCCTTGCCCTTCTTGGCGCGCTTCTTGCTCTTGGGCTGCTGTCGTTGACCGGAGACCGGAGCCTCGACCTCGGCCTCGATCTCCTCCGCCGTCGCCCCCCCGGGCAGGGTGAGCTCGTTGATGGGCTTCCCACGGCGCTTGCGGCGCTCCTGCAGCGCCTTCTCAGCAGGAGATCCCGGTGCGGGCATCCGTCGGATGACGTAGAACTGCTGCGTCATGGACCACAGGTTGGTCGTGAACCAGTAGATGAGGACGCCGATGGGGAAGTTGACGCCGGAGACGGCGAAGACCAAGGGAAGGATGTAGAGCAGCATCTTCTGCTGCTTCGCGAACGGGTTGTCCAGGGCCGACGCAGGCATGTTCTTGCGCATCAGCTGGTGCTGGGTCATGAAGGTCGTCCCCGACATCAGGACGATGAGGACGACCGTGACCACCCGCGTCTGCCAGTTCTCGGCCCGGAGGAAGACGTCCGAGAGCTGGGCTCCGAAGATCGTCGCCTGGTCGAACTCGATGGCGATCGGCTGTGTGATCGGGCCGATCGAGTCCTTGGTGCCGTCGGCCACGCTGGAGAGGCCGTACAACACGCGGAAGAGACCGAAGAAGAACGGTGACTGCAGCAGGATCGGCAGACAGGAGCTGAACGGGTTGGTCCCCGACCGCTTGTAGAGGTCCATGGTCTCGGCGGTCATCGCCTGCCGAGACTCGGGGTCGGTCTTGCCCTTGTACTTCTTCTGGATCTTCTGCAGCTCGGGCTGGATGAGCTGCATCTTCCGGGAGGCATGGATCTGCCGCACGAAGAGTGGGATCATCGCGGCACGCATGACGATGACGAGGCCGATGATCGACAGGGTCCAGGTCCAGCCGGAGGCCGATGGCATCCCCAGCGCCGTGAACCCGGTGTGGAAGCCGTACATGATCCACGCGACCAACCACTCGATGGGTTTGATGAGCGAGGTGAAGAAGTCGATCAACGTCGATCCTTATCGGTTGTTGCGGCAGACCTGCTCGGCGAATCAGCAGTCTGTGGGGTGTGAGGCTGGGACGCGGAGCAGGTATGCGGTCGTTCCGGCACGTAGTCGACGCCGCCGGGCGCCCAGGGGTGGCACCGGCCGACGCGACGCACTGCCAACCAGGTGCCCTTGAAGGGGCCGTATCGCTGGACGGCGGTCAGCGCATACGCACTGCACGAGGGGTAGTAACGGCAGCTCGGTGGCGTGAGAGGGCTGATGAACAGCTGATAGCCCCGCACCAGGATGATGAGCGGCCACGCGAGGATCTTTCCAATTCTCCTGAGAGCCAGGCGAATCGGTGATTGTTCTCGTTGACACTGCGGACAGGGCGCCTCGACGGCGGGTTGCTGGGGGCTCATCGCGCTGACTCCGCCGGCACCGCGTCGCCAGAGGCGCGACCGGTCGCACCGACAGCTGAGGCGGACCGCCCACCCCGACGACTGGGACTCACGGCCCCACCGCGCAGCACCTTGCCGAGCAGCCGGTCGAGGTCCTCTGCGAGAACAGGTGACGGAACGCCGGCCGCAGCAGGTTGCGCGCGCACGACAAGGTCGACGCCGGCCGGCAGCTGCGGGATCCGGGCGGCAACGAGAGCGCGAAGCCGACGCTTGACCTGGTTACGCACGACCGCTCCTCCTAGGGCCTTCGACACAACAAAACCGACCCGCGGCGGTCGAACCGCTCGCGAATCGGTCTGTCTGGCGTGCACCACGAGAAGTCGGGATCCTGCACGAGCGCCACCCGGACCTCGGGTCACTGCACTGAAGTCGGCTGCAGTGCGTAGGCGGTGCCGCTTCGGCAGCACGAATCCCCGGTCCTGGCGATCGTGCTCAGGCCGAGAGCTCGGTGCGGCCCTTCCGGCGACGCGCAGCGAGAATGGCGCGACCTGCGCGCGTGCTCATCCGGTGGCGGAACCCGTGGGTCCTGGCCCGGCGACGGTTGTTGGGCTGGAACGTACGCTTGCTCACGTTGCTTGACTTTCGTCGGGTCGAGGCTGGCTCGACGAGTGGTCTTCGTCTATGGCGAGGTCACCTGCGCGACCCACCGCGTGTCCGTCCAGTCGCTATGACCGGCCGTGATCGTCAGGCGACACCGATCGAGGAATTCCACGGCATACGGTGTCAGCAGGCGAAAACGGCCGGGCAGGCATCGCGAACACGCGAAAACTGCGTCTGGCCAGACTGCACAACGGTACGCGAGCGAGCCGAGGGCGGTCAAACGAGCGCGCCTCAGTCGGGCCATCGCTATACCCGACGGGGTTAACCGTTCGGCTCACGACACGCCGAGCGACCGACAATTCATGCAAGAGTAGGACCCCTCCACAGATCTTCGGACGATCCTCCGCAGCCCCCTGCTGCCGGGGTGGTTGTGTCGTGCCTGTGGATAACCACAGAGTTCTCCCCAAATGTGGACGACACTGTGGATAGGTGCCACCCTTGCCCCTGCAGACCATCGAGCCGTTGAAGTGGAGTGATCGCGTGCCACCCGGTGACGTCGACTATGGACAAGTCTGGTCCCAGGTGCACGAGCACCTCGACGCCCAAGGCCTCCCCTCCCGCCAGCGTGCCTTTCTCCAGCTGACATCACTGCGGGGCATGCTCGAGTCGACCGCTCTCATCGCCGTGCCCAACGACTTCACCAAGGACGTCGTCGAGCGCAGCCTGCGCGAGCCGATCGCCGACGCCCTCACGAGAGTCCTCCAGCTCCCAGGGGAGCGCGCCCCCGTCACGATCGCGGTGACGGTCGATCCTTCGATGGCCGGGATGGAGCCCTCCGACGCGACCGGGACGGACACCGAGTCCTATGCGGGCGGCACCGGCCCCGACTCGCTCCAGGACTACCCCTTCCAGGACGACCCTGGTCAGGAGAACGGTCACCTGGACTACCGCGGCAGGCACCAGGCGGGGCCTGGGGAGATTCAGCACCAGGGCGGTCCGGAAGCGGACCCCATGACCGAGCGCTTCTCCCCCTCTTCTCCCTCCATCTCTACTCCCTCGATGCACACAGGTGTGGAGGCCGCCACCCTCCCGACCGACCGCACGATCTACGAGCGCCCGCCGCAGGAGGGCGATGTCATCGACTTCGTTCCCGGTCCGCGGCCCGAGCCGGGGCAGGCCGAAGCGATCGAGGCCACCCGACTCAACCCCAAGTACGTCTTCGAGCGCTTCGTCATCGGCGCGTCGAACAGGTTCGCCCATGCCGCAGCCGTCGCGGTCGCGGAGGCGCCGGCCAAGGCATACAACCCGCTCTTCATCTATGGCGAGTCAGGACTGGGCAAGACCCACCTGCTGCACGCCATCGGCCACTACGCCCGCATGCTGTACCCCCACGTCAAGGTGCGCTACGTCAACTCCGAGGAGTTCACGAACGACTTCATCAACAGCATCCGCGACGACAAGGCCGCGAACTTCCAGCGCCGGTACCGCGACGTCGATGTCCTCCTCATCGATGACATCCAGTTCCTCTCCGGCAAGATGCAGACGCAGGAGGAGTTCTTCCACACCTTCAACACCCTGCACAACGCGAACAAGCAGGTCGTCATCACCTCGGACGTTCCGCCGAAGTCCCTCAACGGCTTCGAGGACCGGATGCGCAGTCGCTTCGAGTGGGGCCTGATCACCGACGTCCAGCCGCCGGACCTCGAGACCCGGATCGCGATCCTGCGCAAGAAGGCGCTCCAGGAGAACCTCAGCGTCCCGGACGACGTCATGGAGTTCATCGCCTCGCGCATCTCGAGCAACATCCGTGAGCTCGAGGGTGCGCTCATCCGGGTGACGGCCTTCGCGAGCCTCAACCGCCAGGGCGTCGACATGCCCCTCGCGGAGACCGTGCTCAAGGACCTCATCCCCGGCGACGGTGGCAGCCAGATCACCGCGGCCCTCATCATGGCCTCGACGGCCGACTACTTCGGCCTCTCCCTCGAGGACCTCAAGGGCCCCTCGCGATCGCGTGTGCTCGTCACCGCCCGGCAGATCGCCATGTACCTGTGTCGCGAGCTGACCGAGCTGTCCCTCATCTCCATCGGCGAGCACTTCAACGGCCGGGACCACACGACCGTCATCCACGCCAACCGCAAGATCGGCCAGCTGATGACCGAGCGGCGCGCGATCTACAACCAGGTGACCGAGCTGACGAACCGGATCAAGCAGCAGGCGATCTGACCCCGCCGGTCCAGGGCTGTCCACACCGCTGTCCACAGTCCTGTGGATGGCGCTCCTGACGCACGCGGTCACGGCCTCCACATCTGTGGATATATGTGTGGATCCTTCATGACGTGCACCGATGACAAGATGTGTATGCGGTGGGAACCCGCTGTGCGGAACGCCCACCAGGTCGTGGGTAACCCCTCCCCGACTGTGGATACCGGTGTGGACAGCGTGTCACCGTCCCCATCCCTCCACGACACCGCCTGCCGGCCGTCCGCCGCGTGTCCACAGCCCCGAAAGGCCTCTGACCTGCACAGATACGGGCTTTCCACACGATCCCCAGTGCCTACGATGATGACGAGACATAGAGAGAATCTGGTCTGTGCCCCGATCACGACCAGGGCCCGAATGACAAGTTCCCTCCCACTGGCGACGAACCGCCGTCGAACGTGTAAGACTGATCGCCCACCCGTGTGCAACCGGGCGCTGCGCCATCCCCTCGCACCGACTCCCCGCACGCACCGGTCCCCCGTGGAAGCTGTGGAACGTTGACGTTTGCACCTGCCGAAGGACGGTTCTTGTGAAGTTCCGGGTTGATCGCGACACCCTTGCCGACGCCGTGACCTGGGTGGCACGCAGCCTGCCGGCCCGTCCCCCGGTGCCGGTTCTGGCGGGCGTGCTGCTCTCCGCTGATGCCGATGCGGGGACGATCACGTTGTCCGCGTTCGACTACGAGGTCTCCGCGAAGATCACCGTCCCTGCAGATGTCGAGGAGAGCGGCACCGTGCTCGTCCTCGGCCGGCTCCTCGCCGACATCTCCCGCAACCTGCCCGCCAAGCCCATCGATGTCTCCACCGATGGGAACAAGGTCGAGGTCTCCTGCGGCTCCTCCCGGTTCAGCCTCCTGCAGATGCCGGTGGCCGACTATCCGAGCCTCCCGGTCGCGCCCGAGCCGAGCGGCTCGGTCGACGGCCACGCCTTCACCCAGGCAGTCGCCCAGGTCTCCGTCGCGGCCGACCGCGGGGACACCCTGCCGATCCTCACCGGCGTGCGCGTCGAGATCGAGGGCGACACCATGACGCTCCTCGCCACCGACCGCTACCGGCTGGCCATGCGCGAGCTCACGTGGCGGCCCAACAGCAGCGACATCTCCTACGTCGGACTCATCCCGGCCCGCACGCTCAGTGAGACGGCGCGTGCGCTGGGTGCAGCCGGCTCGGTCGACCTGGCACTCGGATCCAGCGGCTCGACCGACGGGCTCATCGGCTTCGAGGCCGGCTCGCGCCGCACGACCTCGAGGCTCCTCGACGGCGAGTACCCCAAGGTCACGTCGATCTTCCCCACGTCGAGTGACACCGAGGCGGTGGTCACGACTGCTGAGCTCGTCGAGGCGGTCAAGCGTGTCGCCCTCGTCGCCGAGCGCAATACTCCGGTCCGGCTGCGCTTCGCCGACGGCCAGGTGACGATCGAGGCCGGCACGGGCGAAGACGCCCAGGCCTCTGAGGCTGTGGGCGCCGACATCACCGGCCCCGACATCGAGATCGCCTTCAACCCACACTTCCTGCTCGACGGTCTCGGCGCGGTCGGGACGCCATTCACCCGCTTGTCGTTCACGCAGTCGAGTCGCCCGGCGGTGCTCTCCGGTCAGGCGGAGCAGGACGGCGAGGCCGACACGTCGTACCGCTATGTCCTCATGCCGGTCCGCTTCGCCAACTGACCGGATCACCGCAGGCCCGAATCGCTCACAGACCTGAATCACACAGACCTGAATCACACACCGTTGATCGCCAACTAACCCGAAGGGGTAGCCATGCAGCTCGGTCTCATCGGCCTGGGGAAGATGGGCGGCAACATGCGCGAGCGCATCCGCCGTGCCGGACACGAGGTCATCGGCTATGACCGCAACCCCGAGGTCTCCGACGTCGCGTCACTCCCCGCGTTGGTCAAGGCCCTGGAAGCGCCTCGCGTGGTCTGGGTGATGGTGCCGCACGGCGCGCCCACCCGTGATGTCATCAGCAGACTGAGCACCCTCCTGGACAAGGGTGACCTCGTCATCGACGGTGGAAACAGCAGGTTCACCGACGACTTCGAGAACGAAAAACTATTGAAGGCCAAGGGAATCGGCTATCTCGACTGTGGTGTGTCCGGTGGCATCTGGGGGCTGGACAACGGCTACGGCCTCATGGTCGGCGGGACGAAGACCAACGTGAAGCGGGCGATGCCCATCTTCGACGCCCTCCGGCCCGAGGGACCGCGCGAGGAGGGCTTCGTCCACGCCGGGGATGTGGGCGCCGGTCACTACGTGAAGATGGTGCACAACGGCATCGAGTACGGCCTCATGCACGCCTATGCCGAGGGCTACGAGCTGCTGCAGAAGAAGGACATCGTCAAGGACGTCCCCGGATCCTTCAAGGCCTGGAGCCGAGGGACCGTCGTGCGGTCCTGGCTGCTCGACCTCATGGTGAAGGCGCTCGAGGAGAACCCGACCCTCGAGGACGTCTCCGACTACACCGCGGACAGCGGTGAGGGCCGATGGACCGTCGAGGAGGCCATCGCCCTCTCGGTGCCGATGCCGGTCATCTCGGCGTCGCTCTTCGCCCGATTCGCCTCCCGTCAGCAGTCCAGCCCGACCATGCAGGCCGTCGCGGCGCTGCGCGGACAGTTCGGCGGTCACGACGTGATGACGCGCGCCGAGGGGGAGCAGCTGCGGGCGGAAGCGGCCGCCGGACCCAAGACAGCGGATTCCGCCCGAGCCAAGGCCGAGCGCAAGGAGGAAGGGACCTCTGCGCGCAAGCCCACGAAGAAGGCGGTGAAGCAGGCCGCCGCGAAGGGGAAGAAGGCAGCCCAAGCAGGTCCGTCGAGCGGCTCGGGATCCACGCGCAAGCGCGGCTCAGCCACGGGGGCTGCGCAGGCGGGCCCGACGAGTGGCACCGGCTCGACGACCGAGTGACCCGATGATGTCGCAGTGCACGTCCGTCACCTGACTCTCGCCGACTTCCGCAACTATGCGCGGGCCGAGCTCGCTCTCCAGCCGGGTGTGACGACCCTCGTCGGCGAGAACGGCCAGGGGAAGACGAATCTCGTCGAGGCGATCGGCTACCTGGCCACCCTCAGCAGCCACCGGGTCGCGACCGATGCCCCGCTCGTACGATTCGGCGCCGAGCAGGCCATCATCCGGTGCGCGGTCGTGCGCGCAGGCCGCGAGCAGCTCGTCGAGATGGAGATCAATCCCGGTCGCGCCAACCGCGCGCGCCTTGGTCGGTCCGCGCATACCCGACCCAGGGACATCCTCGGCACCTTGCGGACCGTGCTCTTCGCCCCCGAGGACCTGGCGCTCGTCAAGGGTGATCCTGGGACGCGTCGCCGTTTCGTCGACGACCTGCTCGTGGCCCGCCAACCACGCTGGGCCGGAGTGCGCGCGGACTACGAGCGCATCGTCAAGCAGCGCAATGCGTTGCTGAAGTCGGCCGCACCGGTCCTGCGGCGCGCCAATCGTGGCGCGCGTCGCCCGAGCCGGCCCGAGCACGAGCCGGTCGAGGACGCGCGGGCGAGCGCCCTGCATACCCTCGACGTGTGGAACTCGCACCTGGCCGAGGTCGGCGCGCAGCTGCTCTATGCGCGGCTGCGGATCCTGCGCGATCTCGGTCCGCACCTCGCGGAGGCGTATGACCAGGTGAGTGACGGTTCCGGCGATGCGCGACTGCGCTACCAGTCCTCGCTGCACGAGGCGGCCGCGGCCCGGCTCGCCGGCGGCGAGGTGCCGGAACCCGCGGAGCTGGCCGAGCTGCTGCTCGAGTCGCTCGAGGAGGTCCGGTCCAGCGAGATCGAGCGGGGTGTCGGGCTCATCGGTCCGCACCGGGACGAGATCGTGCTCAGTCTCGGGGAGCTGCCGGCGAAGGGGTATGCGAGTCACGGCGAGTCGTGGTCGTTCGCCCTCGGTCTGCGGCTGGCGGCGTACCGGTTGCTGCGCAACGACCTCGATGAGGATCCGGTGCTCATCCTCGATGACGTGTTCGCCGAGCTCGACTCGGGTCGGCGTGAGCGGCTTGCCGCCATGATCGGGGACTGCGAGCAGGTCATCATCACCGCTGCGGTGCCCGCCGATGTGCCGGCATCGCTCGGGGGGTCGACCTTCGTGGTGCGTCGCGGGGAGGTGCAGCCGGCGTGACTACGGGCGGGAGTCCGGCGGGTGAAGGGTCAGCCGGGGAGGTGCGGCCGGAGCCCGAGGTCGATGCAGCTGCCGCTGCACTGAGCCGTGCCCGTGCCAGGGCAGCCGAGGCAGGGCTGCGTCCCGGCAGCCCGGCCCAGCGTCGTCGTCGGGTCGGGTCCGGTCCGGGAAGCGGCAGACGCGACGGACGGGACTTCGGTCTCATCGGTGAGCAGATCGAGGCCATGGTCGCCGAGCGTGGCTGGGACGTTGATGTCGCCGTCGGCTCGGTCATGGGTCGCTGGGAGCAGATCGTCGGGCCTGAGGTGTCCGCGCACACCGTGCCCGTCACCTTCGAGGACGCGGTGCTCACCGTCCGCTGCGACTCGACGGCCTGGGCCACTCAGCTGCGGATGATGAGCAGCACTCTGCTGCAACGGATCTCGGACGACATCGGCCCCGGGATCGTTGGCGAGCTGCGCATCGTCGGCCCGACCGCTCCGTCCTGGAGTCGAGGCCCCCGCAAGGTCTCGGACGGTCGAGGGCCTCGCGACACTTACGGCTGAGCTCGGCGGCGGCTTCGCAGCACATCTCGGCGCGACGACAGAGGTGCGCGACGACAGCGCCGCACTCGACACGCTTGTTGCCACGTCACCTGTGCGCGTCGTCCAAGGGCATGTGCTCCCTGCTTCGACCTTTGCTCCTTGGTTCGACCTTTGCTCATTCATTCGACCTTTGGTTTCTCGTTCGCCGGCAATTGCGGTCAAGTCGGAGAGCAGGTGGCGAACGAAGGGCTAAGGGTCGAACCAGGGAGTAAGTGTCGAACGAGGGAGTAAGTGTCGAACGACGGACGACGTGTTGAATCCTGGAGCAAGGGTCCATAACGCGGCGAAGCGCCACCGCGTGGGGCGGTGGCGCTTCGAGGTGGTCGGTGCGCGGAGCGCGGTGGTGCTTCGACGTTGCTGGTGGTCGGGGCCCGGAGCGCGCTGACGCTCGGACGTGACACTCGGTCGCCTCAGCGATCAGGCCTCGAGGCGCACCGGGTGGTCGCATCAGGCGGCGCGGGTGAGTGAGCCGGCCTCGGACTCGGCCTGGGCGGCGGCGGCGGCGAGTGACGCATACCGTCCGCCGCGGGCGAGCAGCTCGGCGTGGGTGCCGAGCTCGACGATCCGGCCCTGCTCCAGGACGGCGATCTGGTCGGCGTTCTCGACCGTGGAGAGCCGGTGCGCGATGGTGATCGTCGTCCGTCCCTCGGCGAGGGTGTCGAGGGCCTGCTGCAGTGCGCGCTCGGTGCGGTTGTCCAGGGCGCTCGTCGCCTCGTCAAGGACGAGAATCCGCGGGTCGCGCAGGATGGTGCGGGCGACAGCGATGCGCTGCTTCTCGCCACCGGAGAACCGGTGGCCGCGCGCACCGACGACGGTGTCGATTCCGTCCGGCAAAGACGCCACAAGGTCGGCGACCTGGGCGGCACCGAGGGCGGCCCAGAGCTCGGCCTCTGTGGCGTCCGGTCGGGAGAGGAGAAGGTTGTCGCGGATCGAGGCGTGCACGAGATAGGTCTCCTGGGTCACGACTCCGACGATCGAGGTGATCGTATCCTCGCTGAGGTTGCGCAGGTCGTGGCCGTCGATCCGTACCGCGCCCGTGCTCGGGTCGCGGAGGCGGGAGACGAGCGAGGCGAGAGTGCTCTTGCCCGAGCCGGTATCCCCGACGAGCGCCAGGCTGGTGCCCGCCGGCACGACGAGGTCGATGTCGCTGAGTGCGGGACGGTCGGCGTCGTCGTAGGAGAAGGAGACGCTCTCGAAGCGCACCTCACCGCGGACGGTCGAGGGGTCGAGGTCGATGGGGTCACCCGGCTCGGGGATCTCGGCAACCAGGTCGAGGTACCCGAAGATCCGGGAGAAGAGCGCCATCGACGAGATCCACTGGGCCCCGATGTTGAGGATGCCCATGAGCGGGCGGAACAGCTGTCCCTGCAGAGCGGTGAACGCGACGAGCGTCCCGATCGTCATCCCGCCGCTCGTGGCGGGAAAGCCGCCGGCGAGGTAGATGAGTGCCGGGATGGTGGCGAAGATGATCTGCATCGTCGCCATCCGCCAGCGTCCGGCGAGCTGGCTGCGCAGCTCGAGCCCGACGAGGCGCTGAGAGGTCTCGGCGAACTTCGTCGTCGCGGCCGTCCCAGCACCGAGGGTCTTGGTGAGCAGCACGCCGCTGACCGAGAGCCCCTCCTCGACCTGGGAGTGGAGCGTGGCGAGCTCGCGCTGCTTGCGCGCGGTGATCTCGCGGCGGAGCAGCGCGACCTTGCGGGTCAGGTAGACCGCCGGAGGAATGACGATGAGCGACAGCAGCGAGAGCCGCGGGCTGAGCGCGATCATGGCGATCGCGGTGGCGATGGCGGTGGTGACGTTCGAGGCGATCGAGGTGGCCGTCGAGGTGACGACACCCTGCATGCCGCTGATGTCGTTGATGAGGCGGCTCTGCACCTCACCCCCGCGGGTGCGGGTGAAGAAGGACATCGACTGGCGCTGCAGGTGGGCGAAGACCTGGGTGCGCAGCGTGTGCATGACGCGCTGGCCCACCTCGGTGGACATCCACGTCTGCACCACTCCGAGCAGCGAGGTCGTCGCGGCCACGGCGACCATGCCGCCGGCGAGGAGCGCCAGCAGCCGGACGTCCTGCTGCGGCAGCGCGTCGTCGATGATGGCCCGCACGAGGAACGGCTGGGCCATGGAGATGATCGAGGTCGCCACGATGATCGCCGTGACGATGGCGAGGGCGGCCCGGTGCGGGCCGAAGAGGGAGAGGACGCGCCGGATGGACACCGGGCTCTCGGCGAGCTGGGCGCGGTCGGCGGGGTTGATCTGAGCAGCGCCGCGCGACCCCCCACCGCGCTCGCCGCCTCGGTGGGCGAAGTTGTTCATGCCGTCATCCATGCGGCACCTCCTTGTTGTGTGACTAATACAGAGGTTACCTCATTATCTGGCTACCACCAAATCGGGTATGCTGTGGCCATGTCCAGCTCGCCGTCTCACCCCACGTCTCAGGAGCCGCGCCGTCCTGACGCCGAGCCGGCGAACCTCGGCCGCGAGACGCACAGTCACCACGCGCCCAGAGGCCACAAGCCCCGTGATCACAAGGCCAGCGACGACAAGCCCGGTGACCACAAGGTCAGCGATGACAAGCCCAGTGGCCACACGCAGAGTCATCACGCACACACGAGCGTCGAGAACCAGCTCGAGGCGGCCCTCATGACCGTCACGCGTGGACTGCGTCGCGGCTGGGCGGAGTCGATTGCGCACACCGGACTCGCGCCGCACCAGGCGAGAGCGTTGCGGGTCATTGCCGCCGAGGGGCGACTACGGCCCAGCGAGCTCGCCGAGGGGTTGCGGGTCACCCCCCGTTCGGTGACCGAGGTCGTCGACGCTCTCATCGAGCGCGGACTCGTCAACCGTGAGCCCGACCCCACCGACCGGCGCGCCATGGTGCTGTCGTTGACCTCGTCCGGCGAAGAGCTCGCTGCCGAGATCCGCGCGTGCCGCTCCGCGCATACCGAGTCGGTGTTCGGCACTCTCTCGACCAAGGACCGGGCGACCCTCCTCGCGCTCCTCGACCGCCTCGGCGCGCACCTCGCCGGAACCTAGAGACCGGTTCGTTCTTCCCCAGTCCGGAGCGCTGTAGCGCTCCGATCTGAGTGCAACGAACCAAACACGGCAAAGCGCTCTGTTCCGCACTCGCGAACGCCTATGGTCGGGCTCAGCAGCCAAGGGCCACGCTCTCTATCAACGCCAGCAGCCGATGGGCTGCACCCAGGCGATTGCAGAGTCACCCGCGCGAAGGAGCGCCGCACGTGCCCACCGTCACGATCCACCCCACCGGCGAGGTCATCTTCCTCGACCCGGAGGAGACCGTGCTGAGTGGGCTCTACAAGGCGGGCTACGCCTACACCGTCGGCTGCCGGCGTGGCGGGTGCGGGATCTGCAAGGTCGACTGCCGCGAGGGGACGTTCGTCTACAACCGTCCCATCGCGGACTCCGTCATCTCGGACGAGGAGCGCACCGACGGCACCTGCCTGTCGTGCCGCGCCGTGCCCGAGGGTGACATCACCATCGAGATGCGCGACGGCGATGTGCGTCTCGTCAACAAGTTCCTCCGCGACATCAACGAGAGGGCCCGGCAGCGTGCCGAGGCCCTGGCCCGAGCGCAGGCCGACCTGGCGAGCGCCACCACCTCCAAGGAGTAATTGCAATGGGAGTCATGAGGTTGGGCTACGCCCACGTTCGTGTGACGGACATGGCTGAGGCCAAGAACCACTACGCGAACACGATGGGGCTCTACGAGACCCATTCCGACGTCACGGCCGAGGGTGCCAAGCGCACCTTCTACAAGGCGTGGGACGAGTGGGACCACCACTCGGTCGTCCTCGAGGAGGGCGGTGTCGGTGTCGTCAAGTACGGCTGGAAGGTCCAGTACGAGAGCGACATCGACGAGATCGAGGCCAAGGCCCAGGCGTTCGGCGTTACCGTCGAGCGGATGAGCCGCGGCGAGAACCCCGAGATCGGTGACGGCATCCGCTTCACGACCCCGTCGGACCACGTCTTCGAGGTCTACCACCAGGCGACGCTCATCGGGACCGAGGTCGGCACGCACAACCCGGACTCCTTCCCGCGCCACCTCGTCGGCGTCGGCGTGCCCGCTCTCGACCACTCGCTCATCACGGCCGAGGACCCCGGCCTGATGGACCGCTTCCTCACGGAGGTCTTCGACTTCTACGCGACCGAGCGGGTCCAGACCACGCTCGACGACGACGCAGAGATCATCGCCACGTGGATGACGAGCAACAACCAGATCCACCAGCTGGCGGTCCTGGCCGGCCCGCAGGGCAAGCTGCACCACTTCGCCTTCCGGCTGGGCGACTGGAGCGAGGTGGGCCGTGCCGCCGACCTGTTCTCCATGGATGACGTCCCGATCGACGTCGGCCCGACCCGCCACGGCATCACCCGGGGCCAGACGGTCTACTTCTTCGATCCCTCCGGCAACCGCAACGAGGTCTTTGCCGGCGGCTACCTCGCCTACCCCGACCGGCCCACCAACGTGTGGACCCCGGAGAAGCTCGGCAAGGGCGTCTTCTACCACGCCCGTGAGCTCAACGACGCGTTCACCTCGGTCCTGACCTGACCCTGTCGAGCCTGATCTAGCAGCCCCTGCCACACCGATCCGGTGTCGGCGGCCCGCACGCCGCCGACACCGTGATCGACCCTGCCCGCACACCCCAGCACCCGAGAGAGGACCGACGATGCCGATCCGCAGCACCCACAGCGTCACGCACGCCGGTGCCCGACTCGCCCTCGACGCCGCCCTCCAGGCGGCCGAGGAGATTGGCGGCCGCTTCAACATCGCCGTCACCGACCCGGGCGGGGCGCTCGTCGCCTTCGCCCGCATGGACGGAGCCTTCGCGTACTCCGCGGACATCGCGATCGACAAGGCCCGCACCGTCGCCGGCTTCGGCGGCATCCCCAGCGCCGACCTGTATGCGGCGATCCAGTCCGAGGAACCCGTCCGGTTCGGCATCGCGAAGCGGAGCGGCGTCGCCGCCTTCGGCGGCGGGGTCCCCCTCCTCATCGACGGCGAGCTCGCCGGGGCGATCGGCGCCTCGGGCGGTTCCGCCGAGCAGGACACTTCCGTGGCCCGGGCGGGCGCCGAGGCGCTGCGTGCGGCCGTGGCCTCCACCGTGAACGGCCGCGTCGCGAGCCCCCACTGACCCGGCGCGGTCGGCGCCCCACAGACCACCTCGCCACCGCGTCCACCCACATCACGCGCCATCCGCGCCCATAGAGCCCCTCAGGCGCCACCCACGCCTCCCCCTCGCTCACCCACCCGCTCGATCCATATCCGAGCCCGTCGAGGCTCCGCCGACCCGACCCCAGGAGGGCCGATGACCCCCTTCATGATGCGTATCGCCGAGCTCGTCGGCGCAGACCCCGACGAGGTGACCGACGAGATCGCTCCCATGCCGACGACCCGGATCAGCCAGCGGATCGCGACCTCGACCGGTGCCGACAAGCAGGTCGCCATCCGGTCGCTGGCCGAGCAGCTGCTCTGCGAGGCCAACGCCGTCCTGCCCGCGAGCGACGAGCACCTCACGCTCACCGACGAGACCCTGCCGCACGAGCTGGCCTTCACCGTCGGCTACCGGGGTCGTGGCGCCAGGGTCTCGACGACCTTCGAGAACGGCGTCGCCTACGGCCGCCTCGTCGGCGACGGCTTCGAGTCCGACGTCCCGCGCGAGCTGGACAGCCCGGACGACCTTCCAGACCTCCTCGTCCGACTCCTCGTGGAGTCGGGTATGCCCCACCACCCGGCACCGAGCCGCTGACAACAGGAGAGACCCGTGCAATTCGAGCTGCGCACCCAGGTCATCGAACCGACGCGCAAGACCTTCAGCCACCTGGTCCGTCGGTACGGCGACCGCCCCGCCTCCCGGTACGAGGAGGGGACGATCGACCTCCAGGCCGTGACGAACTTCCACTACCGGCCGCTGTGGGACCCGAGTCGGGAGATCTACTCCCCCGACTACAGCGTCCTGAAGCTCACCGACGTCTACGCCTACACCGACCCCCGGCAGTTCTACTACGCGCCGTATGTGACGGCCCGGGCCGACCTGCACGAGGCCTTCGGCTCGACCCTGGACTACCTCGAGAAGCGCGGCATGTTCGACCGGCTGCCGCCGGCGTGGAGCAGCCTGGTCCAGGACATCCTGCTGCCGCTGCGTCACTACGAGGCGGCCGCGCAGATGATCTCCAGTGCCGCCGCCCGCTTCGGGTGGGGCGCGACGATCACCCAGTGCGCCGCATACGCGGCCTTCGACCGGATCGGCAACGCCCAGATGCTCTCCCGGGTCGGCATCAGCTTCGGCGGCGGTTCGGCCGACTGCCTCGACCTGGCCAAGACCGCGTGGATCGAGGCCGACACGTGGCAGCCGCTGCGCAAGCTCGTCGAGGAGACCCTGGCCGAGCGGGACTGGGGCAAGGCGCTCATCGCGCTCGACACGATGGACCGCGTCCTCTACACGCTCTTCTACACGCACCTCGACGACGTCGCGATCGCCTCCGGTGCCGGTTCGTACTCGCTTGTGGCCCAGCACTTCTCGTCCTGGTTCGCCGATCAGCGTCGCTGGCTCGACGCCCTCATCAAGGCCTGGGTCGCCGACCCGGAGCACGGCGCCACCAACGCGGCGGCGATCTCGCAGACCGCCCTGGCCGCCCTCGGTGAGATCCACGAGGCGCTCTGTCCCGTCGCGAGTGCGGCCGACGCCCTCATCGACGACAACTGCCACATCACCCTCGACACCACCGTCGCCCAAGTCCGGGACGCGTATGCGGCACTCGGCGTGAACCTGGAGGCCTGACCCATGACCACGACAACACCTGCAGCGCGCCCCGTGGGCGTCGACATCCAGGAGAGCGAGTCCAACCGGGCTGTCATCGAGGCCATCGAGGCGGACAACCCGGAGGCCACCGTGCGGCACATGCCCGGCATGGTCCGGGTCCAGGTGCCGGGCAAGCTCGTCATCAACCGGGAGTCCGTCGAGGAGCGGCTCGGGCGCGAGTGGGAGACCCACGAGTTCCAGCTCGCGATCATCTCGTACTTCGGCCACATCAAGGAATGGGATGACGACGAGATCGTCATCGCCTGGGACCACTGAATCGCCTAGGACCACTGAGGAGACCTGACATGACGATCGCACCCAAGGCCGCGCGCAAGCTCACGATGAAGCAGCGCTACTCGGCGCTCACCCGGGACCTGGACTGGGAGCCCAGCTACGTCCCGGCGGAGGAGCTCTTCCCCTACACCCGCTTCGAGGGGATCAAGATCCACGACTGGAGCAAGTGGGAGGACCCCTTCCGCCTCACGGTCGACGCCTACGCCAAGTACCAGGCCGAGAAGGACAAGCGCCTGTATGCGGTGCTCGACGGATTCGCCCAGAGCCAGGGGCATCTCTCGCTCACCGATGCCTCATACCTCAATGCGATGAAGCTGTTCCTCCAGGGCGTCACCCCGCTGGAGTACCAGGCGCACCGGAACTTCGCCTACCTCTCCCGGCACCTCAACGGGCCGGGTCCACGGTTCGCGTCGCTGTGTCAGAGCCTCGACGAGATGCGGCACGCACAGACCGAGATCCACACCCTCTCGAACTACAACAAGTACTACTCGGGCTTCCACGACTACCTGCACATGCATGACCGGGTCTGGTACCTCTCGGTCCCCAAGTCGTTCTTCGACGACGCGCTGTCCGCCGGTCCGTTCGAGTTCCTCATCGCGATCGGGTTCTCCTTCGAGTACCTGCTCACGAACCTGCTCTTCGTGCCGTTCATGTCGGGCGCCTCGTTCAACGGCGACCTGCCGACGATGACCTTCGGGTTCTCGGCGCAGTCCGACGAGTCCCGGCACATGACGCTCGGGCTGGAGGCGATCAAGTTCCTCCTCGAGCAGGACGAGGACAACGTCCCGATCGTCCAGCACTGGATCGACAAGTGGTTCTGGCGCGGCTACCGGGTCACCGCCCTCGTCGCCCAGATGCTCGACTACATGCTCCCCCGCAAGGTGATGAGCTGGAAGGAGGCCTTCGAGCTGTACTTCGAGCAGCAGATGCTCGGCGGGCTCTTCCAGGACCTCGCGTTCTACGGAATCCGTCCCCCGCGCGATGTCGAGAAGGCGATCCAGGAGAAGGACTACATCTCCCACCAGGCGTACTGGATCCTCTACCAGTTCAGCCACGCGGCAGCCTTCACCACCTCGGTGCCCTCCGACGAGCACCTGGACTGGCTCGAGGAGCAGTACCCCGACACCTTCCCCACCTACCGCAAGCTGTGGGACAAGGAGCGCAAGAACGTCGAGAACGGCGGGCGGCACTTCGTCCGCGGCCTGCCGCAGCTGTGCCAGGTGTGCCAGATCCCGATGGGCTTCACCGAGGCCGACGACCCGTTCATCCAGTGCCAGCGGGAGACCATCTTCGAGGGCGAGCGCTACAACTTCTGCTCCGACGGCTGCAAGAACATCTTCGACCACGAGCCGGTGAAGTTCCGCCAGTCCTGGCTGCCCGTCCACCAGATCTACCAGGGCAACTGCGGCGCGGCCGACCTGCCCGGTGTCCTGCAGTGGTACGGCATGCAGCCCGGCGACGGCGGCGAGTACCTGGGCTCGGTCGACCACGAGAACTGGCTGGCCTGGCACGACATGGCCGAGACGACTGGAGGCAACTGACCATGGGCACGCTCGCCGACACCCTCACCGAGGTCCCGCCGATCAAGAGCATCGGGGAGTACGACTTCCCGTCCCGCTCCGCTCAGGAGCTCTACGGCGACGACCTGCTCGTCCACGTGTGGTGGAAGGGCAACCCGTGGTTCGTCGCGGCGGCGACCTTCCGGGCCCCGGCCGCGATGCCGTGGGCCGACTTCTGGAACGGCCTCTTCGTGCCGTACCACGAGGAGGACCCCGACTTCGATGCCGCCAAGGGCTGGGAGCAGTTCGACTGGTTCCTCGCGGTCAACCGCGAGGAGCACCCCGTGACGATCGACCCGGCCCGCACCCTCAGCGAGCTCGGCGTGACCCACAAGGGCGTGCTGGGCTTCCGGACCCGCGCCTGAGCCGATGGCCGAGACCTACACCGTCACCATCGAGCCGCTCGGTAAGGCGGTGGAGTGCCGCGAGGACCAGTCGATCCTCGACGCGTGCCTGCGTGCAGGAGTGTGGCTGCCCCACTCCTGCACGCACGGCACGTGCGCGACGTGCAAGTGCGACATCCTCGACGGCGACATCGACCACGGGGAGGCGAGCTCGTTCGCCCTCATGGACTTCGAGCGCGACGAGGGCAAGCTCCTCACCTGCTGCGCCAGGCCGCGCTCCGACGTCACGATCGAGGCCGACATCGACGTCGACGACGACGTCGAGATGCACCCCGTCGAGGACTTCACCGGGATCGTCGTGGACAAGACGCTCATCGCCACCGACACCGTGCGCCTCGTCGTCGAGCTCGACCGGGACATCGCCTTCAACGCCGGGCAGTACCTGAAGTTCGTCGTCCCGGAGAGCGAGTCCGGTCCGCAGTGCGACCGGACCTGGTCGATCGCGTCACCGCCGACGGACCGCCGGCACGTCGAGCTCCACATCCGGCTCGTCCCCGGAGGCCGCGGCACCGAGGGCTGGGTCTTCAAGGACCTCGAGGTCGGCTCCCCGGTCACCCTGTCCGGTCCCTACGGCAGGTTCGTCCTGCATACCGGCGCCGACAACCACGCGATCATGGTGGCGGGCGGGACCGGTCTCGCACCGATCAAGTCGATGATCCGCCACGGTCTGGAGAACGGTGCCTACGAGGGTGACCTCACCCTCTACCAGGGCGCCCGCTCGCGGGCGTGGCTCTACGACGTCGACGTCTTCCAGGAGCTGGCCGACAAGTTCGAGCAGTTCACCTACCGGCCGTGCCTGTCCGAGGAGACGGCCGAGGAGGTCGCGGCGAGCGGGGACGATCCGGCGCGCTACGCATACGGTCTCGTCACCGACGTCATCGCCGCCGACCACGCCTCGCTGTCCGGTTGCAAGGGCTACCTCTGCGGTCCGCCGGCGATGGTCGAGGCGGCCCTGAAGACGCTGATGTCGAAGCGGCTCTTCCCGCGGGACATCTACCGCGAGGAGTTCTTCAACGAGGGCGACAAGGCCGGCACGGTCAACTCGCCGCTCATCCGTCGCTGACGGGAGTCACGACAACGCGGGGCGTGGCAGAACCGTGTGCAGGAGGCACGGTTCTGCCACGCCTCGCGTATGCCTCGCGCGTGCCGGCGCTCAGATGCCGGACTGCCGCAGGGTCCGCGACAGCACGAACGCGGCGGTCCGCACCGCTGGGCCGAGCTCGATCGGGTCGATCTTGTCGACCGGGCCGGTGAGGGAGAGGCCGGCGAGGATGTGGCGCTCCGCACCGAAGACCGGCGCGGCGACGCAGGCGAATCCCTCATGGGACTCGCCGACCTCGAGGGCCATGCCGATGCTGCGGATCCGCCGTAGCTCGAGGTCGAGCTCCTCCGCGGTCGTGATCGTGCGGTCGGTGAGCGCTGGCAGACCGGCTGCGACGACCTCCTTGACGACCGCCTGCGGTGAGTATGCGAGGACCACCTTCCCCACGCCCGTCGCGTGAGCGGGGAGCCGGCCGCCGACGCGGGAGGCCAGACCCATCGACGAGCCGCCGAGGATGTTGACGTAGACGACCTCGGAGCCGTCGAGCACCGCGAGGTGCACGCGGCGGTGGGTCGCTTCGCGCAGGTCCTCCATGATCGGACGCGCTGCGTCGGAGAGCGTGCGATGGGTCGGGACGAGCTCACCGAGCTCGAAGAGCCAGCCCCCGAGCCGGTACCCGCCGCGCTCCCTGGCGAGGAGGCGACAGGTCACCATCTCGGAGACGAGTCGGTGCACCGTCGACTTCGCCAGGCCGGTGCGTCGGGCGATCTCCGAGACGCCGAGAACCGGGGTGCGGTCGTCGAACGCTCCCAGGACGCTGCTTGCCCGGCCCAGGACGGAGACCGGCGGAGTGGGGGCGTCCTGGTCGATGCTCCGGGCGCTCGCGTCCGGCAGCGTTCCATCCGTGTCGTCGGCGGCACCAGCGGTGTCCCGTTCAGTGGAACGCACACATTGATGAAACCACAGCGGGACGTCACAGTCAGGAGGGAGAGCCGAGATTTCGTCAAGGAGGACTCGATGTCGGTCACCGCTCCGGCACCCGCCCCCAGGGGCACTGCTCCAAACACTCCGGTCACCCCCCGCCGCCTCGCCGCGGTCGGACGCTCGACGAGCAGCCGGCCGACCGGTGTCCCCACCGGCGTTCCAGCGACGGGTGGCGCCCAGAAGGACGGGCAGACGCCGAGCGTCTGGTGCTCGACGACACCGAAGCGCACCACGCCCGCCAGCGTGAGTGGCGGCCTGAAGTCGGTCGGCTCGGCCCTCGACGTCCTCGAGTGCTTCGCGACCGACGGCGAGCTCGGGGTCTCCGACATCGCCCGCCGCCTCGGGGTCGCCAAGTCGACGGCGCACCGGCTCCTCCAGACCCTCGTGAGCCGGGGCTTCGTCGAGCAGGACAACGACACCGGGCTCTACCGCCTCGGCATCCACATCTACGAGCTCGGCGCGCTCGCCCTGGCACGCAACGAGCTGCGGCACGTCGCCCTGCCCACGCTGCACCAGGTCGCCCAGACCACGGGGCTCACCACGAACTTCGCGGTGCCGGACGGCCCCGACGTCGTCTTCGTCGAGCGCCTCGAGAACAACGACGGGGTGCGCATCCTCGGCCACCACGGACGCCGCCTCCCGGCCCACACGACGAGCTCGGGCAAGGTCATCGCGGCATTCAACCCCGCTGCCGACCAGGCGCGCCGCCGGGCCGGCTTCCCGCCGCGCCTGCGGGGGACCGTACGCACCGAGGCGGACTGGGACCGGTGTCTGGCCGAGGTCCGCAGGAACGGCTACGCCGCCTCCCACAGCGAGTCATTCGAGGGCACGTCCTCGGTCGCGGTGCCGATCCTCGACCACCGCCACATCGCGATCGCCTCGGTGTCCGTCTTCGGCCCGTCCGAGATCGTCGCCCCGAACATCGAGCGCCTCGTCCCCGTCCTCCGCGTTGCGAGCACCCGGATCTCCCAGGCCCGGTCCGGCAACTGACAGATCGCTCAGCACGAACCTCGCCCAGCACCACACCCCTTCCCCATCGCTGCACAATGCCGTGCAGGCGTGCCGGTCCACCACCGTGCAGCCTCGACAGGCCCTGCCTGCCCGCCCACCGCATCCCGGGACCTGCACGCCCACCCGACCACCGCATACCCGGTCGTCATGCCCGCCTGACCACACCAGACCGACACCGCTTCCGAACCCCTGACCACCGCATACCGAAAACCTCATCACCGGCCGTTCCCGCACGAGGAACGACCAGGGCCGACCCCGCCCGGGCTCCCCTAGCGTTGATGAATCAGAAAGGAGAGCCCTCGTGGATGACTCGCTCCGGTCCGAGGCGACCGACCGGCTGCTCGCGGCGTATGCGTCGCGCGAGCCGATCGATCCCCTCACCTCGACCTACGACGGGATGGACCTCGAGGACGCCTACGCGATCCAGCTCGCCCAGATCGACCGGCTCCTCGCGCAGGGCCGCACGGTCAAGGGCCACAAGGTCGGCCTCACGAGCGCCGCGATGCAGAAGCTGCTCGGCGTGAGCGAGCCGGACTACGGCCACCTCCTCGACGACTTCTTCTACCTCGAGCACCAGCCGATCCCGGCCGACCGCTTCCTCCAGGCCCGCGTCGAGCCGGAGATGGCGTTCGTCCTGAAGAGGACGCTCCAGGGTCCGGGCGTCACGGTCCACGAGGCGGCCGCGGCAGTCGACTTCGTCCTGCCGGCGCTGGAGATCGTCGACTCACGGATCCGCGACTGGAAGATCGGGCTCTTCGACACGATCGCCGACAACGCGTCCTCCGGCGCGGTCGTCCTCGGCTCGACGCCCACCCTGCTCCAGGACGTCGACCTGCGCCTCACCGGCGGGGTCATGCACAAGAACGCTCAGGTCGCCGGCACCGGCGCGGGTGGAGCAGTCCTCGGCTCACCCATCAACGCTCTCGTCTGGCTCGCGAACACCCTTGGTGCCCGCGGCATCCCGCTCGAGGCGGGGCATGTCGTCCTGCCCGGCGCCATCTGCGCGATGGTCCCGGTCGCCGCCGGCGACACCGTCACCGCCACCTTCGCCGGCCTCGGGTCGGTCACCGCCCGCTTCGTCTGACCGGCCACTTCGGCACTAGGAGTCCTCATCATGACCATCAAGGGAACGGCCGCGATCGTCGGCCCGGGGAACATCGGCACCGACCTGATGTTCAAGCTCATGCGGCGCAGCGACATCATCGAGCCGCGCTACATGATCGGCGTCGACCCGAACAGTGACGGCCTGCGCCGGGCCGCGAGCGTCGGCCTCGAGGCAAGCCACGAGGGGGTCGACTGGCTGCTCGCGCAGGACGAGCTGCCGGACATCGTCTTCGAGTGCACGTCGGCCAAGGCACACGAGATGAACGCGCCGCGGTATGCGGAGGCCGGGATCCTCGCCGTCGACCTCACCCCGGCTGCGGTCGGGCCGTACATCTGCCCGCCGGTCAACCTCGACTTCAACCTCGACGCGACGAACGTCAACATGATCACCTGCGGTGGCCAGGCGACGACGCCGATGGTGCGGGCGGTCGCGGACATCGTCACGGTGCCGTATGCGGAGATCGTCGCCTCGATCTCGAGCAAGTCCGCCGGGCCTGGCACGCGGGCGAACATCGACGAGTTCACCGAGACCACGGCCGAGGCGCTCCAGGTCGTCGGCGGCGCCGAGCGCGGCAAGGCGATCATCATCCTCAACCCGGTCGAGCCGCCGCTCATGATGCGCAACTCGGTGTTCTGCGCCATCCCCGCCGAGGCCGGTGAGCCCGGTGAGCTCCAGGACCGGATCCTGGAGTCGGTCCACGCGATGGTCGCGAAGGTGCAGGACTACGTGCCCGGCTACCACCTGCGGGCCGAGCCCCAGTTCGACCACGCCCGAGACACCTGGGACGGCCAGGCGCGGATCTTCATCCCCATCGAGGTCAAGGGTCGCGGCGACTACCTGCCCGACTACGCAGGCAACCTCGACATCATCACGGCGGCCGCGGCACGCGTCGGTGACCTGATGATTGCCCACCGCCTCGGCGTCGACAGCAGCTGGAAGTCCTCGACCGACCTCGGCGACACCCCCGACCCGCTGGTCGTCGATGCCGCCGACGGCTCCGACGAGTCAGCCACCGACGCGGCGTCCGCCGTCAAGACAGGAGTCTGAGCAGCCATGGGAGACATGACGATCCGTCCCGAGGACACCCCCGTCGTCAACGGAGAGGTGACCGAGACCGAGGTGCTCCTTCGCACTCCGCAGGCGGCCGACGACCCGGCCGAGACCGACCTGCGGATCACCGACTCGACGCTGCGCGACGGCTCGCACGCCATGGCGCACCAGTTCACCGAGGAGCAGGTCCGCGGCGTCGTGAGCGCCCTCGACCGCGCCGGCGTCCAGGTCATCGAGGTGAGCCACGGGGACGGCCTCGGCGGCTCGAGCTTCAACTACGGCTTCTCCAAGGTCGACGAGTTCCAGCTCATCAAGGCGGCCGTCGAGGAGGCCCAGCGGGCCAAGATCGCGGTGCTCATGCTCCCGGGCCTCGGCACGCTGCACCACCTCAAGAAGGCGCATGACGTCGGCGCGTCCGTCGCCCGCATCGCGACGCACTGCACCGAGGCCGACGTCTCGATCCAGCACTTCCAGGCGGCGCGCCAGCTCGGCATGGAGACGGTCGGGTTCCTCATGCTCAGCCACAAGGCCTCGCCGGAGATGCTCGCCCAGCAGGCCCGGATCATGGTCGACGCCGGCGCCCAGTGCGTCTACGTCGTCGACTCGGCCGGCGCCCTCGTCCTCGAGTCCGCGCAGGAGCGGATCCGCGCCGTTATCGCCGAGATCGGCAGCGAGGCGCAGGTGGGCTTCCACGGTCACCAGAACCTGTCGATGGGGGTCGCGAACTCGGTTCTCGCCTACCAGGCCGGCGCGAAGCAGATCGACGGCGCGCTCTGCGCCCTCGGCGCCGGCGCGGGCAACTCGCCCACCGAGGTGCTCGCCGCGACCTACGAGCGACTGGGCATCCGCACCGGCATCGACCTCGGCGAGGTCCTCTCGGCCGCCGAGGACGTCGTGCGGCCCTTCATCCCGCGCCTGCCGTGGATGGACCGGGCCTCCATCACGCAGGGGTATGCGGGGGTCTACTCCTCGTTCCTCCTCCACGCCGAGCGGGCCGCCGAGCGGTACGACGTCCCGGCGCACGCGATCCTGCAACGGGTCGGCGAGCTCGGGTACGTCGGCGGCCAGGAGGACATGATCATCGACATCGCCCTCCAGCTCCAGCAGGAGGCCGAGCTCGGAGGCGGGCTGTACGAGGCCGCCGCGGTGGGAGTGAGCTGATGACCGAGGCGAGCACCGCATACAGTCCTGCGCCGGAGGGCGGCTGGACGATCGAGACCGTCGCCGCCGAGCTGCTCCGCTGTGAGGACGAGCGGATCGAGCGGCCGCCGTTCACGGACGAGTGGCCCGAGCTCGATCTCGACACCGGGTATGCGATCCAGGACCTCAACCTGCAGCGTCGCCTCGAGCGCGGGGAGAAGCTCATCGGGGTCAAGCTCGGGCTCACGAGCCGGGCCAAGCAGCAGCGGATGGGGGTGCACTTCCCCTTCGTCGCGTGGCTGACCGACGGGATGATCCTGCCTGTGGGGGACCCGGTGCCGCAGGGGAAGCTCATCCACCCGCGGATCGAGCCGGAGATCGTCTTCATCATGGGCGAGGGTCTCTCGGGTCCGGGCGTGACCGCCGCGCAGGCGATGGCCGCGGTCGAGAGCGTGTGGGGCGGGGCCGAGGTCATCGACAGCCGCTACCAGGACTTCCGGTTCAAGGCCGGTGACGTCAGCGCCGACAACGCCTCCTCCGGGGCCTTCGTCACCGGTCCCATCGGACTGCCGCCGGAGTCGCTCGACCTGGCGACCGAGGCGGTGCTCGTCGAGGTCAACGGCGTCATTGTGGACTCCGCGACCGGCGCCGCCGTGCAAGGTCATCCGGGTGAGGCGCTCGCGCTCGCGGCGAACGACCTGGCCCGGCGTGGCCACGCCATCGAGGCGGGTTGGATCGTCCTCACCGGTGGCATGACCGACGCGGTCTTCGCGCCTCCTGGCTCGTCCACCGCGATGCACTTCACCAACCTCGGCTCGGTCTTCCTCAACGGTGGGGCGGCTCCTGATTCAGGGGATGACTGAGCATGCCGATCATCAACGTCACCCTCATCGAGGGCCGGCCCCCGGAGAAGCTGCGAGCGCTTATCTCCGCCCTGACCGACGCCGCCGTGGAGAGCCTCGATGCGCCGAAGGACTCGGTGCGGGTCATCCTCCACCAGGTCCCTGCCACACACTTCGCCGCTGGGGATGTCACCGTCGCCGAACGCTCCGCCGACTCGAGCGGCTGATCCGCCCGCTTGATCGCGCGAGCCGGCCACCGCATACCTCCTCCCCCTGACCACCGCACCGGAAGGTGAGCACCATGAGCGAGAAGCAGTTCTTCGGTCACATCATCGACAACGAAGAGGTCGAGTCGATCGACGGCAAGCGGTTCGACGTCTGGAACCCGTGGACCCGGGAGGTGTGGGCGGAGGCGGCCGAGGCGTCGGAGAAGGATGCCGAGCGTGCGATCGCGAGCGCTCGCAAGGCCTTCGACGAGGGGCCGTGGCCGCGGATGGGCCGGGTCGAGCGCGCGCAGCTGATCCACAAGCTCGCCGACCTCATGGAGGAGCGCGCCGACGACCTGGCGCGGCTGGACTCGACGAACATGGCCAAGCCGTTCGCCCAGGCCAAGCACGACGTGGGGCGCTCGGTGTGGAACTTCCGGTTCTTCGCCGACCACCAGCGCGACTCGACCGGTGAGGTGTACCCGATGGACTCAGGGCACCACACGTACAGCGAGTTCGGGCCCGCCGGCGTCGTCGCGGCGATCAGCCCGTGGAACTTCCCGCTCATGATGGCGTCATGGAAGATCGCGCCGGCGATCGCGTGGGGGAACACGTGCATCATCAAGCCGTCGGAGGACACGCCCGCGTCGGTGACGATGCTCGGGCGGCTGGCCGTCGAGGCAGGTTTCCCGCCCGGAGTTCTCAACGTCGTCAACGGTTTCGGCGCTCCTGCCGGCTCGACGCTCACCGGTGACGACCGGGTGGACCGGGTGACCTTCACCGGTTCGTCGACGACCGGCAAGATGGTGATGGCCTCGGCGGCGACGCACTTGGCGCCGGTGTCGCTCGAGCTCGGGGGCAAGGGCGCGAACATCGTCTTCGAGGATGCGGACATCGACAACGCGATCTACTGGGCGGTCGAGGCGATCTTCCGCAACGCCGGGCAGATCTGCCTCGCGGGGTCGCGGCTGTATGTGCACTCCTCTCTCTATGACGAGTTCATGCGGAGGTTCGTCGAGGCCGCTGAGGCGCTCACCATCGGCGACCCCTTCGACCCGGCGACGAAGTTCAGCGCGCTCGCGAGCAAGCGGCACTTCGACAAGGTCTCCTCCTATGTCGAGCAGGCGCGTGAGCTCGGCGGCCGCATCCTCACCGGCGGTGTGGCGGATGACGGCTCGTGGGTCGTGCGGCCGACGATCGTCGATGGGCTGGCCCTGGATTCCGCGCCGTACTGCGAGGAGATCTTCGGGCCGGTGTGTGTCGTCAACTCCTTCGACACCGAGGAGGAGGTCATCCACCTCGCGAACGACACCCGCTACGGCCTGAACGCCATGCTCTTCACCGAGAACCTGTCGCGCGCGCACCGCGTCGCCTCCAAGCTGCGGGCCGGCACCGTCTGGGTGAACTGCTTCTTCATCCGCGACCTGCGCACCCCGTTCGGCGGCGTCGGCGACTCCGGGGTGGGGCGTGAGGGCGGCAACTTCAGCCGCGAGTTCTTCACCGAGCCCAAGGCTGTCGTGATGCAGATCGCCCGCTGAGACCCCCCTCCCCCGCGTTTGGTTCGTTCTTCCTCAGATCGGAGCGCTGTAGCGCTCCGATCTGATTGAAACGCTCCGATGTCGACCCACCGCGAGCGGTGGGTCAGTAGCCGAAGATGTGCACCGACATCACGTC
>Ga0209312_1000069_pt1 | contig 109438 bp, 102 predicted proteins | sample BioC13SIPDNA_4_FD_185744 | JGI IMG/M metagenome (GOLD analysis project Ga0209312, IMG submission 185744) | Anaerobic biogas reactor microbial communites from Washington, USA - Biogas_R1_B C13 SIP DNA (SPAdes) (version 2) | ecosystem: Engineered > Bioreactor > Anaerobic > Unclassified | place... | reverse complement strand
CTCCTTTAATAAAATCTAGTACTAGGATGTACACTAATTTCGGCCATTATTCTAAAATTGGATTACGGAAGATCTGGAGGATTATTTAAGCGGTCTGCAGTCTTTAATATTCCCGGCAGCGGGACTTAGGAATCAACAACCTTAGAATAAAGCGATATATTTAGACCTCTGCCAGGATAAAAATCATGTCCATACGACTTCTCCAATATGCAAGTAAGCCCGGTATTATGCGCTTGTCATGGCCCCTTATAATACTGTATACATTCAACAATGTACAATAAATTAAGTTATACTTTTATGTGATTATTCGACTTTTGAGGAGGCAATCAAATGACATCATCGACCTACAATCCCTACGAGAACGCCCAGGCCCAATTCGACCGGGTAGCAGAAATTATCGGACTCGATTATGCTACCAGACAACTGCTGCGCCAACCCATGAAGGAATACCATTTCACCATCCCGGTAAGAATGGACGATGGCAGTACCCGCATTTTCAATGGGTATCGGGTGAAGCATAATGACGCCCGCGGCCCGGCCAAAGGCGGAATCCGCTTTCATCCCGAGGAGACCGTAGACACCGTCCGGGCTCTAGCCATGTGGATGACCTGGAAATGCGCTGTTGTTGACATCCCGCTGGGTGGCGGCAAGGGCGGCGTTATCTGCAATCCCCGCGATCTATCCGAAGGAGAACAGGAAAGACTATGCCGCGGTTGGGTTCGCCAGGTGGCTCAGGATGTAGGTCCGGTAATAGATGTACCCGCTCCGGATGTTATGACCAATGCCAAACATATGCTGTGGATGTTGGACGAGTTTGAAACCATCCACGGGGGAAGATATCCTGGCTTTATTACCGGCAAACCGGTGGAGATGGGTGGTTCCCTGGGCAGGACGGAAGCTACCGGGTATGGAGTCGTATACACCATCCGCGAAGCCCTGGAAGGAATGGGGATCGATATCAAGAACACCAGTGCCAGCATTCAGGGCTGCGGCAATGTGGCCCAGTACGCGGCTCAGCTGTATCAGGAATTGGGCGGCAACATCGTAGCGATTTCCTGTTGGGACCATGCCGACCAGATGGCCTATTCATACACCAATGACGACGGCTTGGACGCTCGGGAATTGCCTAACATCACCGATCCTTACGGGAGCATCGATAAAGGCAAGGCTTTGGATCTGGGATGCAAGGTGCAGCCCTGTGATGCTTGGATCGAGCAGGATGTAGATATTTTGATCCCGGCCGCCATGGAGAATCAAATAAACCTGAACAATGTGGGCAAAATCAGTAAGAAGGTCAAGATAATCGCAGAGGGTGCCAACGGGCCGATCAATACCCAAGCGGATGAGATTATCCGCAATAGCGGTATTTTTGTAATACCAGACTTCCTGGCTAATGCCGGCGGCGTTACCTGCAGCTACTTCGAACAGGTGCAGTCCAATGCCAACTACTATTGGGAAAAGGACGAGGTGCTGGAGAAGCTGGACCAAAAGATGACCTCCGCTTTCCGGGCGGTACGCGATATCGCACAGCGCCACAACATTTACACCCGTGATGCAGCCTATGTGATTTCCATCAACCGGGTAGCCCACGCTGCCAAAATGCGGGGCTGGGTATAAGAATACTATCTATTACCAGGACGTGCCGTAAGGCACACAGGTGAGCATATGGATGAGCACGATTTGGGCGCTGAATACAATCTGGCCAGCCTCAGAGAGAGGGCCAAGGAACTCAATTGCCTGTACCAGGTTGATGAGATCCTTAACAACGAACGTCTGTCCCTGCCGGAGATATTCCAGCAGATAACGTTGGTGATGCCCTCGGGCTGGCAGTTCCCGGATGTTTGCCGGGCCATGATCACCTATGAGAATTGTGGTTACAGCACACCCGGGTACGTAAGTTCGCCGTGGTCGCTGACCGCTCCCATTAAGGTGGGCGGGAAGGAAGTCGGGCAGATTGCGGTGGTTTACCTGACGCAGGTACCCCGCGACCCGGAAGGTTACTTCCTGGAAAAGGAACGCAAACTGCTGCGCACCATCAGCGAACGCATTAGCCAGACAATACAGCACCGCTATATGGAACAAGTCATCCAGGAATGGAACAGCTCCCGCAGCGGGTTATATATGGGCGGGGGGCCAGTAAACGAGTGGATGATAATCCTGGATCTGATCGGACGCACTGACCAGAGCATGCTGCGGCACCTGTGCCGGAAAATGATCAATTACCTGTACCTTAACGGGGTCCGGGAGGCCGAGGAAGTACTGTGGGTGTTCGGCGAAGGCGCCCGCCTCTACAATGACACCCTCGAACAGAACTACCCCAGCGAAAAATTTCCACTGGGTGACTTGATCAACATCACCAATCATGCTTTCAAGATAGCGGCTCGTCATCTGAGCGATGAGGAGATATCGGCGCGTTTGAGGAAATGGCTTCAGGAGGAGAAGGCTTACCCCTTGATCAAGGCGGTTGACCGCATAAATTCTTCCGTGGCCGAGATCGGCCGGCTGATCACTCGCTACCGGAATTCGGGCGAAGGCGGGGCCCTGCGCTTTTCGCCCATGGAACGCTGGCTGGTGGTAGCCTTAATAAATCGTTTTCTTTCTGACAAACTCGAATTCATCAACATCGCCCGTCCCTATTTGGAAATAAGTGACTTCTACGAAATCGTCAACCACCTTATTTATCCCGAGGGCAGCCGCGGGAAGATCGGCGGCAAAGGTACCGGGCTCGTTCTGGCCCAGCAAATAATCGAGAAAAGCAGCCGGGAAAACCCGGCATTGGACCCAATAAAAGTGCCCCGGTCCTGGTATGTCGCTACGGATGCGCTTAAGGAATTCCTTCACCTCAATCGTCTGGAAGAGCTGAGGGTACAGAAGTACAAAGACCTTTATGAAGTCCGGCTTGATTATCCCAATATAGTCCACATCATGAAGAACTCTGAGTTTCCCGCCGGATTGGTCAAGAGCCTGGCCATGGCCCTGGATGATTTTGGCGAAGTACCGATTATCGTGCGCAGTTCCAGCCTGCTGGAGGACCAGCTGGGGGCTGCCTTCTCCGGCAAATACAAGAGCCTCTTCCTGGCCAATCAGGGAAGCAAGCGGGAACGCCTGGAAAAACTCATTGACGCTATCGCCGAGGTCTATGCGTCGGTTTACAGCCCCAACTCCATCCAGTACCGAGCGGAAAGGGGATTGCTCGACTACCCGGAAGAAATGGGGATTCTGATTCAGGAAGTGGTAGGTTCCCGGGTAGGGCCATACTTTGTGCCTGCCTATTCCGGGGTTGCTTTCAGCAACAACGAATTCCGCTGGTCGTCACGGATCAAGCGGGAGGACGGCTTGGTGCGGCTGGTCATGGGGTTGGGCACCCGGGCTGTGGACCGCCTGACCGATGATTTCCCGGTATTGGTATCTCCCGGCCAGCCCCGGCTCAGGGTAAATACGGTGCCGGACGAGATCAGACGCTATTCTCCCAAGAAGGCTGATGTCATCAATTTGGAGAAAAACATCGTAGAAACAGTGGAGATTGCAGCGTTTCTAAAGGAATGGGGCCATTTAATACCCCAGGCCCACCGAATCATATCGGTTTATGAGCATGATTATGTTCGTCCGGCCAATCCATTCAGCGTGGACTTCGCCCGTGACGAGCTGTTGGTCACCTTCGATGGTCTGATAACCGACACCCCGTTCATGAAACAAGTACATCTTATTCTCAAGGTGCTGCAGGAGAAATTAGGGACCCCGGTGGATATCGAATTTGCCTCCGACGGAACAGACTTCTATCTCTTGCAATGCCGTCCCCAGAGCTTTAGTAAAGAGATCGCGCCGGCCGCCATACCCAAAGACATCCCCAGCCGGGACATGGTGTTTTCAGCCAATCGCTACGTATCCAACGGTTTGATTAGGGATATTTCCCATATCGTGTATGTGGACCCCGGGGGTTACAACCAGCTGCAGAGACTGGAAGACTTGGTCAATGTGGGCCGGGCGGTAGGCAAGCTCAACATGCTTCTGCCCAAGCACCACTTCGTGCTCATGGGGCCAGGCCGGTGGGGCAGCCGGGGCGATATCCGCCTGGGTGTGCAGGTTAATTATGCCGATATCAATAATACCGCCGCTTTAATCGAGGTCGCCCGCCAGAAGTTGAAGTATGTGCCGGAGTTGTCCTTTGGCACCCATTTCTTTCAGGATCTGGTGGAGTCCAACATCCGCTACCTGCCTCTATATCCGGATGACGATCAGGTGGTATTCAAAGAGTCCTTTTTCCTTGGTTCGCGTAACTTGTTGGCCCAGATACTGCCAGAATACAGCCATCTTCAGGAGGTTGTCCGGGTCATCGATGTTCCGGCCGAGTATGAAGGTATGGTTTTGCATATTGCCATGAATGCGGAACTAGGGGAGGCGATCGGCTATTTGGGCCTGCCTTTGGCACGAGAAGAAGGCCTGGAACCGGTTCAACAAACCGCCGTCAAGGGTCAGATTGATTTAGGTCCGAAGGAAGATAAATTCTGGCGCTGGCGTCATTACATGGCTGAACGCATCGCTGCGACGGCCGATATGGAGCGGTTTGGAATTGAAGCCATCTACCTATTTGGCAGCACCAACTGCGGTGAGGCCGGTCCCGGCAGCGATATAGACCTGATAATTCATTTCCGGGGATCGGAATCACAGCGAGAAGAGCTGATGTTGTGGATGGATGGCTGGAGCCTGAGCCTGGCTGAGATGAATTACCTCAAAACCGGTTACACTTCGAAGGGCTTGCTGGACATTCATATTGTTACCGATGAGGATATTGCCCGCAAATCATCATATGCGATCAAGATTGGAGCCGCCACTGACCCGGCCTACCTTTTAAGATCACGAACCGATCACTGATTGCTGTAGTCGGATGGATAAGAGGATAGAGATGATACAGAGACCGCCTTATGACGGTCTCTTTTATCATTGGAATCAATGTTATGTAAAAAACGGCCTGGACAATGAACTACACCAGATGGCGTATGATCTCGTCTGGTTCCCCGTACATGTAATCGATGATGGGGATCTGGATCATGGTGTAAGCCCCGGGCTTCTGCTTCAGGCTGGCCCGGCCTGCGGCCACCATGATCTGGGCGGTCAGGGCGGGATTGTTGATCTTCATGCCGAATTTGAGTAGTTGGTTATGGGTGGCGCCCGAAACCCCCTTGCGCTCCATATTAACGCCATGGCCCATGTCCAGCAGCATTTCTACATCGGCCACCTGTTTTACGATTGTCTCATCCTTGGCGAAATAGGCATCTTGTTTGATCGCTGCGGCTACCTGTTCAAAATCGGCGCCGGGTTCAAGCTGCACATAGACCATGCGCCGGTGCACACCAGTGCCTACGGGAATTGTCATGGAGAGGGCGTTTTCCACCCCGGGGATTGATTTGGCGGCTACCGAGTGTCCCATACTCATGCCTGGTCCGAAGTTGGTATAAGTCAAACCGCGTGGGACCATGAATTCGAACATGCAGCGGACCATGGAATCGGTACCGGGGTCCCAGCCGGCGGAATTGACGGCTACACAGCCATGAGCCTTGGCAATGGTATCCAACTGGAGGCGCAGGTCGGCCAACTGGCCGTGAATATCGTAACTGTCGACGGTGTTGATCCCCTTGACCAGGAGTTGGGCGGCAACTTCAGGAACTGCCCGGGTGGGGATGCACAGTACGGCAACATCGATGGACTCCAGTTCCTCGATGGTAGAGACCAGATTGTGAGGGGATGATCCGTTACCGGCAGCAGTGGGCTCAACAATGCCCGCCAGTTCCATGTCCGGCGCGGCCAACACCGCATCGACGGCATAGCGTCCTACATTTCCAAAACCAATGATGGCAGCTTTTATTCTCTTGGTCATCAATACACCTCTGTTCCAAATATTGTTCAACCTATAGCATATAAAAGGGTGTCGCCAGTAGCAAGACAATATACAGTATACATTCTGCCGAATACAGAACTCTGAAATGTGCGTTTACGAAATCATTAGTAATTGTTTTTGTAACTGATAGCCGAATACCGTAGAATGCAAGTATGGGAAGGCCTCGGCAAGGAAAACCGGACGGCCTCCAATGGGATGATTCCTGTAGTTGCCCCAGCACTCTTGTTGTCAACGGAGAGTATTGGAGAAGGAGGACGAGCAAACGTGGACATTTTTACAGCCTTGAAAGAGAGATGGAGTTGCCGGAACTATAATGGCCAGGAAATCGAAGACGGTACGTTGATGAAGATCCTGGAGGCAGGCGGGTGGGCGCCTTCGGTGATGAACCTGCAGCCCTGGAGGTTTTATGTCATCAAGAATCCAATCCTCAAGCAGAAGTTGAAGGAATCCTGTGAAGCGACAGCTCAGACCATCTTTGCCAGAAGCGGCTGGAAATGGGTTTCAAAGTATTCATTTGAATTCCTGGTCCAGGCCCCGGTTCTGATTGCAATAGCGGCCGATCCCAAGGATACCGGCGCGGACCAGTTTATCAAGGAACAAGGGACCGGCTACGCGTATTCCTGCTGTGCGGCGATCCAAAACATCATGCTGGCGGCTCATGCGTTAGGCGTTAATACCCTCTGGTTCTCTCTCTATGACACTCCCGTCGCCAAGGAAATCCTGGGCATACCGCCTCATCTGGATCTGGTCAGTATAGTCGTGGCCGGCTATAGTGCCGACCCGGAAAAGCATCTGCCCCGCAAACCGGTATCTGATTTAACGGTAATCAAGGAGTAGCGTAAAAGAAAGCATGATGGGTTTATCAAAGCAGTTCAAGGAATCGGAATAAAGGTGCAGATTGGCGTCGTGTGCCAGTTTGTGAAAAAACCTGGCCCGATGAGCAGGAATAAACAATAACGGGACGAAATGTATACAATAATAACGAATAACTTTCTCCGATCTTAGCTTTCTAATCCACTTGGTATGAAGACTGAGACGATAGGTGCAGCGGGAAACTGCGGCACCTCCTGTATTTGGAAAGGAGAGTGAAACGAATCGATAGCAACGGCCGAGACTTCAGCATAAGCGGGCTCGGCCATTTTATTTCAGGCCGGTGGTTGAACCAGACCGGGGATGGATGCATCAGCAAAGGATTATCGAGGCGCGGAAACAAGTTGGCGTCAGACCCAGCTGTTTCAATCGCTCTGCGGGGAAGGGGTGATCACTACCTTATCTGGCAACCGTTAATTTGATTGAGAGGAGGATTTGGTTTTGAACCGATTAGGGAGAAAACGTTGGGGAGTAATACTGGTGGCAATGTTGATGGTTTTTGCTGCCGTATTCTCACCGGCAGCAGCAAGTGCCGCTGCCGTTGATGTGATTTATGATGGGACGGTAAATGTTACCCCAGGCACTTCCTTTACAGTAACCGCCTATAACTCTGGAGGGGGCACTTACACAGTAGACCAGGCGACACCTCTGGGCGTACTTCAAGCAGCTGGAATCTCTTTTGATGCAACAGACAAGAATTACGCTACATCCGGGGCGCTTCTTCTGGACAATATCAAGACCTACAATTACGTCAAGGGCGGCAGCAAATGGTACGCATATGTCAATGACGTATTCCAGGATGGTTATAATAATCCCGCCGGAGCGCTGAATCTTATCGCGCTGAAAAATGGCGACAAGGTAGAATACTACTTCGCCGCCGGCATTGAGGACTCCAATGACCTGAATGCTGTAAAAGCGGCCGCAACGGCGGCGGTGAAAACTGTAGTATCTACAGGCGGGGCAGCTCCGGCAACTCCGGTAACCCCCGCAGCCCCCGTAACCCCGGTAACCCCATCAGGCGATAACACTGATTGGACTCTGCAGCTATCAGGAGTCAAGTCAGCTTCTGTAAACAAGGCCTTCTTTGAGCAAGGCCTGGCATGTCCTTCTTCAGGTCATCAGGTGCAATGGACCGACGCTGACGGCAATGTGTGGGGAGGAGTGCCACTATGGCTGTTGGTAGGAATGGTTGATGATGACCCCGACGTGGGAAGCGACCACATCAACTTTAACGATGAGCTGGCCACCAAGAACTATAAGATTGATGTTATTGCAGCCGACGGTTGGAAGGCAACTTTCGAAAGCTCAGCTATTGCCCGCAATGACGGGTATCTTGTTGCCAACACTCTGAACGGACAGCCCTTGCCTAAGCAGACCGCTGCCGGCAAGGATTCCTGGCCGCTGCACCTGAAAGGTTCAGCAGTATTTGGCGGACAGCAGGTTGGCCATATTGTACGCATCGAGTTGTCTGACCTCCCGGCAGCTACAGGAGCATGGTCCCTGGAGTTGATGGGACAAGTCGGCGTAAACATTAGTCAGGAGGAATTTGAGAACACCTATGCCAACCCTGCCTCGGCTGATTACCGGGAGTGGACCGACAAAACGGGCAACGTCTATTCCGGTGTGCCGTTGTGGGTATTGCTGGGAGCAATTGATGACATCCAGCAAGGCAACAGACTGACCTTCAATGAGGCCCTGGCCAAGTCGGGGTATTCAATCGATGTCATTGCCGCCGATGGATTCAGCAAGACATTCGATATTGCGGCTGTCGCTGGAAGCGATGACTACATCATCGCCAACAAGATCAACGGCAAAGCATTGACCGAAGGAGCCCCCCTGCGGCTGGTGGGGAACGGTGTTACCAAGACCAAGGAGGATGGGACTCTTGGTGGCAAGGCGATAGGCAGTATCGCCAAGATAGTCATACCTGACTTCTTGACTCCTCCCGCAGCGGCTGGCAGTTGGAATCTGGCTCTTAATGGCAAGATAAGTGACGTTATTTCCCAGGCTGAATTTGAAGCGGGTTTGGCCTGTCCTTCTTCCGGTCACCTGGTAGAATGGACCGATAAGGACGGTAACGTCTGGTCGGGTATACCCCTGTGGTTCCTGACTGGTTGGATTGATGACCTCGAACCCCATTCCTTTAACTTCAGCCAGGCTCAGGCTGGCTACACCATTCTGGTAAAAGCGGCCGATGGTTATACCAAGGATTTCTCCAGCAAAGATGTGGCTAACAGCGACAAATATATCGTCGCCAACAAGATGAACGGCAAGGCTCTTACCGATTCTGCACCGCTGCGTTTGGTTGGCTCGGGAGTGGCCAAAGCTGACGGCAGCTTGGGGGGGACCAGTGTCGGTAACATAGCGGAAATCGAACTGACCGAATTTGGAACCGCCCGGCCTATTCCCGAACTGCGCATCATCAAGTTTGCGGAAGACCAGACCACTATCGTTAAAGAGATGACCGTAGACTATATGTGGATGGAGAAGAATCTGGCCGTAGTTGGGGACGGGAAGACCGTATACCGCTATGAGGGAATTACAGGTAATCCGGCTGATGTTTGGGATCAGGCCGAGACTTACCCGGGCGGCTATAAAATAGAAAATGCTGTGAAAGGTTCCCGTATCCAGGATCTGTGCGAGCTGGTCGGAGGCATGGGATCTGGTACTGAAATAGTGTTGGTAGCCGCTGACGGCTATGAGACCAGACTTCCCTATTCCTCCATCTATACCGATCCGGCTGTACAGAAACGCCAAGGTGATGCCATCATAGCCTGGTGGGCGGACGGAAAATATGTTCCTGACTATGCAGATGGTATGCGGTTGATGTTTACCCCCGATGGCGACCATGTCTATGGACAATGGGACATGCACGAAACCCTGCCGGAAAAATACTGGCACTACTACTATGATAACAATGTTCAATATCCTTCTTGTGCTGGTTTATCGTCAAAGTATATCACCCAGATCAAGATATATTCGGTGCCAGTCAATGATTGGAACCTGCAGTTGGATGGACAATCAGTCGGTGGTTTACAAGAAACGGTCAACAAAACCTATTTCGAGCAAGCCCTGGCCTGCCAATTCGGTGCAAACCACAAAGCATCCTACACCGACTCCAAGGGCCGGGTATGGGAAGGCATGCCGCTGTGGTTCCTGGCCGGATTCGTCGATGATGCTGATAAGCACTCTGACCATGCCTTTAATGAAGCTCTGGCCAACGGAGGATATCAACTGGTAATCACTGCTGCCGACCAGCATTCCATCACCATCAACAGCAAGGACATAATCCGCAACAACAACTATATTATTGCCAACAACCTGAACGGCGTCGCCATACCACAATCTGACGAAAACTGGCCGCTTCGTTTGGTAGGTCCCTCTGTAAGCGGATCAATGTCCATTTCCCAGATTGAAAGCATCAAGTTGGTTAAACCCGCAGCTCTCAACGATATCAACGGGCATTGGGCCCAGGCCAACATAGAACAACTGGTGAGCATGGGGGCAGTCAGCGGCTATCCCGACAATAGCTTCAAACCAAATGCTACTATCACCAGGGCTGAGTTTGCGACCATACTGGTCAAGGCTTTCCAGTTCCCGCCCAAGACCGGTACAGCATTTGCCGATACCGCGAACCATTGGGCCAAGGATTCTATCGCCACCGCCACTGCTTTAGGCATTGCCGGCGGTTATGACGCTTCCAGATTCGGCCCCAATGACCAGATCACCCGTGAGCAGATGGCAGTAATGATCATCAAGGCATTGGAGCTGGAGGCAGGCGCAGATGAAACAACCTTTGCCGACAACGGCAGTATCGCGGCCTGGGCTAAAGGATCGGTCGCCACTGCGGTAAAGGAAGGTATCCTGTCCGGTTACCCCGGCAATGTGTTCAATCCCCAGGGTCAAGCCACCCGGGCCGAAGCGGTAACTGTGATTGTCAATGCCTTGGCTAAAAAGTAACTTGAATAACACACTCTGAGGGTTTCTCGAAAAATGAATACAAGGTTGATTGTGTGAATGATAAGGGCGGCTGATACCGCCCTTATCAAACCTGCTTAAGGGCCCATGGAGCTGACTGGTTAGCGGCAATAAGGAACGATGGAGGAGGGCGGCTGGATGCGGGCAAGTAGGAGCTTGGTGGTTCTTGGCCATAGAATGGCCTGGTTAGGTTTAGCCATGGTCCTGATGGCATTGATGACTCTTGGCTCCGGTTGCTCATCCAGCGTTTTTGAGAACGGACCCGAGGCCCAGGTATTCACCCCGCTCTGGGGTCCTTATATGAGCGGAACCGGTACCGACCGTACGACTGTCAGCATAAAGACGGTGGAGCCAACTACCGCCGAAGTTCATTATGCCAGCGAGGAATACTACAAACTTCACAAGAAATACGACCAAAAGGTTAGCGATGATATTACCGGGCAGATGCACCATATCGGCATCGGCGGCCTGGGACCAGGTACCGTCTACCATTACAAGGTTATATGCGGTAAACAGGAAACAAACGATTATAGTTTCTCAACCTTGCCTGAGACCGGTAGGTTTGCCTTTGCTGTATATGGCGATACCCAGGACGAACTGCCCAACTTCAGTCAGACAGACAGACACCAGTTGGTGGCGGACCGAATCGCCAAGGATCCAGATATTCTATTCGTCCTGAATACTGGCGATATGGTTAACGATGGCCAGGATTCTGCCAACTGGGATCGGTACTTTGAAGCCAGCCGCGAGATGGGGGCGAAGAAGACTGTTTACCCGGCCCGCGGCAACCATGATGGAGAAGCTTTGGAGGGTCTGTTCCCGGTTCCACCTTATTACTCATTCGAGTGTGGCGATGCCCAGTTTGTCGTTTTGGACTCCGTAAACGATCCTCAGGACCAAAAGCAATGGCTCAGTCAGGTCTTGGCGGTTGACAAGGAGTGGAAATTTGTCCTCTGCCACCATCCTCTTTATACCTCCGAACCAAATCACTTTGGGGGGTGGGAAAATTTAAAAGACGAATGGGAAGGACTATTTATCCGCAATGAAGTCGATGCAGTTTGGAGCGGCGATGTCCACGCCTATGAACGTTATCTTGTAAACGACATCATGTATATGTCGGTGGGAATAGGGGGTGGCCCCTATTATGTATTGAACAGTTCTAAGTTTGACGGTTATCAGAATAGCCTGGAGAGGAGTCTGGGCTATCTGAGAGTCACCGTAGACCCTGATGCCCGTAAAACCACCATTGAAGTGGTGCAGGTGGCGATAATCTCGGAAGATGGCCGGACGGTACAGGAATTGCCGGCCGGAACGGTCTTCGAGAAGTTCTTTTTAACATCCTGAACAAAGAAGTTGCAATCATTGGCAGTGGGAGCATGCTTTTTTGTTTTGTGCGGCCTGCCAGCCGGTTATCGGAGGAGTGTAATTATGTCAGCCAAGGTCTATTCACGGTGGTATTATCTAATTCTATTTTTGACCCTGATGATGCTCCAGTTTTCCATGCCCCAATCGGTATTGGGAGCTGGCGCCACTGATTCTTTGCATATTGTCAAGTATGGGGAGGATGGTATTACTGTCCTGGAGGAGAAAACCGTCGACTACCAGTGGATGGAGAAAAACCTGAAGGTATACGGGGATGGGAAGACCCATTATTACCATCAGGGGCCGGTATTTGAAGGCGATTTGTGGGATCCCGCAGAAACGCAAAATCTTAAGGACAAGGGCGCGGTAAAAGGATCTGCGGTCCGAGACCTGTGCGATCTGGTCGGCGGGATGGCCGAGAATGACGAGGTAATGCTGATCTCGGTGGACAATTGGCATACCGAATTTGCATACCACAATATCTATCAGCCTTTACCCGTTCAAGGAGTAATAGCCATCTGCTGGTTTAATGGGGAAGAAGCCGATGAGGGAGAACGTTATGGAGTCGGATATCCGGCCAACAATGCCTATGGCAGTGCCATGCAGATCGTATTCATGACGGACGTGACCAACCAGGACGGCAAACCGGTGTTTGGCAACAACGACATGAAATTGGCTTTGCCCCAGGAAAAGTACCAACACTTCTTCGAAGGCCAATACCCCAGTACCAACGGCTTATCTGGGAAATGGATAAAAGAAGTAAGGATTTACAGCGGGGGAGTGCCGGCCAATCTGGAGTTATCAACAGCCGATGAATCCCACGCAATTGAACCGGAGCAGAGCCTGCCCTGGCTGTCCATAGGTCTGGGATTGGTTGGTCTGGCATTGGTGGGCTGGTACTTTTGGGCGAGGAGAAAAACGATATGAAAGATAGAAAGTCTTTACTTATACTATTTACAGGGGTTTTGCTCATCCTGGTATCAGTACTGGCTTACATCCAACCCTGGCAGAACTGGCCTGACGAGGAAACCAAAGGCTGGCAATTGACGGTGGTTGGCAGTGACGGCAATCAAAAGGTGTTGTCCTTCCAGGATATAAGGGAGTTACCGGCCCATGAAGGGAATGGCGGGTTTTTCTCCACCGTGGGCATCGTTTTCGGGCCCTACCAGGCCAAGGGGGTAACTTTGGAGGAGTTATGCAATATAGTGGGGGGGATCAAGCCTAATGAAGCCCTGATGGTTTCGGCCCGGGACGGATATTCTACCGTACTAAGCTATGAACAGGTGATGGGCGATTTCATTACTTACAGCACCGAACTCAAGGAGGTGCCGCACCAGGAATTGAAGACGATCCTGATGTACCAGCAGGACAGCAGGCTGCTGTCCGATGCAGACGGCAAACCCCTGCGCATTGCCATTGTAGGTTCCCCTCCCAACCTCCTGACCGAGGGCAACTATTGGGTCAAGTGGGTCAATAAGCTCGAAGTTCTGAAAGCGCCTTAAGAAAGAAATGCTTAATAGACGTGAGAAGGTGGTGGGGCTTTATGCAAAAAATGCATAAGCACCTGTGTCTCCTGTTAATTATGGCTATTATGGCCGGAACGGCGGGCTGTTCGCGGCCAGGTCAACAGCCGTCCGATGACCAGGTGAAACTAAAGGTGATAATTGCCGGCAGTCTTTTGGTGCCATTTCAATCCCTGGAAAAGGAATTCGAAAGGCAAAATCCCGGGATCGACGTTCAGATGGAGGGACACGGCAGCGTTCAGGTTATAAGAGCAGTGACCGAATTGGGGGACATTGCTGATATAACCGCAGTGGCCGACGCTCAGCTTATCCCGCTGATGATGTACTCCAGCGCAATGCCTGACGGTGACCAGGCATATGCGGATTGGACCATCAGGTTTTCCACCAACCGGTTGGGGATCGCTTACAAGGATGAAAGTGCCTATGCGGCAGAGATCAATGCCGACAATTGGCATGAAATAATGTCCCGGCCCGACGTAACCATAGGTCTGGCCGACCCCCGTATCGATGCCATGGGCTACCGCACCTTGATGGCGATACAATTGGCGGAGGATTATTACCAGGATGACACGATATTCGAAAGGACTATAGGCTCAGCCTTGGACCCGACAATGAAGATCAGCACCGAAGGGGATGTTGACACCATAAATGTTCCCGAGGTGGTTAAGACCACCCAGCCGCGGGTAAAATTGCGCAGCTACAGTATCCAATTGATGGCCTTGCTGGAATCGGGTGATTTGGACTATTCCTTCGAGTATGAAAGCGTAGCCAAACAGCGAGGGCTGAAGTTTCTCGCCTTGCCGGTCGGGATTGACCTGAGCAGCCCTGATTTCGAACCGCAATACCAGCAGGTGGAGGTCAATCTCGATTTCAGGCGCTTTGCTTCGGTAGTTCCTAATTTCCAGGGCACCCGGATAGTATACGGATTGACCATACCCAACAACGCCCTCCATCCTCAGGAGTCGGCTCGTTTCATAGAGTTTATACTGAGTACTGACGGGCAGGGTATTTTCGATCAGTCCTACCAGCCGTTGTTATCGTCGCCATTGTGTGATAATCCCCAAGCCCTGCCAGAGACCCTGCAAACTTGGTTTTAGGAGATTAATATGCAGCCAGACAAGGAGCCAATCAAGCCAAACGGGAAGCGTCATTGGGGGAGCCATGGCTTCACCTTGATGTTGGCAGTGCTGGGTGGCATAATCCTGTTATTTATTCTGGCCCCGCTTTTCAAGATGGTGTTCCTTTCCGACAAGCAGGCGTTATGGTTGGCCCTGTTGGATTCCGATACCATGCGGTCTATCGGATTGACTATTTATGCCGCCCTGATTTCCACGGCGATCGGATTCATGTTGGGCGTGCCCTTGGCCTATCTCTTGGCCAGATATCAGTTCCCCGGCAAAGGTATCATGGAAGCATTGGTTGATTTACCCATTGTGGTCCCGCATTCGGCTGCTGGCATCGCGTTGTTGTTCGTATTTGGCAGCAATTTTATGGTGGGGGAGGCCTTCGGCGCGGTTGGCATCCAATTCGTCGACTCGGTGGCGGGAATCGTTATCGCCATGCTCTTCGTCAGCGTGCCGATCCTTATCAGCGCCGCCCGGGAGAGTTTTCGCAAGGTAGACGTGCGCTTGGAGAAGGTAGCCCGCACCCTGGGGGCTTCTCCCTGGCAGGTATTCTTCCGGGTCACATTCCCCCTCGCCTGGCGCAGTATCCTGGCCGGCAGCATGATGATGTGGGCGCGGGGCATGAGTGAATTTGGGGCCATCATAATCCTTACCTATCATCCTACCGTAGCTCCGATCCTGGTTTATGAACGGTTCGAGACCTATGGGCTGGCGCAGGCCATACCGGTGGCAGCCATCATGCTGGTCATCAGCGCCATGGTCTTTGTAGGGATTCAAACCCTTCTGCGAAGGAGTCCGGACTATGATTAGCATTGAGGGAATAAATGTACATCTGCCCGGATTTGCCCTGCGCGATGTAAACCTGCAGATCAATAGCGGAGATTATTTCGTACTGGTGGGACCGTCAGCTTCCGGTAAAACAGTTTTACTGGAGACCATCGCTGGACTGCACAAAATCGCCTCGGGTTCGATTCGCATCGGTGACCGGGATGTTACCGGACTGGAATCGGAGAAGCGCAACGTGGGCATGGTTTACCAGGATTGTGCCCTGTTCCCGCACCTCTCTGTCAGGGAGAACATAGCTTTTGGACTTAGGATGCGGCGCCAGCCGGAGCAACAAATCAGCCGGGAACTGGAACGAGTAGCACCCCTGCTGGGAATCGCCCCTTTGTTGTCCCGCCGGACCAAGAACCTGAGTGGGGGAGAGAAGCAAAAAGTGGCGCTGGCCCGGGCCCTGATAACCAATCCGGAAGTTCTGCTCCTGGATGAGCCTTTGGGGGCACTGGATCCGCAGACCAGGGAAGAAGTGCGCCACGAGATGACCAGACTGCAACGTGAATTGGGCGTGACCGTTCTGCATGTGACCCACGATTTCGAGGAGGCGGTTACCATGGGGACACGCCTGGCGGTCATTGGGGCAGGAACCATCAGGCAGGTGGGTACCCCGGATGAAATATTCCACAGCCCCGAGTCCGAGTTTGTTGCCCGCTTTACCATGGCGGTGAATGTTTTTTCCGGTGTGGCCAAAAGAGGAAGAGAAGGAACAACCTGGTTTAAGGTCGGAAATACTGAACTGGTAGTAGCAACCAATATTGAAGGCGAATGTTGGGCCGCCGTGCGTCCGGAGAATGTCTTCATAACCGCCACTCGCCCCACCGAGGGTACTCCCAATACCTTTCCCGCAGTTATCACCGGAATCGTCAATAAGGGAACCCTGGTCAACATCAAGGCTGAACTGCCGCCCGAGCTGATTTGCCTGTTGACCCGGCCCAGCTTTGACCGAATGGGGCTGGATCTGGGTCAAGAAGTGTTTGTAACCATTGCTCCTTCCTCTGTACATCTGTTTAGGGGCTAGAATATGATTAAATTGTAGTTCGCATTTTTCCTGCCAGGAGCGAGGTTTTGCTTGCAATCAATACCGGCACTTTGAGTGGTTGCATGTCTTCTTGCGACATATCAATCGGACTGAGGGGGAATAGCATTGATTTATCAACAGAAAAAAAGCCAGCGGAGCTGGATGTTGGCAACCCTGACCCTAATTCTGTTTATGGCTTTATCACTAGTCATGCCGCCACTCGCTGCGGCAGCTCCCACTACCAGCCTCACTATAAAGAAAGTGGCTGCGGACGGCACCACCATCCTGGCCCAGAAATCGGTGGATTATCATTGGCTGATGAATCCCGCCAACATACCGGTATTAGGGGATGGCAGTACCCATTACTACCACCAGGGGCCGGTTTTTATAGATGGACCGGATGAGGCTGCCGAACAGGCCCTGCGCTGGAATCCCGAAGAGGACACTAATATCGAGACCAAAGATATGGGCGCTTTGAAAGGTAATAATGTTAAGGATCTGTGTGAATTGGTAGGGGGCATGAAACCGGGGGATACGCTTAGAATCAAGGCTGCCGATGGATTCAGCCGGACTTTTGCGTGTAAGAATGTTTATCAGTATTCCCCGCGGGAAGGTCCCATGGTGATCTGCTGGTTCAGGAATGGCCAGTATCCTGATAGCGGATTTAGAGAAGGCATGCGCTTGGTATGGTTTGCCGACACATCGACCAATCCCTGGGGCTGGCATGTCTTTGGCAACTGGGACTGGCACCAGGCGGCAGAATCGCAATATTGGTACTACTTCCACAGCGGAGCGGAGAAATATCCTACCACCACGGGGCTTTCCATCCAGACCGTGGCCGAACTGATTATTAACAGCTCCCAGCCTGCTCCGAAGGGCCCGGTGCAGCCGGTGCCCGCATTTAAGGCGGATGTTACCACGGGTCCGGCACCGCTTACCGTCAATTTCAGCGACCAATCGGCAAATGGGCCAACCACCTGGGCTTGGGACTTCAACAATGATGGGACCACAGACAGCACCAGCGCCAATCCATCCTATACCTATATCGAGCCAGGCGTTTATAGCGTCCGCCTGACCGTGAGCAATGCGGCCGGCAGTAACAGTGCGGTGAAGGCGGAGCTGATCTCCGTTCTTCAGTCCCAATCGACCCCGGAGACTTCACCCGATCCGACTCCGGAGTCTCCCCAAACCCCGGACAATGATACAGACCAATCGGCATCGACCGGGACCTCCGAACCGCAACCAGAGGCAGGCCAACTTAACCCGACGATATATGGAGTTGGCTTGCTGGCTGCAGTAGCACTGGGATTTGCGGTATATTCCAAGACCAGGTCTAAAAACAATCCGTGACCCTCGCTATCACCTTGAAAACGGAGAGAGGGCGAAGGATAGGATGGATACCCAGGTAGTGGATCAGATTGTGACCCGGCCAGATTGTTGATTGCCGGAGACTATACCGGCCTCATAACAAGCAAACTATTGTCAAAATGACAAGAGGGAGGTTAGGGTTTTGCTCGAGTTCATTTCCACCGGCAGTGCCTTCAATGCTGCCCTGGGGAATAACAGCGCCTATTATAAAGCGGGGAAGTCATTGGTATTGTTTGATTGCGGCGGTTCGGTATTCGGCACAATGGTCCGGGGTGGCCTGTTGTCGGGTGTGGCCGACATCATGGTGGTAATAACCCATACTCACCCCGATCACGTCGGCAGCCTCGGTGATCTTATACTATATAATCATCATCAATTATCGGCCCGGATGACGATAGTTTACCAGCATCCCGAGGTTGTGGATGCCATATTGGGGCCGATGGGGGTGAGCCAGGAGTATTACCAGTTCCTGAATCCAAGCGGGGGCCGATTCGTGATCGACACCCAGGATCTCTGCTGGGAACTGGAAGCCATTGACGTCGATCATTCAGAGAAGGTTTTCCCATATGGATACGTGGTGAGACCGGCAGACGGATCCTGGTGTTTTTATTACAGCGGTGACGCCAAGGCGATTCCGGAGCAGATCCTAGGTGCATTCCGGGCGGGCTCAATCCAACTGCTGTACCAGGATGTATCCAGCTTCGGCGGGGAAAACAATCCCCACCTCTCGTTCAGCCAACTCTGTCAAATTATCCCCGTGGAAATGCGCTCCCGGGTCTGCTGCATGCACCTGGACGAGGTGTTCGATTTCCAGGCTGCCGAGCAGGCCGGCTTCAAGATTGCCCGCAGCGCCCTGTGATTTACAAAGTGGGTGCACACTTGAGACCGATGGGTTCTTGAGGCTTTCGTCAGCAAAGGGTTATAATCATATTCAGGAAGGGTTTGGCAGTTTGGGGAGCAACGCATGAAATAACCAGATTGAAACTGGAGCAAGCGGGGTGCGGTGGGCTGGACCCTGCTTTTCCCGTCATGATAATGGGTGAGAGGAGAACCAGGCATGGCCGTGCAAATATTTACTGACAGCACCGCATATATCAGTATTGACCAGCAGGAGGAATTGGGCATCCGGGTCATGCCTTTGAGCGTGCATTTCAGTGATGAATCATTTGTGGAGACCGAGGTCGACTATGATTATTTCTATGGAAAGATAGAAAAAACGGGGGAAATACCTACTTCTTCTCAACCCCCGGTGGGTGATATGTATAATGCTTTCAAGGAAATAATACAGGCCGGCAATGAAGTGCTGGCTATCTTTATTTCTTCCGCCATGAGCGGGACCTACCAAACTGCCGTGAGTGTTAAAGAACAACTAGTTCAGGAAATACCGGGCGCCTGCATTGAGGTGCTGGATTCGCGCACCAATTGCATGGCTCTGGGGATGCAGGTTCTGGAGGCGGCGCGCTGCATCAAAGCCGGGCAGCATATCAAGGAGGCCATACGGGCGGCGGAGATGATCCGGGAGCGGGTACATTTCTACTTTGTGCCAGAAACCTTGGAATATCTAAGGAAGGGCGGTCGTATGGGCACCGCCTCGGCGCTGCTGGGCACCATACTCAAGATCCGCCCTATCCTGACCGTCGATATGAAAGCTGGGATGACTCATCTGTGGGGTAAAGCCCGGGGGACAGCGGCGGCTGTGCAGCGGATGCTGGAATTGCTGGCGGCGGATGACCTGCGCTATGGGCTGCGGGAAATCATTGTTCATCACATAAATGCGCCGGAAAGGGCAGCTCAACTCAAACGACAGCTGTCAGACAAATATCGTTGCCCCATCACTGTCTGCACCATTGGACCGGTGATCGGATTACATACTGGATTAGGGACCATCGGGATTGTATATACGACCAAGATGGTACCGGCAGAATCGGCTTAAGGATCAAGGCCTGTTTCGCTGGTATTTCTGCTCCGTGTGGGGGGAATCGGCTCAAGGCTCACGTTGGGGGCCAAGCCCCTGAAGAAACACTCACTGGATTAACCTGCAGGTGCAAGGTAATTGGTTGTGGCCGGTGTTGACTGCAGATTCAGGAGTACATCGTTGGTAATCAGCTGGATACTGGCTTGAAATAGGGGATGGCGGGACCGAAGGTCCGGAGCCATCCCCTCATCATAACGGCACTTACTGCATGGGCTGCTGGAAATTTTGATTCTGTTGATCCTGGATCTTCTGAATCCCCTGCCTAACGTAGTCCTCCTGGCCGGGGTCCAGCATCATCATTAACTGCTGCAGTTCCCCCACATGACGCCTCTCTTCGTTAGCGATATGGGTGAGTATCTTTTTTACCCGTTCATCATCAGTGGCCTGAAGGTGGGCTTCATAGCCCATGATGGCCTCCAGTTCGGCGGCAATATCGAACCGCAGGGCTTGCAGCAGCTCTGCTTGATTGAGCTTTTTAGGGATGTTCCCTACAAAGGGATCTCCAATTTGGGGCAAATCCGTTCACCTCGCTTTCGATTCTATTTTATCCATTTGCATCGGATATTATGGTTACCGGAGCGTTTGGAAAACGCTGGTTGCCCCCGGCAACTGACTAGAGCGGGGCTTTATGCTATCATGCAATTGATTGTGTGAGAATCATCTCTATGGAATGGAGAGGCAGACGGTGATCAAACTTCCAGTCCGGCAACTGGTTGAACTGATGATGCGCAGCGGCGATATAGACAACCGATTTGTGTCCGGGAACAGGATGCAGGAAGGCGCACGGGTTCATCGCGCTTGGCAGAAATCCAATCGGGAGAGGTATAAGGATTACCGCAGCGAGGCGTTTCTTTCCGGAAGCTACTTTTGCGACGGCCAGGAATACCTTTTGGAGGGACGTGCCGACGGGGTTTTCAGCCAGGACGGGGTTTATATCGTCGAAGAGATAAAGACCACTGCGCTGCCTATTGGCTTGATCGGCGAAGATTACGACCCGGCCCATTGGGGACAGGCCAAATGTTATGCCCATATCTTCGGAGTGCAGAATGATCTGTCCGAGGTATCGATACAGTTGACCTACATCAATCTGGACACCAACGAGTCCAAGAGTTTTGTCAGCCGCTTCGATATGACTGAGCTGGGCGACTTTGTCAATCATCTCATAGCCCAATACGCGGAATGGGCCAATCTGACGGAGGAGTGGATCAAGACCCGGGATGATTCGATCAAGCTGCTGCAGTTTCCCTTTCCCGCCTATCGCCCCGGTCAGCGCCAGCTGGCAGTAGCCGCCTATCGAGCCATAGCCGGCCGCACCCGGCTTTTCGCCCAGGCCCCCACCGGCGTCGGGAAGACCATATCTGTATTGTTTCCAGCCATTAAGGCTATGGGGGAGGGGATAAACACCAAAATATTCTACCTGACCGCCCGGACCACTACCCAACTCGTGGCTGAAGAGGCCGTGGCCAGGATGCGGGAGGGCGGACTGCGGCTCAAGACCCTGACCTTGACTGCCAAGGACAAGATCTGTTTCTGTGAGCAGACTGCCTGCCGCCCCGACTACTGCCAATTCGCGCAAGGGAATTATGATCGGATCAATACAGCCATTCTGGATACCTTCCAGGCTAGCGATGACCTGTCTCGCTCGGTGATCGAGGAATACGCCCGTCGTCACCGGGTATGTCCTTTTGAACTATCCCTGGATCTTGCCCTGCTGGCCGATTGCGTCATCTGCGACTACAATTATGTGTTCGACCCCAGGGCTTATCTGCGCCGCTTTTTCGCGGAAGGGGGCGGTGATCACGTTTTCCTGATCGATGAGGCTCACAACCTGGTCGACCGCTCCCGGGAGATGTTTTCGGCCCAGCTGAACAAAAGCAACTTCTTCCAAATCAAAAAGAAATACAAGGGCCGCAGCAAGCCCCTGGACAAGGTGCTGAATTCGATCAATCGCTGTCTGATCGACCTGCGCAAGCAGTGCCCCGACAGCGGTTGCCAGGCCGTTCCGGCCCGACCGGATGACTTTATTTTGCTGGTGAACAAATTTGCATCCGGTGCGGAATTGCTGCTGAAGGAAAACCGGGAGTTGGCAGAAGACAAGGACTTCCTGCAGCTCTATTTCGATTCCCTGAGCTTCATCAGCATTGCCGATCTGTATGACGAGCGCTATGTCACCCTGGTCGACGCCAGCCGTCATGAAGTTGCGGTAAAGTTGTTCTGCCTGGACCCCTCCCACCTCCTGGCTGAGTGTTTGCAAAGAGGAAGTTCCGCCCTAATGTTTTCAGCCACCCTCACCCCCCTGCCATATTTCCGGGATATGTTGGGCGGGGGGGAAGGAGACGGCTTGCTGGCCTTGGACTCTCCCTTCGATCCCAGTAATCTGTGTCTATTGGTGGCCGATCGGGTCTCCACCCGTTTTCGGGACCGGGATCGGAGCCGGGAAGAGATAGCCGGCCTGATCGCTAGCCTGGCATCTGCCCAAACCGGCAACTACATAGTCTATTTTCCATCCTACAAATATATGCGGGACGTTTATGAAGTATTCATCTCTCGGTTTCCGGATGTGGAAACGGTAGTGCAGGAAAGCGATATGGCCGAATCGGAGCGTGAGGAATTCCTGGCCGGCTTCGAAGCGCAGCCCCAGCGAACCTTGATTGCCTTCTGCGTGTTGGGGGGAATATTCGCCGAAGGCATCGATCTGGTGGGCAGCCGCTTGATCGGGGCGGTGGTGGTCAGTGTGGGTTTGCCTCAATTGAACATTCAGCAGGATACCATCATGGAGTATTTCCAGCAAAAGCATGGCCGGGGATATGAGTATGCCTATCGCTACCCAGGAATGAACAAGGTCTTGCAGGCTGCCGGCCGGGTTATCCGGTCGGAGAGCGACCGGGGTGCGGTATTGCTAATCGATGAGCGCTACGGACACCGGAGTTATCAGGAATTGTTCCCGCCACACTGGCGCAAATACGAGAAGATCAAGAATCCCCCGGCCATCTCCAAGACCCTGCAGTCATTCTGGAGCCACAGCGAAAAAGCCTAGTTGCGGATTTGCCGCTGATTTGCCAAAATGCTGTACTATTGTTATATATAAGATAAATACAACCTCAAACCAGAGCCCGGTCAATAATTGAGCGCGGCTGGCTGGGATGCATGGGAGCTCCCCGCTGACCGCCATCGACGCCACGCAAGGAGGTTTGCCGATGCGTATCACCCGGGTCCATATCGAAAATTACCGCAGCATCCGGGAACTTGACCTCTACCCGGACGATTATACTATTCTTATCGGTGACAACAATGCTGGCAAGAGCAATACCCTCAAAGCCATGAATCTGGTGCTGGGAGAAACCTGGCCTACCGACCGGACCTTCACTCTGGAGGATTTCCACAACCACGACTCGGAACAGGACATCGTGATTCAGGTTTATTTCGATACCGTACTGGAGAAGTGGAAAAACATGAGTCTGAAGGTATGGGGCTTCGAATTGCGGGGTCATGCCTATAAAAGGGCTTACCGGGGCCTTCCCCGGGGTACCATTAAGGTGGACTACACCTGCATCAATGACAAGGGGGAGACGGTCCGGTACCCGGCCGAGCCCCTGCAGGAGGGCAAGCAGGCCAAGATTTGGTATGACTTGAAGGTTTCCCAGGCGTTCAAAGACAGCCTCCCCTTTATTTACATCGACCAGATGAGGGATTATTATCGGCAGGATCCCGCTAACCGATGGTCGGCTTTGCGGAAGATGGTCAATGATGTCAGCACCGCGGTCAATCATGACCGGACTACGGTAAAGGTGCTCACTGCCGATGGTGAAGTAAAGATGACCCGCAAACAAGCCTTTGAGTATAAGATGGGTGAAGCCCTCGGTTATTTGAGGCACCTGGATTTGGTATCGATCGAAGACCAGATAGGGTGGGGCCTGGAGCAAATGGGGTTTGGCGGGGGGGACAGCGGTGTCGCGGTAAAAATGGCTTTGGCCGATCAGGTGGATGCCTTCCGCAGCCTGCGCTTACTGGTAGACCAAATGGGCAGTTCCACTATGGCGGAATCGGCTGGATCAGGAATGCAAAGTGCCCTGGTTATAGCCATTCTGAGGGCTTATGCAGAGATTAAAAGAGAAGGAGCAGTAATGGCCATCGAAACCCCGGAAATATTCCTCCATCCTCGCCAGATGGCCTACTTCCGAGACGCCTTGAGGTCTTTGAGTGCAAAGCACCAAGTCCTGATTGTCACTCATTCCCCCGACTTCGTCGATATTTCCAGGCCTGGGGAGATTCACCTGGTGCGGCGCCGTGGTGAGGCTGGTACCAGAATCACAACCTGTAACCCGGATCAACTCGATGAGGAATTCAAGCAAGCATTGGCGCTGTCTAATTTTGAGGACAAGGAGCGCAGCCGGATGTTTTTCGCGCGGGGAGTGGTGCTGGTGGCCGACTCTCTGGACAAATTGGCGTTCAATATGACTGCCCGGAGCCTGGCAGTGGATCTCAACCGGGCCGGGATTGAAGTGATTGCCTGCGGCGGGAAAGGCAGCCTGCTCCGCTATGCACAAGTAGCCCGCGCTTTTGAAATTCCCGCGGTGGTCATCGCCGCCAGTGGGTTAAGCGGGGATGATGGTACTCTGGAGCCCGACCCCTCGACCAGGACAACCGACCCGTCCGATCAGCCGATGAATGAGGTCCTGCGGCGGAGAATCAAGGAGGCGGACTTGTTCTGGCTGCATCCGGATTTGATCGCGGCAGTGGGGCTGAGGCGTGATGGCATTGATTTACATAAAGATACGGCTGACTATTTTCGATCTCATTCAGCCGATGATTTGCCCACCGCTCTGGTACAGGCGGTGGGACGCATATGTTGGTTAGCCGAGCATGAACTATTGGGGAGGGGGGAAGAATATAATGGCAGCAAGTAAACGGGTGGTTTGGAAGGGAGCCATCAGCTTCGGGCTGGTGAACATCCCGGTAGCTTTGCATACCGCCGTCAGCGAATCCGGCGTAGACTTTGACTTGCTCGACAAACGCACCATGGAGAGGGTAGGTTACAAGCGGATAAATAAAGCCACCGGGGAAGAAATCGAGCCGGATAATATCGTGAGGGCTATCGCTTATGACCGGCAGCAATATGTGGTTTTGTCCGATGAGGAAATACAATCCCGCCTGGCCCATAGCACCCAAACCATCGATATCGAGTCCTTTGTGGAGCTGGCCGACATCCCTCTGGTGTACTATGAACGCCCTTACTACTTATCCCCGCTGGGACAGGCGGGCAAGGCATATTCCCTGTTGCGGGAAACCCTGGTACGCACCAAACGGGCCGGGATCGCCCGGGTGGTGATCCACACCAAGCAGCACCTGGCCGCCATCGTACCACAGGGAAGGGCCTTGGTGCTGGTGCTCTTGCGTTGGGCCGACCAGATCCGCTCCGCTGAAGATTTGGCACTTCCGGAGGCAACTGATTTAAATCAGAAGGAACTGGCCATCGCCGACCAGTTGGTGGAAACAATGTCTGAACCCTGGCAGCCGGAGAAGTATGAGGATAGATTCCGGGCTCAAGTGATGGCCTTGGTGGAGGAGAAAGCCCGTACCGGTCATATCGAGGCTGTTAAGGGCAGTGAGGCTGGTCCCACGGGCGGAGAAGGCGCTCAGATCATCGATTTGACGGAGCTGCTGCGCCGCAGTTTGGAGGCCCGGAAAAAGGACCAGCATGCAAAACAAGCTTCCAAAAGGAAAAAACCGGGAGAGAAGGATAAGGATCTGAGACGACTGTAGGCGGAAACAGACAGTGTCGACAGTGGAGATGCATTTATGCCTAAAAACAAGAAAGAGACCGACCCTTTGGGGTCATACAAGGACAAAAGAGATTTTACGATAACCCCCGAACCGGTTGGCGGTCCTGGCAGCATAGGGGCGGGGCGAGCCTTTGTAATTCAGAAGCATGATGCCCGCAGCACTCACTATGACCTGCGCCTGGAGCTGGACGGGGCGCTCAAGAGCTGGGCCGTTCCCAAAGGCCCCAGCCCGGAACCGGGCCAAAAAAGACTGGCGGTGCATGTCGAGGACCATCCTCTGGAATACCTGGATTTCGAGGGAACCATCCCGGTTGGCCAATATGGCGCCGGGGGGATGTTTATCTGGGATCGGGGGATTTGGGAGCCCATCGGTGATCCTGCCCAGGGATTAAATGAAGGCCACCTCAAGTTTTATTTGCATGGGGAGAAGCTGCAGGGAGCCTGGGTGTTGGTGCAAATGCGCCGTAAATCAGGTGAAGACAAGAACTGGCTGCTCATCAAAGAAAAGCATGATGGCCAGAGTGGGACAGTCAACCTGGAAAAAAGCGAGCCGGCGGTCGACTCTGCTGGTTCGGATAGTATGCTGCTTTCTCTTCCGGCGGGCGCCAAGCCGGCCCCCGTGCCTGCCCAGCTGGCCCCCCAACTGGCCACCCTGGTGGAAAAGCCCCCCGCCGGTGACGATTGGATATATGAAATCAAATTTGATGGTTACCGGATTCTAACTCATTTTCAAGAGGGATCGGTGCGGCTCTTCACCCGCAATGGGCACGACTGGACCAGCAAACTGAACAGTCTGGTGGAACCGCTCCAGAAGCTCAAGGTAGCCCCGGGATGGCTGGATGGGGAGATAGTTATCCTCGGAGAAAATGGGGCGCCTGATTTCGGTGCTTTGCAGGCTGCCTTTGAAGCCGGGCGCACCGGCGAGATCGTCTATTACGTCTTCGATATGCCTTTCTGCGCCGGCTACGACCTGCGCTCGGCCAGCCTTACTGCTCGCCGATTGCTGCTGGCGGACGTGATGGAGGAATCAGACTCGTCCCGGCTCCGCTTTAGCCAGGACTTCACCGGCAGCGTTGAGGATATCTTGCGCAGTGCCTGCGATATGGGACTGGAAGGTGTAATGGGGAAAAAGAAAGGGGCAGCTTATGTATCTGGGCGAACTCAAAGTTGGATAAAACTGAAATGCAGTCGGCGCCAGGAGTTTGTGGTGGCTGGATATACGTCTCCGACCACTGCCGGCCGGGGCTTCAAATCGTTGGTATTGGGAGTTCACGATGGGAATGGCCAGCTCCGGTATGCCGGCAAGGTAGGGACCGGTTTTAATTCCAGGAATTCAGGGATGATAATGCAGCAGTTGGAGCGTCTGGTAACGGAGCAAAGCCCTTTGGCCGAAATACCAAAAGGAATCCAGGCCAACTGGCTGCGGCCCGAATTGGTGGCCGAAGTGTCATTCGCAGAGTGGACCAGGGATGGAAGGGTCAGACATGGGGTGTTTCACGGGCTGCGCACCGACAAGGCGCCTACCGCCATTACCCGTGAAGAGCCAGCCAGCCTCTCCAACCCTTCGGCCAGCCCCAACATAGTATCAAGCCCCCCAAATAAAGCGAAGGAGCCACCGAACTTGCCGAAAATCAGCAATCCGGACCGGGTGGTGGACCCGACCACATCGTTGACCAAAATGGACCTGGTCAATTACTACCGGGCCGCAGCCCGGTGGATATTGCCCCATCTCCAGGACCGGCCGGTTTCTTTCCTGCGGGCTCCAGAAGGGGTGGGCGGGGAATTCTTCTTTCAAAAACATGGAGAAAAGCTGAACATAACCGGACTGCGGCACCTGGATCCGCAGCTGGACCCGGGGCACCCGTCCCTGATGGCGATCGAGACCTGCGAGGCTCTGATAGGCGCGGTGCAGATGAATGTAATCGAATTTCATACCTGGAATGCAGTGGTGGAAAAAATCGAAAAACCTGACCGCATGGTATTTGACCTGGACCCCGGCGAAGGCGTGAAATGGGCCATGATCGCTGAGGCGGCTCAACTGACCCGGGCCTTGCTGGAGGAATTGGAGCTAAGGAGTTTCCTAAAAACCAGCGGGGGCAAGGGCCTGCATGTGGTAGTGCCATTGAAACGGCGTGACGATTGGGAGACTGTCAAGGCCTTCTCCAAGGGGGTAGCCAGCCACCTGGCCCGGGTGATACCCGAACGCTTTACCGATAAGTCCGGTCCCCGCAACCGGGTGGGCAAGATCTTCATCGATTACAACCGCAATGGCCGCGGCGCTACCACGGTAGCTGCCTATTCGGCCCGGGCCCGGGCTGGTCTGGGGGTTTCGATGCCTTGCACTTGGCAGGAACTCTCTCAACTGACCGGGGGTGACCATTGGAATATTACCAACGCCCACCTGCGGCTGGAGCGCGCCGATGATCCTTGGCAGGATTACTGGCAAACCAAACAGGTTATAAAGGCGGCCAGCAAGAAAACCATGTTGCGGCATTGAAAACGAGGGTGCACATGTCAACCGCTATCGGCTGCGTGACATGAACCAAGAGGCCGGCAGAACATCTGAGGGGAGAATTACAGGAGGAGGGGTAAAAATGAAGGTTGTATATCATGAGGACTTCAACCAGGTTTACACATCCGACCCGGCTGCAAAGGATGGCAGGATTGAGGCCGTGCATGCGGTGCTTAAAGGAAAGGTCTCCTTTGTCACAGCGGTACCGGCATCCCGGGAGGACATTCTCCGGGTGCACACGCAAGAACACGTTGAATATGTGGAGCGCAAGCGATTGTACGACATTGCTGCGCTAGCCGCCGGCGGTGCCATCCAGGCTGCGGAAATCGGGTTGACTGAGCCCTGCTTCGCATTAATTCGCCCGCCCGGACATCATGCCTCCGCCGACAACGCCTGGGGATTTTGTTATTTCAACAATATGGCTATCGCCCTGGAGAGACTAAAGGCGGAAGGTAAAATCCGGAAAGCTTTCATCTTGGATTTCGATCTCCATTTCGGCGATGGCAACGTCAATATCTTGAATCCCAAAGGCTATGTTACTATCTTGAACCCGGGCCACACCCGGAGCCGCGAGGAATACCTGCGTACCGTCGAAAAAGCGCTGGCATTGACAGATGCGGACATAATCGCCGCATCGGCTGGATTCGACAATCACGAAGACGATTGGGGCGGTCTGCTGAAGACCAAGGATTATACTCATATGGGCCGGCTCATGAATGAGGCCGCCCGGCGCAACCAGGGTGGCTGCTTCGGGATTTTGGAAGGCGGATATAATCACGTGGTGCTGGGCCATAATGTGCTGGCCTTTGTGGAAGGGCTCAGAGGCGACCAGTAACCCACTGGAGGGGTTATCGAGAACTCTTTCTTGACAATATAGTTGGAGCCTGCCGGGATGAACGCGGGCTAAATATTTGGCTCGAAATAAATTAACTACTGTCGATTAAATTGGTTTGGGTTTATAATGTTACAAATAAATCAAGTACTGGCAGGCCATAGGATGTGCTTGTTCAATGAGATTTATTCACAATGAACATGCACTTTTTTATTACCTTGAAACAATAAAGGTGCTGCCATTTTGAGAAGGCGGGGCGGTCAAGGGCTCCGGCCTGGCACAGGCTAAGACGAGTGAGATTCTGTTGGGAGCGGGAGGATATCATGAATTTCATCATCCAACACAAGAAAACGGTCATCTACCTGACTGGAGGTCTATTGCTGGCATTAATCCTATGGTTCATATTGAAACCGCCCGTGGTAGGCGCATACAGAGTTGAACAGGGGGATTATGTACCCTCCTTGCTGCTGAGCGGCGAGGTGATAGCGGAGCAGAGCAGTGTCCTTTCGGCTCAGATTGCGGGGATGGTTATGGACTGTCCGGTAAAGAAAGGTGAAAGAGTAAGTCAGGGACAGTTGCTGATCCGGATCGATGACCGCCAGTTGATCCTGGATCGGGACCGGGCTGCGGCCGCTGTGGAGATGGCCCGATCGCAGCTGCAAAAGGCATCTACGGTAACCCTAGAGGAGGCCCGCGCCAGCAGTGTCCAGGCCGATCTGGCCCGGGATAAAGCCGAACTCGAATATAACCGCCAGAAGGCTCTCTTCGATGGCGCCGCCATCAGCATGGCCCAGTTGGAAGAAGCCGAACGCAACCGGAGCATTAGCCAGGAGAAGGCCAATTCGGCCAGAGTCCTGATGGAATCGCTGGAACAGGGCGGTTCCAACCTGGCCGTTTTACAAGCGGAGCTAAAGCAGCGCCAGTTGGACCTGGCCGAAAAGGAGATGCGATTGTCGCAATCCCGCATCGTGGCTCCGATGGACGGAGTTCTGTTGGACCTTTACGTCAGTCCGGGTGAATTGGCTGCGGTCGGTACCCAAGTAGCTCTGGTCGCCAACGGTCAGGGAATACGGATCAAGATTCAGCCCGACCAACGTTATGCCAGCTTGGCGGTGACCGGCAACCGGGCTCAGGTGTGGGTTACCAACGCGGCGGACACCAAATGGGAGGCCCGGGTGGTTTATACTGAGCCGCTGGCTAATGCTGAACAGGGATCTATTACGGCGGAGTTGGAGTTTGTCGGGCCGGCACCTTCGCTTTCCCCGGGACAATTATTGTCGGTACAGATCTTTGGGGCGGTACAGCCAGGCGCCGTTATCGTTCCCGATGCCTTTCTGGCCGTAATGGATGGCGAAAACGGCGTATGGCTGGCCAACAACAACCGAACCAGTTTTACTCCAATAAAAACCGGCATCAGGACCGCTGATGGGGTAGTGGTTACCGAGGGCTTGAAAACAGGAGATCTGGCCGTCGCGCCCGAGGGACGCACCCCCAACCAGCGGGTAACTCCGCGCGAGGATAAGCCGTGAAGCGGGGCATGCTGTTCGAAATGGAGCTGGCGCGCCGGTTTCTCGCCGAGAGCCGGGGACAGACCTTGCTTATCATCGTTGGGATAGGTATAGGGGTGGCGGTGATGGTTTTTCTGAGCGCCCTGATTGATGGGTTGCAGGCCGATCTTATCCAAAAAACGGTGGGCCGCTCGCCTCATATCGTTATCAGTAATGCAGAATACGCGGCCGCTGATGCAGTTACCGACATGAATGGCAGCCAGGTCCTGCTCATGGACGCGACCCAGAAGACCCTGCGGCCCATCGTCGATTGGCGCAGCGCAGTAACCGCTTTGGCCGCTGATGACAGGATAGAAGCGGTGTTGCCGGTGGTGGACGGCTCTGGACTCATCCGTCGCGGGCAAGTGAGCCGGGCCATACTGCTGCGGGGCTTCGATCTTCAGGAGGCTAACCGGATCTACGACATAAACAATTCCATTATCGCTGGAAACCGCAATGCGGTAGATGGTGCGGTGCTGATCGGCAAGAACCTGGCCGAAGACCTGAGTATTACCGCGGGAGACCCGATACAGCTGGAATTGCCCGGCCAGGAGCCCCTGATCGTGATGGTGGACGGCGTCTTCGATCTGGGAGCGGCGGCCATCAACCAGCGTTGGTTGGTGATGGATCAACGTCGAGCGGCTGCGCTCTTGGGCACCGGGGATAGGGTCAACACCATTGAGATGCAGGTTTATGATGTGTTGGGGGCCGATTCGTTGGCACGTGAATGGGGGATCCGGTTGCCAGACTACCAGGTGGAGAGTTGGCAGCAGAGTAATGCCTCCCTGGTCTCCACTCTGAAGAGTCAGAGCAGCTCCAGTTACACCATCCAGGTATTTGTGCTCCTGGCGGTCATACTGGGAGTGGCTTCGGTGCTGGCCATCAGTGCAGTACAGAAGTCCAAGGAAATCGGTATTTTGAAGGCCATCGGGATACGCACAGCCAGCGTATCCAGGGCTTTTTTGTTCCAGGGACTGGTGTTGGGCATCTTCGGGACGCTGCTGGGTTTCGGTCTGGGTCTGGCCATGAGCCAGGCATTTGTGGTATTTGCCAAACAGGAGTATACACTCCTGCTCAAACCGGTGACCACAGCGGTAATCGTGACAGCTACCATTGTAGCCGCGACACTTTCAGCCTATCTGCCCGCCCGAAAGGTATCGCAGATTAATCCCATCGAGGTGATCCGCAATGGCTGATCAGTTGATTAAGATTACTGATCTGGTTAAGGATTACGGAGAAGGAGCGATCCGCACCAGGGTCCTGCAGGGGATCAATATGGAATTGCATTGTGGGGAGTTTACCTCACTGATAGGTGCTTCCGGTTCCGGCAAGAGCACCCTGCTCAACATAATCGGAGCCCTGGACCGTCCCACTGGGGGAACGGTGATGATAGACGGAACCGATTTAAGCCGATTGGATGACGATGAGCTGGCCTTGTTTCGCAACCGCACTATCGGCTTCATATTCCAGTTCCATTTTCTCCTGCCCCAGTTCACGGTGTTGGAAAACGTCCTCATCCCGGCCATGATTTATGACGGATTTGCCACCCCGGCCATGGAGAAACGGGCATTGGAATTACTGGAGCGGGTGGGTCTGAGTCACCGCCGCGATAGCCGAGCCAACGCCATCTCGGGCGGCGAACAACAGCGGGCTGCGGTTGCCCGGGCCCTGATAAACCAACCCCGCATCATACTGGCCGATGAACCTACCGGCAATCTGGACAGCGCCAATACAGAATTGGTGTTCAGTTTGCTGCGAGAGATGAATGGCCAGTATTGTACCAGCATGATCATGGTGACTCATGACCGCAAACTGGCCGACCGCAGTGACCGGCTGGTGGAAATAAGTGACGGGAGGATCCTCAGTGATACCTATCTGGAGAAATCGGGCGGATAGTACTGTACTCTGGGGATACCCTAAGGTTAAGTATTTCTCCAGTAACCTGCTATAATCTCAATAAGCCGATTAATCCAGAATGCGTTGGAAAGGGGAATAATCAATGAACCTCAAAGAAGCCCTGGAGTTGTCCATAGAAGCCGAAAAGAATGCCATGGAACGCTATACCAACCTGGCCAAGGAAGTCGAAGACCCGGAGACCAGATTGATGCTGGAGCAGATAGCCCGCGAAGAGGCCGGGCACCTCAAGAAACTAAAAGAGAGACTCAAGGCCGTCACCTTGTTGGACTGATCAGTGAGCGGGGACGGTCGCATGCACCCCAGGAGTGAGATTGGCCGACCAGGTACCCAGGAATATGCTTATCAGGATGACGGCCAGAATCAAGCCGAATACGATCAGTCTTCTGCGCACGTGGATTTCGCCCTGGAGGTATTCGGACAGAAAATGGGTAACCAACACAGTGGTACCGGAGAAAAGGAACACGAAGACCAGCTTGATCCAACCGGGAATCACGGCGGCCGCCACCGGTGCCACGTTGGTCCAGATGGAGAGGCTGTAGTAAGCCAATACTATGAATTCGATCAGTCCGGCCGCAAACTGGTAGACCATGCTTTTCTTTTGCATTTCAAGGTTTACATCCAATAACTCACGAATCTTGTTCTGGGTTTCTAAATTGGTACGGCTGTTCATGACCTGTATCCTGCCCTGCACAACCGCGATGGCCTCATGATAGTTCTGTTCCACCATATTGAGGTGTTCCCGCAGTTCCTCCAGACCTTCCAAACGTTTATAGTATTCCGCCAGCATTTCCCTAACCTGTTCCGGCCCCAAACGCAGGGCCGGCTCATTCCGGAATCGCCTCTCTGCTCCTTTGAGCATGGTCTCCAAGCGCTGGACTCCATCGATCACCAGTCTCTCGTCAGCCACTAGTTTGGCGAAAGCGCTGGCCAATTCCTTGATGTGATCCTCCAATGCCTGGTTGATATCAACGGAAGGTTGGTTCATTACCAACTGGGTATGGAGGATGCTGATTAGTTTCTTGCTCAGAGCATCTTTCTCCAGACAGATGGTGTTGGCCCGGTCCCGCAACAGCCCATTGAGTTCGCCGAGATAGATCATTTGGGCGTGCAGGTTGGGTAAGCGGCGAACCAGCAGAGGAGTCAAGGGTCCAATTTCTCCAGAGCGGTAAACATAAACCGCCTCCGTGTCGTTCCTGTCGATATGCAACTTGAACAGGGGAGCTTCACCGGTTGGGAATTCCAACTCCCGGCAGGGCAGCAAAGGCAGAGCCTCCTCCAATAATTGGGCTGAATTGCCATCTCCGGTAGCCAATAAGGTAAGCTGGCCCATTAGGTCGTCGTAGCACATGTCGGACTGTTTTTCCAGATCCTGCAGATGGCGTAATGACCCTACCCAGTCTCCTGTGGCATCCGGGGTCTTGACCGCCAGGATGGCCATTTTTCCTGAGTAATCAGTCAGCCTGCCAAAGAAACCGCCTGGATTGGCAAAATCCGGGGCAGCCTCACCGGTGATCGCCGTATACGAATGTTGAGTCAGGATGTCTGCCAGCGAATCAATGCAATCGGAATCGTCTTTTAAAGAATAATAATATCGCACTACAAATGCAGCCAAAACCTTCAACTCCATCATTGCCAAATTATCTTGCTAATAGAATGATAGTTGGGTTGGGACCATTTGGCAATCGCAAAAAACATGGCTGCAATCATCCTTTCTTCTTGACGTGACTGCTGCAATAAATGAAAATGAAACTTGGTCGAAGAAAGTCGTCGGGGCATCCCCAGGCGTTTCCATAGCTATTGGGCGGAGGATTGGGTGTGAAGAAAAGGGTAATCGAAGGCCGGAACCTGGCCAAGGAATTTTCCGGGCAGCGAGTGGTGGACAATTTCAACTTTTGCGTCATGTCCGAGGATTTCCTCACCATACTGGGCCCCAGTGGCAGCGGAAAGACGACTGTGCTGCGCATGATCGGCGGTTTTGAGATGCCTACCGAGGGCGACATCCTGTTTGAAGACCGGGTAATCACATCGGTCCCGCCCTATCAAAGACCGATCAATACAGTCTTCCAGAAGTATGCGCTTTTTCCCCACATGAACGTTTACGAAAACATAGCTTTCGGCCTGCGCCTTAGGAAGGCGGAGGAGCAGGAGATCCGAAAAAGGGTGGGGCGGATGCTGGAACTGGTCAATCTGCGCGGTTTCGAAAAGCGGGCCATCGATTCTCTGAGCGGTGGGCAGCAGCAGCGGGTGGCCATCGCCCGGGCGCTGGTCAACGAACCCAAGGTGCTGTTGCTGGATGAGCCTTTGGGGGCTCTCGACCTCAAATTGAGAAAAGAGATGCAGGTGGAGCTCAAATACATGCAACAGGAACTGGGCATCACCTTCATATATGTCACCCATGATCAGGAAGAGGCTCTGACCATGTCCAACCAGGTCATCGTTATGAATAAGGGGAAGATTGAACAGTTCGGCAGTCCGGTAAGCATTTATAACGAACCGGTTAACGCCTTCGTGGCGGATTTCATCGGCGAGAGCAATATCCTGGACGGGATCATGTACGGCGATTATGAGGTCGGATTTGCCGGCCAGCGTTTCAGGTGCGTGGATGCCGGCTTTGGTGTCGACCAACCGGTGGAAGTGGTCATCCGTCCCGAGGACATCAAGCTGGTTCCAGCCGAGGAGGGCATGCTGCGGGGGATAGTTGACTCGATCGTATTCAAAGGCGTGCATTATGAAATGGTGGTGCTGGAAGGAAACCGGGAATGGCTCATCCATAGCACCCTCAAGGCCCGGGAGGATACCGAGGTAGGGATCCGTTTCAACCCCGATGACATTCACATCATGAAAAAACAGGAGCGGCCGGCCGATGCTTAGACGCTTCAGTGCCTCGCCCTACTTGCTGTGGACCGTTCTGTTCATTTTGGTCCCCGTCTTTATGGTGCTCTTCTATAGCTTATTCTCACCAGCCCCGGGCGGTGGTTACGCTCTCGACTTGGAGGGATACCGCAAATTTGCCGATCCTCTTTATCTGGAAGTATTATGGCGCTCGATTGTGATTGCCCTCAAATCCACCCTGCTGTGCCTGCTGGTGGGCTATCCGCTGGCCTTGATCCTGTCCCGGATTGAGCCCCGTTATCAGAAGATACTGGTAATGTTGATAATACTGCCGATGTGGATGAATTTCCTGTTGCGCACCTATGCCTGGATCCCCATCCTGGGCCGCAACGGCCTGATAAACTCACTCTTGGGTTCACTGGGGGTGGCTCCGCTCAATCTATTATTCAACGAGAACGCCGTTCTACTGGGTATGGTGTATAATTTTCTGCCCTTTATGGTTTTGCCCATCTATACCGTATTAATGAAGATCGACCGACAGCTGATCGAGGCCGCCGAGGACCTGGGTGCTGACCGCCTGGTAATCTTTCGGCGCATAGTATTTCCGCTTTCCATCCCCGGGCTGATTTCGGGCATCATGATGGTGTTCATGCCGGCAGTCAGTACCTTTGTTATTTCGGATCTGCTGGGCGGTTCCCAAATAACCCTGATCGGCAACCTGATCAAGGACCAATTCCAGACGGTATATGACTGGAATTTCGGTTCAGCCATATCAATTATCTTGATGGTCATGATCCTCCTTTCCATGAGCATCCTTAACCGCTATGACGAGCGCGAAGGGGGGACGAGCATGTGGTGAGCAAGCAGATCAAGCGCTTATATGTGTTCCTGGTGCTGCTGTTTCTCTATGCACCGATACTGGTCCTGATCGTATTCTCTTTCAACGCTTCCAAGTCCACCGCCAATTGGGCCGGTTTCTCGCTGCAATGGTACGTGGAGCTGTTCCACGACCGGCAGATAATGAAAGCCCTTTACTATACCCTGAGCGTGGCCTTGATCGCCTCGGCCGTGGCTACGGTGATAGGCACCTTTGCCGCCTACGGAATCACCAATATGCGGGCCTGGCCCAAACGGGCCGTGTTGGCGCTGAACAACATCCCTATCCTGAATCCGGACATAGTCACCGGTATCGCCCTGCTGGCCATGTTCACCTTCATCAATATGCCGCTGGGATTTATGACGATGCTGCTGGCCCATATTACGTTTGCCATCCCCTTTGTTATCCTGTCGGTTTTGCCCAAGTTCAGGCAGCTACCCCAGGATATACTGGAGGCAGCCATGGATCTGGGGGCGACGCCCGGATACGCGTTCTTCAAGGTGATTCTGCCCGAGATCATGCCAGGCATAGTGACCGGGTTCCTGATTGCCTTCACCTTGTCAGTGGATGATTTTGTGATAAGCTTCTTTACTACCGGTGGCGGGGTTACCAACCTCTCCATTGAGATCTACTCCATGGCCAGACGGGGTATCAAACCGACCATCAATGCTCTGTCCACATTGATGTTTGTATCGGTCCTGACCATGATGCTGATAATTAATCTGCGTATGAATAAGGATTCCACCCGCAAAGGGGAAAGCGAGACGCCATATCTGCCGGCTCCAGGTGCGGGGAGCGGCTAGTCCGATCTAAGGGACGAGTCGAGGGCTGAAAAGGGCTGATATAAGGTATGCATATATGTATTCTGGCTTCCACGCTGCCGCTTAACGTACGCCTGTATTTTATGCCTGCCTTGGAGGGGTTCTATGCATTATCAGTGCTATCGGAAGGCTGCCACAGTCGAATTCTGTTGCCGTGACAGCGGTGGTCCCCTTTATCAGTTGGCCACCTGGATTGACGCCCAAACTGGATTGATATTATGTTAAAATCAATCCGCGAGGGCTGAAACGAAATAACTAGAAGGGATGGAGATGGATTGAAAAAGACGATATTGATGGTACTTATCTTGGTTTTATCACTGGGTACCATGGCTGGGTGCGGAAGTACTCCAACGACTGAACAACCCAAGGCGAAAGCGAAGCTATATGTTTACAACTGGGGCGACTATATAGACCAGACTATCTTAGCCGACTTCGAAGCTGAATACGGAGTCGAGGTTGTTTACGATGAATATGCCACCAACGAGGATATGTACGTCAAGATCAAGCAGGGCGGCACCAAGTATGATATAGCGATCCCGTCCGAGTATATGATCGAAAAGATGATCAAAGAAGATATGTTGGAACCCATCGATCTGGCCAAAATAAGCAATTTCAGCAAGATCAATGATCGTTTTAAGAACCTGCCTTCGGATCCGGGCAACAAATACTCGGTGCCATACATGTGGGGAACCATGGGGATTATATACAACACCAGCATGATCGATGAGGAGATAAGCAGTTGGGATGCCCTTTGGAATCCCAAATATGCCAAGCAGATTCTGATGATCGACAGCCAGCGCGAGTCTCTGGCGGTAGCACTCAAGAAGAGTGGTTACTCCATGAACTCCACCGACCCCGCTGAGCTGGAGGCGGCCAAACAGGCCCTGCTGCAGCAGAAACCGCTGGTGCTGGCTTATGCCGGCGACAATTATAAAGATATGATGATCGGCGAAGAAGCGGCCATGGCGGTAGCCTGGTCAGGTGATGCCGTGTTCATGGCTGAAGAAAACGAGAATCTGACCTATGTAGTGCCGGAAGAAGGCAGCAACCTGTGGTTTGACAGCATGGTCATCCCCAAGGGAGCCAGGAACGTGGAGTTGGCCCACAAGTTTATTGATTTTATGACCCGGCCCGAAATTGGCAAGCGCAACGTGGAATACATTGGCTATTCCACTCCCAATGTGGAGACTCTGGCCCTGCTGGATCCTGAAATGTCAGGGGACCCAGCCGCTTACCCGAGTGATGAGATCCTGGCCAAGTGCGAGGTGTTCGTGGATCCCGGCCCGGCTATCGAGATGTATAATCGTATCTGGACGGAGGTTAAGTCGGCCAAATAGTTGATACAAAAGGTCCTCCGCCCTGGGAAGAACTGTTCCAGGGCGGTTTTTTGTCTGTACTTATTTAAAAAGTTTTTTACCAGTGGCAAGCGGGGTCAGAGGGATGGTTTTTCGGCACCCTGGTGCGCAGCGCCGGCGTTTCGAAAGAACTGTGCCACTTACACTAGGAAAAGGCGACTGGTGTCGAAGTTATACCAATCCGGCTGGTAATCGGTATAATAACTGAAGATGGTATTCAGGCAGGGTAGGACATAGCCGGAGATTGTCGCTGCAGACGGCTGCAACCGGGCAACCCTGCCGGCCGCAAATATGAGTATTAGGCAATGGGGGATTTAGGAGTGGGAATCAAGCAGGTTCGCCAATATTTTCAGAGATATGGCCGGGACAACGATATTATGGAATTCGATATCTCCAGCGCAACCGTTGAACTGGCCTCCCAAGCGTTGAACATCGAGCCAGCGCTGATAGCCAAAACGCTGTCATTCAGCAGCAATGGCGGCGCTATGCTGGTGGTGACAGCCGGGGACGCCAAGGTGGACAACGGCAAATTCAAGTCGGTATTTGGATTCAAGGCCCGGATGCTGAAACCCGACGAAGTGATGGAATATACCGGACACCCGGTGGGCGGGGTATGCCCGTTCGGTTTGGCAAGGGACTTGCCGGTGTACCTGGATGTGTCGCTGCAAAGATTCGAATATGTCTATCCGGCCTGCGGGAGCGGTAATTCGGCGATAAAACTAAGCTTGCCGGAACTGGAGACTTATTCCTCCATCCGGGGCTGGATCGATGTCTGCAAAAATTGGCAGGAGCCGCAGCAGGCCTGCGGATAAAGAAACGACCGCGTCGGTTGACTTAATCTTAAAGATAATACAATTGAATACAACAAAAATAGATACCAGTGTTGTATTATAAAAAGGCTGGTAGAAAAATGCCTTAATTAAATCTTTTTTTGAGGGAGTAATAGCTTTGAGTGGATTCTTCGGGGTGGTTTCTAAAGAAGACTGTGTTATGGATGTGTTTTTCGGGACGGATTACCATTCGCACCTGGGCACCAGTCGGGGCGGGATGGCCATCTGGACCGGCAGCGGATTCAACAGCTCCATCCACAACATCGAGAACACCCAGTTCAGAACCAAGTTCCAGGCTGATATGGCGTCCATGAAGGGCAATATGGGTATAGGCTGTATCAGTGATACCGAACCGCAGCCCTTGACGGTGCGTTCCCATCTGGGTCAATATGCCATATGCACTGTGGGCAGGATCAATAATCTGGCCCAGTTGACCGACCAGGCTTTCAATATCCGCAATATGCACTTCCTGGAGACCAGCAAAGGGGACATCAATCCCACCGAACTGGTATCGGTAATCATTGACCAGGAAGAGTCTTTTGAGGACGGGTTGCTCAGAGCCCAGGAGTTGATCGAGGGCTCTTGTTCGATCCTGCTGCTCACCCCGCGGGGGATTTATGCATCCCGGGACAAATATGGGCGAACCCCGATCGTGGTGGGGGAGAAAGAGGGTGCCTTATGCGCATCCTTCGAATCATGTACCTTCACCAACCTTGGATATGTTTTTCGGTACGAACTGGGACCGGGGGAAGTCATTCTGCTCACCCCAGAGGGTATCCAGCCAGTATCCCCGCCCCGGGATGAAATGAAGATATGCGCCTTTCTTTGGGTTTACTATGGGTACCCCTCTTCCACCTATGAAGGCCTTAACGTGGAATATATGCGCTATCGCAATGGGGCCCTGATGGCCCGGAATGATGACGTGGAGATTGATCTGGTGGCCGGCATTCCCGATTCGGGGGTGGGACATGCCATCGGCTACTCCAACGAATCCAAAGTGCCTTATGCCCGCCCCTTCATCAAGTACACGCCTACCTGGGCCAGGAGCTTTATGCCCCAGGATCAGAACATCAGGAATCTGGTGGCCAAGATGAAACTTATGCCGGTGCCGGAATTGGTGACCGGGCAGCGGTTATTGTTCTGTGATGACTCCATCGTTCGCGGCACCCAGCTGCGGGAAACGGTAGACCTGCTATACAAGTGCAATGCCCGCGAAGTCCACATCCGGTCGGCCTGCCCACCCTTGGTATTCGGGTGCAAATACCTCAATTTCTCCACCTCCCGTTCGGAGATGGACCTGGTAGCCCGGCAGGCGATCATAGACCTGGAAGGCAAGGAACCGGAGTCATTTTCTGATTATTGTGATCCGGCCAATCCCAAATACGAATGTATGGTGGAGTGTATCAAGAAGAAGCTTAACTTCTCCGGTCTCAAATACCAAGACCTGAACGATATGCTGGATGCTATCGGCATAGACAAGGATAAGATATGCACCTATTGCTGGAATGGCAAGGAATGAGGCGCCTATACCAGTTGTAAGACAGACCATCAGGAAAAGATTAAAGCAGGAACAATACAAGTCCGCAGCCAGGGGATGGCTGCGGACTTGTGCTGTGGGCGGAGGGATCAGACCTATCACAAGGGGGGAGTGATATTGAGCATCAGGCTGGCCAGTTTGCCTCGGGCAGAACTGCCGGCACTTAGAACCGCCTTGCTTGGTTTATCCTGGTCGGCAAGCTGATCGAGACTGTCGAATTCCGGGCAGCGGCGTTCAATTTGGTTTATCAGCTCCAGGTCTTCCCAGATGTTGATGTTACTCAGTTGTCCTCCCAGGTTCCTGACACCGTCATCGATGGTATTGAAAAGATATTTGGCGATGTTCTCATGGGTTGGACGAATACTGTCAAAGGGGTGAACATCGTTTATGACCACCCGGTCATAGCGTTTCAAAACCGAGTTGACTACGGTGAATAAAGCACTGTAACTGACCTTATCGCCTTTACTGCTGGCGATCGCAACCCGTATTTGCCAGCGATGCTTGTGGATCGGTATGACGCTGTCTTGATAATTGGGGTGATGTTTAAACTCCAGAAAGCAATCAAGCTGCATGATCATTCTCCTCGATTGGCCGGAAGTTAACGAACCTGTCTAGTCCTGTCTCTTGAAGAAACCGAACTTCTTCTTGGCCGGCCGGTCAGCGGCAACATGCCCATTCTTTGCTTTGTCCAGCAGACTGGCGCGTATATCCTGAATCAGGTCCTCGCCCTTCAGCATTTCTTCGATGTCGGTACTACGGGTGTTTACCGTAATTTGCGGGGTATCATCTTCCACCACAACCACTTCTTTGAGAATCAGTTCTTTCAGTGCCAGAGTATCTTCGAGGCAGTTGAAGAAATAAGCCGCCATGTTTTCATGACTAGGCTCGATAAGATCGAAGGGGAACATCCGGTTTAGCAGGACATCGTCGAAGCGGGCCAGGGTAGCTGTTAGCGCGGCCGAAACATGAATGTAGACAACGTCGACAGTGTCTTCCGGGACTTCCACCAGTATCTGCAGTTTCCATTGGTGACGATGTTTGGGTCGGTGCCAACCTGCACCGGAATGGGTGTGGTATACCCTGATCTCGATATTAAAATTCATAGTCTCAACCGCATCGCCATCGCTAGGGCATATAGGTGATTCGGTCTGGACTTGACTAGTGGTTTCGCTTGGGCTGTCGCCTGCCACCACCGCATCGTCAACCTCGACTGCGGCCTCGGCTGGCATTGGCTGCCCACCGTCCGATGAATCAGGATCGGCTTCGGTGCCAGTCATGGCGGCAGCCGCATCGGTCTTATGTTGTTGGGGAGAATGCAAATAGGCGGTCAAATCGATCACGTTGTCAACATCGGTGGTCAGCGGCGTTATTTCAAAGCCGGCCGGCACGTCAGGTGCGGACGCAGGCGATGGCTGGGCCGCGACTTGGCTCTCCAGCTGGGCGATTTGCAGGTTCAGTTCGGTTATTTGCTCTTGCTGGGGTGCCACGATGCTTTGGGCTCGTGCTGTTACGGCATTGACACGTTGTTCAGCGCTGTTGCTGATCTCGTCGGCAACCTTGCGGCTCTCCCGCAAGGCGGAACTTAAGAAATCGTGCCGCTGGGCATGGATGGATATTTGCTCCGTCAGATAGGCTGACTGCTGCTCCACGGTTTGCACCCGATTCATAATAGCTTGAAGCTCGGCCGACATTTCATTTATCAAGGCCGGTCGGCCGGAATGCTTATTTAAGGTTGTTACGCTGCCCATCTATTGATTACCCCTTCAGTGTCAAATGTTCTCTAAACGATTTGTTTCTGGGTGCTTAGGTTTTCTTCACTCAATAGAGTAGGTGTGAAGCTCATATCATCAGCGCCAGGCATGATTTTCTCGACCGAGGACTTGTACAGTTCGAGTTTGTCGACGATGTCTTCCTTATATGACTGGGCTTTCAGTTGCAGCAATTCAAGTTCCCGTTGCTTAAGCCTTAAGGTCTCTTCCGTCTCCTGCAGGATAACCTCTGCCTGGGCCCGGGCCGCGGCTTCAGTCTTCTGGGCGCTGATTTGGGCGGCGATCATCACTTCGGCGATTTGCCTTTCCTTGGCCACATAATCATCCAGTTTTCGTTGCAGTTCCATCATCTTGGCTTCGGATTCCATCAGCTTTTGGCGGGCCTGCATGATCTCTGCCTGCAGAGCCTCCACCTCAACTATGTATTCTGGATCGATTCCGGTCATTTCCATTTCACTCTCCTGGGATTCGTTACTTAATAACTGCGTACCCATGGCATCTTCGCTCCTCTCCCTTAATAACCGGGTCATTACCCGGATGGCCAACCGGCACCGGCTCTTAAAAAAGGGAAACAAAAAAACCTGCCGACGCACAAGTTGCGCTGCAGGTTCAATAAACCCTACATCTTCCCGGCAACCTGGCAGTCATAACCTTGCGGCCTTAGACCCATAGCTTTGCGTCCTCGCCTTTCGACGAGTTTGCCTTTTTCAAGAGTTAAGGCTAGGTTAAACTACTGTCCAAAATATGTCAAGGGTTTTTCCCATAATATTCTGGATTTGAGGGAAATAACAGACAATTACCTGTATCTGAATCGAAAAAACAATATAATAATACTAATTCGACTAAAACCTCGATTTCCAAACAATACGATAACAGGGTGTTGGGAAGAAGGGACAGGCAGAGGGGAGTGAGTTATGAGCGAGATCATTACCATAGCTACCCAAAAAGGCGGAACCGGCAAGACTACTACAGCCGGGGCTCTCGGTGCGGCTTTGACCCGGAAAGGTCGCCGGGTATTGATGGTGGACATGGATCCCCAGGCCAATCTGACCTTCACCATGCGGGCGGAAGGTCAACCCTATGGTACCTACGAGGTGCTGACGGGGAAAATACCAGTTGCCTCAGCGATTTACACCACCAGGTTTGAGCCAGGCCAGAGAATCTCCGGGCATCAGGCGGACCGGACCGAAACAGCTGCACGGGAAATAATCCCGGCATCCAAAACATTGAGCGGAATTGACCTGGAAATGACCGCGATAGGGAAGGAATACCGCCTGCAGGAAGCCCTGCGCAGCGTCCGCGCCGACTACGACTACATAATCATCGACACTCCCCCAAGTCTGGGTATCTTGACCATCAATGCCCTCACCGCCAGTGATAGCGTGGTTATTACCGCGCAGGCCGACATATACAGCCTGCAGGGCATATGGCAGCTATATGGTACCATCCAGGCCGTGCAGCGCTATACCAATCCCGGGCTGGTTTTAAAAGGAGTGCTTCTGACCCGCCACAATCCGAGAAGCGTGCTGAGCCGCGACCTGAGCGAAATGATAGAGGAAACTGCGCAGCAGATGCTGACCTTTGTTTATAAAAACCCAATTCGAGAAGGAGTGGCCGTTAAAGAGGCTCAGGCCTCCCGCCAGGATCTGTTCAGTTATGCGCCACGGTGCAAGGCTGCCCAGGATTATCTGGCTTTTACTGAACAATTCATGAAGGGGGGATTTGCCAATGGCGCGTAAGAATTTCAAAGACAATCCGGCGCTGAGATTTATCAGCCACCCCGATATGCATTCTGACAACGATACCGATCCCGCTGCCAGGCCTCCGGAATCGCAACTGGCGGCCCCAACAGTCAGCCTCGAATCCAAGGGGCGTGACAACTCCCGTATAAATCTGGCCTTCAGCCCGGAGGATTTCCAATATCTGCAGGCCATCGCCCGCCAGGACGGGTTGTCGATCACCGAGTATCTAAATCGCCTGATATCCGCTGACCGCAAGGTCAGGCTGGAGGAACTGAAGCGGGACCAGGCAATTGGCCCCTCCACTGACTAAAAATTGGCACCTAAACAGATCACGCTGATAGTGCCGGAGGATAAACAACGTGTATGAAAATAACCGATCCCGGATGATGTTGCACTTGGCATTACCTTTGTCGCTGGTGGTGTTATTCTTTATCAACGCCGCCTTGCCTGTAACGGTGTTGGGCTGTGCCAACCGGGGCTGGGTGGCTTTGGGACTGGCCGGCATAACCGTCTTGGCAGCCTTTTACACAGTTATCCAGGCCCTCCGGATTAGCCGTACCGACAGAGGAAAATCATTTTGGTGGATAATCAGCACCATCATCCTGGTTATTCCATCAATTGCTTTGCTGTTCCTGGCTTAAACCCAGATGTAATTGGCGATTCTATTAGGTGCCTATTTTGTAAAATATCATCGAGTACAGTATGATGAAGTTAACAGGTGATCAGTTTCTACCATGGCAACGCTGGAGATAGCTCTACAGGACGACAGCTGTTTTCTAATGCCCCTATTTAGCTGACCAGCTTATTAATAATGCAGGTGAGGTGTAATTATGTTCAAGAAAATCATGGTGGCTTACGATGAGGGTCCGGTGGCGGCCAGAGCCCTGGAGGCGGCCATACAGCTGGCCAGATTATCATCCGGTGAGATAATCATTGCCTCTGCCTATCTTGATGATGACAATCCCTCCCGGTTCGATTTTCTGGTTAAAATCCAGTCGGAAGCGGCTGCCAAAGTGGCTGAACAAGGTATTACCGCACATAGAAGGATGGAATCCGGGGCCAGGTCCCTGGGCAAGGTAATAACCAAGATAGCCGCCGACACCGGGGCCGATGTGGTGGTGATGGGGACCAATAACCGCGGGGCGGTGGGCCGGTTCATGTTTGGCAGTGTATCCGAATACCTGCTGCGCAACCTCAGCTGCCCGGCTTTGCTGGTCAAATAGCCAAACTGCCATCAATGGGGCCAACAAGGTTGAAAGTAAACCATCTTCATATTCGTATGTAGTATTGATGTAGTCATAAAATATGGGTTCGGTTGGTACATGGTCCGTGTTCCGGTTCGCATCCTTATTCTATCTCGCCAGCCGACCTCCACAGGTCGGTTTTCGTGTTTGATCGGGATGCCGCAGGTGGTTGGCTGCAGGAAAGTAAAAAGGAGGTCGAATTGATGGGCAGAGGCGGAAGACGAGCAATTACAGGATTGTGGGTGGTTATGATGGCATTATTCCTGGCGGGCAGCGCAAGCGCAGCCGACCGGCCGGCGGTGGAACTGGAACAGGCGATCCAGGTGGTCCGCCAGAATTTCGAGATTCCGGCTGAATTTACAGATTTTTCGTCCAGCCTCAACCAATACGAGGGCGGACAGGCTTGGTACCTGAGCTGGAACCGTCCCGACCAAACCGGGGGAAGTTTCAGTGCCCAGGTGGATGCCGATACCGGGGAGGTAACTGCCATGAACAAATGGCAGCCCCAGACTGGCCCCGCCAGCCGCGTGTCTGTTGTTTCCTGGAGCGAAGCCCGGCAGACGGCAGCCCAACTGCTGCAGCGTGTTATACCCGCCCGCATGGAATCTCTAGTCATGATAGAAGATGAGGAGCCCAGTCCCTTAAGTTCTTCAGGTCCGGTTACATATACCATCAACTGGCGCCGGGTAGCCAACCAGATACCAGTGGATGGAATCGGGGCCTGGGTCAATATCGATGCCACCAACGGTGAAGTCGTGGGATACAGCCTCAACTGGTCACATCTGCCGCTACCCGAACCCAAAGGCGTGGTAAACGCTGAAGCGGCTCGGCGGAGCTTTACCCAAAATGATATCGTAAAGCTGGAATACCGACTGCCGGAGCAGTGGAAGCCGATGACCACTGAATCGGAGGCGGCCAAGCCTATGTTGGTCTATATTATCGATCATCCTTCCAATGGAGCAATCGATGCATTTACGGGGCAACCCCTGATTCCAGACCGGGAACAACTGGTGACCGGAGTGGGAGGCAAGGGAATGGGGGGGATGGCTGAAGATCAGGCCATGAATGTGCCAATACCGCTCACCCCTCAGGAACAGGAGGAAATCGAGAACCTGGCCGGCTTGATCACCCGGGAAAAAGCCGCCGATATCGTCCTCCAATGGGCGGATATGGATAAGGACCTGGTCCTGCGTTCCGCCAGTCTGGACAAGGATTGGAGCCATCCCGATACCCGGATTTGGAGTCTCAGTTGGTCAGCGCCAACTGGTACCGGGGACTCCAGCCTATACCTGTATGGCCGCGTTAATGCCCGCAGCGGTGAGCTGCTGAGTTTCACAGCCGGACTGCCCAGGGGTGATCTGGCTGCCACTGGCCTCAGCCAGGCTGAAGCCCGCCGCCTGGCCGAAGACTTCCTCCGCCGGGTGCAGGCTGCCCGTTTTGAACAATTCCAATTGAATCCGGATGCTGCCGGTGGACCGGCTGATACCAGGCCAGTCTCGGAGTGGCCTACCTGGAGCTTTAGATTCAACCGCATCCATGAGGGGATACCGTTTCCGGGCAATGGCGCCGAGATCACTGTCGATCGCGTTCATAACCGGGTGACTTCCTATGTACTGACCTGGGACTATTCGGCCCTGCCGCCCGCTGATGATGTGATTGGTCTGGACAAGGCTGCCCAGATTTATCTGCAGGAAGCGCCTCTTACTCTAACCTACTCCGCTTATTATTCCACTGCCAAGGGAGAAACTGAGATGCGATTGGTGTACTTGCCCAAAGTGCCTGACGGCCAACCTGGTTTTCGGATGCTGGATGCCTTGGACGGTACACGACTGGACAATCAAGGCCGGCCGGTATTACCGACTCCCACTGGGCAGGTATTCAATGATATCACTGGCAACTTTGCCGCCCAAGAGATCGAGTTGCTGGGTAAAGCCGGCTTGATGACGGAGTACGGTGAACAGTTCCATCCTGGCGAGGCCATCAAACTGGTCGACTTGACGCGAGCCATGCTGGGAATATACCAGGGCTCGGAAATGACCCGGACCATGCCGGACACCGATGTTATCAAACAGGCGCTGGCCAGGGGATGGCTGAAAGAGGAAATGGCCCCCGAAACCACGGTGCCGAGATCGTTGATGGCCCAAGTCCTGATTCGTTCCCTGGGATTGGAATACCTGGCGGAAATCCCGGAGATTTATCGGCTGCCTTATCGTGATGCGGACTCTATTGCCGAGGATACCAGGGGTTATGCCGCCCTCTGCTGGGGATTGGGAATAATTCGGGCTGATGGAGTGAGATTTGAATCGCAGCAGGTGATTACCCGGGCAGAGGCCGCCGCTGCTCTGGTCAATTCGTTGAGGGTGAAGCGCTGATAAGATATGGGTAAAATATACGAATTCGAAGCCGAGATCAAGAAGGTTCCCGATATCGATGGCGCCTACGTGGAGATTCCTTTCGACGTCAAGGCCGAGTTTGGCAAAGGCCGGGTTCCGGTCCTGGCCACCTTCGATGGGGAGCCATGTGAGGGCAGCCTGGTGCGGATGAAAACCCCCGGTCACATAATCGGCATCAGGAAAGACATCCGCGCGAAAATAGGCAAACAGCCCGGCGATGTAATCAAGGTAACCTTGCAGGAAAGGAAATAAGCTCGCTCAGCCTTTTATTACGGCAATGGTTCGCAGTCTTTTGGTCACCTCGATAAGATCCAGTTCGTTTTTGATGACGAAATCTATCTCCTTGTAGGCGAAACGGGTTTCCTCGCTGATATCATGGTGTTTTTCTTTCCCCAGGTATACTCCCAGGGCCTTGAGATCATCCATGGTGGCCTTTACACTATACTGCTTTTTGGCTGCCTTGCGGCTCATGCGCCGGCCTGCCCCGTGGGAGCAGGAACAGAAACTCTCGGGATTGCCCTTGCCCCGCACCAGATAGGAATAGGTGCCCATGGCTCCCGGTATGATCCCCATCTGTCCCTCGCCGGCGCGGATGGCCCCCTTGCGATGGACCCAGACCTTTTTCCCGTAATGATTCTCTAAAGCGGCATAATTGTGATGACAATTGATCGGTTCGGACACCTTAATTTGTTCGAGGCCAGCATACTTTTCCGCCAGACTGCAGACTTCACGGACTGCCGTCTCCATCATCCGTACCCGGTTCTCATAGGCAAAATCGAGGGCCAGTTTCATCCAACGGATATACTCCTGCCCGGGAAGACTGTCCAGCGGCAGATAGGCCAAATCCCACTGAGGCGGGACTGGGGCATTCATGTCCTTATTGATCTTGCGAGCAGCCTGATTGAAGTGATGACAAATCTTGTAACCGAAATTACGGGAGCCGGAATGGACCATGATGCCCAGATATCCACTGTCATCGGCCTGCAATTCAATGAAATGGTTGCCGCTGCCCAGAGTGCCCAGCTGGTAATAGGCAGGATCCAATTCTTTCATTAGTTCCGGGGCCAGGCGGGTTCGGTCGGATTTGGTAAGGCTGCGGCGAAAATCATCTACCGTGCGGCAGGGTTGTTTGGCCTGGTGATGGTCAAATCCGGTGGGCACCTTCCTGAGGATTTTGCTTACCATGGCCTGGGCCAATTTGCCATCCGGGGTATCGATGGTGGTCAATACTTTAACCGGAATATCTGTTTGGACGAAAATCATCCCACAGCCGATATCGACCCCCACCGCGTTGGGGATAATGACCTCTTCCGCCGCGATCACCCCGCCGATAGGCATGCCATAGCCGGAATGGGTATCAGGCATCAAAGCCACCCATTGGTGAATGAAAGGCAGGTTGGCCAAGTTGAGTGCCTGTTGGAGGCACTCAGCCTCGAGCTGGCCAATATGCTCCAGCCAGACCTTGATTGGCCATCTCTGCTGGCGGGGATCATATATGGTAAACATGTTTGGCCTCCTCACGGCGATTCTTTCTTAAATCAAAAGAAGGCTTTCCTGCCTTTAATGTACCATTTTCCATTGCCATCGGCGCCGATTTCTTAAAAATTATTCATACATTTGACGCCTCTGACTCAAACTAAATCTAATATTATATTTGCAGGCAGAGGAGCGATTAACATTAGCTACCATAAACAAACCGAACAGAACATTCCCTACTGGTTGGATTCCACCTCCCGGCCTGAGTTCACGACCCTGACCGAGGACATTGAAGTCGATGTGGCTATCATCGGGGGAGGCATGGTGGGCATTACCAGCGCCTATCTGTTGGGTCAGGAAGGGCTGAGCACCGCCATAATCGAGGCCGACCGCATCCTGCGCGGTACTACCGGTCACACCACCGCCAAGATAACCTCACAACATTCCTTGATTTATGCTCAACTCAAGAAAAAGGTGGGCGAAGAGAAGGCCCGCCAATACGCGGAGGCCAATGAGACCGCCATTCACACCATCGGGGACATCATCAAGGAGAACGATATCCAGTGTGATTTCACGGCAATGCCGGCCTATGTCTATACCCAATCGGACAAATATATCCAGGACATCGAAGACGAGGTCCAAGCAGCTTGCAGCCTGGGGATAAAGGCCGAATTCACCGATGAACTGCACTTGCCCTTCCCAGTCAAGGCAGCGGTTCGTTTCCATGACCAGGCGCAGTTCCATCCCCTAAAATATTTGGATACTCTCACCCAAAAAGCAACTGACAGCGGTACCCGCATATTTGAGCAAACCCGGGCCATGAATATCGAGCGGGAAGGGTCGGATAGATACCTTATCGTTACTCATTCCGGACGCCGGGTTAGAGCCGGCAAGGTCATAATCGCCACCCATTTTCCGTTTTATGATGGAGGAGGGTTCTATTTTGCTCGGATATACGTTACTCGTTCATATGCATTGGGGGTCACCATGGAGGATCAGCTGCCCCGCGGCATGTACATCTCGGCGGAGGATCCGATACGCTCCCTGCGTACTCAGCCCTACAAGGACGGGGAACTGGTAATCGTGGGTGGCGACAGTCATAAGACGGGCCAGGACGATGATACCAGTCAGCATTACCAAAACCTGGCCAGGTGGGCGCGGGACACGTTCCGGGTGACCGATATTCCCTACCAGTGGTCCACCCAGGATTGCATGACCCTAGACCTGATACCCTATGTAGGGCGTTTGACGCGTTCGGAGCCTGGTATCTATGTAGCTACCGGTTTCAACAAATGGGGCATGACCAACAGCACCGCATCCGCCATGCTGCTGAGAGACCTTATTATTAAGGGCGATAGTCCCTGGGCTGAGGTCTACAATCCTTCTCGCTTCCCCGATTTGGGAGAGCTGGTGATCCAGAATGCTGACGTCGCCAAGCAGTATGTAATCGGTAAAATCAGTATGAGCCCGCGTGAGAGCGAGATTGACGCCGGTGATGCCCGAGTAATCAGTTGCCATGGCGAAAAGACCGGCGCCTACCGGGATGAAGACAACCAATTGCATCTGGTGGATATAACCTGTACCCACATGGGCTGCGAATTGAGCTGGAATAATGCAGAACGGACCTGGGACTGCCCCTGCCATGGTTCCCGATTTACCCCGGAAGGTGCGATCGTAGAAGGCCCGGCTCTGAACTACCTGAAACCGATAGAGGAAAGCCGGAACGACGTAGAGCCAAATGTAATCCAGTAAACCATTCGACCGGACGTTGGAGCGAATGCCGCCCCGATAATAACTAAATGACTGCCGGCAAAGGTCCCGGGTTGGATCGACTCGGGATCTTTTTATGCTCTCCTTTTGGAGTAAAGGGAACATTTATCACCTATCACCGCTGTTAGGAATATTATGCAGTATATTCCATTGGGGAGGTGACATAATGGCCAGATATCCAAATTTTACCCGGCATACCCATGAGTTTGCGGGCAGCACCAAGGTAACAGAAGCTCATGTGCATAGGTTCGCCGGCGTGACCGGTCCGGGGATCCGCGTAAGCAATGGCAGGCACATACACCGTTATTTCCGCGCTTATACCGATTTCTTCGCTGATCACACTCATAGGATTAGCGGACTCACCGGGGTCGACATCAATGTGGGCAACGGCCGCCACGTTCATTTCGTTGTTGCTCGTACTACTCTCAATGACAACCACCGCCATCTCTACCGTCTGAATACCATGATCGACAATCCCAGCGGCCGCATCTAATATCAGTGTCTCATATGAGCGAGATGCGCAAACCAGCAACAAGGGTTTCCCTATCTAATGGGTGGGGAAACCCTTTTTAAGTTTAGACCGGTAGGTAACAGGATATGCGGTCAACCAGGTGTTGTCACAGAGTATAAACAACATGAATATGCTATTTAATAGATGAACCACCTTATGGGGGTGATTAGGCATGCGCAAGAAAAGACTCAGTTTTGCGACCTCATATGCAAATAACAGAGGACCAGTTAGGGCTAAACCAAGTCCCTGTTGGGGGCAACCGTCACCCAAATTCAATAACCAGGAAACGCCGGAGCAGTATAATACCACCTGTACCAGCAAAGCTTATCAAAGGGCCACGGTGAGTGTGCCAATAGCGCTTAAACCTTTTTCCGTGGCCGGCAAACCGAGAACCTATTGTAATTCCAAACCTGTATTGAAGGAAGTTAAATGTGGTAACCGCTGGCCCCGATATGGTTTCGGTGACGATAAGGATTTCGACGGATACTGTGACGGATGCCGTGATAATTATGGTGACGAGGTGTGTTACTTTGTCTTTACTCAGGAGATATGCATAGAGGTACCTGTCCACTTTGGCGCCATCGCCCATGCCGAGCCGGCCTGGGTCGAGTGCCAGCAAGCCTCAAACCGGCCATGCCATGACCAGGGGACCGATGATTGTGACAAAGAGGACCAGGATAATGAAGAATGGGATTACTAGCGGAAACTATGGAAAAGATTGTCCTGATCATTAACATAACTTGCTTAGACTGCATAGTATATGGAAAATGATAGGAGGTATGATATATGTCATGTCCAGTACCAGCCCCGATTTGCGACAATTTTATCGACTACAGCAACATCATTATCGATGAAAGGATTCTGCCCTTTCAATTCGAACTTGATCCGGATTTGTCCGTGTTGAATCCGCCAGCTGGGGAAAACCAGCGTTTCTGCTACCGGGTTACCGGAGTAGGGGAGGACAACAGCACTTATGTTGATTTGAGCCATTGGGTCCTGTCTCTGTGCCCTACAATCACCCGGGACCAGATTGTAAACATCTCCGTCACCATAGGCGGTGTTCCTCAAGAGGTCAATGACGAAAACGTGGAATTATTTATACCCCCGGCCAGTGATCCGACCACCGGGTGTCCCGGCTTGAAGTTCGATTTTGAAATCGCCAAGGTGTTAGGTGCTGAAGGCAGCACCGGTCTGTTTTGCTTTGAACTGACCACTCCATTCTCGGTTGGTCCGGCCAATGTCTGCGTAAAAGGTGGGCAGATAGACTCATCCGCCTTGGCCATCTGCGGTCCAGTATGCCCTGATACTTGCCAAAGGGTAGCTTCGCAGTTTATCAATGTATGTGTACCAATCACCGTCACTCCTAATGCCTCCGTGGGACCGACTACTACCACTTGCTGCGGCCCAGCTTCGGTTGGCACTGCTCCCTGCGGCGGGGTTGAGGGAGGGAGTTGCACCTTCACGGTAACCCAGTTGATCTGTGTTGCAGTTCCGGTCAACTTCAGTGCCAGGGCTGTTCCAGGTGAGACCTGGGTTGGTTGTGGAGATGTTGACGAAGGTGAATGCGTCTGTCCCCCTACTAATGATAATGATATAGATTAGACAGTTGGACCAATCGGTCCAGACCTGATATCCGTTGACAAGCAAAGGAGGCCTGGCTACAGGCCTCCTTAATTATGGAGAAAAAATCCTGGTATTCTTTAGCCCTTGCCAGTCTGCACTAACTGTCAGTATAAAAAGCCCGCTGCATCCATTTTCATAAATCACTTGGCTTTTACCAGAAAAAACAAAAGTCCTCCAGTTTTACCTGGAGGAGCTGCTTTGACTCTTATAAAGTAAGGTGGCGGAGTTAAACTGAATCTGTCAAAAACCTAAAAACCTCACTTTTCCTGTACAGGACCACCGATCGAAGGGTTGGGTTCAATCTTCCAAAAACCTGGTCTCGCGCGAAGGGTACTTGGGCTAACTTACGTGGTAGGAAACTAAAAACCTGGAGTTAACTATCCTAGCTAATTAATCTCTCCGCCACCTTGGTTATATTATAATTGCCGCGATGAGCTAACGCAACTTATAAATGCATGCAAATACTGGCAAATGGTAACGCGGGCCAGTTTCTATTAATGCCATAAGCTGGTAGAATAGGATTGGACGGAATCGATCCTAGGCACGGGAGATATAATAATACCAGCACGCCGCAGGAGATGGTCACCATAAAAAGCCGCCTGGTAAAGCAAATAATGCTGCTCATAGCCTTTGCAGCCTTTATGGCTTGGCTGGCAGCCAATACAAGCCTTGTTTGGCAGGGCTTCAAAACGTTCGCGTCCTTCTTTAATGCCCTGCTGGTGGGGATTGCCATTGCGTTCATATTGAACAAGCCCTGTATGTATATTGACGATCGTCTGGGCTTGAAAAAGAAAATGCCGGCCCTAAACCGGGGGCTGGCCGTTATGCTCACCTACCTGCTGGTATTTTTGATACTGTTTGTCTTGACCATGTTTGTAGTCCCCCAGATTATCAACAGTATCCAGGATTTCATCCAAAGGGTGAGTACCTATGCAGCCAACTCCCAGGCGTGGATGGACCGGGTCAGCGAGACTTTACGACTGCAGAAGATAGACCTGTCCTCTTTTACCACCCAGCTGTTGGATTCAATCAAGGGGTTTACCGAGAACTTGTCCGGTGTGGTTTCATCAATAATAGGTATTACTGCGGGTGTTATCGCGTTCCTCTTCAACCTTTTCATTGCCCTGATATTTTCCATCTACCTGTTGGCGGGTAAGGAGAGCATTCTCCGCAACTGCCGGCGAGTGTGCCGCAGCTATCTCTCGGACGAGATATATGGCAAACTCCGCTATGTATATCACGTGATCGTGGACGTGTTTAACAAGTTCGTTTATGGACAATTGACCGAGGCCGTCATATTAGGGGTATTGTGTTTTGCCGGCATGATGGTACTGGGCTTTGACTATCCGCTCATGATAAGTACCCTGGTCGGGGTCACCGCCCTGGTGCCTATGATCGGCGCCTATATCGGCGGGGCCATTTCCGTATTGCTCCTGGCCTTGATCTCCCCGATCCAAGCCCTGTGGTTTATTGTCTTCCTGGTTGTGCTGCAGCAGTTGGAGGGCAACCTCATCTACCCGCGGGTAGTGGGTGGAAGCCTGGGCCTACCCGGCATCTGGGTGCTCCTGGCCACCATAGTGGGCAGCGGGCTGGCCGGTCCCTTGGGCATACTGCTGGGCGTGCCCATCGCCACCGTGCTCTACACCCTTCTAAAAAACGATGTGCGCCGGAGAGAAATACTCGAAGAAAGCTAGCAGAGTTCTGAGGAGCGGAATATATCGTGATGGAACGACTCATGGCAATCATAAAAAAAGCAGGCGGGATGATCCTGGCAGCCGACCTCGAGCATGCTGATGTGGAGGTGAAGTCGACGCGGGGAGACCTGCGAACCAATTACGATACCGCGGTGGAGGAGTTTCTCCGCCGGGAATTGGCCCTGGTGTTGCCTGAGGCCCAGTTCATTGGCGAGGAAAGCGGCCTGCAAAAACGGGAAGCCGACAAATATTGTTTCATTGTCGATCCCATCGACGGGACTGCCAATTTTACCTGGGACTATCATCATAGTGCGGTTTCGATAGCCCTGGCCAAGGGAGAGAGAATCCTGGCGGGACTCGTTTACAATCCCTATTTGGACGAGCTGTTTCACGCCCGGGCTGGTGAGGGAGCCTACCTTAACGGCCGGCTGATTCAGGTCAGCCAGCGGTCTCTGCGGGATGGATTGATCTGCTTTGGGACCTCGCCCTATGACAAGACAAAAGCCGCGGCCACTTTTTCCCTGGCCCGGCTGCTTTATGAAAAATCCCTCGATGTGCGCCGCAGCGGGTCGGCGGCCTTGGATCTCTGTTACGTGGCCTGCGGGCGCTGCGACATTTTTTACGAAATGAGCCTGTATCCCTGGGATTATGCCGCCGCCGCGCTGATAGTGACCGAAGCCGGCGGTATGTTGGCGACGATGGAAGGCGAGGAGCTGCGCTTCAGCGACCGCACTACCTTGGTAGCGGGGGGACCACCCGCCTTCCGTGACTTCTGGGAGTTATATATTTAAACCTACTTGTCTTTGGATTTGCCTAATAATCGTTTCATCATACGCTTCAAAAGACTATTGCTAACCCCACCCTCTGTCGACGGAGGGTTTTTTTGCATCTGTGCCGGAGAGGCTTTTACCTCCTGGACCGGCAAGGTGATGACCTTGGACTTTTCCGATGCCGGTTTAGGTTGCCGGGGCGGGGGTGATGGCGGGGGCACCACCGTCAACTTGGGAGACTGAGCGTCCGGGACCGCTTTCAACTGCCGCTCTTTATTGTCATGGCTGCGCGAGCGGGATCTGGACCGGTTGCGCTTACGCTGCCCTTCCTTGGGTTTGGGTGGGGCGGTCTCGTCCTTGGGAACGATCTTGCGCCCGTGGGCCTTGACCCACTTGTCGATGGATTCCCTATTCTCGGTGAAATATTGCTCAGGCGGTATCTCTGCCTCCTCGATGAGGCAGCCGATATGCTCCTCGATCTCATAAAGGGTCATGATGTCGTCACTGGTCACCAGGGTCACTGCCCGCCCGCCGTTACCAGCTCGGCCTGTGCGGCCGATCCGGTGTACATAGTTGTCAAGTTCGTTGGGTACGTCATAGTTGATCACCAGGCTCAGGTCGTCGATATGAATGCCGCGCCCGGCTACGTCGGTGGCCACCAGCAGCGAAAACTTGCCTTCCTTGAACTGATGCAGGGTCTTGAGGCGTTTGACTTGGGGGATGTCCCCGTGCAAGGCCTGGGAGTCATAACCATGGTTGGACAGGAAGCGCTGCACACGGTCCACGGTTACGCGCATATTGCAAAAGATCATACAGCTCTCGGGCCGCTCCAGCCACAGGATGCGGTGCAGGGTCTCGTTTTTTTCTCTTTCACTGACCCGGTAATAAAGCTGTTGGATGGTGTCCACGGTCATGGTCGGCGATTCTATCTCGATGGTATCCGGATGCTTCATATTTTCCCGGCAAACCCTCTGAATGTCGGGGGGGATGGTAGCAGAAAAAACCAGGGTAGTCCGGTTTTTGGGAACCGTCTTTATGATCCGGCGTACCTGGTCCATGAATCCCATATCCAGCATCCGGTCGGCTTCATCCAGGACCAAGAAACGGATGTGCTTGGTTTTGAGAGTGCCATGGCTGATGTGGTCAAAAACCCGGCCCGGGGTCCCGGTCACTATGGTGACCCCCTGTTTTAGAACCTCGTCTTCCACCCGTATGTTGTGCTGGCCGTAGACGGCGGTACTCTTGTGGGGGAGGTATTTGGCCATTAGTCTCAGATCGTTATCCACCTGCACTGCCAGCTCCCGGGTTGGGGTAAGAATCAGCGCCAGCGGTCCAGGTGCTTCCGGATCCGTCATCTGCAGGATGGGGACGCCGAAAACCGCGGTTTTACCGGTGCCGGTTTTTGCCATGACGATCAGGTCTTCGCCGTTGAGAATTGGAGGGATGGCCTGGGTTTGAACCTCGGTGGGAGCTTCGAATCCCATGTCCTGGAGCGCTTGCAGAATAGGAGGGGCGATCCCGAGTTCTTTAAAACTTTTTTGCATTCCAATCTTCTTTCCTTATGGTTGATGTTCAATTTTTGTATATTAAAACCTGTTTCATATGCTGATATACCAATTATAACAGGGGATACGCCCCTAAGTACAATATTACCGGATCTAAATTGCGCCAATTGGGGAGATGAACCGACCGGCGCCGCAATTAGACGACAGGAAAGCTTAGACTATGCGGCCGTCACAAGGGCAAGCGGGCAAATACTCTCAAATAGGATTATAATTTGAATCAGGTGGCAATACACTGTCAGTTCAAGCGCCAGGCCTGAGGCCGGGTGACAATGGACTGGCAGGGAACTGTTGGCTTAATATAGATCTTATTACACTCTGAAGGGGAATGACAAATATGGTATACATCAACGACGATACCCTGGACCGGTGGATCAGGGAAGATGTACCCTACATTGACCTGACCACCCAAACCCTTAATATCGGGCGGAAACCGGGCAAAATGATGTTCGAGTGCCGCGAGGATGCGGTGGTTTGCGGTACCGAGGAAGCAGAGCGGATACTGCAGAAGTTGAATGTCAAGACCTTCTGGCGGATGCCCTCGGGAGACAAGGTCCAGCCTCACACCGTGGTGCTGGAAGCCGAGGGAGACGCAGCCGGCTTGCATATGGCCTGGAAGGTGTGCCAGAACCTGCTGGAATATGCCACCGGGGTGGCTACCCGCACTGCTCTCATAGTAACCCGGGCCCGGGAAGCCAATCCGGAGGTCCAGGTGGTTTCCACCCGCAAAATAATCCCGGGCACCAAGCATTTGGCCTTGAAAGGTGTTTTGGCAGGCGGGGGAATGCCTCACCGCTTGGGAATTTCTGAAACCATTCTGGTATTTGCCCAGCATACCAACTTCATGGGAGGGCTGGAAGGATTCATGCGTCAGGTGGACCAGCTGAAGAAAAGGAATCCGGAGAAAAAGATTATTGCTGAAGCGGGAACAGCTGAAGAAGGTATCAGCCTGGTTAAAGCCGGAGTTGATGGGGTGCAATTCGACAAGTTGGACAATCAGCTTTTGGCTGAGGCAGTAAAGCAAATCCGCAGCTTCAATACCGCGGTGACCATTCTGGCATCAGGAGGCATCAATGCCGACAATGCCGGCCAAGTAGCGCGAACAGGGGTTGATGTGGTCGTTACTTCGGCCATGTACCACGGCCGTCCGGCCGATTACGGGGTGAGAATCTCCGCGCTGTAATCTTTGCAACCCCACCGTCCTGAATCCAAACAAAAAGCAGCCGGCGGAAATATTGATCTCCCTTCAGGAGACAGATTGCCAAGGCTGCTTTATTAATGGGATGATTATTTGGAAGCTGGGGTCAAGTTCAAACGATACTCGTCCCCGCTTCGCTCCAGGTTGATCTCATAGCCCAAGCTCTGGGCCAGACGCGTAACGTTTTCCAGGGATACTTCACTGTCCAACAGCACCGAGATAGGTTCCTGGGGGTTCTTGTCCATGGCGCTCTTGGTTCTGACCACTGGGATGGGGCAGGATAGCCCTCTGGCATCTACTTCTAACATCGTGTACCTCCTTTATCAGGCATTTGACATCTATGGTTGTTCCCCCAGCACTTGGGCCAGGGCCTTGGGTATTTGTTTGACCACTGAACTGATACTGCTGGCGGGCGTAACCGCAGCCAGCTGCCCGGCGATCCGATTGGCGCCGGCGCTTATCGCTGCCGCCTGAACTGCATTCATACCGCCAAACAACAGAGCGGAGCACATACCGGTAATGCTGTCACCAGTGCCGCCGATGCATTCCATAGCTGGTATGTCCGGACCGTCGATAACCTCCAGGATGCCTGTCTCGTCGGCTATCAAGTCCCGGGGGCCTTTCACCAGCAAAATCCGTGCTGCGCCCTTAAGTTTAAAGGCGGTCTCGATAAGTTCAGGATTACGATCACTGTCCATCTCGAACAGGTGCTTGGCGATATAGGCAGGATGGAAGGCATCTGCATCGGCCAGAAAAGCCAATTCGGAACAGTCCGGGGTAAATACATCGAAACCACTTGCCAACCCCGCTGCCTTGGCTGCATACATGGAAGCCGCGTCGGCTATCAGGATAGGCCGGGGTTGCAGTCTATCGACCTTCTCATACAACTGGTGCATCAGTTCCAGGTCGGGCATCCAATAATGCAGTGCCAAGACCTTGGGGTGTATGGCAGCGACATTATCGATCAGATATTTGTACAAGGTGCGGCTGCCGCGGCCGGCACCGGTGTCACCGGCCAGGATCGCGCGAGGCGCCTCCAATCCCAGGTAATCGGTGGTGGCCAGGGCGGCAGCGATCATAGCCGCCGTGCCTTGGCTCCAGGGGATACGGTGACCATCGACCACGATCGAGTCATCTTTCATCTGAACCGAACCGGTTATCAGTGGGATTTCCGCCACCGGTACTATGCCGGCAATGATCAGCATTGGCTTTTCCTCTCTTCCCAGATTTCCTGGGCGCCCTCAGCGGCGCGGTCCAACATCAATGAACATAGGGAATGCCCCATTTCTTTGGGCCGCCGAATCTGGTCCAGCCGTTTGCCCACCAACTCGATGTTCATATAGGGTATATCGGGGCAACCGCCCCCGGAAGTATTGACAATCATGCCACTGGCATTCTCGAAGGTTAGCTTCATGTTGCCGGCTTTGACCATGGTGTACCCATCGTATTCCGACACTTTAATAATGTCCAGCAGTTCTGCCGTGCCGCTCAGCGGGCTGATCTGGACCACCGGGACCCGGTCCTGGAGAATTCTTTGCACAGCAGCCTGTTGGATCAGATTGATCTCCAGGGCCAGATCACAACCCTTGCGCAGGAACGGGGGAGGCGCCACCAAGCGGCAGCGTATATCATTCTTGTTAAGTATCCTCTCCGCCATAATAGCATCTTCTACCGAATAGAAGATGACCAGACCGGATTCCACCTGTTGCTTTCCCCGCTGGGCAGCCGAAGATTTATTGCTTTTTCCAAACCAAGCCATTGCCAGCCTCCGTTTCAACTATTCGTGTTTTTACTTATCTTTCTCAGGCGATATTTTCCCGCATGAACCACCCCAGACCACATACTATGATCAAGCCAACGATTACTGCGGCTGGACCAAAGGTGCCTGGTCCGGCAGTACTGGAGGCCAGCAGGAAGTTATGGCTTACGGCAGCGCCCACGATAAGTCCCATGACTGTCACCCCGGCATCGATATCACCTTCAGAGGCCAGGATGGTCTGACGCAAGGGGCATCCGCCCAAGAGGGTGGCACCAAGTCCGCACAGGACCATGCCCATGAAGTTCCAAACTGCGTTGGTATGGGCTATGGGTTGGCCTTCAAAGCCCACCAGGAACCGCCCGGTTAAAAGGTTGACTAAAATGGCACCCACGAAGAAAGCCGCAATACCACTGAAAAGGTAGGTGTCTTTAACCAGGAAAAGGTCGCGCCATCCCCCTACGAAGCACATCCTGGTCCGTTGGGCCAGTACGCCAATAAGGAGGCCGACGGCCAGGCTGATCCACAGGGCAGCATGCATGGAACCGGGGCCCTTTTCACTGTAGGCAATGAATTCGGGTTTGAATACCGCCAGCAAGAGCAAGCCGACCATGATCAGCGGGAACAAAAAACCTCCAACTTTATATGTAGAGGTGGCCCGGCCCAAATTGAAACCGCGCTTCAGGAAGAAGACGCCCATTAGAGCTCCTACCACTACTCCACCCAATCCCCACAGGGCGTTCAGGTCGCCGCCCGCCAGCCGCAATACGGCCCGCACCGGGCAGCCCAGAAATACCAAAGCCCCGATCATTACGAACATACCAAGTAAAAAGCGCGCCAAGGTGTTGGATCCGGAGCGGACCCGGAATTCTTTGAAAGCGATTGCCGCTGCGAAGGCGCCCAGCGCCATTCCCATGATTTCGACCCGCAGGTACTTCACTATAGCAGCGTTGTGCAGGCCCAGCGCTCCAGTGATATCCCGGTAGAAGCAAGCCAGGCAGACGCCCATATTGGCAGGATTCCCCAGGACCGACATATAAGCGGCCAGAGCCCCGAATGTGAAACCTGCCCCGATCATCAGGTACTTCTTGTTTTTCACTCGTTCCTTCCTCCTCATCATACGATTAAAACTATTGAATGAGCCAGTCCATCACCTTCTTTCTGCCGGTTTTATCCAATATGGCTTTCGACAGGTTTCTCGGATATCCTCCCTGTATATAATATATATAATTAGAAGTTATAAATATGCCGGTGCAAATGCCTTTGACACGCCAACCACGGAGAAAAAACAAACTTGGAATATTATCAAGCGGGGGGCGGCATTAATAAAGGCTAGTCATTGGAATCCATCCACTGCCTCCCGGGGTGCACATTTTCAGTAGACAAGGGCAGAATGGGGGCAATATGGTAAAATGAGAATGTAACAAAGTCACTTGGATTACATGAAATCCTTACCGGCAGGCAAACTGAGACTAGTGTTTGACAATGAAGGGAGGATGCATGATGAACCAGAATGACGATCACCATCATTCCCATACCCACGCCCATACCCATACCAGCCTCCCTGCGGAGCCTGCACCGATCGGGACTGCGGCCAGCCCCCAAAATAGCTCCAGCCACGGTGCTCACGACCGCCAGTCACACCAACACCATGATCCTGATGTTTTTAAACAGAAGTTCTGGGCAGTAGTTTTGCTGACCATTCCGGTGCTGGTCTTCAGTGAGCACTTTATGGGTTTGCTGGGGCTAAGTGCCCCCCATTTCACAGGCAGTCATTATATCCCGGCGGTTTTCGGCATCTTGGTTTTCATAGTCGGAGGCATGGTTTTCATCCAGGGCGGTATAAATGAACTAAGAAATCGTCAGCCCGGTATGATGACCCTGATAATGTTGGCCATTATGGTCTCCTTCGGGTATAGCCTGCTGGTAACGCTGGGCCTGCCCGGTCAGGAGATATTTTGGGAACTGGCCACCCTTATCGATATAATGCTGCTGGGTCACTGGTTGGAGCTGCGGGCGGTCCAGAACGCCGGGAGTGCGGTGGATGAGATGGCCCGATTGCTTCCTGACACAGCTTATAAGGTCCAGGGGGAGAAGATTTTCGAGGTACCGGTGACCAGTTTGCGGGCCGGAGATGAATTACTGGTAAGGCCGGGAGGGAGAATCCCGGCAGATGGCCGGGTCATTCACGGCGAGAGCCAGGTAAACCAGTCGATGGTAACCGGGGAGTCGGTACCGGTGGCCAAGAAAGCCGGTGATGAAGTAATCGCCGGAACTATAAATGCGGAGGGTTCCCTTAGAATACAGGTGGTCAATACCGGTGACGCTACTTATTTAGCCGGTATAATGCGACTGGTTGAAGAGGCTCAGCGGTCCAAATCCCGCTCTCAGTTGCTGGCTGACCGGGCGGCCCTGTGGCTGGTCATTATCGCGGTAACCGCAGCTCTGGTAACGGCTGTTGCCTGGGGGATAAGCGGAGCTCCCTCGGAAATAATAATGGAACGGGTAGTAACCGTGATGGTGGCCGCCTGTCCTCATGCCCTGGGTCTGGCTATACCGCTGGTCATAGCCATATCCACCTCCCTCAGCGCCCAATCTGGTTTGCTGGTCCGCAACCGCCTGATGTTTGAGGCGGCCCGCGATATAGACTATGTGGTCTTTGACAAGACCGGCACGCTGACCGAGGGAAGGCACCAGTTGACGGGGATAATCCCGGCACTTGGAATATCCGCTGAAGAGGTTCTCCGCCTGGCGGCTTCCGCGGAGTACGAAGCTGAGCACATGCTGGCTCAGACCATAGTAAATGCCGCTCAGGAGAGAAATCTAGATCTACTGCCCGCCGCTAGCTTTGAGTCCATGCCGGGAAGGGGCATAATGGCGCGCATAGAGGGGAGACAGGTGCAGGTGGGCGGCCCCAACCTGTTGGCCTTGGCTGGAACTACCGTGCCCCCGGAGCTGACGAGCCCGGAGAAAGAGGCACTCGACGCGGGCCAGACCCTGGTTTACTTGTTGATCGAGAACCAGGTCAAAGGCCTGTTGACACTGGCCGACAGGGTCAAGGAAGAGTCCCGAGAAGCGATAGAAGCCATTAAATCCATGGGGATAAAGGTAGCCATGCTGACCGGCGACAATGAGAAAGTAGCCGCCCAGACTGCCGGGCAGCTGGGGATTACGGAATATTTCGCGGGGGTACTGCCGGAGAACAAAGCCGCAGTTATCAAAAACCTGCAAGGGCAAGGTTACCGGGCCGCCATGGTAGGCGACGGAGTCAACGATGCTCCCGCCCTGGTCCAGGCTGATGTGGGGATTGCTATCGGTGCCGGTACCGATGTGGCCGTGGAGTCAGCCGGCATTGTGCTGGTTCGCAGCGACCCCCGCGATGTGGCCCGGTTGATTACCATCTCCCGGGCAACCTACCGTAAGATGATCCAGAACCTGGGGTGGGCGACCGCCTATAATATTGTGGTGATTCCCTTGGCCGCCGGAGTGCTGGCTCCTTGGGGATTTGTCCTGCCCATGGCGGCGGGTGCGGTGGTCATGTCCTTGAGTACCATTATCGTAGCCGTGAACGCCCAGTTGCTCAGAGGTATCCTGCCAACCAAAGGTGAGGCGTCGACATAGGCATTCATTGAGAGGGGGACGATAATCATGATGGGGCGCTACTGGTGGTACATGCATGACGCAGGGTGGCCATGGTGGGGAATGGGCCTGCAGATGCTGTTGTGGATTCTATTGGCGATGGTCTTTGTCTGGTTTCTGGTGCGTTTGTTCAAAAAACCTGATGTCCCTACCAAATCTGATGATCCGCTGTCGGTTTTAAAGATGCGGCTAGCCAAAGGGGAGATCACCAAAGAGGAATTCGAGGAGATGAAAGAACTTCTTAAATAGCTGGGCAATTTGAATGGAGGCGATAGTAATGAAGAAAGTGGTCATGTTCACAACCCAAACCTGACCCCATTGCAAACCGGCGAAAGAGTTTCTTTCCCAGCAGAAAATAAGCTTCACGGAAAAGGATGTCAACGCCGACCCTGAAGCCCATGCGGAATTCACCCGGCGCGGGCTCCGCGGGGTTCCCGCATTTGTTATTGGCGACGATGTGGTAGTCGGATTGGATAAAGCCCGCATACTGCAGTTGGTTGATCACCGGGTGGTCGAATGCTCCCAGTGTCATACCAAACTGCGGGTGCCCACTGACCGCGGTTCGATCAAGGTAACCTGCCCGAAATGCAAGAACGTGTTTGACTGGGCCCCATAAAGCTGGGGCTGGGGTGGTGGGCAGATCCGCCATAACAACATCCGCCAAGTAGATTAAGACTAGGATTCGATGTCGCGTCGGCGGCGATTGATGTTAAACTCGCTGGGACCGAAAATGCCCCCGCAATGTTTGATGCTGTCTTCAAGGGCGTCATAAGCCAGTTCCATTTCGAAGATGACGTTGGCGTTGGCACTGCCGGCCGGCAGCTCCTCCATCTCGCGTTTAGCGTCATTCATGTGGGAAATAGCTGAATCTATAAGTACTCTCAGGTCCATTATCGGGCCTCCTTTTTTGTTTTAGGTTATACGGGGAAGCCAAAATTATACCGAGAGTGAGGAGGGCGGTAATGTTTCTGTATAGCAGAACCGCTATTGATCCAACCTAGTTTTATAGTAACGGGCTCGAGACGCCCGGTAATTTTCCATGGGCTGGAGGGTTGGCGTTGTTTCCCACCAAAATATTCTTCGAAGCGGCCGCCCTGGAATATGAATTGGGCCGCAGGCTCCAACAGCGATACCGCGATGTTCCCTGGATCGAGATTGAGAACCATAACCGCATAGAAGAACTGACTTCTCGCCCTAACCAGGATTTCCCCCGCATGAAGAATTACCTCATCATCGGGGTCAGAAAGACGCACAAGTATGTACAGAACTACAAAGTCTCCGATTACTTGGTTCCTTTCACTTCCTCGGGGTGCAGCGCTATGTGCCTGTACTGTTACCTGGTGTGCAACTACAACAAATGTTCTTACCTGCGGTTGTTTGTCAATCGTGAACATATGATGAAGAAACTGATCAAGTGTGCAGAGTCAGCCGGCCGTGACCTTACGTTCGAAATCGGCAGCAACAGCGATCTGGTCCTGGAAAACACCATCACCGACAACCTCCCATGGGTTATCGAGAGATTCGCAACTGCCAGCCGGGGATTTATAACCTTTCCCACTAAATTCGATATGGTGGAACCGCTGCTTGATCTGGATCACCGTGGCCGGGTTATCTTCCGGATGAGCGTGAATCCTGATTTCATCATTCGGCGAGTGGAGTTGGGCACATCGTCGTTGGCGCAGCGCATCGATGCCCTGAACCGAATGGCCGAGGCCGGTTACAAAGTAGGGCTGCTGATTGCTCCGGTTGTTTTAGTGGAAGATTGGCAAAACCTCTACCAGGAATTGATCGAAGAATTGGCTGACAAGCTGTCCGACCGGGTGCAGCGGGAAGGATTCATCGAAGTCATATTTATGACCTACAGCTACGTACACAACGCCATTAACAGCGATGCATTTCCCAACGCCACACCGATCTACCGAAAAGAGATGATGACCGGGCGGGGGAGGGGCAAGTACTGCTATCGGAACACCGTGCGGGAACCGGCTGAATCGTTCCTGCGCGAAGAATTGGCGCACAAGCTGGGTGGCATGGACATCAGGTACATGGTTTGAAATATACGATACTGCCACTTTGTAACTCCACCCACTCGAAGCGCCGGAATTTCTTCAAGTGATATTTTTCCCTTTAATATTTATTGAATAAACATCGATTCAATCCAATTTATATCGTATAGGTTAGTAAGGGGTATTTCACCCCGTAATGTATTTGTTTCAAACCAATATTTCATCCGGAGCGGATAAAGGCAAACCTGGTGAAAGCCAGGGACGCAAAGCCACAGGGTCTAAGGCGTTACGCTATGACAGCCGGTTGCCATTGTGAGGATAAACGGTCCGAACTGCGGCAGCTGCTGCAGTTTTCTTTATTTGATGGAACAGCCGGTGGTTTGTGTCACCCGCAGTTGGCAAGCGGATATTGGCAGGTAATTAGGAAGGGTGTAGCCAGATGATTAATGTGCTGATGGTCGTGGCCGACAATAATGAGGCTAACAGAATCTATCAAGTTATGAAAGGCTCCAACGCGAATTTTAATTGCTTCTGTGCTGAGGATGCCAGCGGTGCGATGGAGATGCTTGAAGACAATAAGATGGAACTGATCATCTTGGACACAGACCTGCCCGGCGAATCGGGCCTGGAACTGGCTCAGCGGATACGCCGTATTCCCTGTTATCAGTTTACCTGGATCATCTTCCTGAGCGGGGACGATTATTATGAGATAGAAGCCTATCGGCAGATACGCTGCTATGATTTTTTCGTCAAACCGTACGATGAAGAACTATTGCTGTCAACTGTCGAAATGCTCAGCCGTTACAAGATCACCAGCGTTTCGGAAGACGACCGAGTGGTGGTGACCTTTAAGTACCGGGACCATTACCTGCGCATCCCGGCCCGGGATATTCTGTACTTCGAAGTATGCGGCAATAACTCGACCCTGTACACTTATAATGAAGAATACCCCCTGAAAAAGATGTCCTTGCGGAAGATAAAAATGATGCTGCCCAGATATTTTGTCCAATGCCACAAGTCATTCGTCGTCAACCGCAACTACATCGAGGCCATAATGAAAGGGCCTTATGGCTGGGAAATCAAACTCAAGAATTATGATCGCACCCTGCCCAGCGGAGACAAGTACAAGGGCAATGTGACCGAGTTCAAAGCCTAGCAGAGCACGGGGACGGTTCTTTTGCTTCGTTCGTTTTGGCTTGGTTCACTCGGCACCTCATGCGAGGCACGGGGACCATGCATGTAGTATAGTTTTAAAGATTGTTCGGCCGCCTGATCTATAATACCTGGTCAAAGAGCAATAGGGAAAAACCCGATTCGAAAGATAGGTAGACTGCCGAACACGCAGTCTATCTTTCATTTGCTCATGGGCACGTGGCTAGGATAAATAGTCCGAAAACGCTGATATGCTTATAGTACTAGATTAGTCACCAAAAGACGGTTCTCGATATGGGTCAATACCCGATGAGAACCGTCTTGTTTTCGTGTGACCGTAATGTCAGCGCCAATTATCAGTGGGCGTTGGGGTTCTTAAAGCTCGGGGCTTTGGCATTGTCAGCGTTGAAGGTCTGGCCGCCGGGGGTGGACAGGTCGAAGTATATCTTGGAGTCCTGGGTCACGCCCCAATTCTGCTGGGAACCGGAATCCTGGATGCGGTTGAAGGCCTCCCGGAACATGGTGTTGTGGGCTTCTTCGCGGTTGAGCAGGAAATCGATGGTGTCCCGGACCCCTTTGTCGTTTATCTGGCGATACAGATACTCATAAACCACCTTGGCCCGCTGCTCGGCGGCGATGTTGGATAACAGGTCAGCCGCCAGGTCCCCTGTTTCGTTGACATAAGCGGCAGTCCAGGGGAAGCCGGAGGCATTGGTCAGCGCCGGGGTCAGGCCGGTCAGCACATGGGTCTCGACGTTCCCAATGGTAGCGTTGTTGGCGTCCAGGTTGTGCCCATTGAGCAGGTTGATCGCGGTGGCCACCATCTCCATGTGGCTCAGCTCTTCGGAGGCGATGTCCAGGAACAGGTCCTTGATGGCGGGATCTTGGACCCGAAAACTCTGAGATAAATACTGCATGGCTGCTTTCAGTTCACCCTGGGGCCCCCCTAATTGCTCCTGCAGCAGGGCTGCATAATTGGGATTGGGATTATCCACCCTGACCTCGTGTAGGAGGGCTTTTTCATGTTTAAACAAGTATTTTCACTCCTTTTGCAGTTTTGTAGTAGGTTTCACGCATGGACATCTTATTATCCCCGCCAATCCATGCTTACCAAGGAAACCCTTCCCTTATGGAGCGGCTGGTTATAGAGGCACTTTGTAACAACCATGCCTTAATTTGAATAAATAAATATCATATAGCCCTAATGATTGCCATTATGCGAAAGGAGGACTTGTTTTGGATAATCAGCGAATCAACAACGACCTGGCCCGCGCCCGCATCCAGATACAGCAGTATGTCAGGCGCTGGCCGCCCCGGGAAGGCTTGTTTCGAGGAACCATATTTCCAGAACTTTACCGCCCCTACTATTTCCAACCGCCAGTTCCGGACGGGATGCCTGCTCCCGGCACCATGAGAGCGCGCCGGTTTAAGATGGCCGCCAGGAAGATGAAAAGGGGGAAAAGACATGTCAACCGTTAGAATGCAGATGCTTATAGATATCATGGCCCTGGAATTTACCGCGGTTGAGCTTAATCTCTTTCTCGATACTCACCCCGGCGAGCGGCGTGCACTGGACGCCTACAATGCCACGGTAGTGCAGCTTGATGAACTGAAAAGAGAATATGAGGCTCGCTTCGGCCCCCTGACCAACTTCGGATACTCCGACAGCGACTACCCCTGGCGCTGGGTGGAGGAGCCCTGGCCCTGGCAGATTAACTTTGCACACATGAAAGGAGTCTAGCCGATGTGGATTTATGAAAAGAAATTGGAATTTCCCAGCCGGATCTGCAGCACCAATCCCAAGCTGGCCAAAGTCATCATCACCCAGTATGGCGGCCCCGACGGTGAACTGGCGGCTTCGCTGCGGTATCTGACCCAACGCTATACCATGCCCACCGGTCGGTCCAAGGCCGTCCTAAACGATATTGGCACCGAGGAATTGGCGCACATGGAGGTCGTGGCTACCATGGTGTACAACCTGATCAAGGATGCATCCCTGGAGGAGATCAAGGCCGCCGGGCTGGACGGCTATTATGCCGACCACGACAAGGCCCTCTATTTCGTAAATGGCGATGGCGTACCCTGGGTAGCCCAGTATATCCAGTCCAAGGGCGACCCGGTGGCCGACCTGCATGAAAACCTGGCGGCCGAGCAAAAGGCGCGGGCCACTTATGAGTATCTCCTGCAGCTATCCGATGACCCGGGGATATCCGAGACCCTGGCTTTCCTGCGTCAGCGGGAAGTGATCCATTTCCAGCGCTTCGGAGAGACCCTGGAACATATCTACGAGTTTTATAACCACCAGCACCGCTTCTTTATGGGAGACCATAGTTGACGGCTCTCTGGAGGAACGCTGCAAAAAACGACTGGTCCTTGGCGGGGGAAAGCCAGGGACCAATTATTTTACCTGATTAGCCATTATTTGGCCGGGTAGATCATGGCTCATCGGCGCAAATTTTTACCGCTGTCAAAGCATACTATGGACATGTTGGTCAGATTTATTTTGTATGGATTATTAGGCTGGATCGCCGAGATATTGTTTACCGGGTCGTATTCGATGTTATCAGGATCGGTGAAACTATCGGGACAAACCTATCTGTGGATGTTTCCTATCTATGGATTGGCCGTCTTCCTGGAGCCGATGCGGAAGCAGATGCGGACCATGCCTTGGCCGGTCCGGGGGACGATCTGGGCGGGTACCTTTTTTATCATCGAGTACCTGAGCGGATGGTTGCTGAGGGCGGCCATCGGTGTATGCCCTTGGGACTACAGTCAGGCCGGCAGCTTGGCCCTGGACGGATTGATCCGGCTGGACTACTTTCCGGTGTGGTTCACGGCCGGTTTAATATATGAAAGGCTCTGTGATTTTCTGGTCCGAGCCCAGCTAATATATTATGGGGAAGCCGACCGGGAGGCAGCTGGCGACAGTTAGCGAAGCATTGGGCACGGTTCTTTAGAGGCATAGGGACGGTTCTTTTACCCCGGTTTCCCTATTCAGATTTGATTTTCTCTGCGACACCCTTGGGAACACCGAGAATTGACGCGATCATTCGCTGTGACAATCCTGTTGGTTCGCAGGTATCGAATTACCTCGATTTGTCTTTGCCTATCTGTCTTGATTTCATCGGAATCCATTCCCTGATACTGATTGTGCCAATATGCTGAAAGATAAGCTCGTCCGTCCTCGACTGTTCGAACCGCCTTTTCATCTTCTACAATAAAAATAAAAGCTGCATCATCTTCTTGCTATGAGAAACACTGAAACACCTGAAGCGCCGTGTTCCCGTTATTGCTAAATATACTAAGCACAAATTGAGTGCCCAACCATGCCTGGCCCTGGGCTATTTTACAGCAGGCAAAAGAAATGTGCCCGCGTATGCGCGCATCGGGTATTTTAGTTTCGTGCCGCGGTCGGCTTATGCTAGAATTAATGCTGATGTCCGGTGGGAAAATTTGTCGGCCAGATTGATCATTCAAGGAGGTCTTGATATGTTGAATCTTTTGAAAAAACGGAGGAGCATCCGTCGGTATAAACAGACTCCGCTCAAGCCTGAGGAAATGCAATGTTTGGTTAAAGCAGCTTTGTTGTCTCCCTCCTCGCGCGGCCGCCAGCCCTGGGAGTTCATTATGGTCACCGACCCCATAGTGCTGGAGAAGCTGTCGGTCAGCAAACCTCACAGCGCCGCCTTTCTCAAGAGTGCCGCTCTGGGAGTGGTGATCGTGGCTGATCCAGGCATATCCGATGTATGGGTGGAAGACACCTCCATCGCCGCCACGCTGGTTCATTTGACGGCCGCATCGATGGATTTGGGTTCATGCTGGATTCAGATTCGAGGCCGGGAACACCGCCCTGGTGAAAAGGCCGGGGATTACATAAAGAACCTGCTGGAAATCCCGGAGAAGTATGAGGTGGAGGCTATAGTTGCCGTCGGTTACCCTGACGAAAACAAGGCCCCTCGCACCGAAAAGGATTTGCCCTACGAAAAAGCGCACCTGGAGAAATTCGGTACCCCTTGGCCTAATTAAACAGGCACAAATTCGGGTGGACATTAGACGAGCGGGCAAAAGAACCGTCTCCATGCCCCGTGCGCGGGCGTTAGATGAGCGGGGAAAAAGAAGCGTCCCCATGCTTTGGGGAATAAGAGGTAGCAATGATGCAGGGTTTTGATGCAACCATCGCCGTGGCCGTGTTTCTGTCGGCCTACGGGATGATAATGGCGGAGAAGCTGCACCGAGCCGTGGTGAGCCTGGCTGGAGCAGTAGTGATAGTCGTATTTGGTATCCTCACCCAGGAAGAAGCCTTTGCGGGCATCGATTGGAATACCATCGGCTTGCTGGTGGGGATGATGATCATCGTCAACATCACTCGCCGCAGCGGTATTTTTGAATTTGTGGCCATATGGGCGACCAAGGTCTCCAGAGGGAGACCGGTTCTGCTGCTGGTTTTGCTGACCGTCATAACTGCCTTTATATCGGCTTGGTTGGATAATGTGACCACGGTCTTGCTGATGGTGCCGGTTACTTTTGCTATCACGGACCAATTGCAGCTAAACCCCATGCCTTTTTTGATTTGTGAAGTGATCGGTTCCAATATTGGCGGGACCGCCACTCTTATCGGGGATCCGCCCAATATCCTGATCGGTTCGGCCACCCACCTGGGATTCAATGATTTCATAGTAAACCTGGCCCCGGCCGTTCTGATCATAATGCCACTGATAATGGCCCTGATAGTCCTGATCTATGGGCGCACTTTTCAAGTCACCGAAGCTGATCAACAAAAAGTCATGGCCATGAACGAATGGGATGCGATCCGGGACTGGTTTATCCTGAAAAGATCGTTAGCCGTCTTGGCCCTGACCATAATAGGATTCTTCCTGCATCAGCCCCTGCACCTGGAGTCGGCGACCATAGCCCTGGCTGGGGCGGTGCTGCTGATGATCGTCACCCGGGAAGAACCGGAAGATGTTCTGCTGACTGTGGAGTGGCCCACTTTGTTCTTCTTTATGGGATTGTTTATCCTGGTGGAGAGCCTGGTCAGAACCGGGGTCATCACCACTTTGGCTCAGCAAGCCATGATCCTGACCCAGGGAAACTTCCCCCTTACCGCTATACTGATTCTGTGGGTGTCGGCGTTCGCTTCCGCCATCGTGGACAATATCCCCTTTGTGGCGGCAATGATACCTTTGCTGAAGGACGTGGGGATGATGTCAGGGATGCCCATGGATCCCCTGTGGTGGTCACTAGCCTTGGGAGCCTGCCTGGGAGGCAACGGCACCATCATCGGGGCTTCGGCCAACGTGGTGGTGGCCGGTATAGCCGAGCGCCATGGTTTGAAGATTACCTTCTGGGGCTTCGCCAAAGTAGGAATGCCAATGATGATCGTCTCCGTAATAATTGCTACCGGTTACGTATATCTGCGCTACCTCATGTAAATGGCAGCCTTCTTTGATGTTCGGGTTATCCGCGCCGGTACTCGGCAATATAGGGCAGGTTGCGGTATTCTTCCTCATGGTCCAGCCCGTATCCGACCAGATAGAGGTCGGGCATGGTGAAACAACAATAATCGATTTGGATGGGCAATAACCGCCCGGCCGGATTGTTCAGCAGGGTGCAGACCTTGAGGCTGGCCGGTCGAGCCGCTTCCAGGTGCTGGCGGACCAAGCCCAGGGTCAGACCTGTACCGATAACGTCCTCCACCAGCAACACATGCTGTCCCTGCAGGTCATAGTCGAGGTCCTTGACGAACTGGATACCGCCGGTATGTTTCCTGGTGGCCTCCGAAGGTACCCGGGTGGATAGAAAGTCGATCTTGAGAGGTATGGTCAGACAGCGGGTCAGATCAGCCACGAAATAGATGGAACCCTTCAGGACACTCACGACGATCAGCTTTTGCCCCTCATAATCGCGGTTGATCTGTGCGGCCACTTCGCTGATCCGCAGTTGGATCTCATCCTGGCTGAAAATAATCCTGCCAGGACCAGTCTTACTCATTTGGTTCCTCTCCCTTCATCAATCCGAATCTCTTCACCAGGGTATTGAAATCCCTTTTAAATACTATATTAATGTTGGTCCCCGGATAGAGCTTTCTCAACATCTGTACCTTTTTTTTCTTCTGGGCTACATAACGCTGGTCCATGGTGGTCAGCTCGATGTAGGTATCGAACTTGGGCAGGTAAAAATCCGGGGAGAAGGCCTGGATCACATTGCCTTCGGCGTCCCACTTGATGGGGAACGTGCGCGGTTCGTACTCCCAATCCAAGCCGTGCATGTCGAGTATCCGGGCAAATTCCTCCTCGGAGGGATGTTTGAAGATCACCTGCTGTTCCTGGTCTTCTGCTCCAGTGGCAGACTCGGCCAGGGCAGGGGATTGGCGGTTCTCAGCCATGTACTGGATGAACCGGGCGGCCTCATCGATACCAAGCTTATCAGTATTTAAAATCACATGGTAGAGTGATGGATCAGACCAATCCTTACCATATATGGTCGATATGTAGCGTTTGTGTTTACGGTCGGACAGTTCCAGGAAACGCTCCGCGTCCTTGGGTTCCAGACCTCGCTTTTTAATGATGCGGTCGATTCTCACTGCGGGCGAAGCTATTATCCTAACGTGCAGGGCGTCGGGACGATCGGCGAATACGATCTGCGCCCCCATACCGAAGATAATCACCGGCCCCTGGTCCACTTGGGCCTTGAGACGGCTTTCCAAGTGCTGGGCGAAAGTCAGGCCATCGGACGATTGAGTCATAAAAAAAGCGGGGCTTTCAGCCAGCATGTGCATCTCGTGCGGAGTAGCGACGGAGGGAAACACCTTTTTCATGGCCAGGTCCCGGGTCAGAAGCGGGATATTCATATTGCGGGCCAGTTGCTGGGTTATCTCTTCGCCCATGCTGCCTGTCTGTCGGGAAATCGTGATAAGCAATACGGTCACCTCTAGCTGTAGATCGGGTGAAGTCCAGCGGGACGTTAATTCCCGTAGTGAATGCTTCCGATACTATTATATCACGAATATTCGCCATCTAACCGCGGGACTCCTGCGCAGGGGAGCCGGGAACGGCAGAAAAACCTGCCCCCGATATTGTGAAGCCAGACCAATGATTAGCTAGAACGGCGGTGTAACTCGAGGGTGAACCGATACCTCCCTTCAACATAGCCCAAAATACGATATAATAAAAAGGATTCACCGGACATTAGCCTGTTCCGGGAAAATACTAGCCCAGCCGGGTACCAGAATCGCCCGGATTATGGGCAGCGGAGGTTGTTTCATGCAGGATTGCTGGTTCTACGAACGACACACAGATGGGTATGAAGTAAGGTGGAGAATCACCGGTATTTTGCATCAGGAGACCACTCCTTTTCAGAAACTGGCGGTGATCGAGACCGTTGAATGGGGCCGGGCTCTGGTACTTGATGGGGTGCTGCAGCTGGCCGACAAGGACGAATACATATACCATGAGATGATAACCCACATAGCCATGAATGGTCATCCTCATCCCCAGGACGTGCTGATTATTGGCGGCGGCGACGGGGGCGCGGTGCGGGAGGCGGTAAAGCACCAGCATCTGCGGCACCTGGACCTGGTCGAAATCGACCAACGGGTGGTGGAGATCAGCCAACAGTATTTCCCCCGCGTAGCATCGGCTTTCGCCGATCCCCGGGTGAATCTGCATTTTGCGGACGGATTTGATTATATTAAGAACCCTCTGCGCCAGTACGATCTGGTCATAGTCGACAGTTCCGACCCGGTGGGTCCTTCTCTGAAATTATTCAGCGTGGAGTTCTACCGCGACCTTCACAAGATACTTAAACCCGATGGTATGGCGGTAGTGCAATCAGAATCCCCGGTTTTCTATACTGACCATTTTGCCGCCTGCCACGCCAATCTCCGCCAGGTCTTTCCCATAACAGAGGTTTACCTGGCGCCTATCGCCACCTATGTCAGCGGGCCCTGGGCTTTTACAGTGGGCAGCAAACAACACGACCCTCGTATCATCAACAATGACCAGCCGGTGACCACCGGTCTGCAATACTACACAGAAGAATTGCACCGGGCCGCCTTCTGCCTGCCGGGCTTCGTCAGGAAACTGATTTCCTCCTAGCTCTTGTCGAAAATCAAACCCGGCCGTCATCCGAACACGGGTGGGTTAGATGGCTGGTCTTGCGAAGATGAAGAACCGAATATGAAATAAAAAAGGGCCTCGGGATTGAACAATCCTGAGGCCTCAGCACGTTAGAGTGGTCAATATGCTCTATATGATTTCGGCATGGTACTCCTGCAGAGATTTCAGCTTGGATCCGCCCCCGCCGTTCTCCTTGTAGGCGCCGATGCCGGCAGCGCTGGCGCGGGCCGCGGCCATGGTAGTCAGATACGCTACCTTGTTCCTGATGGCAGCCTTGCGGATGTAGGAATCGTCGTGCTGGCTGCGTTTTCCTGATGGGGTGTTGATTATCAGCTGCAGTTCCGAGTTCGAAATAGCGTCCAGGATATTGGGCCGCCCTTCGTACAGTTTCTTGATCTCTACGGAATTCACACCATTGTCGAGCAGGTACTGGTTGGTGCCAGCGGTAGCCCTGATCTTGAAACCGATACGCTCAAACTCCCGGGCGGTTTCGAGTGCGGCCGGTTTGTCGTCGTTGGTTACACTGATCAGTACCGTGCCTCCAGTAGGCAGGGGCGACTGAGTGGCCTCCTGGGCTTTGAAGTAGGCCAATCCGAATGAATCGGCAATCCCCAGCACCTCACCGGTAGAGCGCATCTCGGGACCCAGAACGGGGTCGACCTCGGGGAACATATTGAAGGGGAGGACCGCTTCCTTGACCCCGAAGTGGGGGATGTCCTTACGGACCAGCTGGGTCAAATCATATTCCTGGCCGTTGCTGGCGGCCATCATAATCTCCGTGGCGATACGCGCCATCTGGACGTTGCAGATTTTTGAAACCAGGGGAACAGTGCGCGAGGCGCGGGGATTGGCCTCCAGCACATAGACCTGATCGTCGGCCAGGGCATACTGCATATTCATCAATCCCACCACATTCAATTCCCGGGCAATCTTTCGGGTATATTCCTCGATGGTGGCGATGTGGCGGGCAGGTATGCTGACCGGTGGAATCACGCAGGCGGAATCACCGGAATGGATGCCGGCCAATTCTATATGCTCCATAACCGTAGGTACAAAGGCATCCCGGCCATTGGCAATGGCATCTGCCTCGGCTTCAATGGCATTGCTGAGGAACCGGTCTATCAAAATCGGCCGCTCCGGGGTCACGTCGACTGCCGCGGCCAGATACTGGCGCAGCATCTCCTCGTCGTGAACCACTTCCATGCCTCGCCCGCCCAGAACGTAGGAGGGACGAACCATCAACGGGTAGCCGATCCGGTTGGCTATCGCCAGGGCTTCTTCAATATTGACCGCCATACCTGACTCCGGCATGGGTATCTCCAGTTTCTCCATGATCTGCCGGAAGCGGTCGCGGTCCTCGGCCAGATCGATGGTGTCCGGGGCGGTGCCCAGGATTTTGACCCCGGCTTTCATCAAATCGTTGGCGATGTTTAGAGGCGTCTGGCCTCCAAATTGTACTATTACCCCCAGGGGTTGTTCTTTTTCATAAATGCTTAAGACGTCCTCGACGGTCAACGGCTCGAAATACAGCTTGTCGGAGGTGTCATAGTCGGTCGACACCGTTTCCGGGTTACAGTTGACCATAACCGTCTCATAGCCCAGGTCGCGCAGGGCAAAAGCGGCATGCACACAGCAATAATCGAATTCTATGCCCTGGCCAATGCGGTTGGGCCCTCCGCCCAGTATCATAACTTTGGGGCGGTCACTGCTGCTGCTCTTATCCTCGGCGTTATAGGTCGAGAAGTAATAGGCGGCATCGACCACTCCGCTGACCGGAACTGCCTCCCAGCCTTCGGTCACACCCAGGGCGATACGGCGTTGGCGGATCTCAGTTTCGCTGACGCCCAGCAACATGGCCAAATAACCATCGGCAAAACCATCCTTTTTGGCTTTGATCAAAAGGGAATCGGAAATCTCGCCGCGGCATTCCAGTATTGCTTCTTCGAGCTGAACCAGTTCCTGCATCTGCTCGATAAACCATGGTTTGATATGAGTCAGTTTGTGCAGGTAGCTGATCGGCGCCCCTTTGCGCAGGGCTTCATACATCAGGAACTGACGCTCGCTGGAAGGTTCGGCCAGCATTATCATCAGCTCATCCAGGGAGCGCTGATTGAAGTCTTTGGCGAAACCCAGACCCAGACGCCCGATCTCCAGGGAGCGAATGGCCTTCTGCAAGGCTTCCTTGTAATTCTTGCCGATACTCATCACTTCGCCTACGGCCCGCATCTGGGTGCCCAGGCGGTCAAAGGAACCGGGGAATTTTTCAAAGGCCCAACGGGCGAACTTTATGACCACGTAATCCCCTGACGGGGTGTATTTATCCAGGGTGCCTTCCTTCCAGTAAGGGATCTCGTCCAGGGTCAAACCGGCGGCCAGCATGGCCGAGACCATGGCGATGGGAAAACCGGTGGCTTTGGAAGCCAGGGCTGAGGAACGTGAGGTACGGGGGTTTATCTCTATGATTACGACCCGATCCGTGCGGGGGTCATGGGCGAACTGCACATTGGTACCACCTACAACTTCGATAGCGTCCGCCACCGCATAGGAGTAGCGCTGCAGCCGCTGCTGCAGTTCGGGGCTGATGGTCAGCATGGGAGCCGAGCAAAACGAGTCGCCGGTGTGAACACCCATGGGATCGATGTTTTCGATGAAACAAACGGTTATCTTCTGGCCCTTGGCGTCGCGTACCACTTCTAGTTCCAGCTCTTCCCAGCCCAGCACCGATTCTTCCACCAGCACCTGTCCCACCAGGCTGGCGGCAATACCGCGGGAAACGATGGTCCTCAGCTCCTCCACGTTATAGACCAAACCGCCGCCGGTTCCGCCCATGGTATAAGCCGGCCGGATTACTACCGGGAAGCCCAGTTCTGCGGCGATGACCTCGGCCTCGGTCACCGAATAGGCTGGCTTGCTGCGCGGCATCGCAATCCCCAGACGGTCCATGGTGGCCTTGAAGGCGATGCGGTCTTCGCCGCGCTCGATGGCATCCATCTGCACCCCGATGATTTGGACTCCGTATTTATCCAGCACTCCGGCCTTGTATAGTTCGGAACTTAGATTAAGACCTGACTGGCCGCCCAGGTTGGGAAGCAATGCGTCAGGTCTTTCTTTGGCAATTATGTCGGTGAGGCTTTTTACGTTCAGGGGTTCGATATAAGTGACATCGGCGATTCCGGGATCAGTCATGATGGTAGCGGGGTTGGAATTGACCAGTACTATCTCATATCCCAGCTTGCGCAAGGCTTTGCAGGCCTGGGTGCCGGAATAATCGAATTCACAGGCCTGTCCGATAATGATCGGGCCGGATCCGATGATCAGGATTTTGTTTATATCGGTTCGTTTCGGCATAAGTATCCTCCCAACATGTATTAGGCTATATAAATTATACTGCTGATCTTTGAGTATCTTCTCAACGCTTAATTGTAGCAGATTATAACGGCATGCGGAAACAAGTTTGATTGAATACAGTATTTCCTGCCCAGTACCGCGTCAGGTTGATTCATTCGCAGCCATCGAGGCGGATGGGCCGTGTCAATAAACAGCAACGTTTAAGGTGCCAACCGACCGGTCATGGGAACTGACCAGGAAGCGGCCGTCATTGACGGTAAGCCGACCGCAGCAGCTTGATCTCCGCCGCATATCCTTGCACGTCATTGGGGGTTTCCAGGTAAAAAGGCAAACCGCGCAGGCGGGGATGGTTGATGAAATTGACTATGGTCTCCATTCCCAGCGTGCCTTCCCCAATCTTGGCATGGCGGTCTTTGTGGGTGGCGAAGGGAGTGAGGCTGTCATTCAAATGGATGGCTTTGAGCCGATCAAGTCCGACAATACTATTGAACTGGTCCAGAACCCCATCCAGATCGTTGATGATGTCATAACCGGCAGAGTATATATGGCAGGTGTCCAGGCACACCCCCAACTTATCACTGTGGTCGGTGTTATCGATAATAAACCGTAGTTCCTCAAAGGTGCTGCCCACCTCACTGCCTTTGCCCGACATGGTTTCCAAGAGGACGGTGGTGGTCAGTTGGGGCCCCAGGACCTGGTTGAGCAAATCGACTACAAGTTCCAGGCCGGCTTCAATCCCCTGGCCGACATGGCTGCCGGGATGGAAGGTGTAATAGTTGCCGGGCAGGTTGCCCATGATCTCCATATCATCAGCCATGACCATGTGGGCAAAATCCCGCACCTTCTGATCGGCAGAACAGGGATTCAGAGTATAGGGGGCATGAGCCAGCAGGGGAGCAAAGCCGTTGGCCGCAGTCAGGGTCAAGAGGGCGGCCACATCTTTTTCGTCCAGCCGCTTGGCTTTGCTGCCGCGGGGATTGCGGGTGAAGAACTGAAAGGTGTTGGCCCCGATGCTCAGTGCCTCTTTGCCCATATGCAGGTATCCTTTGGAAGCGGAAAGATGACATCCCAGGTAAAACAAAGTCTCATTCCTCCTTGCTGATGTGCCGACCAAGGGGATGGTCCTGTCAGTCGACGCGAGCTGATGGTGTGAACGCAGTGACAAATCTATCCTACTTCTTCAGCAGTGAACCCAGTAACCCGCGTACCAGCTGCCGGGTGAATGAGGTTCCTAATGTGTTTATCGCGGTCTTGCCCATTTTCTCCAGCGCACTGTCTGGTTGGCGGCCTCTCCGGGTCGGCCGGTAATCATCGTCCCGGTCCCGGGCTCTGGCCTTGCGGGCCTTTTCTTCCTGCTTTGCTTCCGCCGCCTCCCGGGCGTCAGCCTGCTCGCGGGCGTATTTCTGCTGCAGGTATTCATAGGCGGACTCCCGGTCCACACTCTGCTCGTATTTTCCCCGATATGCCGAACCGTTTATCATTCCCTGGCGAGTGACAGGATCGATCGGACCCATCAGGCTGCGCGGGGGGAGGATAAAAGCACGCTCGACTACCGAAGGACGGCCTTTCTCATCGAGAAACGACACCAGGGCTTCGCCTACCGCCAACTCAGTAATTACCCGGTCGACGGCGTAATTAGGATTCTGGCGGAAGGTTTCCGCCGCCGCCTTGATGGCCTTCTGGTCCCGGGGGGTGTAGGCTCTCAGGGCGTGCTGGACCCGGTTGCCCAGCTGGCCCAGAATCTTGTCGGGGATATCGATGGGATTCTGGGTGACGAAGTAAACGCCCACTCCCTTGGAGCGCACCAGCCGCACCACCTGTTCGATCCGGTCCATCAGCACATCAGGAGCGTCTTCGAACAACAGGTGGGCCTCATCGAAAAAGAAAACAATTCTAGGTTTATCCGGATCCCCTACCTCGGGGAGCTCTTCAAACAGTTCCGAGAGCAGCCACAGCAGGAAGGTGGAATAAAGGGCGGGGGATTGGAACAACCGATCGCAGGCCAGAATGTTTATCATGCCCATCCCATTGGGATCGGTGCGCATGAAGTCGCGCACGTCCACAGCCGGTTCGCCGAAGAAAAGATCGCCGCCCTGCTCCTCCAGTACCAGCAGGGCTCTTTGAATTGCGCCGATCGACTGCTTGGAGATGGTGCCGTATTGGACAGTATAATCAGAGGCGTGCTCAGCCACGTATACCAGCATGGAGCGCAGGTCCTTCAGGTCTAACAGCAAAAGGTGCATATCGTCGGCGATGCGGAAGACCAGGTTTAGCACCCCGGTCTGGACGTCGTTAAGATTCAACAGACGAGACAACAAGAGCGGTCCCATCTCCGATATGGTGGTACGGACTGGCAGGCCCTGCTGGCCAAAAACATCCCAGTATTCGACCGGGAAAGCCTGGTAGTTGAAATCACTAAGTCCCAGGGCACTGATCCGCTCCTCCAGCTTGACATTGCTGAGCCCGGGAGAGCACAGGCCGGCCAGGTCACCCTTGATATCGGTGAGAAATACCGGAGTGCCGATAGCGCTGAAGGATTCGGCGATTACCTTTAGGGTGACGGTCTTGCCGGTACCGGTGGCCCCGGTAATGAGGCCATGGCGGTTGGCCATCTGGGGGAGCAGGTACAATGGATTCTCACCCTTGGCGATGTATAACTTGTTATCCATATCGGAATCACTCCTATTTCACATAATATGTATGGCTGTCGGACGGGGTTGGCCGCCGCTTCTATAATTATAACAGAATGTGTTGTAGAATTAAGACAGGGCCAGCTAAGGCGCGAAGGTCGTCAAAAGTACCGACAACTAAGGAGGAGGAGGGATCAAATGAATATTCTTGACCTGATTACCAACCAGTTGAACAATCCCGATGTACTTAATCAATTAAGCGGCAAAGTAGGTGCCAGTCCCGATCAAGTGCAGAAACTGGCCCAATTGGGCTTGCCCACCATGCTAGAGGCTTTAAACCGCAATGCCAGCAATCCAGAGGGAGCCCAATCCCTGGCCGGTGCGCTGGACAAGCACCAGATCGATAATCTCGATGACATATCCGGATTTTTGAACAACGTGGACGCCAACGACGGTTCTAAGATCTTGGGCCATATGTTCTCGGACAAGAGCAGCCGGGTGCAGAACAACCTGTCCCAGCAGACCGGTTTGGATGGCAGCCAGGTGAGCAATCTGCTGTCCCAACTAGCCCCTCTGCTGCTGGGCATCATGGGCACCCAAAAGAAACAGCAGGGTCTGGATGCCGGCGGGGTTGCCGATATGACCTCCCAGCTGACCGGGATGCTGGGGAAATCGGGGGGCGGCAATCTGATGGGTTTGGCGTCCAAGTTCCTGGATGCCGACAACGACGGCAGTATAATCGATGATGTGGGCGGCTTGCTGGGAAAACTCTTCAGAAAATAGACGGTCTCACCTGAATAAAACGCCGGTCCGGGATTCTGAACCCGGGCCGGCATCCATTTTCGAGACCCAAACAACCGCCCAGTCGTACCTTGAAGCCGAACTCAATTGGAAGGAGAAGAGACCCGTGGCCCTCAAACGAGATCTGCATCCGATCCCTGACTATGTTCTGCAGGCCCTAACCGAACGCAACCTGATGGAAAGGTACCAACAGCGTCCTCCCTACCAGCGCAATGACTATATCGGCTGGATTACCCGGGGCAAGCGGGAAGAGACCCGAATGAAGAGACTCAATATCATGCTGACCGAGTTGGAAAGCGGCGAGGGCTATATGGGCCTGCCCTATAAAGCTAAATGAAGCCTCCTATTGATTGGGCTGATCATGCATCCTGACGCCCTCCACCTGGGATAGTCAGGATGATATCCGCCAAACTGCGCTTGGGCACATGATGGACGCCCTGTTCATCGCGCCAGTAGCGTACATCTCCATCCGCGCCCATTTCCTCCAGGACGATTTGCTCCTTGGGATGACCAATGGCCACAACCGCTTCGATCTCATACCCGTCCCCCAGGTCCAGCACCGCTCTGAGTCGTGTCTTGTCCACAGCAATCAGGAAACATCCTCCCAGGCCTCTTTCCACTGCTCCCAGCAGGATGCACATGGCGGCAAATCCCTGGTCTTGGGCCAGCATGGGGCCCAATCCCACATCCCGCACCATAACTATAAAAGCAGACGGTTTTTCTCCTTCCGGGGGGCTTTTCCAGCCTTTGATATAGCCCGCCCAGGTAAGGCAATCATTGATGCGGTCAGTCCATTCCGGTTGGTTGAATAGGATATACTTAAGACCCTGGCGATTATAGCCGGAAGGCGCCAGACGAGCCAAGTCGACCAGTTCCTTCAAGGTATCCAGAGATACCGGCCGTTCCTGGTGGAAGCGGCGGCAGGTGCGGTTGCGAATGACCAAATCCTTAAGCAATCTTCTCACCTCGTCATAATTTTTATCATTATGACGCAAATGGGGGGCAAATAGAAGCGAATTCAAGGGTTGCATTCAAGGCCGAAAATAAGGGATTATAAAAAGGGATTATATAAACATGTTTAGTTCCAGGTGACTGTAGCAACCCCCCACTGACCTTTGGGAGCGTGAACAAATGCTGAAAAAATGGAGCGCGGTGATCGTAATCTTGCTGGGTGCGATCATTGCCTGGTGGTATTATCCCAGCGATTTTGGAGCCAATCGACCGCCAAAACTGCCCCTCACCGTGCCAATTGCCGAGGGAGAGATTGTCAAGAGTCATGAAGAGATTTTTGAAACCGGTAAAGGTTACATTATCGAGACCCGATCCCCGGACAACTATGAGGATGTAATCGCTTATTACCAGGATCAGTTTACTCGCCTGGGATATAACATTATCGCCGTGACTCCCTCGAGATCCGCAGAGGAGGAGATGGTCACTTTCGTTGCCCAACAGCATGACCATACCGTGATAGTGGAGATCGTCTGGAATGGCAAGCTGGTTTATGTGACGACCGCGGTGCATTTGCACAAATGGGTGCTGACTTAATCTGGTACCGGGAGGGGAGAGAAGTGGTGGACTCATCACGTAGCCATTAACACCCGGGAAGACCTGGACGAGACAATACGTGGATGGCTGGCCCAATCATACAGATTTTCAACCCGGTCGGGGCATGGTCACCGCGGAATGAAAGAACCCACAGAGCCAAAATGTAATTCCGATTATAAGGAGGAATGATTATGAGAAGACTGGCATCACTCATATTAGTCATGGTTTTGGCCCTGGGGGCTTGGGGATGTGCCGAAGCGCCCAAGAATGAGACCCCGGCACCGCCGCCTGGTCAAGGAGGCAGTCCGGAGCCATCGCCGCCGCCGGTGACCCAACCGGATCCAGCCAGCCTGGGACAGAGCCTGGAAGCCTTGGGGGGCATTAGACTAGGCATGACCGTCGCCGAGGTGGAAAAACTCCTGGGACAGCAATTCACCGAAGAATTGCGGGAAGAAGGCGGGTACTTCGGTGAGAGTTTTGCCATAAGGTCCTATAAGGGCTGTGACCTGGTGATCGGCAAGACCACCGGCAAGGTTCTGCAGATCGACGTCTTTGCTCCCGAGTATCCCACCGAGCAAGGAGTCAAGGTGGGGGATGCCTCCATCGCCGCTTTGGAGAAATACCGGCTGAAATACCCGGAATGGGTGGGCAACCAGAGCCCCGATGTACTGACCGGCTGGTTCAAGACTGAACCCGATATACTGCTCATATTCTCCAGCATGGAGAACCGGGAGCGCAGCAACGACAACCTGACTGATGCCAGCAAGATAACCGCCATTACCCTCGGTTATATTAAGTTCTTTGATTAGTAAGATATCAAGGAAAGATTTGAGATGACAGTTGATCAGGTCGAGCAGGATGATCAGGGGGGCCATTGAACAAGTTGAGAGTTGCTCCGGGGCATGCATGGTATACGGGCGGACGTTAAACGATAGCGTGGAAGCCAGTATAATATGCATACCCCGATATCCGCAAAACGGACGTTTAGCAGTTGGCTCGAACCATCCCCATGCCTCCCGGCCTGTTTACTGGACTCAAGCTGGCGGGACAGGGTAAAATAAGCTAAATAAAGCACCCACCCGGAGGCCGATATGGTTGAGGGTTTGATCGCAGCAGGGGGCCGCTCCCAGCGGACCGGGGAACAATACAAGATGCTGCTCGACCTGGAGGGACTGACCCTTATCGAAAGGGCGGTCGCCCCCATGGAATCTTGGTGCTCCCGCATCATTGTGGTAACAGGACACCGGGGCCACCTGCTCCGCCCGGTACTGGAGACCTGGTCCAAGGTCGAGATGGTGGACAACCGCGACTATGACCAAGGTATGTTCTCCTCCATAAAGACGGGTTTACCGCTGATTACCACGGAACGTTTCTTTTTCCTGCCCGGGGATTATCCTTTGGTCAGCAGCTGGGTTTACCAAGCCCTGCTGGAGGTCGATGCCCCGGTGGTGGTGCCCGCTTACCAGGGCCGAACCGGTCACCCGGTCCTTTTCCGGAGCACTGCGATCGATGATATTCTATCTCAGCCCAACACCGCCACCCTAAGGGATTATGTGATCCGCCAAAAACCATACATACTGGACGTGGATTGCCCCGGGATCCTGATCGATATCGACACCATGGAGGATTATCAGCAGGCCAAGGTCTGGCTGGCCGCGCAGGGGGGATTGTAAGTGCACGATATCAGCACACCCATCAAACGTTTCGATTTTGATGACAAGGTCAGCGGGCAGGCCCAATATTGCGCTGATATCAAGATGCCCGGCATGCTTTATGCCCGTACCTTGCGCTCCGAACGGCCCCGGGCTCGTATCAGCGCGATTAGCGTACCGGAGCTGCCCCCGGATTACTATATCGTCGATCAACACGACATTCCCAACCAGAACGTGGTTCCTATCGTTTATGATGACCAGCCTTTTTTAGCCCGGGATGTGGTTAATTACATAGGTGAACCGATATTGCTGGTAGTGGGACCGGACAAGGCCACCATCCTGCAGATCATCGATTCCATTCAGGTCCAGTACGAAGATCTGGATCCTGTTCTGGACATTGCCGCTGCGGAGAGCCGGGCGGCTGATTTTATCTGTGGCGACAAGCCCTGGTTCGTCGAATACCGCTACTCCAAAGGTGACCTGGCCGCTGCCATCGCCGCTTCCCACCAGTGTATCGAGGAACAATTCGAGACCGGCTGCCAGGAACAACTATACCTGGAAACCCAGGCGGTACTGGCCGTATATGCCGACGAGCGCATCACTGTATATGGTTCCATCCAATGCCCCTATTACATCACCGATGCCCTCCTCAACGCCCTCGGCTGGCCCGAAGAAAGGATCCGGGTGGTGCAGCTGCCAACCGGCGGAGGCTTTGGGGGCAAGGAGGAATTCCCCTCTATTCCGGCGGTGCACGCCGCCCTGGCGGCCATCAAGAGTGGCCGGCCGGTGCAACTGGTTTATGATCGCCAGGAGGATATCATCTGTTCCACCAAACGTCATCCCGCCATCATCAAATATCGCAGCTACCTGGACCAACAGGGCAATGTCATCGGCCGCCAGATCGAGGTAAAAGCGGACGGGGGCGCCTATGCCGGCCTGTCCAGCGTGGTGCTGCAGAGGATGATATTCTCCGCCAACGGGGTTTACAACATAAACAACCTGGAGGTGCACGGACGGGCTTATGCCACTAACAAGGTGGTCAGCGGCGCTTTTCGGGGTTTCGGAGGACCCCAGGCCTTTTTCGCGGTGGAGGTGCATATGGAAAACATCGCCCGCCGCCTGGGCCAGGACCCTATTGAATTCAAACGCCGGCATTTCCTCCACCAAGGCGATACCTCTTCCACCGGCGGACTTCTTCGCAACGACATAATATTGGAACGGATCGCCGCCGAAGTGGAGGACTTGTCCGGATATCGCAGCAAGCTCCCGGCTTATTCTCAAGCTGACGGAAAGCTTAGGGGCCTGGGCTGCAGTTTCTTCTTCCATGGCTGCGGATTCACCGGCAGCGGGGAACAGGATATCATCAAGGCCCAGGTGCGCCTGAGAAAATACCCTGATGAGCGGGTAGAGATATTTGTATCCAGCACCGAAATAGGGCAGGGGGTCTTGACCACCCTGCGCAAGATCGTGGCCCAGACATTAGACATACCTGTGGAACAAGTGACCCATAATTACCCCGATACCTCGAGCGCACCCGATTCGGGGCCCACCGTGGCCTCCCGCACCATAATGATCGTGGGTCGCTTACTGGCTGATTGCGCCGCGGAGATGAAAACCCGCTGGCAGGAGCCGGAGCTGGATCTGCACCGGGATTTCCAATACCCAGCCGAACTGCACTGGGACAAGGTCAAACTGGACGGCAACGCCTATCTGGACTACTCCTGGGGCGCCCAGGTGGTGGAGGCGGAGGTCGATCCGCTCACTTGTTCGGTGGAGGTCACCGGGATCTGGGCCGTTTATGACATCGGCACCCCCATCGACCGCAAGATCGTTCAGGGCCAGATCGAGGGCGGCGTGGTACAGGGCCTCGGTTACGGCGGTATGGAAGTGCTGGAGGCCATCGGAGGACGTTTGCGGCAGACCAATCTGACCAATTATATAATTCCTACCTCCATGGATTTTCCCACCGTGCATAGCCGTTTGATAGAGGATAATCCCTACCCGGATGGTCCTTTCGGGGCCCGGGGGCTGGGTGAACTGCCCCTGGTGGGCGCAGCTCCGGCCTTGGCCCTGGCGGTGCAGAATGCTATTGGCCGTAAGGTGAAGAAAAAACCGCTGACTCCGGAATACATTATGGAGTTGATGCATAGTGGCGACGACGACGATCAAATTTAAGCTCAACGGCCAGCCCGTAACTCTCTCCACCCATCCCTTGAAACGGCTGGTGGATGTGCTGCGCGACGACCTTCAGCTGACCGGCACCAAGGAAGGCTGCGGGGAAGGGGAGTGCGGCACCTGTTCGGTGCTGCTCGACAACCGATTGGTCAATTCCTGCCTGGTCCCCATTGCCTCGGTGGCCGGCCGTCAGGTCATCACCATCGAGGGGTTGCGTTCCACCCCTCGCTTCGATTTGTTGCAGCGGTGTTTCGCCCAGGCGGGCGGAGTCCAATGCGGCTTCTGTACCCCGGCCATGATCATGGCCGCGGAGGCTATCCTGTCAGCCAATCCCTATCCCACCGAAAAACAGGTTCGCGAAGGGCTGGCCGGCAATATCTGCCGTTGCACCGGTTATGGGATGATCGTGGAGGCCGTCCTGGAAGCGGCCCGGAAAGGAGGGGGACTATGGTAAACACCTTCCGGCCCTCCGATTTGGCCCAGGCTTTGCGTATCATAGCCGACACCAAACCAACCGTGCTGGCCGGCGGCACCGACCTGATGGTCAGGCACAAGACTTGGAGCGGAGTGGTCCCGCATTTCGATCGTCCCGTGGTTTTGATCGGCCACCTGCCGGAACTGCAGGGAATAGAAATCCGGGACGAGCGGTTGTTTATAGGCTCGGCCGTCACCCTGGCGGCAATCCTGGAACACCCTCTAGTACCTGAACATATCAAGAGTCCCATCGCCCAGATGGCCTCCCCGCCGATCCGCAATCTGGCTACCCTGGGTGGGAATATCTGCAACGCCTCGCCGGCCGGGGACAGCCTGCCGATGCTTTATGCTCTCGATGCCTGCCTTCATCTGGAGTCGGTCCGGGGGCGGCAAACCGTCAGTATCAGCGAATTCATCAGCGCTCCGGGCCGGACTTGTTTAGAGCCGGACCAATTGCTGACCGCCATCGAGATTCCCCTGATCAAGTGCCGGACCCATTACTATCGCAAAGTGGGCCAGCGCCAGGCCAACAGCATATCCAAAGTATCATTCTACGCGGCTGCCGATTACGATAAGCAGCGCATCCATTGGGTGAGGATTGCCTTAGGGGCGGTGGCGCCGACAGTGGTGCGGAGTCCAGCCGCCGAAGGGTTGCTGGCCGGTTTGGATGCCAGCGGGCTTAAGGCAGTCATTCCGGCGGTCATAAACATATACCAGGGGCTTTTAAGTCCGGTGGACGATGTGCGCTCGACCCAGCAGTACCGGCGGGAGGTATCCCTGCGTCTGTTGGAAAATTATTTAACCAGGGAGTTGATGAAATGAAACGTTATCTGGCCACCATCGTTTTCTGGGGGTCCCTGTGGGGGATCGCCGAAGCCAGCCTGGGCAACCTCTTGCACCTGGCCGCCATTGCCATACCGGGATTGCCAGGATTTCTGATGTTTCCCATCGCATTTATCTTCATGAAAAAAGTCGTCGACTCCACCGGGCGGAGCTGGTCAATATTCCATATCGCAATCATCGCTGCCGCCATCAAGATGATAGACTTCCTGCTGCCGGTCTACATACCGATTCGAATCATAAACCCGGCCATCTGCATATTGCTGGAAGGAATCGTGGTTGCTTGTTTTTTCCATATATATACTACCCGGGGGCAAACCCTCACCTGGCCGGCCGCTTTCTTTATGGGTGCAGGCTGGCGCACCATATTCCTGGGTTATCTCTTCGTAATATCCCGCTTTGGGTTGCCGGCCGCCTTGGTCACCGATGGAATACTGGTCTCGCTGCGCTTCGTCATCATGGAGAGCGTCGTCAACAGCATCATAATCTATGCCTTCCTGCGCTGGGGGCACTTCAAGCTGCAGCTTGAAGCCAAGCCCCACTGGGCTGTCGGGGCTTTTATCCTGGCCCTGGGCACCCAATTTCTGATATGATTCGCATCGTATCCGGTCCTATCGATTCCGGCAAGACCACCCGGATGCAGCGACGCTATGCTGCCTGCCGGCCCAATACCGCGGCCGGTTTTATCTCCCCAAAAATATATATAGGGGACCGGTTCCAGGGTTACCAAATATGCTCCCTGGCCGATGGGCGAACCGCCCCCCTGGCTTTGCTGCAGGAAGAATATACCGGTCAATTCGTCCCCGCCTTTCAATTTGACCGTTTTATTTTTGCCCAAGCCGGTTTTGAACTGGGGGATTCGATAATTGAAGACCTGATGGCGGCTGGATTCAGAGGCGAAATCTTCATCGATGAGATTGGCCCCCTGGAACTGAGTGGCCGCGGATTTGCGGCGACCCTGACTCGGGTCCTGCGAACCGGCAACGACCTGACCATATGCGTGCGGGAAAGTTGCCTGGAAGAAGTGCTGGCGAAGTTCGACATCAAGGAGTATCTGGTGCTGGGTTGACCAGGTTGATGAGGCTGCCTGCCAGCCGGATTGAAACTGGTCATATATGCTGGACTAAAGCTGGCAGGAGAGGGTAAAATATCTAAATGCATTTACTCTAAATGAGTAACCAATGGAAAGGAAGATAAACATGAGCCAATTACCTATCGTCACCATCGAAATGGAAAACGGCCAGACCATCACCGCCGAGCTCTATCCCGAGATTGCTCCCAACACGGTCAATAACTTTATCAGTCTGATCAAGAAGGGTTTCTATGATGGGGTCATTTTTCACCGGGTGATACCTGGTTTCATGATCCAAGGCGGAGACCCGCAGGGGACCGGGATGGGCGGCCCCGGTTATTCGATAAAAGGGGAGTTCAGCCATAACCGCTTCAAGAACGACCTCAAGCATACCCGGGGAGTACTATCGATGGCCCGCTCCATGATGCCTGACTCGGCCGGCTCCCAGTTCTTTATAATGCATGCCGATTCGCCTCATCTGGACGGCCAGTATGCTTCCTTTGGCAAGGTGACTGCGGGGATGGAGGTAGTCGATGCCATAGCCAGCGTTTCCCGGGACCGTAATGACCGGCCCCGCCAGGAACAGCGCATCAAGAAAATGACGGTAGATACCAAAGGGCAGGATTATCCCGAACCCCAAAAGGTCTAGCCAGAGACAGACCGGTGTCGGAAATAGTCGGAATAACCTAAGGCTATACTCCAACCCCGACCGGTTGAGCGGCAGTTGAATTCGCCCACCGGCCTTGGTATGATGAGATATGGTATATGGAAATACATCTAAAAGGAGAAATTATTATGGCAAACCAAGACAAGATCCTGGTAGAAGTGCTGCAAGGCACCCAGGTCATGGGCGGCGGTTGAAGCTGTACGAGCGACTGCGCTGCTGCAGCTAGTTGTGGTACAACTATCGATTACACCGAAGCAACATCCAAACTGTCCGACGACCTCAAGCAGGCCTATGGAGACAAAGTGGAAGTCAAATATGTGGACGTGGACAAGGAAGGTCTGGGCAATTACCCGACCATGGCCCAAGTCCTGCAGATGGGCTATCCTTATCCGATCACCCTAATCAATGGGACGCCCAAATTCGCCGGCGGGATCATGGTCAACGAGATCAAACAGATTATCGACGAGGAGATCAAAGGCAAGACGAATTAGACCGGCATTGACTCATAATGTCGTTAATGCTAAGATAATATGCTAATAGCGTCGCAATATATAGGAGTGCTTCCTTTCTTCGGGGTTGGGTGGAATTCCCTATCGGCGGTATAGCCCGCGAGCCTTAGGGCAGGATCCGGTGAGATTCCGGGGCCGACAGTTACAGTCTGGATGGGAGAAGAAGGGCCGATGGCGGGTGGTTGCGTTGAGGCGGCCTGACCCGGTATGGATGCTCGTATTTTCTGCTCAATAAAACCCCGATATCATTATCGGGGTTTTTTTAATTCAGCTAATGGTTCCTCTGCTGGAGGACTTGGCAATAGAGGTATAAATATTATGAAAAATGCGGATCAACAATTTATGCAGCAGGCCTTGGAGCTGGCAGTGTTGGCCCGGGGTCGTACCAGCCCCAATCCTATGGTAGGGGCGGTGGTGGTCAAAGACAATAAAGTGATCGGGGAAGGTTATCATCACCAGGCGGGAACCCCCCATGCCGAGATCCATGCTTTGAAGCAGGCCGGCGACCAGGCCCGGGGGGCCACCCTCTACGTGACCCTGGAACCATGCAGCCATTTCGGCCGCACCCCGCCCTGCGCCGATGCGGTGATTGCAGCGGGAGTGGCCCGGGTAGTGATCGCCGCTTTGGATCCCAATCCCAAGGTGGCCGGCCAAGGGCTCCGCAAGCTGCGGGAGGCCGGGATCGAGGTCGAAACCGGAGTGCTGGAACAGCAGTCCCGGCGTTTGAATGAGGTGTTCTGGAAATATATCCAAACCGGGCAGCCGTTGATAGCGCTTAAAACCGCCATGACCCTGGACGGCAAGATCGCCACCTACAGCGGCGATTCCCGATGGGTTACCGGTGAAAGTGCCCGGCACGAGGTCCACCGGCTGCGCAACATTTATGACGGTATCCTGGTCGGGATCGGCACGGTCCTCAAGGATGATCCTCTCCTTAATACCCGGTTGCAGGTCAAGGACGTGCAGGACCCGGTGCGGATAATCATCGACGGCCGGCTGCAAATGCCCTTGGACGGCAATATCGCCCGCACCGCGCGGCGGCAGCGGACCCTGGTGTTTTGTTCCAACCAGGCCGACCCCCGTACCCAGTTGAAGATGGAGAGGTTGGGGCTCCATGTCATTCGTTTGGATTGTCCGCCTGATATCGTACCCCTGGAGGAGGTAATGCGGATCCTGGGGCGGATGGAGATTTGCAGCGTCCTGGTGGAAGGCGGAGGGGAGATCAATGGCTACCTGCTCGAACACGAGATGGTGGACAAAGTCTATTGGTTTATAGCCCCGAAACTGATTGGCGGGCGGGAGGCACCCACCCCGGTAGGCGGACAGGGACTGGCCCTGATGCAGGAGGCCTGGCTGCTCAAATCGATAGAGATGCAGACGTTCGGATCCGATATTTTGATTAGCGGAAACCTCAAGGAGTGGTGAGAAGATGTTTACTGGCATTATCGAAGAACTGGGAACGGTGCTGACGTTAAAGCGCGGCAGCAATTCCAGCCAGATCAGTATTCAGGCTGACAAAGTGCTGGAGGACGTAAAACTGGGCGACAGCATCGCCATCAATGGAGTATGCCTGACCGTAACCAGTTTCGACCGCACCCATTTCAGCGCGGACATGATGGCCGAGACCCTGGCCAAGACCAACCTACGGGAATTGAGCAGCGGCCAGAAGGTCAACCTGGAGCGGGCTGCCCGTCTGGGTGACCGGATGGGCGGGCACCTGGTGCAGGGCCACGTGGACGGAGTAGGAACCCTGGTAGAGGCACAGGTGGTGGACATCGCCCGGGTGCTGAGGATCCAGGCGCCGCCGGAGGTCTTGAAATACACGGTTGCCAAGGGCTCCATCGCCATCGATGGGATCAGCCTGACGGTGGTGGATGTTTTAACTGACAGCTTCACAGTTTCGATCATACCCCATACCGCTGCTATGACCACATTGGGGTTCAAGAAACCCGGTGCGACAGTCAACCTGGAGGCCGATATAATCGGCCGCTATGTGGAGAGACTACTGAAATGGAAGGGCCACAAGGCGGCCTCCAAATTGAGTTCTGAGTTCCTGGCCGAAAACGGCTTTATATAGAATATCGCTTGATATAAAGGAGAGAGAACCATGTTTAACACGATTGAAGAAGGCATCAAGGATATCCGAGAGGGCAAGATGCTCATCATGGTCGATGACGAAGACCGCGAAAACGAGGGGGATGTGATCGTCGCCGCCGAGAAATGCACCCCCGAGATCGTTAATTTCATGGCTTGCAACGCCCGGGGCCTGATCTGCATGCCCATGACCGGCGAGCGTTTGGACGAGCTGGAGATTCAGGCGATGGTGAATGAAAACACCGACAATCATGAGACCGCTTTTACCGTCTCGGTCGATCACATTTCCACCACAACCGGGATATCGGCTTTTGAACGGGCGACCACCATCAGGGCCTTGATCGACCCGGAAAGCAAACCGCTGGAATTCCGCAAGCCGGGACATATTTTTCCGCTGCGCTACCGCAAGGGCGGAGTTTTGAGGCGTGCCGGCCACACCGAGGGATCGGTGGACCTGGCCAAACTGGCCGGACTTTACCCGGCTACCGTGATCTGCGAGATAATGAATCCGGACGGCAGTATGGCCCGGGTGCCGCAGCTGTTCGAATTTGCCCGCCAGTATGATTTGAAAATAGTGACCATTGCTGACCTGATCCAGTACCGGCGCCGCAAGGAAAAGCTGGTGATTCGGGTGGAGGATACCAAACTGCCCACCAAATACGGAGAGTTCACCGCCGTAGCTTACCAATCCGTGCTGGATGGCAAGGAACATATCGCCCTGGTAAAAGGGGAATGGGACGAGGAAGAGCCCATCCTGGTGCGGGTTCACTCCGAGTGCCTGACCGGGGACGTGCTGGGATCCAACCGCTGCGATTGCGGTGAACAGCTGGAAGCCGCCCTGACCATGATCGAGCAGGAGGGCAAAGGCGTGTTCCTGTACATGCGCCAGGAGGGGCGGGGGATCGGGCTGATCAACAAGATCAAGGCTTATAAATTGCAAGATAATGGGCGGGATACGGTGCAGGCCAATCTGGATCTGGGCTTCCCCGAAGATTTGCGCGACTATGGCATCGGCGCCCAGATCCTGGTCGACCTGGGGGTGCGCAAGATGCGTATGATGACCAACAACCCCAAAAAGATCCATGGCTTGGAAGGGTATGATCTCGAGGTTGTGGAAAGGGTGCCCATCGAGATGTGCGCCCGGGCGGAGAACCGCTATTATCTGCAGACCAAGCGGGACAAGATGGGGCATATATTTGCCAACATCAAATAACGGCGCCGACCGTTCAGATAGAAAAGCGATTAGGAGGGATTGTTCATAATGGCGAATGTATTTGAAGGAAAACTAATCGGGGATGGTCAAAGATTCGGGGTCATCGTATCACGGTTCAATGAATTCATCACCAACAAGCTACTGTCGGGCTGCCTCGACACCCTGACCCGGCATGGGGTAGATTCGAATGCCATAGACATCGCCTGGGTGCCGGGCGCCTTTGAAATGCCTTTGGCAGCGCAGAAGATGGCCGCCCGCGATTATGACGCCGTCATCTGCCTGGGCGCAGTGATAAGGGGGGCTACCCCACATTTCGAATATGTATCGGCTGAAGTCACCAAGGGCATTGCCCAGGTAGGTCTGAATTCCGGCATCCCGGTGATATATGGAATCATCACCGCCGACACCATCGAGCAGGCCATCGAGCGGGCCGGGACCAAGGCCGGCAACAAAGGCTCCGATGCCGCCATCACCGCCATCGAAATGGTCAACCTGTTCAAACAGATCTAATAACTTGGGGCCTGTCCCCAAGTTATTTGCCTTCAAATGTGGTTGCAGGCCCCGACGTTACTGGCTTGAAGGGCTGTCAGAAACGAAATAACTTGGGGCCTGTCCCCAAGTTATTGCTTAGCGGCTATTTCTTTTGTTGTTCTAAGGCCAATTGAACTGCCGGGTCCACCGGCCCGCCGATCATGATCTTCTTCACCACGTTGTCTTCCACCTTAAACAGCACATACTGCTCACCGCCGTAATAGGCGTCGAATTTCTCCGGGGCAGCGGTATCATAGGCCCGGGTGTAATTGGGACCATACTCGGCCACCACTTGGTCGAAACTGTCATTGGGCTTGATTCCCCGCGAGGTGGTTACCTCAGGATCGGTGATATCCAGCCGGACCACCACCTCTTCGTTGCGGGACATGGTCACATACAGATCCATGTCGGCGGGGTGATACATGCCGCTGCGGCCCAAATCCTGGCCACTTGGCAACACGGCCATTACTTCATCACGGGTGGTGCTGCCCACCTTTATTTTGCCACCCGGCAGGCCTAAAACCAAATCCTGATCAGCCAGTATCGTCGGCTGCGGCGGGTCGATCACAACCACTTCCGGCGCGCGGCTGGACATAAATGCAAACATCAGCACCACCGGAACAACAATAAGCAATACTATTAGGGATTCTCTCTTCTCCACGGCTCGCATCCTGGGTTCCTCCTTTGGCCTGTCACGAGAACACTACATGATAATTCCTCACTGCATCCCATTATAAGGGTTGTGGATAACTCTTGCTATCCCCAAAATAAAAATGCACCCCTGGGTCCCGCCGCAGCAAGACCGGGGTGCACGATTCTTAACCAATCGGTTGGTTATGATACTACCATCATGGGATAATTGAGATCGTCTTCATGACCTTCGCGGTGGGGGACAGCATTGGTCCAATAACCTCTCCGGGCCACCCAATCATCGAAGTCCGCTTTGAATTCCGGGATCGAATTCCACAGGCGGCGTTTCTTGTTGTAGATATAATGATTAAGCTTGGGAAACACCTTCTGGATGTTGGCTCGGGCCGGATCGTCGCCGCACTTGTCCAGGAACTGCAGGAACAGATTGATCTTGGTGACGTCCTTGTCGTCCATGAACTTGGCCATCCCCGGGGAGATTTCCGTGCGCCGGGCCTTGATGTCTTCCTTCTGCTTTTCTGCCTGGTCCTGGAAGAATTCCTCCATGCAGGTCTTTTTGAACCTTAGTTGCTTGATTTCCTGCTCGCATACTGCGATTTGGGCATCCAGCTTGGCAATATAATCGCTGACCGCAGCTTCAATCTGGTTGTTCAACATGGACCCTCCTTCCTTTTCCATCAATTATTGTCAAACATCCAGCATTCTATACGTAATACATGAGCTGCAATAACTTGGGGCCTGTCCCCAAGTTATTGACCCTCAAATGTGGTTGCAGGACCGGACGGCACTGGCTTGGAGGGCTGTTGTAAATGGAATAACTTGGGGCCTGTCCCCAAGTTATTGCTCAGCTTGTTTCCGAGATTCACAGCGCCTATACTATAATCATACTTAAGAAGCAGACCTCATCGTCCAACCGTTATCATATCCTCTAACATAAAAGGGGGAATCAAGAATGGCCGCGCACGATTATGATCTGGTATTTCTAGGGGGAGGGCCAGCCGGCTACCAGGGGGCCATACGGGCCGCCCAATTAGGACAGAAGGTGGCCGTCATCGAAGACACCAACCTGGGAGGAGTGTGCCTCAACCAGGGCTGCATACCCACCAAGGCCATCAGGGCTTCAGCGGAGATTTTGAACCAGGCGCGCCTGGCCAAGGAATACGGCATCGTGGTATCTGAAGCCAAGCCCGACATGAGCGCCATTATCGGTCGGAAAAACAGAATAGTCAACTTCCTGCGGGGGGAGGTTGCCAATCTTTTCAAAGCCAACAAAATCACCCTCTACAATGGCCGGGGAAAATTCATCTCGCCCCAGGAAATACGGGTGAACGATTCTGGACCAGTGGTAAAAGGCAACAAGATGGTCATAGCCACCGGATCCCGTCCCAAAATCCCGCCCGTCTTTGCCAAACCCCTGCCCGGGGTGGTAACCAGCGAGGCTATCCTTGATATAGACAGGCTGCCGGAATCCCTGCTGATTATCGGCGGAGGCATAGTAGGATTGGAGATCGCCTCCATCATGGCCGCCCTGGGCAGCCAGGTAACCGTGCTGGAGGAGCGCGAACAAATGCTGCCCAAAGAAGATCGCGAAACCGTAGCCTACCTGGCGGAGATAATGAAGAGGCAGGGCATCAACCTGATACATTCCGCCACTGGCGTTGAGGCCAGGGCCCAAACCCAGGATGGAGTAACGGTCACTTTAGCCAACGGGGATACCCATGCGGCCCAAATGGTGGTGCTGGCCGCGGGTCGGGTTCCCAACACCACAGATATTGGCCTGGAAAACATCGGTCTCGATTACGCCGGCGATTTTATCCCGGTAAATGAATACATGGAGACCGAGGTCAAGAATATCTTTGCCGCCGGGGATGTAGTCGGAGGCTGGCTGCTGGCTCACGTGGCCTTTATGGAGGGCATCATAGTAGCCGAATACACATCCGGATTGCCCAACAGCATGGACTACCGGGTGGTGCCCCGCTGCCTGTACACCTTCCCCGAATTCGCCTCGGTGGGTCTGCCCGAAGAGGAAGCCAAGCGGCTATACCCGGCCCAGTCATTTACCTATCCGTTCCAGTCTCATGGCATGGCCCAAGCCCTGGGCGCCTCAGAGGGGATGGCCAAACTGGTGGTCAATACCATGACCGGGGAAATCCTGGGCGGGCACGTGATCGGCGCCCATGCCAGCGAGCTGGTGTCGGAGATCGCCCTGGCCATGCGCAACAAGGTGATGCCCTCCGGCATAATTAACACCATCCATATTCATCCCACCATGGCCGAAGCGGTGCTGGAGGTGGCCCAGGCTTCTTCCCGCAAGTCCATCCATACGATGCCTAGGTCTTAGAACCTCACCGGAATCTGGGTTAAAGGAGTAGGGCCAGATGGCAGCGGGAGAATGCAAATGAAAATAACCAAGATACTGCTTATCCTGCTCCATCTGCTGGTCGGAGTGGGAGCCATTGGGGGAGGCCTGGCAGGGATGCTCGATCCTCAGGCACCCCTGGGCATGCCCAGCGAACTCCTGCAACACTCGCCCTTCAGCAATTATCTGATCCCTGGCCTGATTCTGTTTTCAGTCCTCGGGCTGGGGAACCTTTTCGGCATATTCATGCTTGCGCGTCAATCACACTGTTGGCCGTATATCAGCAGTACAATGGGCTTGGCCCTGGTCATATTCATCGTGGTCCAGTGCATCATTCTGCGATTGATAGACCCGCTGCACGTCATATTCCTTTTTGTCGGCCTGCTGCAAGCGGGATTGGCCACGAAGATTCTTCTCGAGCAGCGTCATATGTCAGGCTGCTTGAGATGACCTTATGCTGAACAAAGAAGGCCTTATCGAGTCACTCCCGCTACACTCTCACTTCCATCTCGTTCTCAATAGCGTATTGATACCACAATCATCAATATGCCTCTCAAGATAATTGGGATATTTCTGTTTCTTTAATGTCTTTATATATTTCTTTAATACTGTCTTTTAACGTGTGGAAATCCCGGAATGTAGGAAATATCAGACAGAGAAATTTGCAGGAGTGAAATCTAGTGGGGGTTATGCATTCTTAATCATCTGTTTTATCATTTTTATTCTGAAAGAAAGGCTTGTTAGCTAAAGGACTAGTCTTTGGAGAAAATATCGTTTCAAAAGATAGATCGTCCTCCTGCCACATTTGATAAAGGTAGATGGCAAGAAATTGAGGGACAGCTGGCACATAGGCTAAGAAATTGGTGACGTTGATTCTTACCCATATCCCCAGATGACTTAACCAGGGTTGGACTAACAATATAAAAACAAACGTTAATAAAACTTCAACGACTAAAAACAGCCAGAATTTACCGTAGGTATATTTCAATATCCAGATTTCAGTTGCCAAAAAGCCGAATGCCAGGGGTAAAATTTGGTTTAGGGGATAAATGCTCTCCTGAATAGTCCACCAGTTCCAGGAAACACCCATATCAACAATCATTATGTTGGTGAGCGCAGTAAATAGTGCTGCCGGCATAAATCGTCTAATATCTTTTTCGGGTACAAATATAAGCGACCCCACTGGTATGATCAGTAAAGACCATAATATCAATTGGTTACTCACAGCGAACCTCCGTTTAATGGCTTTTTGGTATTATTCGCACTTACAAATCATTTATTCGGTTCTAATCAGTAGGGCGAAATTCGAGCCGTTCGCATTATTGGTGTTATGGTAGACTATCCAGACAATATTCATAGATAAACCCAACGGAAAGCGCTTCGCAGGCTTATAAATAAACCTTGTGAAGCGCTAATTTATGCAGTGGGGGGAGTCGCATTATGGCTACCAAATGGGAGGAATATAGAATATTGTCTTGAAATACTGATTAGTGGGAAAAAGGAGGGCTGGATGCTGAACGAAATAGAGTCAAGCACGGTAAATGAAGAATCAAAAAATATGGCAGTAAACCTGAGCGACGAAAACGAGGCAGTTGAACACCATGACAGGGAACTTCCTTCCGAGACTCCCCATGTTGAACGGAAAATAAGCGGTTTTTGGCGCAGATTATTGGCGATAATGATTGACATAGCTTTTTGGTGAGATATTCTTTGATACGTTTTCCCAGATGGGTTCGCAGGGATTCTGGGTCGGTTTAATTATTGCGGTATTCTATTTCGGTTGGATGAACAGCTCAAGAAGGAATGGACAGACATTACACTGGTTATCGGGTTAGTTGTCGTTGGATTTAATTTGTTCGGAACGCCGAAACTCGCGGATCCCTATATATTACCGGGAATGCATGAGACTGTGGCTACATTGCTTGATGATCCCAATATTAGTGATGCCAATATATATAACGGAGTAACTACTAATGCAAGCGGAAAGACAACCAGAGTAGACGTAGGAATTAGGGTTAAGAAAATGCCATCACCATCAGAAGTAGAAAATCTCGGTGACCTAATTTTAAATCAAATACCTGCTGCCAAAGATAAAGACGAGCTGAAGATATCGATAACTCATGGATACACTATTGGAATTGCTTATCACCTTACGAACTATACATATACCGGGTCTCCACAAGACTGGGAAACTAATCCGAGCGAAATAACCATAAATCCACAGGGGATAAATACCACAGCGGGGATTGGAACGAAGTAAATCCTTAGATATGTAATCGTTGCCAGGCATGAATCGGACCCTGCCGTGCCCGGTTCACAGTCCCGCAAAGCTATAGTTATCTGTCAGAAGAAAAATTCAAGTTGATTATCGAAAAGGCCGGGGGTATCCACGCTTGACTACAACCGCCGCGGAGTCCGAAGCGGACGGTATGCTCTAAATCTATAAAACCCCGAATTCTAAGCTTGGAGGAAACAATCCTTGACCCACTGGAGCTCAGCGGTCTGCGAGATAAATGGGATTAACATACACTACACAAGAACTGGGGGACACAAACCGCCTGTTATTATGCTACATGGATTAATGGCTAATGGCATATGCTGGACTAGTCTAGCCCGCGTTCTGGAGAAAGAGTATGACGTGATCATGCCGGATGCCAGGGGACATGGCAATTCGAGTGTACCTGACTTTGGATACCGATACGAAGACCATGCAAATGATGTTGCCGGTTTAATAAATGCCCTAAAACTTCCTCCTCCGATCCTGCTTGGACATTCTATGGGGGGGATGACTGCAGCTGTGGTGGCAAGTCGTAAACCCAATCTGCTCCGTGGCCTGATCTTAGCTGATCCCACATTTTTGAGTCCGAAAGTTCAACGTGAAGTTCGCGATAGTGATGTCGCCGATCAACATCGACGAATGCTTAATATGTCATTGGATGAGGCGATGGCAGACGCCCGGAACAGACACCCTAATCGATCGGCAGAGAATCTTGAACTGTTCGCACGAGCACGTCTGCAAACAAGCATGGCCGCATTTGACGTTCTTACGCCACCGAACCCCGACTATAGGATGCTAGTGAGTGCAATTGACGTTCCCAGCCTCATCGTATTTGGTGATAAAGGCGTGGTTTCGTCTGCCGTTGCTGAAGAGCTGCAGCGTCTTAATCCAAGACTTCAAGCACAACAAATCCAAGAAGCTGGACATAGTGTTCACCTAGACCAGCCAGAGCGCTTTGCGGCTATTATCGAATCATTTATACGCTCAATTGGAACAATTTCAAATACGTAGAGAACTTGACATAGTATTAAGAGCGCCAATCAAAAACCATTCCCTAATCTGTAGGGCGAAATCCGAGCCGTTCGCATAATTGATGTTATGGTAGACTATCCAGACAATATTCATAGATAAACCCAACAGAAAGCGCTTCGCAGGGCGTATAAATGAACCTTGTGAAGCGCTAATTTGTTGTGCCTGCGATTTTTGCATGCGCCATTAGCGCTCGTTTCTCCAAGAGGCCATCTGCTATGCTGTGGCCTACATTGGAAAAATCCATTTCGTATGAATAATAAAGATGTCTAAATTGCAGGAAATTAAGAAAAGATATGGAAATAATAGTTGGGGAGTGTTATATGAAAGCATGCGCACTGTTATGTGAAGTAACAAGAAAGTGTGCCTTGCCGATAAGAAAAGGAGGTGGAAATATCCGAAATGTAAGCGAAGAACTAATTGCACATGTGACTAGAAATGCTGACGGGAGTTGGCGAACACCTCAAACCCTGGAGGAACATTTGGAGAAGACTGCGCAGAAAGCTGAACTTTTTGCAAGTAAATTCGACTCGGGGGTGTGGGGAAAAACCATTAGCTGGGCTCATGATGTCGGCAAAGGAAGACCTGCCTGGCAAAATTCTATCAGGTTCAGAACGGGATTTAACGCATTCGATGAGGAAGCAGGTCTGGAAGGAATGCCGGGTAAGATTCCTCATGCTATCCAGGGGGCAATGTTGGCAGAACAGATATTCGGCAAACAGAGAGGGAGAATAATGGCGTATTGTATCGCGGGCCATCACGCGGGATTGCCGGATTGGTCCAGCGCTGCTGGTACTGGAAAGGCTTCATTGGAGTATCAAGAATCTCAGGCTCCGGGACTGGATGATATTGATCCCTCAATTGTCGATGGGTTATCTTCGCTGGAACCCGGGATGCCACCATGGAAATTTGCAAATGGACTGGACATGCCTTTATGGATAAGAATGCTCTTTTCCTGCTTGGTAGATGCTGATTTTCTGGATACCGAATCGTATATGGATCATGATAAAGCGTCTTTGCGAGGCGAATACGCTCCATTGGGTCTGCTTCTGGAACGCTTCAACGAGTATAACCTGAAACTTGATCGAGACTCAGATAATACCACCGTTAATGAGATTAGACGAAAAGTACGATCCAAGTGTATTCAAATGGCTGCAGAGGATCAAGGCATCTTTTCTCTAACCGTACCTACCGGAGGAGGGAAAACCCTTTCCAGTCTTGCCTTTGGGCTTAACCATGCGATTAAGCACAGTCTTGACCGCATCATTTATGTCATCCCTTACACGAGTATCATCGAGCAGAATGCAGAAGTATTTCGGGCAGTTGTGGGCTCCGAGCAGGTGGTCGAACATCACTCCAATCTGGACGAGAAGGATTCGACTTACCCCTCACGATTAGCGGCTGAGAATTGGGATGCCCCGATAATTGTTACCACCGCAGTACAGTTCTTCGAGTCGCTGTTTGCCTCCCGCCCCGGACGCTGCCGCAAGCTCCACAATATAGCTCGTTCAGTGGTTGTGTTGGATGAAGCTCAACTGCTGCCGGCCAAATTTTTGCAGCCCATCCTAGATACTATGCAACTGCTGTCGGATCGCTACCGAGTCAGCTTCGTCATATCCACAGCCACGCAACCTGCATTTGGCCAGCGCATGATAGGTGATAGTAAGTTTCGGGGATTGAAAAATATAAGAGAAATCATGGGGAGTCCGGAAGAAGTCGATCAGATCTATAGAGGCTTGGAGAGGTATCAGGTGTATTTTCCGCCCGATCTGCAGGTCAAATCGGAATGGGAGGACATTGCCCGGGAGTTGAAACAATATGAGCAGGTTTTATGCGTGGTATCCGACCGAAAAAGCTGCCGGGAACTGTATAGTCTGATGCCGACTGGAACCTATCATCTGTCTGCCTTAATGTGTGGGCAGCATCGCAGCGAGGTCATAACCCAAATCAAGCAAAAGATCAGAGACGGGAGCCCGGTTCGGGTTATTAGTACGCAGTTAGTGGAAGCAGGCGTCGACCTTGATTTTCCGATTGTTTACAGAGCTTTTGCCGGTCTTGATTCGATCGCTCAAGCGGCAGGGCGCTGTAACCGGGAAGGCAAGCTGCCTCAGCCAGGAAGAGTGGTTGTTTTTATACCACCTCGTCCAGCCCCGATGGGGATTCTGCGCAAGGCAGCAGAAACCACAGTGAATATAGTGAACGGCAACCGAGAAGATCCCGTGCACCATAGTCTGTTTGGTAGGTTTTTTTCAGAGCTGTATTGGAAAATCAACTCGTTAGATGAAAATAACATCATTAAATTGCTTGACCCCAAGCAGAACGATATTAAAGAATGCAGCATGTATTTCCGGACTGCTGCTGCCCGTTTCCGCCTCATCGATGAGTCCACTCACGCTATAGTAGTGCCTTACCATGATGGTGCAGCTCTGATTGATTCGTTGAAAACCAATGGGCCTGATTGGCGCTTACTGCGTAAACTGCAGCGCTACACTGTGAATATCTATGACCAAGAGTTCGATCAAATGATGAAACGGGACGCTTTGTTTGAAGCATCTCCTGGTGTCTTCGCGCTAATGTCAGATGCTGACTACCACCCGGACATTGGTCTGATGGTAGAGCCTTATTTTGATCCAGATAGATTTATCTTATAGAAAGGAGTTGGTGTATTTGTGCAGGTGGTGTTTGGAAGTGTGGGGGGATTACGCATGCTTCACCCGTCCAGAGATGAAGGTCGAGCGGGTAAGCTATGACGTAATGACCCCGTCAGCAGCCCGAGCAATATTCGAGGCTATCCTATGGAAACCGGCTATCAGCTGGAATGTAACCCGGATAGATGTACTGAATCCCATTAAGTGGATATCAGTTCGCCGTAATGAGGTAGGCCGAATTGTATCGGAACCAACTGCTAAGCAGATGTCAGGAGTCGTAGGCGCTCCGATGGGTATTTTTATCGAAGATGAACGTCAACAACGGGCGGGGTTGTTCCTGCGAGATGTAAGATACCGAATCTACGCATATTTTGATTTTCTTTCCCCTGAAGAACGTAAGACCAATTATACTGCTGCTCCCGAATTGTGGGCTGATGCTGGAGAGCAGTCGGAGGTGCAGCGATTAGATGAAAAGGAAGCCAAGTATGCCGCCATGTTCGAGCGGCGTGCTCGCAAAGGTCAATGTTTTCACCGGCCTTACTTGGGATGCCGGGAGTTCGCCTGCGACTTTAAGTTGATAAAAAACCCGCAGGAAGAGCCAGCCGAAACAATCAATGTCACTATGGATCTGGGTTATATGTTATACGACCTCGATTTCACTCAAGATGCGAGCAATCCTAACCCGCTATTCTTCAGGGCGCAAATGAATAATGGGGTTATCAATACCGACCGAAGGGAGGTGGATGTCAGGGGATGATATTACAGGCGTTAAAAGAGTATTACGACCGCAAAGCAGCCAATCAAGAAATTGCCCGGGACGGGTGGATAAAGGGGAACATTGATTTTCTTATAAGTCTCGATCCGGAAGGGAACATATTGAACATATCGGATTTACGAGAACAAAAGGGGAAAAAGCTCGTTCCCCGCATGTTGGAATTGCCCAACATCGGCAAACAGGCATTAAAACACACGAACAGCGGGAATGATGGTAATTTGCTCTGGGATAATGCATCATTCGTGTTCGGACTTGGACCCAAAGGAGATATTCGCCTGCAAAGCATGATCGATGCCATCGATGAGTGGCTCGGTCCATGTGACGATGTTGGAATTGCAGCTGTTCGAAAGTTTCTTACCAATGGTCTAGCGGACCGTTCACATTTTGACAAGGTGTTGAATAACTCCGAATATGGTGAAATTCTTAATCAAGGCAATGCCCGAATTACTTTCCAGGTGCCTCTAACCGGTTTCAACCTGGTCATCGACTCTCCTGCAGTATCACAAGCTCTCGAGTCTGCGGGCCAAAACATTTTTCCGGGCTGTGTAATCGGGACATGTCTGGTAACGGGGCAAGAGGGTGTTGTAATTGAAGCCACCCATCCTGTTACCAAAGGCGTATGGGGAGCACAGACTGCAGGGGCGAGTATTGTCAGTTTTAACAAAGACGCGTTCAATTCATATAAGAAACGACAGAGCTATAATGCTCCAGTAAGTAAAACAGCAGCGTCACAATATACCAAGGCATTAAATACTTTGCTGGAATCGTCCAGCCAATGTATGCACATCGGCGACGCATCCACCGTCTTCTGGTCAGAAAAGAGATCTTCATTCGAAGCAGATTTTTCATTGTTTTTCAATGAACCACCGAAAGATAATCCCGATGTTGGAACAGAAAAAGTGAAATCTCTATTCGAATCAGTTAGCAGCGGCAGCTATCTTGATGATGACGGAGATGATCGGTTTTATGTATTAGGCCTAGCTCCAAATGCTGCCAGAATCGCTGTCCGTTATTGGCAAATTGGGACTATCGCAGAGTTTGCCTGCCGCATCAGACAGTACTTCGAAGACTTCTCCATAGTCAAACCACCGAACGAGCCAGAGTTCTATTCAATCTGGCGGATTTTGGTTAATATCTCTACTCAAGATAAAAGTGAAAATATCCCGCCAAATCTTGCCGGGGATTTCATGACCGCGATTCTGCAGGGAACTCCTTTTCCATCTACACTACTTCAAGCGTGTCTAAGAAGAATTCGCAGCGATGTCCAAAACCGTGTGAAGCCGGTGCGGGCAGCGTTGCTGAAGGCATATTTGAATCGTTATCAAAGATTCTATCCTAATCCAAATCAGAGGGAGGTAAGGAAGCAATTGGATATCAATCAACCATCAATTGGGTACCAATTAGGACGGTTATTCGCTGTCCTGGAAAAGATTCAGGAAGAGGCTAACCCAGGCATCAACGCAACCATAACCGAACGTTTTTATGGTGCGGCCTGCGCAACTCCGGTTACGGTTTTTGCCAATCTGATCCGGCTCAAGAACCATCACCTAGCTAAGATAGAAAACAAGGGGCGGGTAATAAATTTTGAAAAGCTGCTCGGTGAAATAATGGGAAGACTCAATGATTTCCCCGCCCATCTGGATATACAAGAACAGGGCCGTTTTGCCATAGGTTACTATCATCAGCGACAGGCGTTTTTCCAGCCCAAGGCTGAAGGCAAGGACAATTAATCAATTAATTTAGAGAGGGTGAAGTCTATAATGATAGCAGATTTTGATAAACGTTATGACTTTGTGATTTTTTTCGATGTAAAGGATGGCAATCCCAACGGCGACCCTGATGCAGGCAACCTGCCACGTATCGATGCCGAGACTGGTCATGGATTGATAACCGATGTCTGCATTAAACGAAAAGTCAGAAACTATGTGACCCTTAAGGAAAATGATAAGCCCCCCTATAGTATCTTCATTAAGGAAAAATCCGTTCTCAACAACACCATCCAGCAAGCCTATGACAGTCTGCAAATTAACCTCAGTGAACCGCCGACTGATGCTACTGATGGCAAAAAACGCAACAAGACTGGACAGGGTCAGGGTAAGGAAATTGATCGTGCCCGGCGGTTCCTTTGCCAAAATTTCTATGATATCAGGGCGTTTGGAGCGGTCCTCTCGACCGGTGCCAATGCGGGCCAAGTACGCGGTCCAGTCCAGTTGACATTTGCCCGCTCCGTAGATCCCATTGTAACTCTGGAGCACAGCATAACCAGAATGGCGGTGGCAACTGAAGCCGAGGCTGAGAAACAAGGTGGCGACAACCGCACAATGGGAAGGAAATTTACGGTTCCCTACGGATTATATCGTGCTCATGGATTTGTTTCCGCTCCCCTAGCTGCCCAGACAGGGTTTTCATCTACGGATCTGGAACTGTTCTGGGAAGCACTGACCAACATGTTCGAGCATGACCGTTCTGCCGCTCGTGGTTTAATGGGAACCAGGAAGTTATTCATATTCGAACACTCGTCGAAGATGGGCAATGCCCCAGTTCAACAACTCTTTGATGCAATTACCGTTAAGCAGGTTGACACTGGCAAGCCGGCTCGTGATTTTAGGGATTATGATGTTTCGATAAATATGGAACAGATACCTCAGGGTGTGAACGTGATAGTGAGATAAACAGATGGGGCTATATTCCGAAGAAGAGCTTCTGCCTATTTCCGGCCTGCAGCACCTAGCTTTTTGCGAGCGACAGTGGGCGTTGATCCATGTTGAGCAGCAGTGGCGGGAGAACCAGCGGACAGCAGAAGGGCGTATCATACATGAAAGGGTGCACGATCCCTTTTATAAGCCACATAAGCCTGGTTGGAAGGTTGTTCGCAGCATGCAGCTGCAGTCTCTGCGCCTCGGGCTTTTCGGTGAAGCAGACGTAGTCGAGTTTTTTATAAATAAGACTTCTCAGGAGCCAGGCGACGTGGGGGAATTGTCATCGCCCAGGCCGGTTGAATACAAGCGGGGAAAAAGCAAAAAAGGTGATTATGACCGCATCCAATTATGTGCTCAAGCCATGTGCCTGGAAGAAATGATGAACTGCCATATCGACGAGGGTGATTTGTACTACGCTGAGACCAGGCGGCGCGAGGTAGTAAGATTAGATGATGAACTCAGAAGTGTGGTAACCAAATTGTCCGAGAAAATGCATCGTTTGTACCGAGAAGGAATAACCCCCCGACCTGATAAGAAACTCAGTGTCTGCCGGACGTGTTCCATGGTTAATATTTGTCTTCCCAAAATACGCTCGCAGGCCAGCGGAGAATCCTATTGGCGTGAGGTATTGGAGACTGTCGCGCCGATGGATGATTGAGGTGATTTATTGAGAAGATTGCTGAACACGTTGTATATCACAAATCCGGAATCCTATCTGGCTAAAGAAGGCGAAAACATTCTGGTTCGAATTGATGATCAGACGGTATTTCGGGTACCATGTCATAATCTTGAGGGAATCGTTTACTTTGGCTACCCGGGCGCAAGTCCAGCCTTGCTGGGTTTATGTGCAGAAAGAGGGATAACCGTGAGTTTCCTGACCGAGCACGGAAGGTTTTTGGCCCGGATAGAAGGACCTCAGAGTGGCAATGTCCTGTTGCGGCGTAGGCAATATCGTCTCGCTGATGACGAAAACTTGTCACCGTCAGTGTCCAGGTATTTTATTGCCGCTAAAATCCTAAACAGCCGAAACGTCCTGCTGCGTGGACGCCGCGACCACCCGGAGCAAACTGGGGAGAAGATGAACGCCAATATTGCCATGATGGGACGCATGGCCAAGGCGGTTTTTGGATGTAAGAAACTGGATGACGTGCGCGGTATAGAGGGTGATATTGCCCAACGTTATTTTGAGCAGCTGGACCATCTGATCCTGGAGGACAAAGAGGAGTTTTTTATGAACGGGCGCAATCGAAGACCGCCTTTGGACAAGTTTAATGCCTTGCTGTCTTTTTTCTATACTCTGCTGGTTCATGAATGCCGTGCTGCTCTGGAAAGCGTCGGACTTGACCCCGCTGTCGGATTCCTGCACCGAGATCGCCCTGGGCGTCCCAGCCTGGCACTTGATCTGATGGAGGAGTTCCGGGCTTATCTCGGTGATAGGATGGCTCTTTCCGTAATCAACCGCAAGCAGGTGTGTCGGGATGACTTCGTTGTCAATGCCAACCGGGCGGTCTACCTAAAGCCCGATCCCAGGAAGAGCCTCTTAACTGTATGGCAAAAACGCAAACAGGAAGAGATTGTGCATCCTTTTTTGGGTGAAAAGGTGCCGATAGGATTACTGCCGTACACTCAGGCCTTGTTGTTGGCCCGATACTTGCGCGGTGATTTGGACGCCTATCCGGCCTTTGTTTGGAAATGAGGTGATAGCCATGATGGTTCTGATTACCTACGATGTAAGCACTACTAATCCTGCCGGCCAGAAGAGGTTGAGAATGGTCGCCAAAAAGTGTGTAGATTATGGCCAGCGGGTACAGAATTCGGTCTTCGAATGCCTGCTTGAACCGGCTCAATTCGTGAAATTGCGAAATGAACTGGAAGATATCATCGATAAGAACAGAGACAGTTTAAGGTTTTATTATTTAGGGGCCAATTGGAAGCGGAGAGTTGAACATGTAGGTGCCAAAGCCGGTTATGATCCGGAAGGGACACTAGTGATTTAGCGCGAACCGCAAGTGATTGGAAAATCACGGAATGTTCGCGATGGCTTAGTAGCGGTGTCTTCAGCAAATAATAGCCCAGCACAGGTGTAACCGTAACGGCCACAAGCAGCTATTCGCGGAACAGCAGATATAATGCACCGAAATACCTTTGTTTTTAAGTCATACTGTCGCACCCCTCGCGGGTGCGTGGATTGAAACGATACCCCCGCCCCCTATACCCTAGCGCGCCCGCGTCGCA